>Ga0308389_1002074_pt1 | contig 12859 bp, 14 predicted proteins | sample Hotspr2Sample148_FD_202362 | JGI IMG/M metagenome (GOLD analysis project Ga0308389, IMG submission 202362) | Hot spring phototrophic mat microbial communities from Mushroom Spring, Yellowstone National Park, Wyoming, United States - 20040719_148 ... | reverse complement strand
CCTGGCGTACTACAACGGCCATAGACCCCACATGGCCCTGGAGGGCTTGGCTCCCCTGGAGTTCCTGGCTAAACTACAGGCGGAGTTGGTTCCCCAAGAGTCTCAGATGTGTTGACCGATTACACCTCCTTGACTTCAGAGTAACTGGCCGCTAAGGTACATACAGGCCAGTCACTTCCAAATAAGCAGCGTGAAGAACCGAACAGCATTAGGGCCTGATGGAAATAGGGGGCAAGGTCTTCCTGCTTCCAGCGTTTCCAGTCGGCCTCAGTCACCAACCCGGAGAGCTTGACCCAGACGTTAGGCTGAGCTGCCAGGGGCTCGAGTGCCCTGAGCCAGTCGTCCCACTGTCCCTGGGCGATGTTGGGTTTGGCCAGGTGATCCAGCACGAAGCGCAGTTTGGGGAAGTTTTGCACGCAGGCCAAAGCTGCGGGCAGCTCGCGGGTGCGAACCAGCAGATCGTAGACCAGCCCCCGCTGCTCGAGCGCTGCCAGGCCGCGCTCCACTTCAGGCCGGAGCAGCCAGTTGGGGTCGGGCTCGTCGTGCACTTGGTGACGAATGCCCACCAGATAAGAACCCTCTGGCCTAGCTCTCAGCGCATCCAGCACCTGGCCCACCTGGGGGTCGCATAGGTCAACCCACCCCACCACCCCCGCCACGTAGTCGGTTGAGGCAGCGATTTGCAAGAGTTCACGGGTTTCCTCGAGGCTGCTTTTGGCCTGTACCACGATGGTGCGGTCTACCCCGCAGGCCTTTAACAAAGGCCTTAGGTCTTCCGGGGTGAAGTCCCGCCTTAGGGGCGCCAGCTCGGCGTCCTCCAGCCAGGGGTAGTGCACCCGGCTGGGAAAGATGAAGTGTTGGTGTGCGTCCACAACCATAAAAAGTCACCTATTCGGATTCGGCCACCACCTTCTGCCGCTGCTCCCCTAGACCCTCGATGCCCAGCCGCACCACCTGCCCTGGACGCAGGTAGACCGGCTCGGGCTTCTGCCCCAGGCCTACCCCGGCGGGCGTGCCGGTGGAGATGAGGTCGCCCGGCTGGAGGCTCATGAACTGGCTGACGTAGCTGACCAGCTGGGCCACGCCAAAGATCATGTTGCCGGTGTGGCCGTCCTGGTAGCGCCGTCCGTCTACCTCGAGCCAGAGCCTCAGGTTCTGCGGGTCGGGCACTTCGTCCCGGGTGACCAGGTAGGGGCCGATGGGGCCAAAGCTGTCGCACCCTTTGCCCTTGTCCCACTGGCCGCCGCGCTCGAGTTGAAAAGACCGCTCTGAGACATCGTTAACCACGCAGTAACCGGCCACATACTCCAGGGCTTCTTCTTCGGAGACGTACTTGGCAGGGCGACCGATCACCACCCCCAGCTCCACCTCCCAGTCGGTCTTGCTCGAGCCGCGGGGAAGCACGATGGGGTCGAAAGGCCCCGAGATGGCGCTGGTGGCTTTGAGGAAAACCACCGGCTCCTGCGGGTAAGCCGCGCCGGTCTCGTCCGCGTGGTCCTTGTAGTTGAGGCCGATGCAGATAAACTTGCCCACCCCGCCCACACAGGGCCCCAGCCGGGGGCGGCCCCGCACCGGCGGTAGCCTGCGGGGGTTGAGTCGGGCCAGCCGGGGCAGGTATTTGCTCAAAACCGAGCCATTGATGTCCGGCACGACCTCGGAGAGGTCGCGCAAGCGCCCATCAGGGTCCAGCAGACCGGGTTTTTCCTTACCCTTGCTTCCGTAGCGAACCAGTTTCATCGAAGCCTCCTTATCTCTGGGGCCCCGGCCCGAAGCGGCAGACAGGCTTGATGCGACTCTTGGCCGAGGGCTTCGGATGGGGTTCCTACTACATAGCCCAGCCGCCGTCCACGAGGTGTACGGCCCCGGTGGTGAAGGCGGCCTCGTCGGAGGCCAGGTAGGCGGCCAGGGCTGCGACCTCTTCGGGGCGGCCCACCCGGCCCATGGGCTGGCGGGCGATAAAGGCCTGCCGCACCTCGGCCTCGCTCTGGCCCGAGCGGCGGGCCTGCTCTGCCACCCGGGCCCGCCAGGAGGGCGAGTCCACCGTGCCGGGGCAGATGGCATTGACCCGGATCCCCCGGCTCACGTAGTCGGCGGCCACCGCCTTGGTCATGCCGATGACGGCTGCCTTGGTGGCGCTGTAGACGAAGCGGTTGGGCACGCCCTTGATGGAGGAGGAGGAGGCTACGCTGGAGATGTTGATGATAGAGCCCCCACCCTGCGCCAGCATCCTGGGAATCACCGCCCGCATGGTCCAGAACATGGAGCGGGCGTTGAGGTTGAAGCTAAACTCCCAGTCGGCGTCGCTGCAGTCCAGAATGGTGCCGTGGTGGACGAAACCCGCACAGTTGACCAGGATATCCACCCGCGCCAGCGAGCCCACCACCGACTCAATCTGGCTCTTCTCGAGCACATCCATGCGGAGCTGGGCGCAGCTCAAACCCTGCAAGAGCTCGGGCTTGTGGTCGGTGGCAACCACCTCGGCCCCCTCGGCCACGAAGCGCTCGGCGGTGGCCCTGCCGATGCCCTGTCCTGCTGCTGTGATGAGGGCTACCTTCCCTTTTAGTCGCTGCATCTACACCTCCTCTGGTACCGGCACCTCCCCATCGAGCAGCCCCTCGGCCACCAGGTCGCGCCAAAGGCCCGGGGGGAGCCGGGTTTCGAACATCTGTAGGTTCTCTTGTAGTTCAAGGGCCGAGCGCGCGCCGGTGAGCACCGAGACCACCGCGGGGTGGCCCAGCGGAAACTGGATGGCAGCGGCCTTGAGGGGTATCCCGTGCTGCTGGCAGACCCGCTCTAAGGCCAGGGCCCGCTCGATCAGCTCGGGGGGCGCGGGCAGGTAGTTGTAGGTGGCCCCGGGGGCAGGGTGCGCCAGCAGGCCGCTGTTGTACACCCCGCCCACCACCACCCCGATGCCCTTTTGCAGACAAAGCGGTAGCAGTTCCCGCAAAGCCCCCTGCTCGAGCAGGGTGTACCGGCCCGCCACCAGCAAAAAATCGAAGTCACCCGCTTTAGCAAACTCCAAAAGCCAGTCGGTATGATTCATGCCCACCCCAATGGCCTGCACCACACCTTGCTGCCGCAGATCAACCAGGGCCCGGTAGGCCCCCTGCATCACCTCGGCCACGCTGCGGCCATCGGCGTCGGGGTCGTGGATGTAGAGGATGTCCACCTTCTTGAGGCCCAACCGCTCCAGGCTCTCCTCGAGCGAAACCAGGGTGCCACGGTAGCTGTAGTCGTAGACCTGGGCCAGCAGGGGCACCCCTTTTAAAAAGGGCTCCCCTTGAGGGTCGAGCTGGCTTGGGTGCAGGGGGCCCGGGCGCAGGAGCCGCCCCACCTTGGTGGAGAGCACAAAAGCTGTGCGAGGCTGGCCTTGCAGGAAGTTCCCGGTGCGCTGCTCGGCCACCCCATTGCCATACTGCGGGGCAGTATCGAAGTAGCGCAGGCCGGCCTGCCAGGCTGCCTCTAACGTGGCGCGGGCCTCCTCCTCGCCCACCGGGGCAAACAGGCCCCCCAGGGGGGCGGTTCCCAGGCCGAGGCGGGTGAGGCGCAGGCCGGTTTTGGGGTGCAACTGATGTGCGCTGGCGCGGGGCATGGCTAACCTCCTTGGTGGCCTCTCCAGTAGCTGCCATCGGGGTAACGGTAGGTCTCGCGCGAGGCGGGACAGATCTCGATGCTGTAACCGGGCTTCAGCGGAAGCCGGTAGCGGCCCCGGCGGATTACCACCGGCTCCACAAAATGCTCGTGCAGGTGGTCCACGTACTCCAGATAGCGGTTCTCGAGGCTGCCCGAGACCGCAATATAGTCGATGCTGGACAGATGCTGCACATACTCGCATAACCCCACCCCGCCCGCGTGCGGGCAGACCGGAATCCCAAACTTAGCTGCCAGGAGCAGGATGGCCAGGTTTTCGTTCACGCCGCCCACCCGGGCCGCATCAATCTGGCAGAAGCCGATAGCCCCGCTCTGCAGGAGCTGCTTGAAGACCACCCGGTTTTGCACGTGCTCCCCGGTGGCCACCTGGGTGCCGCTGCCCTGCAGAGCTTTTTGCAGGGCAGCGTGGCCTAGGATGTCGTCGGGACTGGTGGGCTCCTCGATCCAGAGAGGGCGGTAGGGCAGCAGCCGCCGTACCCAGTCCAAGGCCTGGGGCACATCCCAGACCTGGTTGGCGTCCAGCATGAGCCGGTTTTCCCAGCCGATCTCCTCTCGCACGATCTGGCAGCGCCGCAGATCGTCCTGCAGGTCGCGCCCCACCTTGAGCTTGAAGGCCCTGAAGCCCTCCTGTAGGGCTTTGCGGCATAGATGGCGGATCTTCTCGTCGGGGTAGCCCAGCCAGCCCACGCTGGTGGTGTAGGCCGGGTAGCCCTCGCGCAGGAGGTAGGCCTCGCGCTCGGCCTTACCGGGGGCCATTCGGCGCAAGAGCTCGATGGCTTCTTCGGGCGTGAGGGCGTCGGTCAGGTAGCGAAAATCAATGCAGCGCACCAGCTCCTCAGGGCTCAGATCCACCACCAGCTTCCACAGGGGTTTGCCCTCGGCCCGGGCCCACAGGTCCCAGACCGCATTGATCACCGCTGCCGTGGCCAGGTGCACCACGCCCTTCTCGGGGCCCAGCCAGCGCAGCTGGGAGTCCCCAGTAATGTGCCGATAAAAAGCCCCCATGTTCTGGGTGAACTCGGCCAGCGGACGGCCTACCACCAAGGGCCGCAAAAGCTCGATGGCTGCACAGACCAGGTCGTTGCCCCGGCCAATGGTGAAGGTCAGGCCGTGCCCTTCCAGGCCGGTGTCGGTCTCCAAGATCACGTAGGCTGCCGAGTAGTCGGGGTCGGGGTTCATGGCATCGGAGCCGTCCAAGAAGCGCGAGGTGGGAAAGCGAAGATCTAGGGTTTTGAGTTCTTGAATTCGCATATTTGCCATCTAAATTTCCTCTGCCGCCCGCTGGCCCTCACGGTCGATGCGCTCGAGCGTGATCTCGGCCGATTGCTCCCCCCGTAAAAAGGCCCTCAGGTTTTCAGATACCACTGCCTCTACCGCTGGGTAGCGGGGGTGTTTGGGGGGGAACCAGGCGTATTCCAGGGCCTGTTCCAGCAGGTCCCAGCGCCGGGCCTCCAGGGTGTGGGGCGGGGTTTCCTGGCGGATGGCCGCCAGGGCATCGGTGCGGGCTGGCAGGGTACCCAAGCGGGCCTCCAGGAGCTGGGCTTCCCTCGAGGTCAGATGGCGCAGCAAAGCCAGCGCTAGCGCACGGTCGGAAGTTTTTCGGGCCAGGGCAAAGGTGTGGCTGCCAGCATAGGTCGCCCGCCGCACCGGGCCCACGGGGTAGAGGGCCAGGCCCAGGTGGTCGCGGATGGGGCTTTCCCGGTAGCGGTGAAAGCTGCCGGGCCAGTCGGTGGTCAGGCTGGCCTCCCCGGCGGCAAAACAGGCTGTCACCGCGTCGAAGTCCCACTCGGGGGTTTCGCGGGGGGCCGCTTTGTGCAGGGCGGCCAGGATTTCCAGGGCCCAGCGTCCCGCTTCGTGCTGGGCCTGGGGGCGGGGTACCGGGGTCTCGTACAGGTAGTGCCCGGCGCTGCCACAGAGCTCGAAAAAGTGCCCAAAAACCCCCGAGCCCTTGCCCGGAAAAACAAACCCGTAAGGCGGCTGGGACTGGGCTGTTTGCACCAGAGCCTCCCAGCTCTGGGGGGCTTCCTGCACCCGGTCGGTGCGGTAGTAGAGCAGTTTCACATCCAGGTTGCGCGGCAGGCCGAAGAGCGCCCCTTCGATGCGGGCGAGCTCGAGGGCGCGGGGATCGAAGACCGCCAGCTCCTTTGGGTCGAGCAGCCCGTCCAAGGGCTCCAGCCACTGCTGTTGGGCGGGGGCAAACTTGGAGTGGGTGGAGACCAGGTCGAAGCCCGCCCCCTGACCAAAGGCCTCGGCGATGCGTCGGTTGAGGTCAGGGTGGTTGACAGCCCGGATGACCTCGATCTCCACCCCTTCCCGCCTGGCAAACGGCTCGATGGTCTCGTACAGCCCGTCGTACATAGGGCCGCCTACCACCAGGGCGCGCAGACGGGGCCTCATCCTTTCACCGCCCCCACAATGAGGCCCCGCTCGATGTAGCGCTCGAGCACTAAGGCCAGGATCACTACTGGCAAGATCATCAATAGGATGATTGCCGACATGTACCACCACTCGGTTCCGCGCGTGCAGCTCATGGCGGCCACCATCAGCGGCATGGTCTGGCTGTTGGCCTTGGACAAAAACAAAGCCAGCAGGTACTCGTTCCAGGCAAACACCAAAAGCAGCAAAAAGGTGGCCACCAGCCCGGGGGCCGCCAGCGGCAGCACGATAGTCCAGAAGATGCGGTAGCGGCTGGCCCCATCGATCTGGGCGCACTCCTCGATATCCTGGGGGATGTTCTGGAAGTAGTCCCGCATCAGCCAGACCGCAATTGGCACGTTGATCACGGTGTAACTAATGATCAGCGCGGTGCGGGTATCCAGCAAACCCAGTTGCTGGAAGAGCAGGTAGATGGGGATGACCACCACCACCGGCGACAGGATGCGGTTGGAGATCAGCCATAGGGCGATCTCGTCGTTGCCCAGGTGTTTCCTGAAGCGCTTGCCCAGGGTCTGTAGGCCCAGGATAAACCCGGCTAGGCCCAGGCCCACCGCCGACGGCCAGGGCATCCCCAGGGCCACCAGGGCCACCGTCAACACTAGGCAAGCGATAAATAAAACGATAGCTCCCACCCTGGGCCGGTACTGAAACCGCGTGAGGGCGTAGGCTGCGCTGGTGCCTAGGAAAAGAGCCAGCAGGGCGCTGCTTAGGGCCACCACCGCGGTATTGGCGTAGGTCCGTTGCACGTCGGGGCCCAGCGTGCCCAGCACGTACTCCCAGGCGTGTAGGCTGGGCTTAAAGTCCACCCAGGGTAGGTAAAAGGGGCCGCTGTTCACGTCTACCGGCAGCTTGAAGGAGGTGATGAGCAACCAGTACAAGGGAAAGAGCACGAAGAGCGAGGCCAGCCCCAGGGCCAAGTAGGTAAGCCCTACCTGCCAGGGAGAGGGGGCTAGGGGGGAGCGCGGGCGACTCATAGTTGCCCCCGGGCCCGCGGCAACACCCAGGCCGCGTACAGGCTGGTCACCAGGCTCACCAGCAGCATGAGCAAAAAGCCCAGGGCTGCGGCAGTGCCAATGTCCAGGGTGCGCCAGGCGAAGTAGGCGTGTAAAGTGATGGATTCGGTAGCGGTTCCTGGGCCGCCGTTGGTGAGGATGTTGGGAAGATCGACAATCTTGAACCCCTCAATCAGCCGGATCAGCACCAAGGTGGCGCTGGCTGGTAGCAGATGGGGGAAGATGATGTGGCGAAATACCTGCCAGCGGCTGGCCCCATCCACTGCGGCGGCCTCGATCTGTTCCTGGGGCACGCTCTGCAGGGCTGCCAACAGCACGATGAAAGCAAACGGCGTCCACTGCCACACATCTCCGATCAGGACGGCCAGCCGAGCGCCCCAGGGGTCGTTGACCCAGGAAAACCCCCCCAGGCCCAAAGCCTCCCAGAGGGGCACCAGGGGGCCCTTTCCGGTATCGGTCAGCATCCGGAACATGTAGGCGACCCCGATGGGGGTGATGGCCAAGGGCAGTATGAAAAGTATACGGAAAAAGCGGGTGCCGGGTAGGCGCTCGGCGCAAAGCAAAGCCAGCCCCAGGCCCAGTAGGTACTGCAAGGCGGTGCCAACGGTTACGTAGAAAAGGGTGGTTTGTAAAGTGCCCATGTGGGTGCCGGGCAAGAGGCGACTCAGCAAAAGCCAGGTGAAGGCCATCAGCAAGAGGCCCCCCAGCAGAGGTTGCACCAGCCATACCGAAAACGGGCGCCTAGCCCGCCAGCGTCGGTACATCACCACCCCTAGGGCGAGGGCCATGAGGGCTAGCACCCCCAGCACCCAGTCGGTGGTGCCGGGCCGCCCTAGAAAGTGCCCTTGCTCGCTGCCTAAAAGCAGTTTGCGGTAGTTGGCCAGCCCCACGAAGCTCAGCTCGAGGCCCCCATCGCTGAAGCGCAAACGGGCCAGAGAACTATAGAGAGCGCCTACCAGAGGAAACAGCACGAAGGCCAAGATAACCAGCACGGTTGGCAGTAAAAAAGCTGTGGCCGCGTTTCGCTCGAGCCAGCCTACCCAGCGGGTCCAGAGATCGGCTTGTGGTGGCTTGCTTTCTGCTTTTTTCATCTCCAAATCCCGAAATAGGGGTGGGGATAGCCCCCCACCCCTTGTTCTGGGTTAGCGTCCGGCAATTCCCAGCGAGGCCAGATAGGCCTGGAGCTGTTTCTGCCGACCTTCGGCGTTGGTGATCTCCTCCCAGCCGTTGTGGATCTGCTCCTGGGCCTGGGCGATGGTCAGCTGGCCGGCCAGGTACTCCGAGAGCACTCGATCCAGCACCACCTGTTGGTACTGCTGGGCTTTGGGAATGCGCAGGTCGAGCACCATGTTGGGACTGTTGAGGCTCTGCTGGATGGCCGTCAGGTAGTTGCGCGCCCCAGCCTCGCTAAAGCCAGCCGCCACCCAGTTTTGAATATCGCGGAACTGCGAGATGCGGTAAGGGTTGAAGCCGGTGATCCCGATAGTCACGTCCTTGTTGGACTGGGCGGGCTGGGACATGAAGCTAAAGAGGGCATAGGCCGCATCCTTTTTGTTGGCCGCCGACTTTGCGTTGATTCCACCTGACCAGCCCCCAAAAGCCGCGTAAGGGGCTCGGTTAACCCCGTTGATGGCGTGGGGGCAGAGCTGCGCGGTGCAGTTCACCAGGTTGCCGGTGTTTCGATCCAGTACCCGGCGACTACCCGGCAGAATCACCGCGCCCACTCGATCCTTGACCCTGGAGGTCTGGGGGTCGATGGACAAGGGTCCAATATCGCCCCAGTCAATAGAGAGCGCGCAGCGCCCGCTGGTAAAGAGCCCGCGGGTATCGCCCACATCTAGGTTGAGCTCATCGGGCGGGCCAAAGCGGGTGGTTTCCCTGTAGACCCGCAGAGCCTCGGCAAAAGCCTGATTCTTAACCAGTGGCTGCATGTTGCGGGTGTCGAAGAAAGCCCCCTGGCGGGTACCCTGGGTCTGGACGTAACCCCCCAGGATGCTCATGAACATCCAGTAGCTCTGGGCGTTGCGTTTCTTGGCGATACAGCTACCAAAATCGGGCCGGCCATCCCCGTTCATGTCCCGCCCATTGGCGCGCTGGGCGATGTTTAGGTAGTCGTCCCAGGTCTGGGGTGGCTGCAAGCCCAGCTGGCGCAGCACATCGGTGCGGTAGTAGACCATCTGGAAGTCACCGTCCAGCGGGACGGTTAGGATTCTGCCGCCATATAGCGCGCTGAACTCGCGGAAGAATGGCGCGATATCGTTCCACTGAATGGCAGTATCGGCCCGCACCCGCGCGGTCAGGTCCTCCATAATGCCAGCCGGGGCAAAGTCGGCCATCCATTGGGGTGCGAAGATCCAGGCATCGTAGCTGTTGGTGCCGGTGGTGGCATCGGTCAGAATCTGCTGGTAAAGGTCGGAGAAGGGCACCACCGTCACGTTGACTTTGGCTCCGGTGGCCCGCTCAAAGGTGGCAGCGTGGCGACGCAGGGGCTCAGCGATTTGCGGGCCGGTGAAGGTCAGCACGTTGATGCTGACCCCCTGGAAGCGTCCGGTTTGGGCCAGGGTTGGAAGCGCGAAGAAAACCAGAGAAATAGAGAATTTCACAAGATTTGGTACCATGTGAAGCACCTCCGCTGTGGAGAGACTTGCCTTAGGCCGAGTCGCTTTCCTAAGTATGCGAGGTACCCGAGGCTGACGTGGCCTTACGATCCATCGTTGGCGCGCTGGCTCTGGGGCCTCGCCTGCTTCGGGTCTATCTCACCTCCTCCTGCCAGGGTGGATCTGCCCCGGCTCGCGTGCAGGTCAGGGCAGCCACCTTCGTCGCGAAAGAGAGCAAGCCAGTAAGCTGCTCGGAATCTAACGAGAGCAGTTGTCCACGGGATGTGTTCCCGGAGCGATATAGGCCTACCAGCAGGCCAGCCATGAAAGCATCGCCCGCGCCCACGGTGTCGACCACGTTTACCTGGGGGGCCGCTACCCGCACCTGGTGACTTTGGGTATAGGCCATCGCCCCGGTGGAGCCCAGGGTCACCACCACCAGTGCTGGGCCCTGCTCAAGCCACTCTTCGGCAATTTGCTTCACCGACCGACCCGGGTACAGCCAGTCTAGATCGGCTTGGCTGGCCTTGAACAAGTCGCACTGGGCCAGCCAGCCCCGCAGGCGTTCCTTGTAGGCCTCTTTATCTGGGGCCTCACGTTAGGGTCAAGCGAGATTAGGCGCTGACCTGCTTCCCGCTGCATCAGGGCCTCGAGGGTGCTGGCGGTGGGCTCGAGCAGCAGCGAAATGGAGCCGAAATGCAGGAGGGCCCTCGGGGGAAGCTCAGGCGGCAAGTCGGCTGGCTTTAGCAGGGTGTCTGCAGTGCGATGGGCATAGAAGGAAAATGACTCCCCCTGTGCACTGGGGGTCACCACCGCCAGGGTGGTGAGTTCAGGGCCTCGCGCAGCGTAGGCCAGATCCACCCGGCTCTGGCGCAGGTGGGCCTGCAACAGCTCCCCGAAGGCATCGGTAGAGAAGCGGCCCAAAAACGCGACAGGTACACCCAGCCGCCCGACCCCGAGCGCCACATTGTAGGTTGAGCCGCCCGGATGCGCGCTAAGCAGAAAACCATTCCCGCTGGGCACGGGCTTCAGATCGATTAGGGCCTCTCCCGCAGCAATGATCACCTGCCCACCTCCCGCATAGACTGCTCGAAGACCCTGGCGGCCTCGAGGGTCATTGGTTCTTGAAAGAGACGTTCGGCGATGTTTATCGGGAAGGTTAGGGCGCGCACCCCTAACTGCGCCAGGGTTGTTAGGTCAGCAGTGCTGCGAATCGAGGCCGCCAGGATTTCAGTTCCCGAACCGATGGACCGCAAGGCCTCGGCCATCTGGGCGATAATTGCGTAGCCATCGTGCCCCGCGTCATTGATGCGGCCTAGATAAGGGGCTACGAAGGCCGCGCCCACTGCCGAGGCCAAAAGAACCTGGAAAGGGGTATACACTGCTGTGATACAGGTTCGCACATTCTCTCGGGCCAGCCGACTAGCCGCGCTTAGGCCCTCCCGGGTGGCGGGCAGTTTCACGACCACCCGTTCGTCTATACCGGCGAGGGTCTGTGCACACCGGTATAAGTCCTCGGTTTGCGAACCCCAGGCTTGGAGATAAACCTCCCTTGCTCCCGCCTGTAGCGCCGCTTTAGCGAAGGAGGGTAGCTCTTCTGCAGACAGCCCGCTTTCCCTCAGAATGAGGGGGTTGGTGGTCACCCCGTAAAACACACCTGTGCTCAGCAGGGGTTGCAGCTTGGCTAGGTTGGCCGAGTCCAAAAACAGTCGCATCTTAGTCCCTCTCGCAGGGCCTGGCCGTGGAATGCCGGATGAGCAACCGGGTCTTAAGCCGCAGGGTGTGGCCTTGCATCTGCTTTCTCTGTTGCAACAGCGAGACCAGCATTTCGCAGGCCAGGAAACCGATTTCGTAAGCGGGCTGGGCCACCACGGTCAGGGCGGGTTCTATGAGCTGGGCCCAGCGGGTATCGTCGAAGGATACCAGCGAGATCTGCTCGGGTATGCGCAGGTCCAGATCGCGGATGGCCTGCACAGTTCCGGCTGCCATCTCGCTGTTGCCTACGAAAAGGGCGGTGGGGCGTTGGGAAGGGGGGCGCTTTAGGAGCTCCATAGCTGCGGCATACCCTCCTTCCTCCCGGTGGTATCCACAGGCAACGAGCTGTTCATCGAAGGGAACCCCGGCCTGTTCTAGGGCTTGGCGGTAGCCCTCGAGCCGCTCCTGGGCGGTGGTAATGACCGGTTCACCGGCCACCATGCCAATCCGACGGTGGCCGAGCTGGATTAGGTGCTCCACCGCCTCGCGGGCTCCCAGGACATTCTCGGCCAGCACTGCATGAATCCCTGGGGAGCCGCTGGTGCGATCCAGCTCAATGATAGGAAGATTGCGCAGATACTGGAGACTTTGCAGGTGTTGTCGGGTCTTGGCGGTGGGGACGATCAACAAGCCCTCGGGCAAATGGCTTTGCAGCTCCTGTAAGTAGCGGGCTTCCTTTTCGGGTTGCTCGTCTGAGTTGAACAAAAAAACCATGTAGCCGTGCTTCTCGGCTGCGTCCTGTACCCCCTTGGCCAGCGTAGCATGGAAGGGTGCGAGAATATCCCCCACAATTAGGCCCAGCAGGTGGCTCTTTTGCTTACGCAAACTCCTGGCCAGCTTATTGGGCTGGTAGCCTAGTCGCTGGGCTGCTTGCAAAACCCGCTCGCGTGTTTCACGGGCTACCAGCTCAGGTTTAGTTAGTGCCCGAGAAACCGTAGACGGGGAAACTTTGGCGGCACTGGCCACGTCGGCTATCTTGACCATATACTGCAATCGTTGTCATATGTGCTTGCCAATGGCCGTCCACTTACGTGCAAAACGCGTAAAAGAACTGGGTCTAGACGTCCTTTGTTTTTGACAACGATTGTAGGAAGTATTGCACATTCCAGTATATTTGTCAACTGCCTGTAATCGGTCAACACATCTGAGACTCTTGGGGAACCAACTCCGCCTGTAGTTTAGCCAGGAACTCCAGGGGAGCCAAGCCCTCCAGGGCCATGTGGGGTCTATGGCCGTTGTAGTACGCCAGGTAGTCCTCCAGCTCGGCCTGGATTTCACCGATGGTCGTGGGCAAGGGCCGGCAGAACTCGTCCCGGAAGGTCCGCTGTATACGTTCCACATGGCCGTTGAGCTTAGGACTCCGAAGAGCCGGATGCCCAGAGCCTGGCAGCCCTCCTCAAACGCCGC
>Ga0308389_1002072_pt1 | contig 12874 bp, 12 predicted proteins | sample Hotspr2Sample148_FD_202362 | JGI IMG/M metagenome (GOLD analysis project Ga0308389, IMG submission 202362) | Hot spring phototrophic mat microbial communities from Mushroom Spring, Yellowstone National Park, Wyoming, United States - 20040719_148 ... | reverse complement strand
AATGAGATTAGAAAATATCGTGGTGAGGAGGAGTTAGATGCAATGGAATTTTTATCCTTGCTTAAGGAAAAGAGTAAACTTGTAGATCTTGACCAAAAATTTTTAAGTCGCTCAGTTAATGAAGGTTTCTCTGGTGGTGAAAAAAAACGAAATGAAATTTTTCAGATGGCTGTATTAAATCCTAAACTGGCTATACTTGATGAGACGGACTCAGGATTGGATATTGACGCTTTAAGAATAGTTGCAAATGGTGTCAATAAACTTCGTTCAAATGACAATGCAATTATTGTTGTTACTCACTATCAAAGACTTCTTAATTATATCATTCCAGATTTTGTTCATGTATTATACCAGGGTAAAATTGTAAAATCAGGTAATAAAGATTTAGCTTTAGAATTAGAAGAAAAGGGATATGACTGGCTTAGGAATCAAAAAGAAGAGATATCAGTTTGAGGAGTAGTTATGATAAAAAATTCAGAGTTGTCTTTCAAGGAATTATGTATTAAAAATTTTGAGAATTTTGAAAAAACTTTAAATGGAGAGAGAGATTTATCTGTTCATTCATTAAGAAAAAAATCTTTCCAAAACCTAAATAGCATCAATATTCCTTCAACAAAAGATGAAGAATGGAAATACACTAATATTTCTTTCTTGAATAACAAAAATTATCTCTTCCCAATAGACAATGTTAAAATTACTTCAGATACTTTAAGAAACTTTCTTTTTCATAACTTTGAACATAGTTTAATGACTTTTGTTAACGGATTTTTTTACTCAGAAACTTCTGACTTGTTGGATATTTCTATTGGTGTTCAAATATTAAGTTTGAATGTGGCAATTAAAAAGCGAAATTTCATTTTAGAAAAATATTTGGGACAATTGGCTGATGATAAGAATAATTTTTTTACATCACTTAACTCTTCATTTATAAAAGATGGAATTTTTATTTATATTCCTGATGGAAAAATTATTGAGGAGCCAATCCATATAATTTTTTATCAAAGTTCATTTAATCAAAAGAATTTAATTCAGCCAAGAAATTTAATTGTCATTGGTAAAAATTCTCAAGCTTCAATTATTGAACATTATTTATCAGATACTAATTCTGACTATTTTACAAATAGTGTTACAGAAATATTTGTTGATGAGAATAGTCATTTAGATCACATAAAACTACAAGAGGAAAGTCTTAATTCTATTCATATAGGTAGAATGGATATTCTTCAAGAAAGAAATAGTAGTTTTACATCTCATTTAATTTCTATAGGCTCTAAGTTTTCAAGAAATGAGTTTAATTCAAGATTTAATGGCGAGGGTTCGCAATCAACATTAAATGGTTTATTTATGATTGAAGATGAACAACTATTTGATGCACATACCCTTATAGACCATGCAAAACCTAACTGCAATAGTTATGAGCATTATAAAGGTATTTTACAAGATAGTTCAAGAGGAGTTTTCAATGGTAAGGTATTAGTTAGAAAAGATGCACAAAAAACCAATGCATTTCAGGAGAATAATACTATTTTATTGTCAGAATCAGCAATTATGAATTCTAAACCTCAATTAGAAATTTTTGCGGATGATGTAAAATGTTCACATGGTGCTACTGTAGGTAAATTGAATGAAGAGGCAAAATTCTACCTCAAAACTAGAGGTATAGGTGAGGAAGCAGCAACTGCTATGTTAATTCATGCTTTTGCTAGTGATGTAATTACATCAATTAAAATTGAATCATTAAGAGAATATTTAGAAAAAATTATTTCCAGGAAATTTAATTAAATGTTACTAAAACAAGATAATGCAGATATCAAAAAAAATTTAGACTATAATGTCGAAAAAATCAGAAGTGATTTTCCAATCTTAAGTCAGTTAGTTCATGGAAAACCTTTAGTATATTTAGACAATGCTGCTACAACTCAAAAACCACTTCATGTTTTACATAGTCTTGAAAATTATTACTACAAGCAGAATGCGAATATTCACAGAGGTGTTCACGCTTTAAGTCAAGAAGCAACTGAAGCATTTGAAAGCTCAAGAATAAAAGTTAAAAAATTTATAAATGCTTTAGGAAAAAACGAAATAATATTCACTAAAGGAACCACAGAATCTATTAATCTTGTCGCACAAACTTACTGCCGGAGTGTTATAAAAGAAGGTGATGATATAATTATATCGGAAATGGAGCATCATTCTAACATAGTTCCGTGGCAATTAATTTGTGAAGAAAAGAATGCTAATCTTAAGGTGATTCCAATTGATGATAAGGGAGAAATAATATTAGATGAATTTGAAAAGATTCTATCAGAAAGAACAAAACTGGTTTCAATTGTATATGCCTCAAATTCACTTGGAACAGTTAATCCAATTAGAGAAATTATAAAACTCGCGCATTCTTTCAATGTTCCAGTTTTACTTGATGCTGCTCAAGCGGTAAATCATTTACAAATTGATGTTCAGGAGCTGGATTGTGATTTTCTCGCTTTTAGTGGTCATAAACTTTATGGGCCGACAGGCATAGGAATTTTATATGGTAAAGTAAACTTGCTTGAGAAAATGCCTCCATATCAAGGCGGTGGCGATATGATTTCAAGAGTTACTTTTAAGAAAACGACTTACAATGAACTACCTCATAAATTTGAAGCAGGCACTCCTAACATTGCTGGTGCTATTGGCTTAGGTGCTGCTATTGATTATGTATCTACAATTGGTTTAGATAAAATTGCTGCTTATGAAAATAGTTTATTAGAATACGCTTCTGAAAAAATAAGTGATTTAAAAGGTTTAAGAATAATAGGAACCTCCAAGAACAAAATATCAGTTTTATCTTTTGTTCTGGAAAATGTTCATCCACATGATGTTGGTACATTTTTAGACTTTGAAGGAGTTGCAATTAGAACGGGTCATCATTGTACACAGCCGGTAATGGATAGATTTGGAATACCAGCTACCTCCCGCGCTTCTTTTGGTATGTATAACACCTTTGATGAGATTGACATTCTTTATAACGGATTAAAGAAAATCTTGGAGGTTTTTAATTAATGAATCAGGAATTAAGAGAACTTTATCAACAAGTAATTTTAGACCATAATAAATCACCTAGAAATTTTAGAAAAATAGAAAAACCTTCTTTTTATCTCGAAGGATATAATCCGCTTTGTGGAGATAACATAACTATCTATTTACAATTAGATGAAAATGATATTATAAAAGATATTTCCTTTTTAGGTTCTGGATGTGCTATATCAAAAGCCTCTGCCTCTTTGATGACCTCTTTATTAAAAGGCAAAACTAAACAAGAAGCTAAGAAACTTTTCGAAAAATTTCATAAGCTTATAACCTCTAAAATAGATGAAGAATTTGACCTAGAAGATTTAGGAAAGTTAGCTGTTTTTTCAGGTGTAAGAGAATTTCCAGCAAGGGTAAAATGTGCTTCACTTGCTTGGCATACTATGGTAAATGCATTAGATGGTAAATGCGAGAAAGTTTCTACAGAATAAATCTAAAATCGAACAAAAAATCTATGACAAATATAAATCAACAAGAGTTAGAGAATAAAATTATTCAAGTAATAAAGACTTGTTATGATCCTGAAATTCCCGTTGATATTTTTGAATTAGGATTGATTTACGAAATTGCTATAGATAACGAAGCTAATGTTAAAATAAAAATGACTCTTACATCACCAATGTGCCCAGCTGCACAATCTTTACCAGCAGAAGTTGAATCTAAAGTTTCTGCAATAAAAGATGTAAAAAGTTGTAAAGTTGAAATTGTTTGGACGCCACCTTGGGACAAAGATATGATGTCAGAAGAAGCAAAATTTAAATTAGGTTTTTTATGAAAACTAACATTAAATTATCTTTTATAAACTAATAAAGGAGTATAAGTATGTTTAATTTTCTATCAAGACCACCTTTATATGATCAAGAATCCGTTCAACCGATGAGAGATGAGTTAATCGCAGTTGGTTTCACAGAATTACTAACTCCTTTGGATGTAGATAAAGCATTAAATGAAAATAAAGATAAGACAGTTTTGATTTTCATAAATTCTGTTTGTGGCTGTGCTGCGGGAAGTGCTAGACCAGGAGTTTCGTTAGCTTTACAAAATGATATCATACCAGATAAATTATATACAGTTTTTGCAGGACAAGAACGCGATGCAGTTGATAGAGTTAGAGACTATATTAAGGACTTACCACCTTCATCACCGAGTATTGCTCTTTTCAAAAATGGTGAACTTTTATTTTTTATGAGAAGATTAGATATTGAAGGATTTAGTGCTGAACATATATCAAATAATTTGAAACAAGTCTTTAATGAATTATGCTCCGCTAAAGGTCCATCAATACCACCTGAACAGTTTGCTCAAGTAATGCATGCTAAAGCTTGTGGTTCAAAAATACCCTTATTCAAAAATATTAATTAAATCTTTTAACAATTATGAAATTCAGTGCACAAGAAGAATACGGATTAAGACTCTTGCTTAGAATAGGTAAAGATGAATCTGAAAATGGTATGACTATACCTGAATTAAGCAAATTAGAAGGTTTAAGTGAAGCCAATGTTGCTAAAATACTACGTATTCTTCGCCTTGCTGGATTTGTTGAGAGTTCAAGAGGTCATACAGGGGGTTATAAATTAAAAGATGATCCCAAAAACATCATAGTTAACGATGTTCTAACATCTTTGGGAGGTAAACTTTATCAATCTTCTTTTTGTGATATTTATTCGGGTGTGGATGGATTATGTAATAATTCGATTGATTGTTCAATTAGATCTCTATGGAAAATGATACAAACTACATTAGACCAACTTCTTAATAAAATTACTTTACAGGATTTGATTGGCTCAGAAAAGCAAGTTGAAATATTGGTTAGTCGTTTATTAGAAGAATCCGAATTAGTTCCAAAGTAATGTTTTCTTTTAGTATTCTTCAAATAAATATCTTTTAACTATAAAGTAGAAATTTTTAGATATCAAGATTCAAGCAATAATTTTATTTGTAGCTAAAGTCGTGAACGAATTAGATTAAAAATAGCTGCTACTAAAAATATTAAATTAGCGAACCAGGCAGTTAAGATGGGAGATAAAGAACCATTTTTACCAAATGCCTGACTTACCTTCATAAAAACCAAATACAAAAACGTTACCAGAATGTTGATTCCAATTTGAGCAGCTAAGCCACCTTTTCGTTTATTAGTTGATATTGGAAGAGCAAAAAGCACCACTATCAAATTAGTTGTAGCAAAAGCAAAAATTGAATAATAATCAATTAGAATTGCTGATGGATCATTTCCCGCTCTTTTTTGACTATCTATCAAATCTTTAAGTTCAGATAAATTCATTTCTGAAACTTTTTGTTGTTTTTTACTCAAATCATCAGGCAAGAAATTCAATCCTTCAATAACTTTTTTCTCGAAATATTCAGCGGTCTCATAATTATCAAAAAACTCTCTTTGAACGCCCTTTTCAGCATACCAATGTTTTTTAGTAGAATCATAATTGAGAAATGCGGCGTCAATACGATTTTTCATAATTGTTAAGTCATCTGCTAGGAATTCTTGAATACTCACTTGATTTGCTACTTTATTATCAACATCGTAAAATGCAATATTAACTATACGAGTTTTACTATCCTGAAAAAAAATGTTACTTTGTGCATAATAAAAGCTTTTCTTTAGATAAATCTGTTCTATCTTAATTTTATTTTTATTTGCAAGTGGAACAATATATCCACCGAAATAAACGGAAAAGATTGATATAAAAATTGAAGTAATTAAAAAAGGTATCATAAATCTAAACAAACTAACACCACTTGCTTTTATTGCGGTCATTTCACTTAGATTGGCTGCTTTTCCTACTGTGAATAATGCTGCAAACAAAACTGCTACTGGGGTCATCAAACGAATTATCTCGGGAGTGAATACTAAATAATAATGAAGAACTCTGATTATAGGAACATTTTGATCTATAAAATCATCAAGATTTTCCATTGCATCAATTACTATAAATATAACTACAAATCCTATCAGCCCGAAAATTGTAGTTTGTAAAAATTGTTTTATAAAATATCTGTCAAGTATTTTGATTCTCATCAGATTCATTTTTAAATGAAAGAGATTTTGGAAGTATTTTTTTTAGGAACTCAAAGGTTATTTTTTTAACTTCAAGATTAGTTCTAATCATTAAGATAGTGCCTACTATTCCAAAAAAGACATTAGCTGACCACATACCCCAAAATGGAGTAATAATCCCTCTGTCAGATAATTTTTCACCGCCTATTAAAAATGCCCAATATATCAAGAAGAAAAACAAACTAATTCCTGCAGCAACACCAAAGCCTCCTTTTCTGACCATCACTCCTAATGGTGCTCCTAAAAGGATAAAAATTATACACGCTACAGGTAGAGAATATTTCTTCTGGATTTCTACTTCATAATTATCAATTTCTCTGCTGACATAATAAATTTTTCTCTCTGCAGATATTATAGAAAAACGTGCAGAATTTAATCTCTCAAGAATAACTGATTTTTCATTTTCAGGAACTTTGTAATAAACCTCTCTTACATGAAAAGGTATTTCATTATCAAGTAAAAGAAAAGAATAAGTTAATTTTCTTAGGTCATTTTTATAAATAATATTTATATTTCTCAAACTATCGGTTATATAATTCATAGCCTCTATACTAAGTTCTCTTTCTCCTCGTGAATATCCGCCAGATTGCTGGAAAGTAAATTGTTCAGCATTCATAGCAATTTTATGTTTTTCAAATTTCAATCTTCTGTATTCAGCTATATTATTGACATCAGATTCATGAATTTCTCCATCTTGCAATGACATTATTAATTTTGTTTGATTGAATGAGAAAAAGATTTTTCCTTTTTTGGCTGTAACTACATTAACTTTATTAAGATTTGAATAATCATAAATAGTGATATCAAATAAATCATTAGTCTGTTGTTCAATTTTGCGGGCAAGAATTGCATAGCTTGAAACTTCCTGTGAGAAAAAACCTGGTTCTAATGATAAAGTTGGCTTCGTTCTTGAAATATCACTCATTAAAATTTTAGCTTGATGATTTGCGTCGGGTAATATCTCATTATTAAATAAAAAAAGTAGATATGTGAGTATTATACTTGCCAATATAGGTGAAAGCATCATTTTATATAAACTAACACCACTTGATTTCATTATAGTAACTTCATTATTTTGACTAAGATTACCAAATGCCATCAATGTCGAGACTAATGTTGCCATCGGTATAACTAAGACAATCATCCAGCTTAAGTTATAAGCAATTAGTTTTATAATTACCCAGGTATCTAATCCTTTTCCGACAAGCCTATCAGCAAATTTCATTAAGAATTGTAATAGAAATATGCAAATCAATGTAATAACTGAAAAAACAAACGGAATAAAATGATTTCTTAGTATGTAAAAGTGTAGAATCATAAATTTTTTTTATGATTTAAACTTAATTGAAACTGATGGATCTTTAACATTAAATAGTAATATCATGCCAATAATAAAAAAAAGTGCAAGTGAAATAATAGCCAATCTTTGTGAGTTAGTGATATAACTAATAAAACCAAAAACTAAAGGACCTAACACTGCAGAACTTTTTCCAAAGAAAGAATAAAATCCAAAGAATTCCGTTTTCTTTTCGGCAGGAGTGAGTAAAGACATCATACTTCTACTAATTGATTGACACGAACCCATAGCAGAACCAGCGAGTAAGCCCACGATGTAAAAGTGATTTTTAGATTCAACAAAAAAAGCCAGAATAACAGTTATAAGCCAGATAATCAAAGTATAAATTATTGATTTTTTTTGACCAATTGAGTCCGCAATTATTCCAAAAATTATTGAACCAATTATTGCTGTAGTTTGGACAGTCAAGAAAAAAACTATAAGTTCAATTTCAGAAAATCCCATTGTTGAGCTTGCATAATTTCCAGCAAAATAAATAACTGTATTAACACCTTCTATATAAAAAAAATAAGAAAGTAAAAACAAAGCCAGATTTTTATAGTTCTTGAGATGTGATATTGTATCCCATACTCTTTTATATCCTATCATTAAGTAACTTTCTTGATGTTCAATATTCTTTCTGGAGTCTTTAAGATAAATAAAAAGTGGTAGAGAGAAAATTAGGAAAAAGAAAGCAGAAACAATGAAAGTTTCCCTAATTTGATTGTTGTTTATAAAAGGAAAGACCAGACTTAAAGAAGCAATAGAACCGAAGTAACCTGCAGCGAAACCATATCCACTAACTCTACCATAATTTTTAGGCTCAGTAATTTCTGGTAAAAATGCATCGTAAAAAACCAGACCAGCTTCAAATCCAATATTTGCAACAACAAATAAAAAAATTCCAGATAAAATATTTCCTTCTTTTACAAAGTAAAGAGAAGCAGTAGAAAAAATGCAGAGCAGAGTAAAAAACAATAAAAATCTTTTTTTTCCTGCTGAATAATCTGCTATTGCTCCAAGAATTGGTGAGATTAAAGCTGTTATAATCATTGAGATACTTGTTGCTAAAGACCAATAGAAATCTCCAATCGAAAGTCCCTGTGCAACTACCTTTTTGAAATAAACAGCATACAAAAATGTGACAACAATTATAGCAAATGAAGTATTTGCAAAGTCAAATAATGACCATACGAGGATGTTTTTATATTTACGCATTAATTTTTTTTATGTGAGAATTTTGAGATTGTTTTGTCAATTAACCCTCTCCCAGATTTTTTAACTTTTCCTTGTTTTAGCAAATCATCCAAAATAGAATCGAGCACGCCATTAAGAAACTTACTACTGTTTTCAGTGCTAAAAATTTTTGAAATTTCAAGCATTTCATTAATTGTAACTTTTGTAGGAATATCTTCAAAAAATAAAAACTCGCAAATTCCCATTCTCAATAAAATTTTATCAATCAATGCTATTCTATCCATTTCCCAATTGCTCGTTTTTTTCTCAATCATTTCGTCGAATAGTTTTCTATTTGCAACAACTTTATAAATTAGACTAATACCGAAGTCTTTATCTGAATTATTTTCTGTTTCTGAGAAAATTTCATTAATATGTCTTTCAAGTTCAGAATTATTTAACTCAAAAGCATATAATGTTTGAAGTACCTTTTCTCTGATAATTCTTCTTTTAAATATTTTAGCCATAAGAATCCTAAATTGAAAAAAACCAGAAAACTACTAATGCGAGAGATTCCCTTAATCTATTATAAAAATTTGAGCTTAAACTTAAAGTTAAATCAGAAGCTATAGTTCTTAATTTTATATTATGAAAATTACTAATTTCTTTAATCCTTACAAGATGAAAAGAGTCTGACAGAACAATTATTTGATAATATGGATGTTTTAATAAAATTTCTTCTTTGATAAAACGAATCTGTTCATTGGTAGATGATGTTTTAGTTTCAATTTCAATATTTTCAAAATCTTTTTTTAATTCTTTAAAGTAATTTAGCGCAACTTTAGATTCAGGCATCTCGCCAGGTGCGTTACTTCCAGTAAAATAAATTTTTTCAACTGGAAATTTTTTCGATAATTCAACAGCTTTTTCCACTCTTGCAGCAAGAATAGGACTTGGTTTATTATCAGACCAAACTGCAGCTCCTAAAACTACAAGTATATTTTTAGATTTTGAATCAAGAGAGGTTTCCTTTACTTTATTTTCATTAAGTAGTATATAAAAATTTGCAAAAAGAAGAACTAAAAACATAAATATCAAAGATGAGAGTAAAGATTTCAAAAAGCTATTACTTTGATTGAAATAAAGCAAATAAAAACCATAATAAAATACACTTAAAATGAAAATTGTAAAACATAGTCCTGTAAATAACTTGTTTCCATATTGTCCAAAAAAGTAATACTTATTAAAAGGTAATTGAATATAATTTGAAAAGTAAGAAATTACTAAAAACAAAAATCCTATAAATATAATTAGTGCGAGTTTAATTATTTTGATTCTTTTTTTCGAAATCAATAGGTATGATGCTATAATAAGAATAAAATAGATTAATATTATTAGTAAATTACCTATCTGGTAAAGATTGAAGTTTTGTAATGATAAAAATTGATTTTTATATTTTATGTAAAATAAAAAAAGTGCTTGCAAAACAAGCGATAAAATCAACAAATATCTCATTAAACTTTTATTTGATTTCATTATAAAAGAAACTTTCAAAATTTTCAAAATATTATCAAAAAAAATAATTGCTTTGAAAATATATAATTCATATATTTGCGATGCGGTATACAGAAGGTTATCCCCCAGACCTTTTGTATGGGCAGGCCCGATGATTTCGGTCATCGGGTTCTTTTTTATATAAAAATTAACCAAGTCACACCAAAAACTAAACTTATAATCGTTATAATTACTCCTGACTTTAAATATTCTGTAAATTTTATGTTTACTCCTCTTTTCCTTGCCATTTCAACAACAATCAAATTAGCAACTGATCCTAATAAAGTTAGATTTCCCGCAAATGTTGAGGATAGAGCAAGAGTCAACCAAATCTTTTCTGGATTAATCATTTCTTTAATGATAGGGCTTAATATTAAAACTGCAGGAACATTAGAAATAATATTACTCAAAACTGATGCAACTATAGAAATATTTATTATTCTGTTTTCACTGAAAAACTGTAAGTCAGAAATTTTAACCGAAGATGTAAGTAAATAATTTGTCTGATGAGAAATAATAAACAGACAAGCGAAAAAGATTAAAAGTGAAAAATCTACTTCAAGAAACACTCTCTCAGGCTTTATCCTTCTTGTAATTAGTAAAATTGCTGATGCTGCTAATGCCGTAATCGCTACAGGTGAGCCAATCAAAAAAGCAATTAGCATAAGCGTTAATACTGCTGTGCTTTTAATAAAAAGAGGTCTATAAATTTTTGTTTCTTTATCTAAATTTTCTTCAAATTTCTGATTAGTAAATTCTTTTTTATAAATTATTGAAATTACAATCACCACAAGGAATAAACAGACTAATGAAATCGGAAACATATAAAACATAAATTCACTGAAAGATATTCCTGACTGAATTCCTATTATCATATTCTGTGGATTGCCAACGATTGTTGCAGCACTTCCAATATTTGCTGAAGTAGCCAAAGCAATAAGATAGGGAATAGGATTCCTTTTGAAATGTATTACTATTTCTATTATCATAGGTGTAAACATTATTACGATAGTATCATTTAGAAAAAGACTTGATAAAATTCCTGAACTGAATGTAAGAATTATTAGCAATTGTCTTGGAGTCTTTGAATAAGCAATAACTTTATTTGCGATGATATTGAAAAATCCGGCTAACCTAAGGTTGATATTTATTATCATCATTGCAAAAATGAGAATTATCGTATCAATATCAATAAATGAAACAGCTTTCTTAAGATTCATCTCATTTATGATTATCAAAGCCGAAGCTCCAACGAGAGAAATTGTAGCTCTGTTCATTCTGAATTTAGGGAAACTGCCTATTGCAATTCCAAACAAGCTTAGGAGTATTAAAATAAAATTTAAGTAATCATTCATTTCTAAAGTCAAATTTAATTGCTGAACAAATTTACAATCATATCTTTGTAACGACATATTTAAATTTTTAGCTAAAATGGTAATTTATGACAAAAATCAATAACTCCTTATTTAATAGAACACTCGATATAATTGAATTAATTGGTAATAAACTTCCGCATCCAGCAACATTGTTCGCAATTTTAGCAGCATTGGTTGCAATTCTATCGTTTATCGGTGATATCTTCAATTTAACGGCTATACATCCAGCTGACAATTCTATAATAAGGGTTAAGAATTTATTATCTTCGGATGGTATAAGATGGATATATACAAATGTCGTTTACAATTTTGTAAATTTTCCGCCACTTGGTTATGTGTTGGCAGTAATGGTTGGAATTGGCGTTGCTGAAGGTTCTGGTTTGTTTAATACAATGATACGAGCATTAGTTTTGAATGCTCCTAAAAAATTGATAACGGGTGCTATTGTTTTTGCTGGAGTTCTTTCGCATATTGCCTCTGAAGCAGGTTATGTAATTCTTATTCCATTAGGTGCAACTATATTCTATGCTTTAGGACGCCATCCAATAGCTGGGCTCGCAGCTGCATTTTGTGGTGTTAGTGGGGGCTTTGGTGCTAATTTTCTTATTGGCTCGATTGACCCTGTTCTAGCAGGCCTGACTCAATCTGCTGCTAATATTATAAATCCTGATATAAAAATAAACGCTGCAGTAAATTTTTATTTTATGTTCGTTTCTGCAATTATGATTGTAATAGCTGGTTCTTGGATAACTGAAAAAATTGTTGAACCAAGATTAAAAAATTATCAAGGCAATGCTGATAAAATTCCGGTTGATTATTTAACTCCACAAGAGAAGAAAGGACTTAAATGGGCAGCACTCAGTTTAATATTGATAATCATACTCCTTGCTTTTACCATTTTACCAGAAAATGGAATATTTAGAAATCCAACTACAAAAGAAATATTACACTCTCCATTTTTTGACGGTATTATAACTGGAATCTTAATTTTCTTTTTAATTCCCGGTCTTATTTATGGAATTGTAGTGAAATCAATTAAAAACGATAAAGATTTTATGAAACATATTATAAAATCGATGGGTACACTTTCGACTTATATTGTTCTAGTATTTTTTGCAGCACAGTTCGTTTACTTTTTTAGATACAGTAATTTAGGCCTAATATTTGCAATTGATGGTGCTCAATTCTTGAAAAATATTGGATTGACAGGTATTCCTCTTTTAATTGCATTTGTTATTGTATCTGCATTTATAAATTTATTTATGGGAAGTGCTTCGGCTAAATGGGCAATTA
>Ga0308389_1002067_pt1 | contig 12887 bp, 10 predicted proteins | sample Hotspr2Sample148_FD_202362 | JGI IMG/M metagenome (GOLD analysis project Ga0308389, IMG submission 202362) | Hot spring phototrophic mat microbial communities from Mushroom Spring, Yellowstone National Park, Wyoming, United States - 20040719_148 ... | reverse complement strand
GAAAGTTATAAGCGTTTTATTCAAAATATAATTAGAAAAAACTTCGGTTTTATAGGAACGCCGATTATTTTGAGCTTTAAATCCAAATAATTCAAATGAAAATTTTAATCGTTGGAGGAAATGCCGCCGGATGCGCGGCCGCCGCAAAAGCAAAAAGGCTTAATCCAAAAGCCGATGTTATTTTATTTGAACAATCCCCTTTTATTTCAACTGGGACTTGCGAATTGCCTTATGTGATTTCAAACGAAATTGACTCTTGGAAAAAGATTGTTTTTTTTGACGAAATTTCCTTTAAAAATGAAAAAGGCGTCGATGTTTTTATCAATACGAAAGTTTTAGAAATTCTGCCCGCCAAAAAAAAAATTAAAACATTAAACTTGAACGATAATTCAATTTCTTTATGGAATTATGATAAATTAATTATTGCCGTCGGTTCAAAATCGAAGCGTATCTTTAATGAGAACTATAAAAATCTTTTTTATCTAAAAAATGTTCAAGACTTAATTGAAGTTAAAGATTTTTTAAACAAATACCATTGCAAGCAAGCCGTAATTTTTGGCGGCGGATACATTGGTTTAGAATTAGCCGAGGCTTTAAAAAAAATTTCCTTATCCGTATGCGTTGTTGAAAGAGAAAAATATCCTTTGCCTTCTTGCGAAATTGAAACTTCAAATTTAATATTAAGCGATTTGATAAAAAATGAAATAACTTTTATTGGAGACGCAAAAAATATTTCTATAAAAAGCGAAAACGATTTTATTAAAGAAATAAATATCGATAAAACTTTCTCTATTAAAGCAGACATTGTTTTTTGTTCGATAGGTTTTGAGCCAAATGTTGAAATCGCAAAAAAAGCTGGAATTAAATTAGGGAAAACTGGAGCGATAGAAGTAGACGGCAGAATGAAGACTTCTTTTAACGATATTTATGCGGCAGGCGATTGCGTAGAAACTACGGAGTTTATTTCCAAAACAAAAATCTACCTTCCGCTTGCCTCTATCGCTCGCGAACAAGGATATATTGCCGCGGCAAACGCAACTGGAAAAAATGAAATATTCGATCCGCAAATAAAAAATGTAACTGTAAAAATATTTAACCGATATTGCGGAGCTGTTGGCTTGAGTTCAAAAGAATTGTATAAATTGGGATATAATTTTTCTTCCGCAAAAGCAGTCGCTTATCAAATTATTAAGGTAATGCCCGATAGAAGAAAAATATTTGGAAAAATTTTATATGAAAAAATTTCGAGAAAAATATTAGGAGCGAATTTTTACGGCGGACCTGAAATTGCTGGATATTGCGATATAATAGCGTCTTTAATTTACTCAAACCAAAAAATCGACGCTCTTGTAAAAATTAATTTCAATTATACTCCTCCTTTGTCCCCTTTCGCGAATATATTGACTATCATTGGCAAAAAAACTTCTTCGGAGAAATAAATGAAAAATTTTTTTGTCGTTAATCATCCATTGGTAAAAAGAGATTTGACAATCTTAAGAGACAAAAATAGCAATCAAGAACAATTTAGAAACGCGCTTAGAAGAGTTTCTCTTGCAATGGCAATAGAAATATCTCGCGATTTTTCTTTAATAGATTTTTCTATCGATACGCCTTTGGAAACGACGATTGGATATAAATTACATAAAGAGATATGTTTAATACCTATCTTGAGAGCTGGATTGAGCATGCTGGACGGTTTTTTAACAGTTTTGCCAGACGCGAGCGTCGGTCATATTGGAATTCAAAGAAATGAAACTACTTTGCAACCTGAAGATTATTACTTTAAAACGCCTAGGAATATAGGCAATATGCGCCCAATTATTTTAGATCCGATGCTTGCAACCGGAGGAAGCGCTTCGGCGGCTGTTTCTTTCGTTAAACAAAAAGGAGCGAAAGACATAATTTTAGCTTGCGTTATTGCGGCTCCTGAAGGAGTAAAAAAATTAGAAGAGGAGCATCGCGACGTTAAAATCTTTGCGGCGGCGCTTGATAGACAATTAAACGACAAAGGATATATTTTGCCAGGTTTGGGAGACGCAGGGGATAGAACATTTGGCACTTTGTAATTTTTGTTTAATATTGTCGATTATTTTTTCTTTCGTTTATTATTCGTGGGCTTTGAAATTTTATAATCAAAGTTATCCAGATAAAAAAATTGACAGTTTAATTGCAAAAGGCATAAGTTTTATAGTCAACGGCAAATATAAAAAAGCCGAAGAAATATTTATAACTGTCAAATCCGAATATCCAAATCTTCCAATCGGTGATATTTATCTTGCGGCTAATCTTATAGCTAAGAGCGAAGATTTAGTCGAGCCTTTGGAAAACGATCAAATTATCAGTTTTTTTGAAAACGCCGAAAAAATTTCAAAAAGAAATTTAGAAAAAAATCCAGACGACTTATGGATAAAATATTTTGAAGCTTTGCGAATTGGCTACTATTCATATTATCTTGGAGTAAAAAAAAGTTATATTAAAGCTTTTGATAAAGCGATTAAAGCGAAAAACTTGTTTCAGGAAATATATAAAAACAATCCGAATTTTTATGAAGCTTTGTTTGCGATAGGAAGCTATAAATATTGGAAAAGTTCAAAGTTGTCTTTTCTTACTTGGACGCCATTGTTAGACGACGAAAAGGAAGAAGGATTAAGAATGCTCGAAGAAGGAGCTTTGAAATCTAATTACAATTTTTATTTGGCCGCTTATTCGCTATTTTGGGCTTATTTAGATTCTAAGAAATTTGAGAAAGCTAAGGAAATATCTGAACAAATGATAAGTCGATGGAAAGAATCTCGCTTCTTTATGGAAATAAGAGCTAGAGCTTTGGAAGAATTTGATTTGGAACTGGCGGCAAAATATTATTATGAAATAATTGAATCGCTTCGAAAAGAGTCGCTCCTTACTCCTATTAACGAGCTTTATTATTTGCATAAGGTCGCTCGAACTTATTTTAAAGTCAAACAAGTCAATAAGGCAAGAGAAATTGTCGAAAGATCTTTAAGAATAGAAAATAAATTTGAAGATAAAAAGCGCTTAGAGCTTTTTGAAGCTCAAAGAAAAAAATTTTTAAAGTTGAAAAATGAAATTCAGGAATATGAAAAGCAAAATAAATGATAACGTCGTTAAATTAAATTTAAGGCGAATATCAAAAGCTTTAAAGAATTCTCCGGAAATTCTTATGGAGTCTAAGTTTAAGATAGCCTCTTCTCTTATTTTATTAACTAAAATAAAAGATGAATATTTTGTCATTCTTGAAAAAAGAGCTAAAAAAATTCGACAAGGCGGCGAAATATCTTTGCCAGGAGGAATATTCGATCCAAAAAAAGATAATAATTTTTTAACGACAGCTTTGCGAGAAACGGAAGAAGAATTGGGAATTGATAAAAGTAAAATAAAAACTTTGGGAAAGAATTCGATATTTATCGCTCCAAATGGAATTATAATTCATACGTTTGTTGGTTTTATAAATTATTCAGACGCTAAAAATTCAGCGTTTAATAAAAAGGAAGTTGAAGATATTTTTTTTGCCCCTTTAGTTTTTTTTAAATATCAAAATCCAAAAAAATATTATGCGGCGCTTAAAATTCATTCTTCGTTAAAAGAAGATAATGGCGAAGATAGAGTATTATTCCCGGCAAAAAAATTAGGTTTGCCAGAAAGATATTGGGAAAGCTGGGGAGAAGGAAAATATGAAATATTGCTTTATAAATATAACGACGAATTTATTTGGGGAATAACCGCTAAAATTTTAAAAAATTTTGTTTCTAAAATTTTTGATTAAGAAATTTGTTGTCGCTTAATTTTATAAAAAGATCAAAATATGAGAGGAAAAGTCGTATTATTTGCTTTTATTTTATTAGAATATTCTTTATCACATTCTCAAGAGATTTTGAACATAGGAAAGTTTTCATGAAAGTTTTTCGGCGATTTTTTTTATAATATTTCGCGCGATACGGGGATTGTAAATGTTAAAAATGCCGCTTTATGCGATAAAAAGAATTTAAATGGATTTATTGCAAGAAGAATTAATTTTGGTTATGATTAAAATATTTCTGAAATGTTTTCGGCTCGATTTAAAATCGAAACCGATAATAAATCAACCTTAAAAGACGATAGAATCGGATTTTACCTAAAAGACGCTTATTTGATTGTCTTAAGCGTATATGATAGAATTGACGCTATAATTGGAATACAACCTACAATGGCTTTTGAAGTTTCTGAATCTATTTGGGGGAATAGATTTGTCGAAAAAACAATTATGGGTTTAAGAGGAATACAATCGTCAAGAGATTTTGGAGTTTCTTTGAAAACGAGAATCGATCATGCTGGAAATTATAAATTTTGTCTCATGTATGGAAACAATAGCGGCTTGAAGAATGAATTTGAAATGAATTTGCTAGGTATAAAAGTTATTCGATTCTTTTTTTTTATGTCGCTTTTGAAGAATTTAAGCTTATCCTTGTTTGCTAATTATTCAGACGCTAAAAAAATTTACAATTCTTATTCCGGATCGTTTGTTAAAAATAATACGTCTACTTCTGCTTTCTTTATTGGATATAAAGAAAGAAATAATTACTCGTTAGGATTTGAAAGATTTTTATCTCTGAAAGAGAATGATTTTCGAAAAAATGGAAAATTACAAAATAGATTTCTTTTTGGCATATCAACTTTTTGCGAATATTTTATCTTTAAAAATTTATCTCTGTTTCTTCGGGCTGATTATTTTGATCTCAATATTAACAAAACAAGCAAAAGCGATTCAAGGTATTTTTATGTCGCTGGATGTAAATATATAGCCGACGAAAAAGTTTTTTTTAGCGTTAATGCTTTAGCTGAGACGTATGAAAAAATTCAAAATAGCAGAAAAATAGATCCTTCGATAACGCCGCGTTTTACATTTTTTTACGCGTTCTAAGAATTATCGTCAGGCGAGTTGATCGCCGATTTTTTTAAATTTATATCTAAAAGCTTTTAGAAAAGTATTTTGAAAAAATTTAATACGCTTTTTTTAAATTAAATTTGTTTTGAGGAACAAGCCTTGAATATTTAATTTTCAACAATTCGTATTTGAATATATTTATCTATTTCATAAAAATTAATTGTCGCTTCTTTGATATATTTTAATTCAATTGTATTAATAACTTATAATTTTATGCTAGAAAGCGCTTCAAAGGTAAAGAAGATGGACTGGCTTTATTTTTTTGATGAAATTGTATATTTTGGAAATATAAGCGAATAAAAGACTTTGATTTCCGCTAAATCGAAAATTCAAAATAAATCAAAAAGAGTTTAATAAATATATTAAAACAACTTTCATAAAACTATACTTTATATAAGAAATTGTGAAAATAAAAAATATTTGTTTAAAACTTTATTACTCCTCTAAGGTCTAAATATTTTCAAACTTTTATAAAAACTAAAAGAGGTAAAAGATGAAAAAATTTTTAATGATATTTTTTGCGTTTTTTTCAGTTAGAATATTTTCTCAAATTGTTGTCGAGGAAAATTATTATAATCGAAACATTTTTTTTCCAGCCTCTGGCGGCTCGATGAAATATGGTTTGTATGGCTATGATAATCCAGCTTTATTAAGTTCGTTTAATAAGTTTGATTTATATATCTCAGGATATCAGTTTAAAAAAGATTCGGTTAAGTATCAAAAGTATGGAGCGTTCGCAGGATTAGGAGCGACAGGATTTTCTTATGTTATAAATCAAATAGATAAGCTGTCAAGTCCCGAATTGACTTACTCTTTTGCTATTGGGGATAAAACTTTTGGTTTAGGTTTTTCATACAGTCATTCGATTAAAAAATATAACGAATTAAAATTGTCCGCTTCAAGTTCGATTGGCATCGCATATAGGCCAGTTAAATTTTTATCAATCGGAGCTATAGGTCGTTGGTTTGAATCTAAAAATTTAAAGGAATATTATGCGTTTGAGACGGCAATAAGACCGTTAGGCAATGAGAAAATTTCATTGTTTGGAGATTATGTTTATAGAGAAAAAAGATCTTCTAAAGAGCCAAAATGGTCTGCTGGTTGCGCGTTCGAACCTTTTGATGGCATTAGGTTTACGGGAAGATATTATTCGAGTAAGTATGTAAATATTGGCGCTCAAATTAGTTTAGGATTTATTTCTTTTGGAAATTCAATTGTCGCAGACGAGAATTTTAAAACTTCCGCTTCAATTTATTCAATCAGATTTGGGGAAAAAGATAGAAGCGTAATTTCTCCTTTTGTTGAGCCAAGAACAAGTTTATATATAAATTTAAATTCTATTGTTAAGGAGAGAAAAAATTTTTTGCTTGATAATTCGACGGAATTAAAAGACATTCTGAATAAAATATCGGAAGTTAAAAACTTAAAAAAAGTTGAAAAAATAATAATTAAAATTGCCGAAATTCAACCTCTATATATTGCATATGAACTTAGAGAAGAATTAAAAAAGGCAAAAAACGCAAATAAAAAAATAATAATCTGGATTAGAGACGCAGATTTTGGAACATATTATTTGGCTTCTATTGCAGATTCGATTTATATCGATCCATTGGGAACGATATCGCTGCAAGGTTTGGCTTTAGGTAAAACTTATGTAAAAAATGCGTTAGAAAAAATTGGAATTGGAGTCGACGAATGGAGATATTATAAATATAAATCCGCATTTGAAACCTTTTCAAGAGACAATCTATCGGAAGCTGATAAAGAACAGTTTTCGAAATTAATCGACGATATCTACGAGCATATTATCGACGAAATTAGCAAAGCCAGATTATTATCAAAAGAAGAATTACAGAGGATAATCGACGAAAAATTTCTCGCGTTGCCCGACGAAGCTTTAAAGATGAATTTAGTTGATAAAATAGTTAAATACGAGAATATAGAAAAACAAATTAAAGAGAATGATAAAATTATAATTGGAGAGTCAGGCGACTTTTTTGAAAATAAACCAACGGATAATTTTTGGGGAGAAAAGCCTAAGATAGCGATAGTTTACGCTTTGGGAGGCGTAGATGAAAATACAGGGATGAAAACAGCCGAATTGAAAAAGGTTATAGATAAATTATCCGAAAATAATAAGATTAAGGCGATTGTATTAAGAGTTAATTCTCCCGGGGGAAGCGCTCATGCAGCTGAATTAGTATCAGAAGCGTTAAAACAGGCGATGCAAAAAGGCAAAATAATTGTCGTCTCTCAAGCTTCAGTAGCCGCCAGCGGCGGATATTGGATTTCTATGAATAGCGATGCGATTTTTGCCGATCCGATGACAGTTACGGGTTCGATTGGCGTTATTGGCGGTTGGTTTTATGATAAAGGTTTAAATGATAAATTAGGTTTTAGTTACGATTATATTAAAAAAGGGAAAAGTTCCGATTTAGGATTAGGGGTTACATATCCTTTAATTGGATTAACATTGCCGGCTAGAAATTTAACTGAACAAGAAAAAGAAAGAATTAAATCATATTTTGATTTTGCTTATACAGATTTTGTAAAGAAAGTTGCGGCTGGGCGAAATAAAACCTTCGATGAAATTGAAGCTATCGCTCAAGGAAGAATATGGTCAGGTATTGAAGGGAAAAAAATTGGCTTAGTTGATCATATTGGCGGACTTTTCGACGCCATAGAATATGCTAAAAATAAAGCTAACCTAAAAAATGACGAATTTGATATTGAATATTATCCCTCATTGCCTCTTATTGATTTTTCATTTTTATTAAATCAAATGTTTGGTTTTCAGATTAGTAGCGATCCTTTTATAGAGAATCTTAAATTTAGAGCAAGATACAATGGGAAACCATTGTTATTAACGCCTTTTGATTTCGAATAATTTTGCTTTTTGTTGTTTTTAACAATTAAAATTTAAAGCTCGCGATTAAGCGAGCTTTTTTTAGATTATTTTGTATTTATAAAGCTTGTTAAAAATAATTTACTGTAAATTATAATAACAAACTTTGTCTGAGAGATTTAGTAAAAAATAGATAGTTTAAATTTTATTCATTTAACTAATTTAATTTGAATAGATCAGCGTACATTTTTTTTAAAATAATATTAGAAAAAAATTTTGCAAAAATACTAATACGCTGCAAGAGCCGAAATTGTTTGAGATTTGCTTGAAAAATGTTGACTTTGAAGTCAAAATTATTTGAATGTTCTATATGTGAAATTTTTAAATTTTCAATAATCTTTTTTATAGATAATTTATAAAAAGCGAACCAAAAAGGCTCGCTTTTTTTTTGTTGTCGATATTTGTAAAAAATTTTTAGTAACTAAGTTCGTTTAGCTTTGTTTTGCCTCTAAAAATCCAATAAATTGCCGTCGTATAAGCTACGACAAAAGGAATTCCTATTATAGCCATAATAAGCATGATTTCTAAAGTTTTTGGCGAAGAAGCTCCGTTATAAATAGTTATGCTATTTTCAAGATTAGGATTTGAGATAACTAAATTTGGAAAAATTCCTATTGCGAATAATGTCAATAAGGCTAAAATGCTTGAGCAACTTGAAAGGAAAGCGTTGAAATCTTTGCCTCTATGAATTTCTCTTGGTATATTAGCGATAGCGAGCATATTCAATAATGCTATTATAAAAAATATTGGATATTTTTTTATATTTTCAACCATATGGGGATAAAAAATCAAAGTAACCATTGTTGTTGAAACATACATTATCACAAAGAAAATGATAGTATTGTTTATCCAACCTCTTACTTTTGCTTGCAGTTCGCCTTCGGTTTTCATTGCTAAATAAATCGCTCCATGCATCATAAAAAGAGCGACGGTAGTAATTCCGACAAGCAAAGCGTATGGATTTAGTAATTGCCAGAACGAGCCAATAAATTCTTTCTCTTTATCTAAAGGAATGCCAATGATTATATTTCCAAGAGCTACTCCCATTAGAAAAGCTATTAGAATTGAAGAAATCGAAAAAGCAATATCCCAAGCATTTCGCCATTTAGGGCTTTCTTTTTTGCTTCTAAATTCTATTGCGACAGCTCGGAAAATTAAAGTGAAAAGTAGAAGAATAAACGCCGTGTAAAAACCGCTAAATACAGTCGCATACACATGCGGGAATGCCGCAAATAAAGCTCCGCCTCCAGTTACAAGCCAGACTTCGTTTCCGTCCCAAACTGGACCTATAGAATTTAAAAATATTCTTCTATCAATATCTTTTTTTGCAAGAAGATGCAATGCTCCTACTCCAAGATCGAATCCGTCTAAGATTGCATAACCAGCGAACAACGCGCCTATTAGAATAAACCATACTATATTCAAATCAATTTGTAAATTCATAATTACCTCCCGATTATTAGCCCTTAAATAATTCTTTTTGTTTTTGATATTCTGATTCGATATTTTCAACAAGGGTTGGTCCTTGTTTGATTTTTTTATCTAATAGATACAAGAATAAGAAGAAAAGCATTAAATAAATTGCAGTAAATAAAAATAAAGAAATTCCAACTTGAGTTGCGTCTACGGCTTTTGACAAAGCGTCTTTGGTTTTTAACAAACCATAAACAATCCAGGGCTGTCTGCCGACTTCGGCTGCTATCCATCCAAACTGATTAGCTAAATGAGGCAGTACGACAGAAAAAACTAATAAATATAACCATGCTTTCAAATTAAATAGTTTATTTAAATACATTAACAAAAAGCTTATCGAGCTTATTAGTATTAATAACATTCCTATAGCAATCATAATGTGGTAGCTTTGAAATACAATATTTATCGGCGGTCTTTCATCTTCTGGAAAAGCGTTCAATCCTTTAACTTCCGCTTTTGTATCGCCATAAATTAGCCACGATAATAATCCAGGAATTTTAACGCCGAAGTTAACTTTTTGATTTTGTTCGTCAACCCAGCCGAAAAGATATAAATCTGCTGGAGCCAATTTTTCAAAGTGGGCTTCCATAGCGGCTAATTTTGCAGGTTGATTTTCAGCGACGCCTTTAGCGCTTGAATGTCCTGTTATCAATTGAGCGAGACTGGCTACTAAAGCGATGGCTAAACCAATTTTTAAACCGATTTTTCCTTCTTCAATAAATTTATTTTTCAATATATAATATGCGCTTACTGAAATTACAAAGAATGCTCCTGTTAGCCAGCATCCAAATATAACATGCGATAATCTATCCATTGAAGAAGGATTAAAGACCATCGCCCAAAAATCTGTAATTTCGGCTCTGACAAATCCGTTTCTTTCAACAATATGATAACCAGCTGGAGTTTGCATCCAAGAATTTGCGACTACAATCCAAATTGCGCTAAAATGCGCTCCTAGAGCTACCATTATAGTAGAAATAAAATGCGTAATTGGTTTTACTTTATCCCACCCGAACACTAAAATAGCGAGGAATCCCGATTCTAAAAAGAATGCAAAAATTCCTTCGGCGGCAAGCGGACTTCCAAAAACATCTCCGACAAATCTTGAATAAGTCGCCCAATTAGTTCCAAATTGAAATTCCATAACAATTCCGCTCGCAACTCCTAAAGCAAAAGTTAAAGCGAATATTTTAACCCAAAATTTTGTAAGGTTTTCATACATTTTATTTTTTGTCTTTAAATACAACCCTTCCATTATAATTAAAACTACTCCAAGTCCGATGCTCATCGGAGGATAAATATAATGGAATCCGACTGTTATTGCAAATTGGAGTCTGCTAAGAAATTCGTGATCCATAGATTTTCTCCTAATGTTTTATGTTTCATAGTTTTATTAAATTATTAAATAGAATTTAAAAAAAAAAATTTATTTATGGAATTATTTAACGCCGCATTTAATAAAGAGATTAAATTATCGATCAAAATAGCGAAAGATCATTACGAAAATTTTCCTGTTTTATCGATATTGTTTGATAAAGAAACATATCAAATTGTCGCTTTAATATATAAATTCGCTCGCTCTGCCGACGATATAGCGGATAGTATTGAATTAAATTCTACAACAAAACTATATCATTTAAATGAAATAGAGACAAATTTAAAAAAAGCCTTAAATGGAGAAGACGCTGAAGATTTTTATAAAGTTCTTTCGCATTTTATAACAAAAAGAAATTTGTCGCGCGAAAATTTTTTCAATTTATTGGAAGCTTTTAGGACAGATTCAATCAAAGACAGATGGAATACTTACGAAGATATTCTTAATTATTGCAAGCTTTCGGCTAATCCAATTGGAAGATTAATTTTAGAATTGCATAATATAAGAGATGCGAATGCCATAGAATATTCGGATAAAATTTGTACGGCGTTGCAGTTGACGAACTTTTATCAAGATATTAGAGACGATTTTAAATTGAGAAATAGAATTTATTTATCTTTGAAGGAAATGAAAAATTATGAGGTGGATGAAAAAGATTTTTTAAAAGATAATGCAAGCGAAAATCTTAAAAAACTTTTAAGCGATAAAGTCGCTCAAGCTGAAAATATGTTTAACGACGGGAAGAAATTGCTGAAATATTTGCCTTTTAAGCTAAGGTTTCATATTAAACTTACAATCTTAGGAGGATTAGAAATTTTGAATAAAATAAAAAAACAAGATTACAATACGCTTTCAAATAGACCGTCGTTAAATAAAATTGATTATATTAAGTTTTTAATAAAACTTTTTTTTAAATGAGAGAAACGGCATATAATATAGCAAAGCAAAGCGGAAGCAGTTTTTTTTACGCATTTAATTTATTGCCGTCGCCTAAGCGAGAAGCATTAAATGCCATTTATTCTTTTTGCAGATTAAGCGACGATATTGTAGACGATTGGAGCAATTCTAACAATGCCAAAGCAGAAAGATTATTAAAATGGAAAGTTGAATTTGCCGAAGCTTTGAATGGAAAATCATCGAATGAATATTTAAACTTTGTCGTTAAATATATTCTTCAATACAACATTCCAGTCAGATATTTTTTCGAGCTGCTGGATGGGATGCAAATGGACTTGCATAAAAGAAGATATGAAACTTTTGACGAATTGCTGGAATATTGCTATAAAGCCGCTTCAACTGTCGGTCTAATGTGTATAGAAGTGTTTGGATATCAATCTCCAAGCGCTCGCGATTACGCTATAAATTTAGGTTATGCAATGCAATTGACTAATATTATAAGAGACGCGTATAAAGACGCCGAAATGGATAGAATTTACATACCGCTTGAAGATATTAATGAATTTAACGTAAGCGAAAACGATTTTAAAAACAAAACATTCGACGATAGAATTAAAAACTTGCTCGCTAAACAGGCTTTAAGAGCTAAAAAATTTTTTGAATTAGCCGAGTTGAGTTTGGATTTTTACGATAGAAAAAATATGTTTGCAGGCGAAGCTATGAGAAAAATTTATTTCAGATTATTACAGAAGATAGAAGAATACGATTATAATGTTTTAAACTCTAATGTAAAAGTAACTTTTTTTGAAAAAATAAGCATCGCTTTAAAAACTTGGTTAAAAAGCGTATTAATTTATTAGATGAAAAAAATTTTAATAATTGGCGGCGGCATAGCTGGAATATCTTTAGCGGTTTTTTTAGCAAAAAATAAAATTAAATCTATCTTGATAGAAGCCTCGCCTAAAATTGGCGGCAGAGCTTTTTCATTCAAATATAAAAATGGAATAACTATAGACAATGGTCAGCATGCAATATTTAAATGTTATAAAAATACTTTGAACTATCTCGAAATTATAAAAGCAAAAGAATTTTTAGAAGCTCGAAAAAAATTAGATTTTGAAATTATAGATTTGAAGAAAGTTGAGAATAAACATAATTTATATGTTCCATCTTTTCCGCCTTTTATTAATTTATTCTCCGCTTTAATTAAGTTTAAAGGCTACAATTTAAAAGATAAATTAAAAACAATTAGACTTTTCGCTCGTTCTTTATTTTTAGCAAATAATGATTTAAAAAAT
>Ga0308389_1002056_pt1 | contig 12933 bp, 6 predicted proteins | sample Hotspr2Sample148_FD_202362 | JGI IMG/M metagenome (GOLD analysis project Ga0308389, IMG submission 202362) | Hot spring phototrophic mat microbial communities from Mushroom Spring, Yellowstone National Park, Wyoming, United States - 20040719_148 ... | reverse complement strand
GTAGAGGCTGCGCGCCGTTCCCTCCAGCGCCCACGCCCAGGGGTAGTAGCAGAGCAACGGCAGAAGCGCCAGCGCCAGGGGCGCCGCCACCGCCAGGCCGGCCAGGGGGCGCGGCCACGCCCCGCGCAGGTACGTGTTGACATTTCTCCTGGGAGCGCGGGCATCTTGCCCCCATAGACGCCACGCGGGCGGGACGCCCGCGCTCCCAGGCACGTGAGTTACCCCAGGTGTGAACACGTACCCGCGTAGCAGCGCATCGGCGCCGATGCCTGCCAGCGGCAGCAGGGCGATGAACAGAAAGTGCCGGTAACGCCCCTCGGCATGCGTCAGCAGCGTCACGGCGATGCACAGCGCCATCCACAGGGCCAGCAGGATGGCCAACCCATCGCGCCGGGCCAGCCCATGCGCCAGACCGACGCCGGCCAGGAGCAGCGCCAGCAGGTAGAGCAGGTCGTCGAGGAGCAACCCCGCCAGGAACACCGCCGGCGGCGGGTCGGCGTAGTAACTGGGCAGCAGAAAGCGGTCCTGAATGATTTTCACCGCCCAGAGGCGGCTCCACTCCACCGGGAGCTTCCGCAGGACAATCGAGGGGTCCTCGCGCAATCGCGCCAGCCCGCGCCGGGTGGCCTCGCCGGCCCGCGCCACGGGGTCGGGGATGGCTTCGAGGATGCGGTTGATCGTGCCCAGGTCCTCGCGCGGCTCGTAGAAGGCCCACAGGTTGTAGGCAAGGCCCGTCTCGACCAGCACGCAGGCCGAATACGCCCGGCAGTTGCGGAGCGTCCATGGGGCAATCACCAGCGCGGCGCAGACTGCCGGCAGCAGGGCCGCCAGCGCGCCGCGCGGCCACGGCCAACCCCTGCGCGAGGTGGCGACGCCGGCGACCCACAGCATCAGCGCCGGTAGAAACACCAGCGCCGCCGAACGGGTCAGGCTAGCCAGCCCACAGAGCGCGCCGGCCAGCGCCAGCCGCCACGCCCCCCCGCCGCGCCGCCACACCGCCAGCGCCAGCAACGCGCCGCCGAAGAGCAGGCTGAAGAGCGTCTCGCTCATGTACAGGCTGGCGAAGGTGGCGCTGGTCTGGAGCAAGGCCGCGGCCAGGGCCGCCAGGAGCGCCGCCCGTTCGCCCGCGGCAGGCGCCAGTTCGCCGGCCAGCCGGTACACCAGGTAGACCACGGCAACGCTGGCGGCGATGTTCGGCAGCGCGGCGCGCTGCAGATCGCCGCCCGCCAGCCAGAGAGAGCCGGCGAGGAACAGCGGGTAGAGCGGCGCGCGCAGCCAGCGCCACTCCGCGTAGAACGACCATCCCTGGCCGGCGAGCAAGTCGCGGGCCACACGAATGTACTCAACCTCATCGTTGGCCGGTTCGTGCAGCGGCTGCGCCCAGAGGGCCAGGCGCCAGCCCAGAGCCAGCAGCAGGATCAGCAGCAGCGGCGCCCGCCGGGCCAGGCCCCGCCTGAAGATTGGTGCTTTCACACCAGCATGATAGCGCAGAAATGCCGGGTGTTGAGGTAAAAACACCCCCCGCGGGAGGGTTTGGGAGGGCCTGGCCCTCACCCAGGGGGGATGGGGAAACCGGGTTTCCCCATTCCCCTGCTCCAGCAGCCGATGTTCACGTGAGACGGTCATGCGTATGGCGCACCACGCCGCAATGACCATGACCTGGGAGCGCGGGCGTCCCGCCCGCATCGCGGCTCCGCGGGCATGGTGACCGCCCTTTCCCTGACCCTCCCCCGCCGGGGGCGGGCAGCCGGCGCCTCCCCCCGGCGGGGGGAGGCTGGGAGGGGGGCTGAACCCGGCGAACGATGGTCACCTCAGCCATCCATGCGGCTCCGCCGCACAACGCTGCAATGAACATACGGTTGTTCCTGGGAGGGCGAAGCCCTCCCAGACCCTCCCGCGGGTGGGGGAATGGGGAAACCGGGTTTCCCCATGCCCCTGCGGGGCGAGGGGGTGGGGAAACCCGGTTTCCCCACCCCCCCTGCTTTAGCAGCCTATGTTCACGTTATACCATTTCCTGTTGAACATTCCGCATTCGTCGAAGTGCTGGATCGCACGGTGACGCCCTGCAAGGCAATCCACAATCCAACATCGGCAATCCAAAATGGTATTAGTATGGCGCATCATACAGCAAGGGCAGCGGGAAATCGTCAACTACAGCTTCCAGCGCGTAGCGATTGCGCCCACCGGAACAGACTACCATGCGCCACCAGCCGCTCTCAGGTGAAGCGATACTCTGCTGGACCCAGACGCCATCACCGGAGATGAAGCCCTCGATGCCGCCAGTGAGGCCCAGGGGATCGTAGGTATCGCCCGGAGCGTAGTAGCGTAGACGAACACCGTCAGCACCCGGTTCTTCCTCATCCAGATCGAAGTTGTTGAACACCAACTGACGCGCTCCTGGCGCAACATCCACCCACGTCGTCATACACACCGGCGCCCCCGCCGGCGGACGAACTTCGACGCCCCCCAGCAGCTTGCCGAGGCGAACAGGTTCACCGCCTGGCGACAGGGGCAGCGGGCGGGTGAGCGGCGAATTGTCGTGATCGTAGCCGACGCGCGCGGCCCAGTAGTTCTCGTCGTCGCCGTCGGTTTGCGCGCGCAGCAGGTAGCGACCACACGGCTGCGGGGCGGCGATCACCGCCAGCGGCTCCCATGCCTCCACATTGCTACTGGGATTAAAGGTTCTGTCGGCAAGCAACCCGCTCCCCGCCGGGGTGATGCTTGTCCCGTCCGACGCCACGCGAGTGCCGGCATCGTAGAGTTGGAACAGCGTCCTGTTCGGCCCATCGTTCATCACAGGATCGACAATGTCCGCGCTCCCGACAGAACCGGAATGTATCCCTGGACTCCACAGCTCAACGCTAAGCGGCCGGTCGGCGGGCCAACTGCACGGCAGGGCGATCTCCAGGAAGCTCGCTCCGCCCTCCCTGGTGGTGAGGAGGAAGGGCGCCGCCTCCAGCGGCGAAAGAACGTCATCGTCCTCAATCAATACCGTCGCTATTCCCGGAGTGCCCACCATCGTACCCTCGCCGGGACGCAGGAGCACCTGCACCGTCTCGTAGCGATCCTCCGTAGCGCCGTCATTGTCAAGAATCGGCAGCGCGATGATCTGTATCAGGTCGCCCGGAGCGAACGTCAGCACCCCCGAGATCGGCGTGTAATCCTCATCGGGGGTAGCCGTTCCGGGGAAGGTCTCGTAGCCCACGGTGACGGTATAGGTCAGCGTCTGCAAAAGACGCACGGCCAGCCGCGCCTCGCCGGCATTTTCGAGCACCACGCTCTCGGCCTGCACAAAACTGGCGGGCACCAGGTCATTATCCAGATTGGTGAGACGGATCTCCGTCACCCCCACAAGTGATGCATAGGCGGAGGCCGGGTCAGGCGCCACGGACACCGAGTAGGGTATCGGGCCATCATACAGATCATCGTCAACGCCGCTCACCGTTACCGTGATCGGGAGGTTCCAGGTCAGGGCATCGAAGAGCAGCGGCATAGGCGGGGCGTTCACCTGCGCCTCGGTCGCATCGCTCGTCACCACCCACACCGGTACCGGGGCCAGGGGCTGGCTGGTGAGCCGGACGGTGAACGTCACACTGTCGCCATCTTCACTGGTCGTCCACCCCGATGGCTCCGAGACCGCCAGGCCAGCCGTGTCGTTGTCGGTGATCTCCACCGTGACCCTGGGCTGCAACTCCGGCGCATCACGATTGTAGAACGGGTCGGCGCTGGCGGCGCGATGGTCGACCACGCTGGTATGGACGCTCTGGTTGCCGTCGCCGTCCTCGTCCACCGCGTCGTCTACCGCGCGCACCTGCACCGTCTGCGGCGTGTTCCAGGTCGCCGGGGTAAAGGTCAGGGTCACCGGGCCGGTCGTGAGGCCATTGAGCGTCACCTCCTGGTCGAAGGTGATAGCGACCGTCACCGGCGCGGTCGGCTGGCTGCGCAGGCGCACGGTGTAAGCGGCAGCCTGGGTGGCGCCGGGCGCCTCGGTCAGGCGCAGGAGTGGCGGGCTGACCAGCACCCCGGCCTCGTCATCATCGAGCACGCGCACGGTCAATGTGCCCGGCGGTAGCGTGCCGTAGACGCGATCAGCGGTCGCGATAGTGTGCGTGATGGTCGCGGTCGCATCCGGCGCGTCAATGTCATTGTCGGGCGCGGTGATGGTCACCGTTCGCTCGCGGGTGTTGCGGTCGAATACCAGGATTGTCGGCGCCACCGTCATCGGCCCGCTGAGCGTCAACGTGACCGTCACCGGGAGCACCGGCTCAGTCGCCAGGCGCACCTGGTAGGACAGGGTCCCCCCCTCGGTTACCGCCAGCGGACCGGCGGGGAGGAGCAGCGCCGCGGTGTCATTGTCGGTGATCTCCACCGTGACCGTGGGCCGCAACTCCGGCGCCTCCCGATTGTAGAACGGGTCGGCGCTGGCGGCGCGATGGCGCAGCAGGCTGGTATGGACGCTCTGGTTACCGTCGCCCTCCTCGTCAACTGCGTCGTCCACGGCGCGCACCTGCACCGTCTGCGGCGTGTTCCAGGTCGCAGGGGTAAAGGTCAGGGTCACCGGGCCGGTCGTGACGCCATTGAGCGTCACCTCCTGGTCGAAGGTGATAGCGACCGTCACCGGCGCGGTCGGCTGGCTGCGCAGGCGCACGGTGTAAGCGGCAGCCTGGGTGGCGCCGGGCGCCTCGGTCAGGCGCAGGAGTGGCGGGCTGACCAGCACCCCGGCATCATCGTTGTCACGAATAGCCACCGTCACCGGCGGGACGGTCAGGCGCGCGTAGAAGCGATCATTGCTGATAACGCGGTGCGTTACCCGGCCCGGGTGGGTCTCCTGGTCATTGTCACCCTCATCAACATCATCATCCACCGCCGTCAGGCGCACTTCCTGCGGAACGCGCCAGTTGGCCGGCGTGAACACGAGCCGGTCAGGCGTGACCGCCACCTGGGAGTCGGGCGTCAGTTCAATGGTTACCGGGGCGGTCGGTTCACTCTCCAGGACCACGGTATACGCAGCCGAGGCACCTTCGGTCAGGGTAAAGGAAGTCTGGTTGAGGGTGACGCCCGCGGTGTCATCATCCACGATCGTAAACAGATACACAGAGGGGCTACCAAGCCCGGCGTTGCTCGGCGTGCCGAGGGTAACGACGAGGTACTCATCATCCTCGTCAATCTGGTCATCAACAATGGTGAATCGCAAGCGGGCGCCGGTGGCGCCAGCGGGGATGATCAGCGCCCCGGCGCGCAGGGAATGATCGGCAGGACCGGCGGTGCCGCTCACGGCGTAGGGCACCACCACATCAATGGCGGCGGGGCGGTCCAGTTCAACCGTCATGGCCGCCGAACCACTATTTTCAGGCACACTGCGCCGCTCGCCGGCGAAGCGAGCCGTAGGAGGCGCATCACTATCGGTAATCGTCAGTATCGCCACGCTCGAACCGACAATCTCGGCGTTGGTGGGGTTGGAAAGGCGGATCTCAAGCGTTTCATTGGGTTCATTCAGGTCATCGCTCAGGATCTCGATGGTAAACGAGCGCGCGATCGCGCCGGGAGTAAAGGTAAGCGTACCGCTGGCGGGGCGGTAGTCAATGCCAGGGGAGGCAGTGCCACCGCCGGTCGCATAGGCGACGGTCACGGTGGTCGAAGCGAGCCGGTTGAGGCGCACTTCCACCGTGGCCCGGCCCTGAGCCTCACTCACGACCAGCGTCGTGGTGGCAAAGCTCACTTCGAGCGGCGGTTCGGGCGTGCTGGTTGGCGCGGGCGTGCTGGTTGGCCGTGGTGTCGCAGGCGTCTGCGTTACCGGAGGCGTTGCCGGGGGCGCCGTCGGCGACGGCGACGGCGTCTGCGCCGGCACCGAAGGGCTGGGCAACGGTGTGGCCGTGGGAGGTGGGGGCGTAGCCGTGGGAGGCGGCGGCGCCGCCGGTGGTTCGTTCGGATTGGTGATTGGCGTCGGCGATGCTTGCTCCTGCGGCGTGGGCGTGGGGATCACCTGGCGCACCGGCGCGGGAGCGGAGGTCGGGGCGCGGCGTGACGAAACGACCGGCATGGGGCTGGGGACCAGTGTTGGCGAAGCGGTCGGAGTAGGTGAAGGGGACGCGGTAGGCGTCGGGGTTTCTTCAGGAACGGGCGTGCCGGTAGGCTGACCGATCACGACAATCGGCACACTGCTCGGCGCGGGCAGATCGCCTGAAGCGCCAGCACTGGACCGCTCAAGCTCTGCCGCCGCAATTGCCTCCGGATTGATTGGAGGGATGAACGGACCCAACGGCCAGAAGCCATAATCGGCCTGATTGCGAGCGGAGAGATCGCCAGCGTAGCGCGCCACCCTGGGGGAGGTAAGATCGAAGGCAATACGAGCGATCGTCGTGACACCTACGAGCACAGCGAAGAGGGCCAGCAGGATGAGCCAGAGCAGCGGCCGTGACAGGATGCGTCGGTCAGGCAGCCGCAGCCATCGAGCGCGACGAGTTTTCAGGGCTTGTGGTTGTCGTATCATCGGCGTAGCGGAGTGTAAAGTAGAATGTGCTGCCTTGCCCTGGAACGCTGGTTACCCCGATTGTGCCTCCCTGGCGCTCAACCAACTGTTTGCAGATCGCCAGGCCGAGACCGATGCCACGTTCACTTGAGTTGATCCCCTCGCTCGTGCCATCGCCACGGATGAAGCGTTCGAAGATCTGATCCTGCATATCCGGGGGAATACCCCGTCCGGTATCTTCTACTTCAACGCGCACATGATCGCCATTGTCACGCGCGCGAACGGTGATACCGCCCTCGAAGGTGTAGCGGCGGGCATTATCGAGCAACTGATACACTATCTGGCGCACCTGGTCGTAATCGCCCAGCACGGGCCGCAGGTCGGCGGCGAGATCGATCGTCAGGGTCAGGCCCTTGGCCTTGATGTGGCTCTGCAAGGGGAAGGCGGCTTCCCCGATCGGGCGGGCCAGATCCATTGGTTCGAGGTCGGTGTTGAGGGTGCCGGCATCGAGGTTGGCGATCACAATGACATTGTTCACCAGGGTGGTCATGTTATTGGCGTGCTGGCGGATCGACTCGACAAACACGCGCTGCTCTTCCTCCATTGGTCCGGCCAGGCCACGCAGCAGCAGATCAGCGTTGCCGCGAATCACCGTCAAGGGCGTGCGCAGTTCATGCGAAATCGTGCCGATGAAATTGGTCTTGGCGCGATCGACCGTCACTTCGGCGGTCATATCCTGCAAGAGGCAGACATAGCCGGAGCGCATGCCATCGCTGGCGATCACCGGGGCGACGGAAGCGCGCACGATGTAGTCGCCGAGGGTATAGAGGTCGCTGGCCCGCTGCGCGCCGAATCCGGGCACGCCCTCGACCAGGCGATGGAGCGGGATATCGCTCAATTTCGCGGGCAAGGGCGCGTCATCAGCCAGGTTCATCAAGCGACGGGTTGCGCGGTTGATCAACTTGATGTTCCCCAGATCGTCAACCACGATAATGCCATCGGTAATACTCTCAACAATCGCCGCGCGCTGGCTGGCTTCGGCCTGCACCTGACCGTAGAGACGCACCAGGTATTCGGTCATCTGGTTGAAACTGGTGGCAAGCTGACCGATTTCATTCTCGGAAACGATATAGGCGCGCCGGCTGGTATCGCCGTGGCTGATGGCCCTGGCGGTCGCGGCCAGTTCCTCGAGCGGGCGGGTGATCAAGCGGGCGATGCTCACCCCGGCGACGATGATCACCAGCGAGAGCACCACAATCAGGGTCACGATCGGGCCGAGGGTGCTGTTCCAGGTATCCATCACGTAGTCGCGCGAGAGGGCCGGTGCCAGGATACCTACAGTGCTGCCGCGAACGATTAGAGGCACATAGGCAAACTGATACTCGCGCCCACCGATCGTCTCCCGGCTGAAGAGCCCGCCGGCAACGGGCGTTTCGCGCCCGGCGAACTTGCTCAACAACTCCAGACGCATCGGCGGCGCGCTCCCTGGAGCGGTGGCGTCGAAGGTGCTGCTCACCACGCGGCCAGCATCGTCGTAGAGGGTGATGCCTGCGGCCTGGGAGCGGGCGGCAAGGGTTGCCAGCAGGTTATCGACGCGGGTTGCGGCGATCAGCCCGCCTACGACGCTATCACCCGCGCGCACCGGAGCAACAGTCGCAAAATAGAGTTGATTGGTATCAGAAAAATGGATTAAACCAGCATACTTATCACCGTATTCGTCATGTTCACCGCTCAAAACACGACTGGTAAACCATGCGCCACTCAGATCTAATGAGGGGTGCGTAATATAGTCATCTGAAACAGTATCGCTCGAACGCTCATAGTCAACCAGGGTCTTCCCGGCGCGGTCGAAGACGATCAGGCGATCGAGATACACCTCGTTGCGGCTGGCGCCAACGCGGAAAAACGGGTCGAGCGCCAGCGACAACCCCGCCGCGTCGCCTCTGGCCAGGGCATCAGCCACTGCCGGAGCGCCGTTTGTCTCATTGGGAAGCGCAAACGCGACCTCGCGCAAAAACTGCAGGTTTGCCTGCTCCTGGCTCACCAGCGCGTCGTTGGCCGTCCGGGTGACGGCGGCGAGGTGATTATCAAAGCGCTCCTGAAGCGACTGCCCCACCAGATAGAACACCACCATCCCTCCCGCTATGGCTACGATCAGCGTCAGCAGCAGGAAGGGAACAATGATCTGGTAGCGTAGTTGCGAGTTAAACTCTTTCCACAGCCGGTTCATTGGTATCGCCCCTGGGCACGGGTGCCCCCGGCATCGTACCGGTTCGCATGGCTCCTGGGAGGGAGGGCATTTTGCCCGCCTGAAGGCGATGAGGACGGAACACCCTCGCTCTCAGGCGCATGGCAGGTGTGAGTCGTTGTATCACATCGGTACCGTTACCTGTAGGGGGATGTTTAACCATGACTAAAGTATATGATCCCGACCTGGCACAATCAATAGAACTTCCGTTATAACTCTCTAACACTTTTGTAAAGTGAGAGGCGCAGCCTCCCCGCACCCCTCCACCGCGTACGTCCTGTCACATAATGCGGTCGCCCTCCAGGGCCCATACACTGAGGTAAACGTGGGGAAACCGGGTTTCCCCACGCCCCCGCCCGCGGGAGGGTCTGGCTCTCACGCAGGGGGATGGGGAAACCCGGTTTCCCCATCCCTCCACCCGCGGGAGGGTCTGGGAGGGCTACACCCTCCCAGGAAGTATGTTCGTCCCATGAGTGTGCGGCGCAGCCGCATGGACGGCTGATATGGTATACTGATGCAGTACCCTGGCGCAAGTGCGACGTTGTTCCCCGGCCCATGTGTCGGTCGTGGGGAGGAAGGGAGGGCACAACCCTCTGCGCTCTTCCTGTGCTGAGATCTGCATGCAGCTACGCTTTCTGGGCACCGGCACCTCGATGGGCGTTCCGGTGATCGGTTGCAGGTGTAAGGTATGCACCTCATCCGATCCCCGGAACCGGCGCACGCGCACCTCGGCACTGCTCCGCACGCCCGAGACGACGATCCTGATCGACGCGGGGCCGGATTTTCGCGCGCAGGCCCTGGCTGCCGGCTTGCAGCACCTCGACGCCGTCCTCCTCACGCACTCGCACTTCGACCACGTGGCCGGCCTGGATGACCTGCGGCCCCTCTGCCAGCGGCGCGGCTGTGTGCCCGTCTACGGCGCCCCGCACACCCTGACCGAGGTGCGCGAACGCTTCGCCTACGCCTTCGACGAAACCTCGGCCGGCTCCACCCGGCCCAGCCTCGATCTGCGCCCCGTTCATGCGCCGTTTGTCATCGGCGGTATGGAGATCCGGCCCTTCGATATTCTCCACGGCACCTGGACGATCACCGGCTATCGCATTGGTGGATTGGGCTATGTGACCGACGCCAGCGCCATCCCCCCGGCATCGTGGAGGCTGCTCCAGGATCTCGAGGTGCTGGTGCTCAACGCGCTGCGCCACGAACCGCATCCCACGCACTTCACCCTGGCCCAGGCGCTGGAGGTCATTGCGGCCCTGGAGCCGCGACGAGCGTACCTCGTCCATATGACCCACAACCTCGACCACGCCGACGGCAGATGGTTGCCTCCGAACGTGGAGTTCGCCTACGACGGCCTGGAGGTGACCATCGAGTCGTGAGGCCGGCGGCGGCATGCGTGGCGCCCCCCTGCCTCGCGACCCTGAGCTGACCATGCGCATCGGCATCGACGCTCGTCTCAACGCCTATCGCCAGGGCGGCATCGCGCAGTATACGCGCCAGCTCCTTACGGCGCTCGCCGCGGAAGCCCCCGATGACATCTTCGTTGCCTTGCAGCACTACAGCCAGCGCCGGCCCCTGGTGGTGGCCGCCAATGTCGAACGCGCCCCGCTGCTGACCCCGCCGCACAATCGCTTCGAGCAGGTGAGCCTGCCCCTCGAACTGTTGCCGCGACGCCTCGACCTGCTCCACTGCCCCGACTTCATCGCCCCGCGTCGCCGGCCCTGCCCGGCGGTGATCACCGTGCACGACCTGGCCTTCCTCCACTTTCCCGAGATTCTCGACGCCGACGCCCGCCGCTACTACAGCCAGGTGCGCGCAGCCGTCCACGATGCCGAGGCGGTGATCACGGTCTCTCAGGCCACGCGCGCCGACATTGCCCACCTGCTCGGCCTGCAACCCGAACGGATCGATGTGGTCTACGAAGCGGCAGACCCGCGCTTTGCCCCGCTCGCAGTCGCCAGGGGAGAGCAGCGCGTGATCAACGGCTGCCGGGTGGAAGCCGGGGGCTTTCTCCTCTTCGTCAGCACCGTGGAACCGCGTAAGAACCTGGCAACCCTGCTCCGCGCGCTGCGCCTGTGCCTCGACCGACGCCCCGGCGCGGAGTATCGCCTGATCGTCGCCGGGGGTCGTGGCTGGCTCGATGAACCGATCTACGACCTGGTGGGCGAATTGCGCCTGCGTGAGGCGGTGCACTTCCTGGGGGCGGTCAGCCTCGATGATCTGCCCTGGCTCTACAGCGCCTGCCGGCTCTACGTCAATCCCTCGCTCTACGAAGGCTTTGGTCTGCCGGCCCTGGAAGCGCTGGCCTGTGGCGCGGCGAGCCTGGTAGCCGACACCAGCAGCCTGCCCGAAGTGGTGGGCGACGCGGCCCGCCGCATCCCACCCCGGGAGGTCGAAGCCTGGGCCGGGGCGATCGCCGATCTGTGGGACGACGACGCGGCACGGGCAGAACTGTCCCGGCGCGGGCCAGCGCGCGCGGCGCTTTTTTCCTGGCGCCGCGCGGCGTGGGAAACGCTGGCGATTTACCGTCGCGTCGCCGCGCAGGGCCAGTAGGTTCTGGAGGGGGCGGGAAACGTTACGCCTGTTGGAGCGCCGGGTGCAATCTGGTGACGGCCAGCCAGGCTTCGATACCCTCAGCCGGTTGCACACCCTGTTCGGTGACGATGCCCGCCAGAGCGGAAAGCGGGGTCAGATCATAGTAGAGGTTGGTAATCCGCACCCCTGGAGGAGCCGCATCCCAGACCTGTTCAGCGGGCCAGAGGGCCTGGGCGGGCGGCACGTAGCCTGGAGGCAGGAACTTCTCGCTGCCACACAGGGTATACATCGGCACCTTGCTGGCGCCGGCGGCCAGGGCAATGGCGTAGGTGCCCACCTTGTTGACCAGACCGTTGGCATCGAGGTAATCGGCGCCGACCAGCACCACCTGCATCTGCGGGACCATGGCCACCGCCAGGGCGTCAATCACCAGGGTGACCTCAACGCCGGCAGCCGCCAGTTCGCTGGCCAGGGCGCGCCCTTCACAGCCCGGGCGCCCCTCGGCGCAGACCACCCGGAAGCGCCGGCCAGCGCGTTGCGCATGGCGCAGGGCCGCCCGCACCGTGGTGCTCCGGCCATTGGTAAGAATCTGGCCATCTTCGGGAATCAGGCGCAGGGCCGTCTCGGCGATTGCCGCTTCGTGGACGCGCAGCCAGCGCTTGAAATCGCCGGTCGCATCGGCCACCTTGCGGCGCGCCTCATCGGCGGAGGCGGCGCCCTCCAGGCGCCAGAGCACCCCGTTGACTAGATTGACCAGCGGCGCCATTGTCGGGTGGGCGCGGATCAGCGCCCATCCAACATCGAGCACCTGCTGGACCAGACCGTCCTTCTGGGGCGAATGGTCCGTGCGAACCAGCCGTTGAAAGACCTCAGCGCTTTTTTCGGCCACCTCCACGGCCCCCGAGAGACTATCCTCTGCAATCGCAGCAATCGCTTGTAGGGTAAAACTATCCACGCCGTCCATCCTGTACGTGCTGTTGAAGCCGGCGCCACTACGACCGGCGCTAGTTCCGGGCGATCGAGGGCCTGATCATCAAGATCTTCTCCGTTACAGGACCTACGCGGTAGAGGGGTACGGGGAGGCTGCACTTCCCCGCAAGCCCCCGTTCCCCGCTCGCGGCGGCCCGGTGGCCCGGCGAACCGCCGACAGGGACCCCGCCAGGAGCGGGGAACGAGCAACGGCAATGAATGGTTCGTGGAGGGCCTGCGGCTCTCCACCCCTCTCCGCCGGGAGGCGATTGCACACCTCCTGTCCATGATGCATATGATACCGCATCCTGCGGGCTGGCGGTGCACAGTGCACAGGATTCGCGCAGCATTGGCCGCACCGCCCCGCGCCCGGGGGCGGGGGCATGGGGAAACCCGGTTTCCCCACCCCCCTCGCCGAGGGCTTATGTTCACGTTAGCCGTCCATGCGGCTCCGCCGCACAACGCCGCAATGAGAATAAGGTTATTCTTGGGAGGGCTGCGCCCTCCCAAACCCTCCCGCGGGTGGAGGAATGGGGAAACCGGGTTTCCCCATTCCCCTGCCCCAGCAGCTTATTTTCACGTTAGCCGTCCCTGCGGCTGCGCCGCACAACGCCCGATGAACATCGCCTGGGAGCGCGGGCGGCCCGCCCGCGTCGCGTCTCCGCGGGCAAGGTGACGGCCCCCCTCCCCAGCCCTCCCCCCGCTGGGGGGA
>Ga0308389_1002052_pt1 | contig 12961 bp, 10 predicted proteins | sample Hotspr2Sample148_FD_202362 | JGI IMG/M metagenome (GOLD analysis project Ga0308389, IMG submission 202362) | Hot spring phototrophic mat microbial communities from Mushroom Spring, Yellowstone National Park, Wyoming, United States - 20040719_148 ... | reverse complement strand
AGCCTTATATAGTCCATCCACATCAAGTAGCTATGATAGTTGCGGAGGAATTTACAGTTGATGATATCACGGTTGCAAGTGCATTATTACACGATGTTGTAGAGGATACTGATTGCAATATAGATATTATAAAGAAAAATTTTGGAGAAGAAATTGCTGAAATTGTTGATGGTGTTACTAAGATAAGTGGGATTTTTAGAGGGCAGGAGATTTCAAAAGCAGAAAATTATCATAAATTTCTATTATCAATTGTTAAAGATTTGCGTGTTATTTTAGTAAAATTTGCAGATAGATTACACAATATGTATACATTAGAGTTCGTTAATCCAAATAAACAAAGAAAAATTGCATTAGAGACTTTAGAAATTTATGCCCCTCTTGCTCATAGGTTTGGTTTGGGAAAAATCAAATGGGAACTTGAAGATTTAGCATTCAAATATTTGAATAGAGAAGCTTATGAAGATATTGCTAAAAAACTTAATTCAAAAAGAAGTGATAGGGAAAATTATATCAACTTGTTTTCAGCTCCTATAATAGAAAAATTAAAAGAATACAACATTAAATTTGAATTGAGTGGACGCCCAAAACACTTATATAGCATTTACAATAAGATGATAAAACGAAATAAACCATTTGAAGAAATTTATGATTTATTCGCCATAAGGATTATAATAGACTCAAAAGATCCTAGCACTTGTTATACTGTTTATGGTTTGATTAATTCAATTTATCATCCCGTTCCTGATAGATTTAAAGATTATATTGCTTTTCCCAAAATGAATAAATATCAATCAATTCACTCTACCTATGTTGGTCCTCAGGGTAGATTGGTAGAAGTTCAAATCAGAACAAAAGAAATGCACGAAATTGCTGAAAAAGGTTTTGCTGCTCATTGGAAATATAAAGAAAATAAACACAAAACTGATAAAGACATTGAAACTTGGATAAATTGGATTAGAGAAATATTTGAAACTGCTAACCGAGATGATCAAAGAAAAGAATTATTTGAAAACTTTAAATTAAATCTTTATCAAAACGAAATTTATGTTTTTACACCTAAAGGAGATTTAATAAGACTTCCATTCGGTTCAACTCCTGTTGATTTTGCTTATCAAATTCATACTAGTGTGGGAAATCGTTGTATTGGTGCAAAAGTTAATGGTAAGATAGTACCACTTGTAACTCAGCTTAAATCCGGTGATCAAATAGAAATTCTACTATCTAACAATCAAAAACCTAACAGAGATTGGCTAAAATTTGTTAAAACAACCAAAGCTAAAAATGAAATTAAAAAATGGCTAAATAAAGAAGAACAAGAGATTATTCAAAAAGGCAAAGAAATTTGGGATAAAAAATTAAAAAAGTTAAAACTAAACTTTTCAGATAAAGATTTGATGAAAATTGTTCACTCTCATAAGTATGATAACTCAAAACAATTTTTCAAAGCAATTGCTCAAGGACTTTTAAATATTGATGATATAATAAAAGCTAAAAAACAAAAGGAAGAAAAGGAGAATCAAAGTGAAATAGATTTTAATAAATTTATCAATTCAGCTCGGGGTGTTGCTGAAGGGATTACAGTTGATGGGAAAAAATCTACTTTACTTTATTCTTTTGCTAAATGTTGTAATCCTATTCCAGGCGATCCTATAATAGGTTATATTACCGTTGGAGAAGGGATTAAAATTCATAGAAAAAATTGTATAAATATCATAAAACTATCAGCTTCAGACCCATCTAAATTAGTAAATGCTAATTGGTCGGGAACTGAAAATAGTTTATTTATTGCCGGAATAATAATTAGAGGAAAAGACAGACCAGGAATCGTTAATGATATATCAAATTCTATTCTAACTTATCAAAATACTAATATTGAATCATTTAAAATTAATAAAGTTGAGTCTTCTTTTGAAGGAAGTGTTTTTTTATTTGTTCAGAATTTAGAGCATCTTAAAAAAATTATAGAAAGAATAAAAAAGATTGAAAATGTTTCTTTTGTTGAAAGATTTGAAAGTTTTCAATGAACAATTCTAATCAATTCGAAGACAGATATATGGCTGTTGATTATGGAAAAAGAAGAGTTGGTATTGCTTTATCAGATCCACTTAAGACCTTTGCTTATCCATATTTGACTTTAAAAAATGATAATAAATTATTAGAAAATATCATCAATATTATAAAAGAGAAATCTGTTTCGACTTTGATTTTAGGTTTCCCAAATGATTCGAAATTTAATAATTCATCTATTATAAATGATATAATTAAATTCAAAGAGAAATTATTAAAGTTTGTAAATTTATCAATCCAGTTTTATGATGAAAGTTATTCTTCTAAAATTGCTCAAAAAAAAGTCATAGAATCTGTTACAAAAAGGAAAAAGAGAAGAGATAAATCTATTTTAGACATGCACTCAGCTGCTGTAATTCTTTTTGAATATCTTAATCAATATAATAATAAAAGTGAATAAAAGATTCTACTTAGTTCTTTCAATACTTTTTTCATTTTCAATTTGGATTGGAATTGCCTTATCTGAAAATTATTTTGTTACAATTACATTACCTCTAAAAGTGATTGATATTCCGGAAAACTTTTCTGCGAGTTCTAATATACCTCAGCAAATTACATTAAAAATAAAAGCAGAAGGCTGGAAATTACTTCCATTCGAGTTCGGGAAAAAAAATTATTTTTACATTTCAGCTAAAAATGATAGCACAACATTTACTCAAGATTTATATTCAAGTTTAGAAATAAATCCATGGTTTGATAACACAATAAAAATAATTGAAATTTTACCTAAAACAATAAATGTTCAGATATTAAAGAAAGTTGAAAAAACAATAAAGGTTAAACCTTTGATAGATTTAAAATTCAAAAAAGGATTTGGTTTAGCTTCTAATATAATAGTAATACCAGATAGTATTTTAATAAAAGGTCCGGTTAAAGAGATAGATTTTGTTAAAGAGATAGAAACTATTCCTGTCAAATTATTTAATTTGGATAAAAAAACAGAAATTATTTGTGAATTAAATTCTTTATACGGTTTTGAAAATGAAGTAAAATCTGTAAAAATTGTTCTCGATGTTCAACGAATTATAGAGAACACTATAACAGAAATACCAATTAAAATCAGAAATTTGCCAGAGAATATTAATGTCCTTCTTATTCCAACTACAATTGATTTAACATTAAAAGGAGGAATAGATTATTTTATAAAATTTAATAGAAATGAAGTCTCAGCATTTACTGATTATAATGAAATTATCAAAGATACTTTAGGCTATATTAAACCTGAAATTATTGTCCCAACTAATTTTACTTTAATATCTTACAAGCCTGAAATAATAAAATATATAATAAAAAAATATTAGATGGATTAAAAGATGTTTATAACATTTGAAGGTATAGATTTTTGTGGTAAATCCACCCAAGCTGAATTATTAAAAAAATATTTTGAAAATAATGGACAGAAAGTAATTTTGATTCGTGAACCTGGTGGAACAATTATCTCTGAAAAAGTCAGGGAGATATTATTGGATAAAAATAATTCAGAAATGAAAATTGAAACAGAATTTTTGCTATTCTCATCCAGTAGGTCTCAATTAGTTAGAGAAATTATTATCCCAGCACTAAAAGAAAACAATGTTGTCATTTCAGATAGATTTCATGATAGTTCAACTGCTTATCAGGGATATGGAAGAGGATTAGACATAGATATAATTAATCAAATAAATTCTTTTGCAATTTCTAACTTAATTCCTGATATAACATTTTTTATTGATACTCCTGTTGAAGTCTGTCTTCAAAGAAGAGCGGAGAAATCTAAAATTGAGTTAGATAGAATAGAATTATCTTCATTAAGTTTTTATCAAAAAGTAAGAAATGGATATTTAAAGATTGCAAAATCCGACAGTAGATTTCGAATTGTTAATGGTTCATTAACTATTGAGGAAATACATAACATTATTATAAAAGAAATTATAAAAAAAAGGATTTAACTTATGAAAAATAAATTAGTTAGCTTAATATATCTTATTATTTTTATATCAGGTTTTACAGTATTAGTAGAAAATGATATTTATTATGAAGTTTCAAAAAATTTAGAGATTTTCAGTAAAATTTATAAAGAAATAACTTTTAATTATGTAGATGAGATAAATTCAACTGAATTTATTAAATCAGGTATTGAAGGAATGCTAAAAAATTTAGACCCTTATACAATATATCTTGATGATAATAAAAAATCAGATATAGATATTATGACAAATGGAAAATATGGTGGAATTGGTGTCTCAATTGGAATATTGAATAACGCTGTTAGGATAACTGAAGTAATGGAAGGTTATCCCGGACATAAAGGTGGGCTTAAAGTAGGTGATATAATTTTAGAAGTAGATGGTTTTAAAGTATCTGTTGAAAAATATGATGAAGTCTCACCACGAGTAAAAGGTGAACCAGGAACACAATTAGAATTAAAGATTTTGAGAAATAATCTAAAGGACACTATTACATTAAATTTTATAAGAGAAGAAATATTATTAAAAAGCTTGTCTTTTTATTCTTTCTTTCCAAAAAATTCAGGAATTGTTTATCTAAAACTTAACAACTTTAACAAAGCTGCTGCTTCAGAAATTCAGAAAGCAATAAAGAGACTAAGAAGCGAAAGAGAAATTCAGTCTGTCATTTTAGACCTCAGAGGAAATCCAGGAGGTTTATTAGAATCTGCAATTGAAGTTACTGATAAGTTCCTACCAAAAAATATCTTAATAGTTTCCACTAAAGGTAGAGATTTAAATTCTGAAAAAAAATATTTTGCTAATGAAGAACCCATTCTTAAAAATGAAAAATTAGTTGTTCTGATAGATGAAAATAGTGCCTCAGCTTCAGAAATATTAGCAGGAGCTATTCAGGATCACGATAGGGGAATAATACTTGGAACTAATTCTTTTGGAAAAGGTTTGGTTCAAACTGTTACTCCAATTACTAAAGATGTTTCTCTAAAAATAACGACTGCTAGGTATTATACACCAACTGGCAGATGTATTCAAAAAATTGATTATTCTAAAGAAAATAAAGTTGTAAAAATTAAAGATGATAATAAAAGTTCTTCTGATTATTTCACTGATAATTATAGAAAAGTTTTTAGCTCAGGTGGAATTCAACCTGATACAATTGTTGAGAATAACTTTAAAAATGAATTCATATCTGAATTGTACGCACAAGGTATTATTTATGAATATTTAGATTTTTATATTCAGAACAAAACTAATGAGCAATTTGAAATTGAAAATGATAAAAATCTCTATAAAGATTTTTATGGATTTTTTATTAAAAAATTAGATAATTTGGTTTTAGAAACTAATAAGACATTTCTTTCTTTTAAGAAAAAATTAGAAAAAGATTCCCTTGATATAGTCCTAAATAAAGAATTGAATTTAATTGAACAAAAAATTAAGGATTTTACATTTAAGTTATTGGAAAAAAATAAGAATAATATAGTTGGCTTATTGAGAATTGAACTTACTAAAAGATATCACAATACTTATAAAAGTCTTGAAGAATCACTTAAATATGATAATCAAGTCTTAACAGCACTTGAACTTTTATCAAACGATAAGGTATATCAAAAACTATTAAATCGAAATTAGTAAATATCTTTCGAAGATTTTAATATTATAATTTAGTTTGATAAACTAGAGAAAGGAGAATATTGACAATATAATATAATTACTAATAATCGAGGATTAACGATAGAATATTTGAGAATCGTTAATCCTCTAAATTTATAAATTATGATTTAGAATATAATTCACTAACAACATCCCAATTGACAACATTCCACCAATTTTCTACATATTCAGGTCTTCGATTTTGATATTTAAGATAATATGCGTGTTCCCAAACATCCAAACCGAGTATTGGATAACCTTTAACATCAGCAACATCCATAAGAGGATTATCTTGATTAGGCGTAGAAGTGATTACTAATTTACCATCTGCTTTAACCAACCAAGCCCAACCAGAACCAAATCTACCAATCGCAGCTTCATTAAATTTCTTTTTGAAATCATCAAAGCTACCGAAAGTAGAATTAATATCATCTAAGAGAGTTCCAGAAGGTTCTTTTGCACCACCAGGAGACATTAATTTCCAGAATAGGTCGTGATTCCAATGCCCACCACCATTATTTCTGACTGCAACAGGTAATTTTGAAATTATTGAGAACATTTCTTCTAATGTTTTCCCTTCTAAATCAGTGCCTTCAATAGCTTTATTTAAATTGTTAACATAAGCTTGATGATGTTTTGTATGATGAATTTCCATTGTAGCCTTATCAATATATGGTTCTAAGGCATCATAAGAATAAGTTAAAGCAGGTAATTCAAATTTGCTCATAAGATATTTCCTTTCATTTAAATTGTTAAATAATTTTCCTGTTCTGCTTGCAATTATTGTAGAAAAACTTCCTGCAACTAAAGTAGCTGCAGTTAATATAAATTTTTTTCTATCCAAAGTTAAACTCCTAAAATGTTAAACCCCGAAAGATTCACCACAACCACAAGTTCTTTTGGCATTGGGATTGTTAAAAACAAACCCTCTTCCATTTAATCCATCTGAAAAATCAAGTTCAGTTCCTGATAAGTAAAATAAACTTTTGCCATCTATGAATAATTTAATATCATTTGATACAATTATTGTATCGCTTTCTTTAGGTGATTCATCAAAGCCGAGAGTGTAAGTTAGACCAGAGCAACCGCCACCTTTAACTCCGACTCTTAATCCATAGTTTTCTGGAACTTTATTATCTTCCATTATTCTTTTGATTTCTTTAGCTGCTTTTAAGGAAACAGTTATTTCTTGAGTATTGACTATTTCATTCATTTTAATTGCCTCCAATTTGAATATTTTTGAAAGGGTCTCCAGGTTCTGTAGTGATATATTTTAAATTATTTATCTTATATGAATTATCAGTGATTTTGTAAAAAGTTTTATCATCTATAAAAATTTGCTCTAATAATCTCGCTAATTTTTCAGAGTCTGAATATGATAATATTATTCCTTTTTTTCCAAAATATCCTTTTATTCCAAATTGTAAATCCCTATAAAAGAAAATTGAGTTGTGAAAAAGTGGATATTTTGACCTTAAATACTCTAAAAAGTTTTCTTTGTTATTATTTAAATGGTTCAATAAGTTATTAAGAGTAATATTTTTCATATTATCTTGTAATTATTACTTTAAAGTTTTTTGACGAATGTAGTTAATTTGATCTATCATAGTCTCGGTAGCAAATTCAATCTCTTCAATTGTATTAAATTTGCTAAAACCTATTCTAAAAGAACAGTCTATATCCTCATTTGTCAGACCTATTGATTTTAAAACTCTACTTCTTTTATTTGATTCTGAAGCACACGAAGATCCAGCTGAAAATGATATATTATAACATCTACTCATCAAATCTTGTGAAAGAACTTTTTTAACAGTAAAATTTAAATTATTTGGAATCCTTTCAATCGGATGCCCATTTAGTCGAATTTCATCAATAAAAGTTAAAAATTTTGAATGCATTAATTTACTTAAACTATTATAAATTAAAACATCTTTATCAAACTCTTCAATTATTATTTCTGCAGCTTTACCAAAGCCAACAATTGCAGGAACATTTAAAGTTCCAGATCTTAAACCATTTTCTTGAGCACCACCAAAAATAATAGGTGATAGATTTACTTTAAGTGAATTTTTATTTACAAATAAAGCTCCAATTCCTTTTGGACCATAAATTTTATGAGCTGTAAAGGACATCATTGATGGATTAATTTTTCTCATATCAACTTTGATTTTACCTACTGCTTGAGTTCCATCAATGTGAAAAGCAATTTTTTCTTGATTACATAATTCGGAAATTTTATTAACATTAGTTATTGTACCAATTTCATTATTTGCAAAAATTAAACTAACCAAAATGGTGTCTTTTCGAATATTTTTAGAAATATCATCTATATTGACTCTACCATAATTATCTGGTTTTATAAAAGTCAATTCAAAACCAGATTTCATCAGGAAAATAAGAGACTCATAAGATGCAGAATGTTCTACCATTGAAGATATTATATGTTTTCCTTTGTTTTGATTAGCAAGGGCAAAACCTATATGAGCTATGTTTATTGATTCAGTAGCGCCACTAGTGAAAATTATCTCATCAGGATAAGCATTTATAAGTTTACTTATTTGTTCTCGTGCATATTCTACAGCAGTTTTAGCTTCTAATCCGAATGAATGCTTACTTGAGTAATTACCAAATTTATCAGAAAAATATGGTAACATACTTTCAACAACTCGTGGATCAGTTTTTGTGGTTGCATTATTATCTAGATATATTGGAAACTTCATATTTCAAAACTTATATTAAAATAATTTTTTAGTGGTGAAAGTTAAATAATCTACAATCTTGTAAATATGTAAAAATGTGTGAATTAAATGATAGTATAAAAATAATATTATTAAGTTTAAGTTTTCTAAGAAAAATCTTTAAGGATTAATTTAATTATGAAAAAATGTAAATTAACGGGAAATTGAGAGATACTATATTCAATTAAAAAAGTTTCATCAAATAATTAATGTTAAATTTACTATATCATAATTTTAATAGTTTCATAAAACTTTGAATGAATTAAATAATTTTTTAGTTTAACTAAACTTCTTGAATAAATTTAGAAAGTCAATAAATCCACAACAAATACAAAGTAAATTCTTAAAGTGTATCATAATTTATGAGAGAAAATAGTGATATTCGTATTGTAAATTTTATTGAGGAAGAGTTACAAAAAATTAATTTATCTTTCCTTAAGAATCAATCACATAAATTAAAGTTACTCAAATATCTCCCACTGATTGAGAAACTACTTAAAATTCAAAATAAAAATATTAAAGAGGCATACTTAACAGAAATAATAATTGATTTTTATAATTTAATTGATAGAGTTTCGTTTGAAGGAATTAATCCAGGATTAATTGAAAGGATAAAATCAGTTCTTAAAGAAATATTAAATTTATCTTTAATCGAAAAAATTTGCCCAGAATTTAAGAGAGCAATAGATAAGGTTGAGAAATGGTCGGAGAGATTAAATCAAGTATTAAGTGGAAAAATCTTTAATAAAATTGATGATGACATTTATATTCCTCTTTTAGAAAATTTTTATCAGACAAATAGTGCAGCCTTAGGATTACTTGAAAGGATAACAGTAAGAATTAATAAACATAAAGGCGAGCATAAATTTATTGTAGTGCCCAGTGAAAAATCGCTTGAAGAGATTTTAGAGAACCAGATAAAAATATCTTGGAATGTTTCAATAAGTTTTGCAAAAAAATTCATTGGTAAATTAGATGACAATCATGAAGTAATAATATACTTTGATAAAAGAGCAGGCTTTTGTCGTGGAAATTCATTAGGAGTAGTTTTAACAATTAAATTTATAGAGGAACTGTTAAAATTCTACAATCCAAAAATTTTAATCAAATCATTAAACAGCATTGCAATTACTGGGGGAATAGATGAGAAAGGAAAGATATTATCAGTTGGGAAAAAAGTTGTTCAGAGAAAATTAGAATTAGTATTTTATTCTGAAATAGAACAGTTCGTTATTCCTAAGGAAGATGAGTTAGAAGCCAATAACAAATTACAAGAATTAAAATCTTTATATCCTCAAAGAAACTTAAAAATAGTTCCAATTGAAGATTTAGGAGACTTGTTAAATAGAAGGAATCTAATTTCAATTAAAAAACAAAAGTTATTTGCAAGGGGTAAGAAGTTTTTAAAGAGTAATATTTATGCTGCTATTTTAACATTTATCCTATTGTTGCTTTTTATTTTTATAATGTTTTTTAATCATGATGACAATCCATTATTTGTTACGATTGACGGAAAAAAAGCTTATATAAAAAATAAACACGGTAGAATTTTATGGACTATAGATTATCCTCTTCAGGAATTTTTTATAAGTAATAAGGTTTCAATATTGAAATACTTCTTTAAAGTTGTAGATATTAATGATGATAATAAAAATGAAATAATATATATCTCTCCACTAAAATCTTTTATCGAAGATACAGAAACAATAGAAAAGATTATTTGTGTTGATAAAGATAATAAAGAAGTTTGGTCTTATAAATTTACTGATACTGTATATTCTGAACGAGAAATATTACCTCCAACTTATATGACAAGGTTGATTGATACAATTACTTTTAAGGTTAGAAAAGTCATTTTTTGTTTTAGTAACAATATACCTTCTTTTAGTAGTGGGGTATATGGTTTAGATATAAAAACAGGTCAAAGAATTAACGAAACTCTATGGAATTCTGGTCATATTAAAGGTGCAATTTTAGAAGATTTAAATCGAGATAATATAAGTGATTTGATAATATCTGGATTAGATAATGGTTATGAAGATGCAATAATTTTCGCAGTAGAATTAGATAAACTTGATGGCTGCAGGTTAACTATACAACAATATTTAATCAAAGATAAAAAAGTTACTGAACCAATTTTTTATATAAGAATTCCCAAGATTGATTATGAAAATTTGATGGGATTTCGTTTTCCTTATGTCAGAGAATATGATTTAAGGTTAAGGAAAGATGATAGAAAAATTCTAAAGGGATTATACTCTTTCACATCTCAAAATTTAATCGATGAAAATAGAATTAATACCATTACTATTGAGGTTGATTCTACTTTTAAGGTTTCTGAAATAATTATTAATGATGAATTTAGAGTGTTTAGAGATAATTTAGTAGCTCGAGGTAAATTAAAACCACCATATACAGATACAAAAGAATACAAAGAACTAATTAAAAAAAATATATTATATTTCTCGAACGGTCAGTGGAAAAAAGAATAAATTTAACTATCTGTGCAAGAATTGTTAGAATTATAAAATTTGAATTTATATAAGATTTTTTCTCTCCATCAGAATTTTTATTCACTTTTCAAAACCATTTTTACATATCAAAGCTTTCCCCGAAAATTTTTTTAAGTTTTATACATTTAAAATTAGTTAAGAAATAATCAATTTTCCTCGAAATTATTGAACTAACGAAAATTTATAGAATTTTATAAAAAATTTAATACAAATTTTCCAAAAAAGAGATTTTTAAAACTATTAATAATTATAGAGTTCAAAAAAAGTTCAAAAAATGAGATACATTATTACTCTTAGTTTACTAATCATACTTTTAATCTCTGTTTCTTGTAAAAAAGAGAATAATAATCCCACCACTTCTAATGTTTATGGAACAATTCAAGGCAAAGTCACCAATGCTACAGGTGATAGTGTTGTAGTCAATGCCAATGTTTCAACTATACCACCTACGAGTTCTGTTACGACAGACAGTAAAGGTGAATATATAATTAACAATGTTTCGGAGGGTAATTATACAGTTACAGCAACCAAAGTAGGATATCAATCAGGAAGTGTATCAATTAAAGTAAATCCGGGTCAGACTACAATAGCAAATATTAAAATGAGTGTTATAACTGGGGGAGGTTTACCAACGGGGGGTTTAGTTGCTTATTATCCATTTAATGGAAATGCAAATGATGAAAGTGGTAATGGGTACCATGGGATAGTAAAGGGGGCTACTCTCACAGCTGATAGATTTGGCAATGCAAATAAAGCCTATAGTTTTACAAATAATGTTAATTATATTCAAGTAAACAACTTTCCACTCCTTAATAGAGTGTTTACTTATTGTGCTTGGATAAAGCCTTCACCTTCAAATCTTGTTAGTGGACAGAATTTTGGTTGTTATGGTACTATAGGTGGAGGTGCTTCTTCTTGGGATGTAGGATATTATATTAACAACCAATTAGCGGTTTTTGATAGCTACAATTTGGTATTTTCATATGTTATTGAATTAGCGAATAATTGGCATTTTATTTCAATTGTTTATAATGGAAATACCAGGTCAATTTATGTTGATGGTCAATATAAAACATCACAAAATATAAGGACACCTTTTGCAACAAGAACAACTGATATTTTCAGAATAGGTATGCATACGAACGGTGATGGTAACCAACAATTTATTGGTGCCATTGATGACATCAGAGTTTACAATAGAGCATTATAAGAAAATGAAATTTTACAACTTTACCGTGAAGGAGGGTGGAGATAATAATTAGGTTACCAGTATTTTTTATTTCGCTAAATTTATATACAAAATTTTTATTTAATCTTTCTCTACACTGTTTTTAAAATAGGTTGCTGGAAAACAACTTCATTGTTGCAAATAATTCAATCAAATTTCTTTATATTCGATAGTGTTTCTAATTTTGTTGAAAATAGAGGTTGGCTCTTTCATAAATTCCATTCCCCATATTGACTTTCAAAATTTCAATTATACCATATATCAATCTGTCTAAACTATCAATGTTTTGAAATATCCTCATAGGAATTGTTCGTCTCCTTATTTCTTCAATGTATCTCTCAATCGGATTATTTGTTTTTATTCTATTCCATATTGACTTATCAAAATCAAAATATGTTAATGTTAAATGAAAACCATATTGTAAAGAACGAACAGCAAGTGGCTCTTTCTTCTTCCATTTGCTCTTAAATTCTTTCAACTTTCCTATCGCTTCTTCCTTACTCTCAGATGCATAAATTATTGAAAGATCCTTTGAAACTTTATCTCTATTGCTCAACGATGTCTTGCTTAATACATCTCTCTTTTTATGAACCACACATACCTGTATCTTTGCAAATGGAAATACCGTCCGTATTGCCAATTGTAATCCTTTGTGTCCATCTGTTATAAATAAAACAGGTCGCTTTAACCCCCTCAATCTTAAATTCTCTAAAAAATCTTCATAACTTGCTTCATTTTCCCTTTCACTCAACCTATAATCTATCAATTCAATTTCACCTTCCATTGTCTCTCCTAAGGCTAACAACAACCAGTATT
>Ga0308389_1002045_pt1 | contig 12980 bp, 9 predicted proteins | sample Hotspr2Sample148_FD_202362 | JGI IMG/M metagenome (GOLD analysis project Ga0308389, IMG submission 202362) | Hot spring phototrophic mat microbial communities from Mushroom Spring, Yellowstone National Park, Wyoming, United States - 20040719_148 ... | reverse complement strand
TTTCATTATTATTTTAGAAGCAATTGTATTACTCTTGAAATCAATATAAATAAATTTTTTTTTAGAGTTTTCAGTTATTTTATTTCTTATGTCAATTATATCCTATTTTTCAAATTTTAGCATATTTAAACGTTCTTTTTCTGATTCTGAAAAAAATTTGAGTAAATTCTTAAATAGTGTTATAAATCTTGTATTGCATAGTAATTCTTTTATTTTAATCTTTGAATATGAATATTGATAGGAATAAATATAATAAAAGCATTGGATGTATAATAATATTTGCTTATTCAATATTATTTCTAATAAATTTACTTCATTACCATCCAGTCAATTTTCAATTTGATTTAGCCCTTGATAAATCAACAAATAATTATTCAGAGCATTTCTCATCTTTTAGTGAGTTAGATTGTTCTATACATAATATATTCACTTCAATTCATAATTATTCTCCCATTACAAATTCACTTAATATTAAATTATTTGTTGAAGATTTTTTAAATATCTATAATCTTTCTTTTTTTCCTGTAGAGGATCCTTTAAATCTATCACTTCTAAGAGCACCACCAATAGTATTCTCCTGATTTAATTTAATTCTTTAAATAATTATTCCTAATTATTAAATCCATTTTATTAAAAAGAAAGGAGAAACTATGTTAAGATCTTATCTCAAAATAGTTTTTACTATATTTATTTTTATAATTGCTTTGACATCTTGTAAAGACAGTCATGTTCACGAGCCACACGATGATCATTACGAAGCAGAGGGTATGGCTTTCTTTCAATCAGGGAATAAAATTGCAGAAATCTTCAGAGGTGTAACTGCTGATACACTATTTGCAAGTGTAAATGTAGATGGTGCGCTAACAGAAATTAAGTTTTATGATAAGGCCAAAAAATTGCTTGATCCACCCGATTTTAAGAAAAATCCAATGTCCTGGAAAATTACTGACACTTCAATCGTATCATTAAAACAACCAGTAGGAAAAGAGGGGAGTTATGAATTTAATCTTAGAGGTAAAAGAGTCGGATCAACTGATATTGAATTTTTTATAATGCATTCAGGTCACGCTGACTTTAGATCTGGTAAAATTCCCGTAATAGTAAGGTAATGAATGTCTCTTTAAATCGCCTCATTTTTTATGGGGCGATTCTAATTTTTAATATTTTCTATTCATTCTCGCAATCTCAAGATTTTGAAATAGCAGGGAAAATATTAAACGCAGAGAATTCCGAACCAGTTTCTAACGCTGTTATATTCATTCCAGAAACAGAACAGTTTACTACAAGTAACAAAGATGGTGATTTTAGTTTAAAGAATTTGAATAACAATAAAATTAGGTTAAAGATTACGCACCTTACTTTCCAGGAAAAAATAATTGACTTAAGTTTAGATAATAACTTCCCCAAAAACCTCTTGATTTATTTAATTCCAAAGAGTATAAATCTCTCACCTGTTATCGTTCTTGGTAATAATCAAGTTTCTTTTTTAGATGAGTTGTCAAAATACTCGTCAATTTTAAGTGGAAAAGAATTACAAAGGAATTTAAGCCAGACATTGGCTTCTACTTTAAAGAATGAGGCAGGGTTATCAATCAGATCAATGGGACCAGCACCTTCGCGCCCTGTATTTAGAGGACTTAGTCAGGATAGAATAATAATTGGTGAAGACGGTTTTAATACAGTGGATTTATCATCTACATCACCCGATCACGCTGTAACTCTCGAACCATTTCAATCCGAAAGAATTGAAGTATTACGAGGTCCAAAAGTTCTGACGCGTTCATCAACTTCCTTAGGTGGTATAATAAACGTAATAAAGAATGATATTCCCGTTCAAATTCACAATCAGATTCATTTTAATATCGGTGGCTATTATGAATCTGCTAATAAAGGATTTCTTACAGGAATTCAAACTGAAATACCAATTGCTCCCTTCTCAGCAAAATTTGAACTCAGTAGAAAGAAAACTAAAGATTTGAAAACGCCTATTGGATATCTTAATAACTCTTATTCAGAAAATTTTAATTCCAATCTTGGTCTATCTTTTTTTCAAGATTGGGGAATGATTGGGTCAAGTTTCAAAATTTACAACTTAGATTATGGTGTGCCAGGTGGATTTGTAGGTGCTCATCCTTTTGGAGTTAAGATAGAAATAGAAAAACAACAAATTAATGCTTTATCAAAAGTTAAATTGGGAAATAATGATTTAGAAATAAGATTTTCAAATAATCAATTCAGACAAAAAGAATTCGAGTACGATGGATTGATAGGGTCGGATTTTGCTATAATTACTAACTCTGGAGAAATCTGTTTTAATCATTCGCCAATATTATTATTCAGCGAAGGTACTTCGGGAATTTCATTTGAGCATAGAGATTTCAATATTGGTGGTTATGTTTTTACTCCACCAAGTTATTCGTTAAATATATCCTCATTCATTTATCAGAATTTAAGGTTTGAAAGATTTAATATTGAAGTCGGTTTTCGATATTCTTATGATAAAATTAATCCTAAAAGAGAAAAGATTAGTAGTAGAATTGGAAAAATAGAGAAGAAAATTTTTCATAATCTTTCAATATCATTAGCAACAATTTATCAATTATCAGAGAGAGTATTTACAGGAGTTAATTTTAGTAAATCTTCAAGAGTACCTACAATCGAAGAATTATATTCCGAAGGTCCTCATTTAGCTGCATATTCATATGAAGTAGGAAATCCAAATCTAAAGTCTGAAACTGGATTTGGAAGCGAATTTTATATCTATCATAAATTCGATAAATTATTTTTTAACCTGAATATATTTTATTATAATTTTGATAGGTTTATAATTCCTCAAAAAACTGGTGAAATAAATTATCAGACATTTCTGCCGATTTATGCTCATAATGATGCTAGAGCTCTTCAGTATGGATTTGATGGAACACTTGAATGGAAATTGCAAGAGAATATAATATTTAGTAATTCACTTAGTTATGTAAAAGGATTATTTAAGGATACTAAAAAGCCTCTCCCGCAGATCCCTCCTTTGAAAGGTGAAGTTGGATTAAGATATTACTACGATGGGTTGAATTTGGGAGTTTTTGTTGAATGGGCTAATTCTCAAAAAAGAGTAGATAAATTTGAAGAAGAAACAGCTGGTTACGCTATAGTGAATTTATTTTCACAATATATTTTTCAGGTTAAGAATATTGTAAACAATGTCAGCGTAGTAATTGAGAACTTATTTAATAAGGAGTATAGAAATCATTTATCACGAGTAAAATCAATAATGCCAGAAGCAGGGTTTAATGTTAGAGTAATTTATAGAATAATGATTTAGTTTTGCAATTACTTTTTGTAAATATATATTTGCTAAACCAAATAGATATTATTGTTCATTTAAGTAATAATTGACTTCTTTAGAGGAGAGGTGGGTGAGTGGCTGAAACCAACGGTTTGCTAAACCGTCGTACGGGTAAAACTGTACCGCGAGTTCGAATCTCGCCCTCTCCGCAATTTTAATATTATTCCCAGCCAGACTAACTTCTGCACAAAATTGTCTATTCTATTCTTTCTCTCAAATCCTAATACCAATAAAAACGATTTATATTCCTCTATTTATCCTTTAAAATTTACCTATTTATTTTCATCTTTTTTGAAAAAGCAAATTGACATTTATATGCATTATTATAATATGATAAGAAAAATTTATAATAATCAAATGTAGAGAGATATAGTAATTGAATCAAAGTTATCCCAAATAAATTCAATACATATCATTAAATTATGTAGTTCAAGATAAAAGATAACAAATTTGTTTTTAATAGAATCCATTATAAAAAGTTTTACTCTTTAATTATTCAAAGGTTTTAATCAAGCGGAACTAAAGCCAAAGTGTTATTGTCTTTATAATAACAATTGGATAAATCCAACTGTAATAGATAAAAAACAAAACAAATAAGCATTTATTGAAGTGCACTTTAGTGAACAAAAAAATTAGAAGCAGGAGAAAGTTTAAGCCACAAAAATATATTTATTTTGGCAAGATGAGATTTATCTAAAAAGTAATTTCTAACTTAAGAGTGAATAGAAATTTTTTAAAAATTATTTAATACTCAATTCAATTTTTAGAAGGTGTTATCTAAAAATTAATATTTTGGATAATATTATACCATCTTCTCTACATTCCAAACAAAAGCGTGAATACCTTGCTCTTCGGTTTCTTTGTCAATCGCTTTTACTTTTTCGAGTAATGGTTCAACAAGTTCATCTTTAATAACTGTTATAATCACTGTGTTTTGACTTGGCCATATGTGTGTACCTAAATGTGGTTCGCCTTTTTCACTACCCTGTCCGTGAACATTCAAAAACTTTGTGTAACCTCGAATACCAAGTTCTTCTAAAGCTTCACTTACTTCTTCAGATATACCGTTATTAAAAACTATCATAACTGCTTTCATAAAATTCTCCTTAAACAATTTTATGCTATTTCTTTTTTAATCTTGTCTCAAATATTGAATAAAGTACAGGTACTAAAACAAGAGTTATAAGAGTTGAGAAAAAAAGTCCACCAATGGTTGAGATACCAAGTGGTCTCCAAACTTCAGAACCATCACCAGAACTAATAGCAAGAGGTATTAAACCAAGTAAAGTAGTAAATGTTGTCATCAGAACGGGGCGGAGTCTGCTCCTACCAGAATAAATAATTGCTTTGCGAAGCTCAACTCCTCTGGCACGAGTTATATTAGTAAAATCTACAAGAACGATAGCATTCTTCACTACAATCCCAACTAATATTACACTACCCAGAAAGGCTATTACGCTAAAGGTTGTTCCTGTTATGAATAATCCAATAAAAACGCCAGTGAATGCAAAAGGAACTGAAAACATAATTATGAATGGATCAACCAAAGATTCAAATTGAGCTGCCATAACCATATAAACAAGTATAATGCTTAACGCTAAAAGCAGGAATAAATCTTTGAAAGCGTCTGATTGTTGTTCAACTTGCCCAGCAAACTCAATTGTAGTATTAGGTGGAAGTTCAATCTTTGAAACAAAGTTTTTTATATCAGCTGCAACTTCTCCAAGTGATCTCCCGCTAATGTCTGATAAAACACCAATAACTCTTTCCTGTTCTTTTCTTTTAATTGTTGGTGGTGAATACTCTTGAATAATTGAAGCAACATCTTTTAAGCGAACTGTTGTGCCAAATAATGTTTTAACAGGAAGATTTTCAATTTCAGAAATGCTGGATTTTTTATCTGGTGGTAAAGTGATAAATATATCATACTCATCACCAAATTCGCGGTATTTACTTGCGAAAATCCCAAAGTAGTTATTTCGTAAAGTATTCCCAAGTATTGATGTATTCAAGCCTGAAAGAGCAAGTTTTTCTCTATCTATAACAATTTGTAATTCTGGTCGTGGGTCACCAATATCAATTCTAACATCACGAGTTCCCTCAAGTTTAGTCATATAATCTTTTAATCGATTTGCAATTTTATATGTTTCTTGTAAATTTGGGCCTATAATATCAACTTCTATTGGAGCACCAGTTGCACCAGTTAAAAATGCTCCCGCCCCAGCGGTATTAACACTGAAACTTTTTATACCAACAAAAGATTTTAGCTTTTCACGAAGTTCATCAGCCATTTCAAAAACTGTTCGTTTTCTATCTTTAAGCTTAGAGGTTCTAATTTGAAATCCAGCAATGTTAGAACCTTCGTTTTGCCCGAACAATATGGAAGAAAATCCGGCATCATTTACACCAGCCCGAACAAATACAAACTCAACTTCAGGAAAATCGTTTTTGATTATCTCTTCAACTTTTTTAACATACTCAAGAGTTTCTTCTAATCTTTTCCCCGGCTCAATTTCAAGAAATATTTGAAATTGTGACGAATCAGAGCGTGGAATAAATTCAGTTCCAAGCATCGGAATTAATCCTATTGATGAGACAAAGATTATTAGAGCAATAAATAAAACAGATTTTTTATGATCAAGAGCCCATTCTAAAGTTTGTCTGTAAATGCTATCAAGCCATTCAAAAAACTTTGCAAGAGCTGAATCTAATTTTTTAAGTAATGGATTGTCGATTGGCTTTGTTTCTTTTCGCGATTTGATAAGTTTTGAGGACATCATCGGAATTAAAGTAAGAGCTGCAAGTAAAGATACAAGGATCATCACTGTTACAAGAAATCCAAGTTGATTGAATAATATGCCTGCAATTCCGGAGATGAAAACAAGTGGAAAGAATACAGCAACAATTGTAAAAGTGGCTGCTGCGACTGCTAATCCAACTTCAATAGAACCGAATATTGCAGCTTCTCGTGGTCTTGCTCCCTTTTCAATATGACGAGAAATATTTTCAAGCACAACTATTGCATCATCAACTACAAGTCCTACAGCAATTGATAACGATGATAGAGAAATTATATTAATTGTATTTCCAGTGAAGTAAAGGTATATAAATGCACCAATCAGGGAAACAGGCAGAACCAAAACAATTATAATAGTTGCACGCCATTGTCTTAAAAAAATTAAGATAACAAAAACGACAAATACAGCTCCAAGTAAAACTGCTTCAGTGAGATTTGCAACAGATTGAATTATAAATTCTGATGAATCTTGAATAATGTCAACTTTAACATCAGATGGCAAATTCTTTTTTAACTGCTCAAGTTTTGCTTTTACATCTTTCACAACCTTAACAGTATTTGCTCCTGATTGTTTCTGAACAATTATCTGAAGTCCTTTCCCACCATTCAATCTTACATTTATTGTTCTATCTTTAAGACTGTCAATTACTTTTGCAACATCATTAAGATATACCAACTTTCCACCTTGTTGAGCAACAACTAAATTTTTTATCTCATTTACATTTGTAAACTCGGCAGGGACACGAATGTTGTATTCCATATCTCCCATTTTAATTGCACCAGATGGAAGATTGATATTTTCTGCCTGAAGTACTTGAGCTATTTGTGCAGCAGAGATATTATATGCTTCAAGTTTCCTTTCGTCTATATGAACGAGAATCTGTCTTATTGGTCCACCGAAAGCTTGAACAGTTCCAACTCCTGGAACTCTTTTCAAAGGATCGAGAATTTCGGTTTCGACTAACTTGTTTAATCCAATATAACTTTCTTTTGCCTGAACAGCTATAAACATTATTGGAAAAATGTTCGTGCTGAATTTAAATATGATAGGATTCTCTGCGTCATCAGGAAGTAATCTTTTTGTAAATTCTAGTGCAGAACGAATATCGTTTGATACTTCATCAAGGTTAGTTCCAAATTCAAATTCAAGCTGAACAACAGAAATATTATCAATTGAAACTGAGCGAATTTTTTTAAGATTAGTAATAGAACTAAGTCCACTTTCGATTTTCTTTGAGATGTTCAATTCAACATCTTGAGCGCTTGCCCCTGGATATTGAGTTAGAACACTTATTACTGGTGGTTCAATTTCAGGGAATAAATCAATTGGCAATCTTTGAAAAGATACAAATCCAATAATTACTATTGCTATAAAAAGCATCATTGTTGTTATAGGTCTGCGTACAGATATCTCAGGTAAATTCATCGTTAACTCCTTATTCTACTTTTGCTTTGATTTCTACTTTACTACCATCTTTCAACAAACCCTGTCCACGAGTAACAAGAGTATCACCTTCATTTAAGCCACTTAAAATTTCGACCAATGAATCAAACTCTTTACCTAAAGTTAATTCAACTCTTTTGGCGATGCTATCTTTAACTATATATCCATAATATGCAGTTGAACCAAGTTGTTTAAGTGCTGAGGAGCGATTAACAATAATTCCTTCTGATTTACCAATAATTATTTTTGCTCTAACATACATACCTGGTTTTAGTTTTTCGTCTGGATTTGGAATTCTAACCTCAACTTCAAAAGTTCTGCTATTTTGATTAATTGCAGGATTTATTCTACTTATATTTCCTTTATAAACTTCATTTGGAAAGATGTCTGATTTAATTTCAACAGATTGATTAAGTTTAACATCTTTGAGATTATTCTCACTTACATTAAGAATTAATTTCAACGGATTGATTTGCATAATTGAGACAATAGATGGAGCACTAACACCACCAGGTGCTAAAAGGAAAACCTCGCCTTCGTTTAATCTTTTAGCTGTGACAATTCCACTAAAGGGTGCACGAAACTGAGTATTTGCTAGTAAAAGCTGATAAGTTTTTTCTGCAGTTTCATATGAAGCTTTAACCTGATCGAATTGTGACTGAGAGATTGAACCTGTTTCATATAATGGTTTTAATCTAATATAATTATCTCTTGTAAGTTGATATTGAATTTTTGCTTGTGCTAATTGTGTATCATCCATTTCAAAAAGTAAATCACCCTCTTTTACTCTCGAGCCAGCATCAACATAAATCTTCTGAACTCTTGCAGTTGTCTGTGCTCCTAAATTTGCCTCTCGCCAAGCTAATAAGTTTCCAACCAGTTCTATTTCTCTATCAATGGAAGATTTTTTTATGACACTAACTTCAACAGGTATTGATTCTGTTATTTGATTAAGATTATTATTTTTCTTGTTATTACAACCAATAAAAAAAATTATTATTATACTACTATAGAATGAAAAATATTTAAAACATTTCATTTTGCTTTTCTCCTTTTAAGTTTTCATTTAATCCTACCAAGAATAGTTTCAAGTTCTACTTCAGCAACTTTGAAATCGTAAATTGCTTGAAGCCGATTTAATTTTGCCTGACGAAGAGCAAGCTCTGCATCATTAACTTCGAGTTGAGTTCCAATATTATTTTCTAATCGTCGCTTTGCAATTTCATAACCTTCCTGAGCTATTCTTACGGTTTTATTTTGAACTTCAATTCTTTTCAATGCTTGTTGACCCCGATACAGAATGCTAAGAGCCTGAGTTTTAATTGCTTCTGTAATATTTCTTTTTTGCTCAATTGCCTGATTTAATTCAATTTCAGCTTGATTAACCCTTGCTTGAGTTTTAAATCCATTAAAGATTGGAATTTGAAGTTGTAATCCGAGAACGAAAGTTTTTACCCAGTTGTATTCAGAGAATTTAAAGTCATTTGCTTGAGTTTGATATTGATAATTACCAAATCCTGCAAGCGAAGGTAAAGAGGTTGATTTTTCAAGAGAAACATTTCTATCATTTAGTTGAACCTGTTTATCAAGAATAGCAATCGTTGGATTATTCTGGATAAGTTCTTCTATCAATTCTGTTTCGGTTGGAATTTTATACTTATCATCAAGGTCAATTTCACCAGCAACATCAATATTCTGATTTGCGTCAAGTCCTATAGCTACCTTCAATGCTTCAAGGGAAAGTTTATAGTTATTTTCCATTTGAATAACAATGGGTTTAAGATTTTCAACCTGCACCTCAGCTCTAAGAACATCATAATCTGATAATGTCCCAGCAACATTTAATCTTTTTATGTTTTCAAAATTCTCTTCAGCATTTATCAAACTCTGTTCAATAACATTTTTTGTTTCTCTGGTTAAAATCACTGCAAGAAAAGATTTTTTTACATCACCTATGATTTTGTTTTTTACACTTATAAAATTTTTTTCTGCAATTTCAAGGGCAACTGATGCTAATCCAATTCCTTCATAAAGAGGCAATGTAAATAATGGCATCGAAATTTGTAAGTTAGTTTGATAGGAGTTATCCGCACCAATTACCAGAGTTCTTCCAAAAGGTGACCCAGGAGGAAGAAAGATTACAGGTTTATCAATAAATCTTTGATATTGACTGCCCAAATCTATCTTTGGAAATAATCCACTTCTTGCTTCACGAAGTTTTTGTTCTGATTTCTCAATTTCCATTTTTGCAATCTTTAGTTCAGAGTTTTTCTCAAGAGCAAGTTTAATAGCGTCTTCTATTGTTAGCGTTGTAGTTTTACTCTGTGCTAATAACGCAACAGAAAATGTTATTATAAGAGAAAATATTTTTTTCAAAGTTTTCCCTCCGAAATTTTTATTTGACTTTTAATCCATCAAAAATCAGTTTGATAGCAAATACCATATCATCAACTGCTTTAGTGAAATCTATCTTTTTATTTATAGAAAATGAAGCGAAATAAAACTCACGATGTCTTAATGCTTCAGATAATGTTAGGATTAGTTCAGCAATTCTTTGAGTATCACATTTCTTAATTTCTTTTGTTTTAATTCCTTCATTTAAAATTTTTTTTAGCATCTCAATTTCTTTTTTATGAATAATTTGAATTTGGTCAAACATTTTAATTTTCATTTCGAAAAGAACACTTGTTGAAATTTCATGCATCTTAATTGTTTCTAATACATAATCAAACTTTGCCTTTTCATAGTTAATAATTCTATCAATTGTTTTCCCTTTACTGTTTAATGCATCATTAATCAGTGTGCAAAAATTCTTAGTTTCGTTATTCATTACATCTTCTATTAAAGCCTCTTTGTTTTCATAATAGTAATAAAGCGAGGATTTCTTCATACCTAATACATTTGCAATATCATCAAGAGTTGTTTTAGCAAAACCATTCTTTGCTAATAATTCTCTTGCAGTTTTTAGAATAAGTTCTTTTTTGGTGTCAATTGTATTATTCATATTTATCAAACTTTTTAATTTAATGTTTGAAATATACAAACAAAAAAGTTTATATCAATAGTTCACTTATCTTAAAAAATTATCGAACTTGATTTATTTTTATTTTTTCTTTCGAAAAGTGTAATTTTTAATGAAAACTATGCTTTTATAAGAAAAACTCGGAAATTAAAAACTTGAAAGATTTATCAACAAAGAATCGTTTATAATCAAGAATCCTTATTATAATTAAGCAGATAAAATACAAACTAAAAGATAGTTGATGAAAATAAGTTAATTGCTTTATTTGTTGGATTATTTCGTATAAAACATACTGCAGATTAAATTAAATGTTACATCGAACCAATTAAACTGGATTTAAGTGTTATTGATTAATTCTAATTTGTATGAATTTTACAATGTTTGCTAATTAGAAAAAAAGTGCGATTTATCATTCAAAAACGCAATATTTTATTTGCTGAAGATTTGTTTAGAAGATATTTTTACAGTAGAGATTTAAAAAATTTCTATCCTCTTTTTCCTATCAAGAAAATTTAAAGTAAATATTTTCATTTGAAGTTCAAGATTAAATTTATAGGATATTTTATTTTAGTTAATATCCTGTCCTTTCAAAATTTCCTCAATAGATTAAACCAGATGGATAATACTTTTAATTCTATCATCCTCCCTTATAGAGCAAGATCGGATGATGCTAATACTCCAAATTTTTATTTCGGCAATTGAGTGATCTAGAAACTCCCGTATTGAATTCTTATCGAACTATCGATCCCACAAAAATTTTGTTCTACCTCTTCCGTGAAAAAGTTTATCCGATTGAAAATAAAAATCTTAAAAGAATAATACTTGGTGTAAAAGCATGCGATCTTAAAGCTCTTCATTTACTTGATAAAGCTTTATTGCAGAGTGGATTTATAGATCCTGCATACAAACAATGGAGAGACAACACACTCATCATTTCTTCTGATTGTGATTATTTACATGAAACCTGTAGTTGTAATTTAGTAAATGGTCATCCGTATGCTGAAAACGGATTTGATCTTAATCTATCAGTCGTTGATGAAAATTATTTGATTCAGGTCGGTTCTGAACGCGGGCAGGAATTTGTTGACTTGATGAAGAAAGAAATTACTATTACTGATTCAACACCATCTGATTTAGAAGTTGTTAAAGCAAACCGAAAAAAAATATTTAATCAGCTTGTTGAGAAGAATAATCATCTTGCACATTCAGAAAATTTTTCTGAATTCAGAAAAGTTGACCATAAAAGCTGGAAAGAAGCATCAAAGGAATGTATCGGCTGCGGTGCGTGCACAAACATTTGTCCAACCTGTTACTGTTTAATCCTTAATGATGAATCAACTGAAAAAGAATTTATTAAGGTAAGATCGTATGATTCGTGCCAATGGTACGGATATGCAAGAGTTGCAGGCGGTGGAACGCCAAGACCCAAAATGACGGATAGATTTCGTAACAGATATCTATGCAAGTTCGATTATATGCACAAGAATTTCGGTGAATTTGGGTGCACAGGCTGCGGAAGATGTACCGATGCGTGTGCTGCAAAAATTGATTTTCGTGAAGTTGTTAAAAATATAAGCTTTTTAGCTCAGGAAGTAAACTAAAAATATTTCAGGAAGTTCTATGCAAAATCCTTATGAAGTTATTCCTGCAGAAGTTTATGAAATTATTCAGGAATCATCCCTTATAAGAACATTGAGGTTCAAATCGAAGAAACCAATTCCATTTAAAACAGGGCAGTTCATAGAAGTTGGTATTCCGGGAATCGGTGAAGGACCTTTTACTCCATCTTCATCTCATTACATAGCAGATGATATGGATGTAACAATTATGAAAACAGGATTTCTGACAGAATATATCCATAAACTTAGTGTAGGTGATGTAATTGGTATTCGTGGCCCTTTCGGATCAAATTATCCCCTCGAAAAATTTAAAGGCAAGGATGTTTTGATTCTTGGCGGTGGCTGCGGACTTGCACCTTTGCGTTCTCTCTTCTTAACAATGCTTCACGATAATAAAGAATATAACAGCATCACTTTTCTTGCCGGAGCTAAGACCCCAAAAGATTGTATATATAAAGATGAAGTAAGTGAATGGAGAAAATATGATAATGTTAGATTCATAAGAGCTGTTGATGAAGTTCCTCCGGGTGAACAATGGGAAGAGGATGTTTGTCTTGTTACAAAGCTGCTTCAGAAAATTAATATGAAGCCCGACGACAATCCTGCAATCGTTTGCGGTCCACCTGTTATGATGAAATTCGGAACATTAGACTTACTCAAATTCGGTTACAAAGAAGAAAATATTTATCTCTCTATGGAAAAGAAAATGTATTGCGGATTTGGTCAATGCCGTCACTGTGTTATCGGAGGTTATT
>Ga0308389_1002043_pt1 | contig 12983 bp, 9 predicted proteins | sample Hotspr2Sample148_FD_202362 | JGI IMG/M metagenome (GOLD analysis project Ga0308389, IMG submission 202362) | Hot spring phototrophic mat microbial communities from Mushroom Spring, Yellowstone National Park, Wyoming, United States - 20040719_148 ... | reverse complement strand
CGCGGATCGGCAACCCCTGGCCCAGGATCAAGGCCCGTTCCACCACATTGGCCAGTTCCCGCACATTGCCCGGCCAACTGTGTTGCTGAAGCCGCCTAAGGGCCTCTGGCGTAAGGAGTTCTGCTCCGGGGGGCGTTTGCGGTCGGAACCGCCGCACCAAATGCTCCACTAAGGCGGGGATGTCTTCCAACCGTTCCCGAAGCGGCGGGAGATAAATTTCCACCGTATTGATCCGGAAGAGCAAATCCTCCCGGAATTCCCCTTGCTGGACCATTTGCTGCAAGTCCCGGTGGGTGGCGCAGATGATCCGCACATCGCATTGGAAGGTGGTGTTTTCGCCCACCCGACGGATTTCGCCACTTTCCAGAAAACGGAGCAGTTTGGCCTGGACCGATTTGGGCAGTTCGCCGATTTCGTCCAGAAACAACGTTCCGCCGCCGGCCGCCTCGAAAAGCCCTTTGCGCGGCCGATCCGCCCCGGTAAAGGCCCCTTTACAGTGGCCAAACAGTTCGCTTTCGATCAGGTGTTCCGGTAGGGCGCCGCAGTTGACGGCCACAAAGGGTTTATCGGCCCGGAGGCTTTGGTCGTGCAAGGCACGGGCTGCCAGTTCCTTGCCGGTGCCCGTTTCCCCGCGCACCAGCACTGTGGAATCCGTGGGAGCGACCTTGGCGATCAACTGGCGGACGGCCTCCATGGCCGGTGAAGATCCGATGAGCTCCGATTTCCCTTCCAGGCGTTCCAACCGGTTCTGCAATGCCCGCAGTTTCAGGTTCAGCGCCCGTTTGGCAGCCACCCGGGCCAGCACCGCACGCAAATCCACCCATTTGCACGGCTTGGTCAGATAGTCCAACACTCCATGCCGAAGGGCGGCCACCGCCGTGGCCAACGACGACTTGCCCGTCAACACCACCGCCTCCACGTCCGGATCGAGCTCCTTGGCCCGGGCGATGACCGTAATTCCATCCGCCCCCGGCATATCCAGATCCACCAGCAGACAGTCATAAGTGTCCCGCTCCAGGGCAGCCAGCGCTGCCGATCCGTCGGGACAAACCGTTACCATATGCCCCATGCGCGGCAATTCGATCCGCATCAATTCCTGGAGCGATTGTTCATCGTCGGCGAAGAGGATTTTCAGTCTTTCATGCGGCTTGGCGTCGATGGCTCAACTCCTTCGTGGTAGAAAACGAATGTTCATGAATCGGTAATCGCACGCGGAACGTGGCGCCTTGGCCTGGCCCGGGGCTATGCGCCTCGATTTCTCCGCCGTGGTCGGCAATGATCCGATAACTGATCGAAAGCCCCAGGCCAGTGCCTTGGCCGGTTCGCTTCCGGGTAAAGAACGGCTCGAAGATATGCGCCAGCACTTCCGGCGTCATGCCGCAGCCGTTATCCAGGACGGTAATCTCCGCCCATTCACTCTCTTGGCGGAGCCGAATCTCCACCCACCCGCCCGCCTCAATGCTGTCCAAGGCGTTGGTGAGCAAATTGAGCACCACCTGCTTGATCTCCTGAGGATTGGCCCACACACGGACCGGCCCGTCCGTGTGGAAACGGATCTGTTTGCCCTGATACCGGCCAAGATGCCGAACCATTTCGATCACATTTTGGACCAGTTCGGCCAGCTCGGTCTCCTGCCGACGCACCGGGCCGGTGCGAGAAAAATCCAACAGCTTCTCGGTAATCTCCTTACAGCGAAATGCCTCCGCCTGGATCATCTGGAGATACTGGCAGAGGATAGGCCGGTCTGGATGGTCCTCCGGCAAGGCCTCTTGAAGGCGATCTTCCATACTCTCGGCGGCCATAGCAATGGAAGCCAGCGGGTTATTGATTTCATGGGCCACCCCGGCCGCCAAAAAACCGACACTGGCCAATTGCTCGTTCCGGATCACCTGCCGGGTCCGCTCCTGCACCTGCCGATCCAGATCATCCCGGATGGCCTCGAAACGTTCGGTCATTTGGTTCATGGCCTGGGCCAGTTCGGCCATTTCATCCTGACTTTCCAAATACACCCGATAAGAGAAATTGCCCGAAGCCACCTGCCGGCTTGCGGCAATCAGACGGCGTAACGGCACAAAAATCCATCGGTAAAACAGTCGCAAAAATAGCCCGAACCCTACCGCTGCCAAGGCGCTGGCAATCCAGGTGCTCACAATCAAGGCGCGATATTGACCGCGGACTTCGGCCGCAAACCCGGCCAATCGCCGATGCAAATGCGCCGGCAATTCGCTGACCAGATTTTTCAGGTGATCGACTTCCGCCTCCAGTTGATTGATCTTCACATCGTCGAACATCCAGTCCGATCGGCGCAAGATTCCTTCCAGCCGATCCAGTGCCCGTTGGATTTCCTGCAGCGTTCGCCGTTCCGCAGCGGTATCGGTAATGGGAGAGCCGGCCCAATGTTGCTCCTCCAATTGGCACCGATACCGTTCTAAAGTCTCCCGGACCTCGGATAATTCCCCGGAAAACCGATATCCTAACTCCCGAACTCCTACCGGTACGTAGGCAGGATCCAGGCTGGCAAACCCACCGGCCCGCAGCCCCCGGAATTCGCCCACCAGCATCCGGAGGTCATCCACTTGCTGGCCCAACTGGGCAGCCAAAGGCAATTCCCGCACTCGGGCACTCAGGGTCTTGGCCAGAGCACGGTACGCATAGGTGGTATAAAGCCCCCCGGCCGATAGAATCCCTACCACCACCACCAACAAGCCCAATTGCAGGGCGAACTTTACCCGAATCGGCCAGTGCAAAAACACCGTCCTGCTTCCTCCTTGGCTCCCCCTCTATGGGGAGGGAAATATGCTCGGCTGGGTACCCTTTCCTCGGTAATGGGGGCCTGTCCCTTGAAGGGGTCCTTATGCCAAACAGGGGGCCGGTTGGGCTCTCGGGGGCGAAAAAGAACCCGGAAGTGTACCCAGGGGCCTGCCCAAAAAGCAAGATTCGTTTTAGAGGCTGGCCTGAAATTCCCTTTCTAGCCGGGATGTATCCACCAACCGGCGGGCCCCCGACCGCCAAGACCCTAAATAAAACAGGGTGTTTAGGAAACCCGAAGGGTTTGAAAACGGTCTGGACCGCCCCCCGAGTACCAATGTCGGGACAGCCTCTTAGATTACCCCTTTAGTTGGCGGCCATCCCCCCTCATTTTGCCATTCAGACCTCCCTGGACGGGTAATTTGGGTGGAAGTCTGAGCAAGGACCAGGCGGGAAGCCAGAAAGGCCGTTGGGGGGTTCCATTACCCACAAAGGAGTGTGCCCCCATATTTTCAGGGTAGCCAGCCTATAGAGGAGACAAAAATGAGGGATTCCCCCCTCTTGAGAGGGGATTTCGTTGCATGTCGAAGAAAACCGGTGACTTATTTTGATAATCTGAGTAAAATAGATAATCTAGGAAAGATTTCCAGAAGCCTTTTTCTTTTTTCACTGCTTTTTCATGGGCAGGTCGATATAATTTAGTTTTCTTTCTCTCTCTTTCCGCCGATGGAAAGACTGCCTCCTACCGTAGGAAGAGGTTAGAAGCCCCCCCTTTAGAGGGGTAATCCCGATAAATCGGTAACATTTTAGCCGAATCGAGAGGGCCGATGTGCATTTCTGCATAAGCAGCAGTCCAGGTTGCGTTGTGCCTGCTACGGTGTTCCAGTGGAGCAAGCGGGCTGCAGGCAACATGAACCCTCTCCTATGTACTGGACTGCCGCTTGCGCGGGAATGGCACCCTGGGTTTCGCACGCTAGGAGAGAGCTAGATTGCTTCCTTCGGCTAAAATGGTACCAAGTGTTTTGGCTTGGTAAAAAGAGGCTTTGGCGATGAACGAGCGGGAATTTCGGCAAACGATGGTGGAAAAGATTCTTCAGTCCCCTTCCTACCGATTGGCGTATAAGGACCCGGATTTTTTGGAAAGCCCGGAGCTTCGCCCGAACCGGATGGAGTTGGAGTTTTTGAAGCCGGAATTGGGTTTTCGGGCGCATGGGATCCGATCCACCATTGTCACCTTTGGCAGCACCCGGATTGTGGATCGGCAGACGGCCCAGGCCCGGTTGGAAGCGGCCCAGGCCCGATTGGCCCAGGATCCGAACAATCCGCTGTTGCAGCGTCAGGTGGAGCAGGCCCGGCGGCTTCTGGAGAAAAGTCATTACTGGGAAATGGCCCGGGAGTTTGCCCGGATTGTATCCTCCGCCAGTCAGCAGGGCGAAGCCTGCGACTTTATCATTCTTACCGGCGCAGGTCCCGGGATCATGGAGGCGGCCAATCGGGGGGCATGGGAAGTGGGGGCCAAATCCGCCGGCCTGAACATCCAAATCCCCATGGAACAACTCCCCAATCCCTATGTCACCCCGGAGCTTTGCTTCCAATTCCAGTATTTTGCCCTTCGCAAATTCCATTTTTTGCTCCGGGCCAAGGCCCTGGTGGTCTTTCCCGGCGGTTTTGGCACAATCGACGAACTGTTCGACGCCCTAACCCTCCGGCAAACCCATCGGATGCAAGAGATTCCCATTATCCTGTTTGGCCGGGAGTATTGGGAAAAGGTGATCAATTTCCGGTTCCTGGCCGACGAGGGAATGATCGACGACGACGATCTAAAACTCTTCTGCTTTGCCGAGACCCCTCAGGAGGCCTGGCAGATCATTCAGAATTTCTATAATCACGATGGACGGCATCGGGCGCCTCCGCCGCCGCATGGAGCACCCAATAGGCTTGGCGCCTGGCAGGTAGAGTGAGCGTGGGAAATAATGGGGGGTGGCACTCCCAACGAAATTCCTCCGGCCCAGCAGAGCCGAGATGTTTCCCGGACATTTTCTCTCAGGTGCCGGTTTTTTGTCAGGCCCCACTGGATTTCCAGGCACGCCGCCGGTTTCCAGGATCACCCCAGGTGGACTTACGTACCACTTGGAGGGTGCGCTTTTCTAGTGCGCAGTCGGGTCCCGTATTCCAGGCTCAAGCGGATTTCCTCGGCGGGGATATTCTCCGGGAAAAAGGCTCCGCTGATCTTGGCGTTGTAGATGGAGCAGCCTTCCAGGTCGTGGTTGCGGAGATCGCAGCCGCGAAGGTCGGCTTCCCGAAGATAGGCGTCTCGCAAAAGGACCCGACTTAAATCTGCATTTCGCATGTCACAGCCTCGCAAATCAGCGCCACGAAAGTCGATCACATCCCGGCCTTGGATAGCCCGATGGTAGGCTTCCAGATCGCCGACCCGGAGGGCCTTGAAGGCCGGGTCATCTGGAAACCGGGCACGATTGATGTTGCGATTCTGTACGATATTTCCCGCCATGTTCGCTGTTCTCCCTTGCTGAAGCGCTGCCTGGACCGTCCCGCCCTATATGCAGCGGGTGCCACAGCCATTTTATCCAAAAACCCTTCTCTGTAACTAAATATAGATTGCGTTTCTTGGCATGGCGGGCGCAGAGGATGGCAGGAGGATGTTGCTAAACGGCTCTCCCCTACAACCGGTAAAACCCTTCTTTGTGGAGGCTGGGCCGGTGCGGTAGCCAACCGCGAAAAACTCCGCGGCAAACGGCGTTGGGAGGGAGAGGTCTTTGGAAGTGAGCGACTCGGAGTCACTCGGGACCAAATCGGAACCGGCCGATAGCTACTTCCTACCTCCGGCAAATCCCCGGGCTTGTGCCTTATCGAATCCGGGTCGTTTTGGTTGGGGTGGGCTTTTACATTCCGGGGCCAAGAGAGTAGAATAAAAGCTGAGGTCCATAGATCCAGGTTAGGTGTAAGGGGAAGATGGCCAAACAGAAACAACCTTCCGAGAGCCGAGCCAAGCGAGCTGCCCTGGCCCTACAACGGGCGGTTCGGGCAGCCGAAACCGCCGAGCAGTTGCAAGGCCGGGATGTCCTGGTGTTGGACATGCGCAAACTGACCACCCTGTTTGACTATTTTGTTTTGGCCACCGGGGCAAGCCGACGCCAACTCCATGCCATGAGTGAAGAGATCGACCGAGTGCTGCAACACGAACTGGGCGATCGGCGGATTGGCCTGGAAGGATATGAAGAGAGCCGATGGATTGTCATGGACTATGGCGATGTGGTGGTGCATCTTTTTGATGAGGCCACGCGATCTTATTACGCCCTGGAGGAACTTTGGGCGCAAGCCAAACGCGTGAATTGGCAACGGGTCTTGGCGCGCCTGACGGGTGCCCAGCAGAATCGGCCATGAGCCGGGCTGGGTGGGGGCCTCTCCGCCGGGAGCTTCCGATCTTCCCAAGCAGTGTACTCTGCCGAGAGGGGGCGGAAAGGGATTTCCTTTATCTATACGGATGTAAGGTATTCTTATGTCCATTCTTTCGGAACTCAAACGCCGGTTTCAAGAGGTCTTACGCTGCTGGGGCCAAGACGCCCCAGAGCTTTTGGAGATGATTCGGCCCAGCCAGGAGGAACGGTTTGGCGACTATCAGGCCAATCTGGCGATGCCGTTGGGCAAACGCCTTGGCCGACCGCCCCGGGAGATTGCCGCCGAGTTGGTGGCCCAGCTTCAGGTAGCGGATATGGCCCAGAGGCCGGAGATCGCCGGCCCGGGCTTTATCAACTTTCGGCTCCGAACGGATTGGCTGGCCGAGCAGTTGACCCGGGCGGTAGCCGATCCCCGATTGGGTGTGCCGCCGGTTGCCCATCCGAAAACCTATGTCATCGACTATTCCGCTCCCAACGTAGCCAAACCGATGCATGTGGGCCATATCCGATCCACCGTCATCGGCGATGCCCTCTGCCGGATGCTCCGGTTCATGGGCCACCGAGTCATCAGCGATAACCACATCGGCGACTGGGGCACCCAGTTCGGGATGATCCTGTACGGATATAAACATTTTTTAAATCCGGAGGCCTACCGGCAGCGTCCAGTGGAGGAGTTGGCCCGGTTGTATCGGCTGGTTCGCCTGCTGATGGATTATCAGGAGGCGAAGGCGAAACTGGCCAGCGGCCAACTTCAAACCCGTATCGCCGAACTGAAGACGCACTTGGAGAAAGCGGGGCTAGCTCCTGCCCTCGGATCGACTCCTTCGACACCATCGGCCGGCCCGACAGTATCATTCGGCCCAGCCGGAGCGGGCGGTCCCACCGCGTCATCCACCCCGGCAGCGTCGGCCGAACCGGCAGGAGCCGCTAGCCCCGGCGCATCATCTGATTCCGCACCATCGAGCGATCCCCCAGCAACCTCCGGTGCAAGGCCGTCTGGTCCGGCCACCTCATTCGGCCCGAGAACCGCCCGGAGGAACAAGTCCCAACCGGGTCAGACTTCTCCGGTAGGCCAAGAAGCTCCCCTTCGCCGGGCGATGAGAAAAGAACTCGAAGCCTACCTGGAAGAGTACCAGGAGTTGCACAAGAAGGTGGCGGAGGTGGAGGAGTCGCCGGAACTGGCCCGGCTGGCCGCCGAGCATCCCAACCTGGAAGCCCGGGTACAGGCGGAGACGGCCAAACTCCATGCGGGCGATCCGGAAAACCGCCGATTGTGGCAGGAGTTTTTACCTCATTGCCTGGCCGAACTGGATCGGATTTATCAGCGCCTGGGCGTTCGGTTTGATCATACGTTGGGGGAGAGTTTTTACCACGATCGGCTGCCTGGGTTGGTGGAGGACCTTTTGGCCCGTGGATTGGCCCGCATCAGCGACGGTGCGGTCTGCATTTTCCTGGAGGGCTTCGATACACCGATGATCATCCGTAAACAGGACGGCGCTTTCCTCTATGCCACTACCGACCTGGCCACCTTGCAATACCGGATGGAGACCTGGCAGCCGGACGCCATCTTGTATGTGGTGGATCATCGGCAGAGTCTGCATTTTCAGCAGCTTTTTGCGGCAGCTAGACTCCTAGGCTACAAAGACGTAGAACTCCAGCATATCAGTTTCGGCACCGTTTTGGGCGAAGACGGCCGGCCGTTTAAGACCCGGGAAGGGGACTTGGTGGGGCTGGAAAGCCTGCTGGACGAGGCCGTCGCCCGGGCGTTGAAGATCGTTTCCGAAAACGACGATGCCAAACCGGATGGTCCAGAACTCAGTCCCGCCGAACGGGCCGAAATCGCCGAACGGGTCGGTATCGGAGCGGTCAAATACGCCGATCTGGCGCAAAATCGTACAAGTGATTATGTATTTAGCTATTCCAAAATGCTGGCCCTCACCGGCAATACCTCCGCCTACATGCAATATGCGTATGCCCGGGTGCGAAGCATTTTCCGGAAAGGCGGAGTGGATCCGGAGGAGCTCCGAACCTCGGGGGCCGCCGTTCTGCTAGCCAGCCCGCCGGAACGGGATCTGGGCCTGGCCCTTTTGCGATTCGGCGAAACGTTGGAACTGGCCTTGGAAGATTACCGTCCGAACCTGCTCACCGCTTATCTTTATGACCTGGCGAATCGGTATTCCGTCTTTTTTGAGCAGTGCCCGGTGCTCAAGGCCGAGACGGACTCCCTTCGTACCAGCCGATTGCTGCTTTGCGATCTGACAGCCCGTACCATCCAAAAAGGCTTAGAACTGCTGGGCATTGAGGTGGTCGAACGGATGTAGCGGCTGATGGGGAGCTATCGGGATGGTGTCTCCGGAATCTCTCCTTTCTAAAAAACCTTACCTTCTTAATCACAAAGAAGTTATGGAAGGTCAATTTCGGAGCTTCCGAAAATAGCAGGTGGTTGCCTATCCCCACGTGAGAACAAGGACCGGTCCGTTGTTAGGAAAGTGCACTTCCGAGGAAATGCTTTACTTAATGTTCCCGGGCCAGGACGAAGTCGGCCAATTGCTCCAAGGCGGTTCGGGCAGGCGAGGGGGGCACCAGCTCTAGATGCGATTTGGCCCGGCGGATGTATTCGGCCGCCTTCTGCAGCGTATAGAGGGCTGCATCCGTCTGCTCGCAATACCGGCGGAGTAACGGACGGCTGCTTTGGATCGGTTGCCCCAGGAGTTCGATCAACCGGTTTCGTTCCGGATCGTTCAATTGCCGGAGCAGGTGAATGAGTGGCAAGGTGATCTTTTGTTTAGCAATATCGGTGCCCAGCGATTTGCCCACCCGTTGCTCGTCGCCTATCAAGTCCAGAAGATCATCGGTAATCTGAAAGGCCACGCCCAGATCGCTTCCGTACCGGCGGAGGGCCTGGTGCTCCGTCGGCGAGGCCCCGGCATAATATGCCCCCAAACCGCACGCACACTCGCATAGGGCCGCCGTCTTTGCCCAGATAATATCCAAATATTCCTCTTCGCTCAGGCTATATTGGCCTCGTTGTTGCACCTGCCGGAGTTCCCCTTCGCAGAGGGTTCGGGTAGTTTCGGCCAGAACCCGATACACCGAAAGGTCCTCCAGCCGGGTGGCCAAACACAAGGCATGGGTAAAAAGATAATCGCCCAAAAGAACGCTGGATTCCGTGTTCCATCGGGCGTTGATGGTCAAAAGATGCCGCCGCATAGTGGCCTCGTCCAGCACATCGTCGTGGACGAGCGTGGCCGTGTGGATCAGTTCGACCACCGCGGCGACCAAGATATGCTCCGGCCGAATCTGTCCGATGGCCTTGGCGCTCAGGAGCACTAGGGCCGGTCGCATCCGTTTGCCGCCTAGCCGAAACCCATACCGCATCAGTTCATCTAATGCCGGGAATCGACTCCTCAGCTCCGCTTGGAGAAATTGTTCGACCTGGGCAATCTCCTGCTGGATCGGTTCATAAATGGGCCGGAGCTCTTCGGGCATGCGCCAGGCCGGGCCTTCCAGGGCCGAAGCGGGTTCCGGACTGCCAGGCTGGCCGACTTCGGCTAAGCAAGCATCTCGCGCATTTGCCAGCGCCGGAGCTATTTCTGCATCGCCGGAAATATTTTCAGGTATCTTTCGTCCGGACACCATGGTTTCCTTGCATCTGGGGCAAACTCAGCCAATGCGAAGAAAATGTCCGCTTTTGCCGCCTGATTTTTCCTCCAACTGCACCTGCTGGATCACCATGGCCCGGTCCTGGGCCTTACACATATCGTAGATCGTCAGGGCGGCAACGGCAGCGGCCACCAGGGCCTCCATTTCCACACCGGTTCGGGCCGTCGCCCGAGCCTCCGCCTCGATGGCCACCGTGCTGCTATCCGGAAAACAAAACTCCACTCGAACCACATCCAACGGGACCGGATGACACAAGGGGATCAGTTCGGCAGTGCGTTTGGCTGCCAGGATGCCAGCCACCCGAGCCGCTTGCAACACATCCCCCTTGGGCACCTGCCCCCGCCGAAGCCGATCCAGGGTCTCCGGCTCCATCCGTACCCGGGCGCTAGCGCGGGCAATCCGGAGAGTGGTCTCCTTGGCCCCAATATCCACCATCTGCAACCCGTGCAAATCCCAGTGGCTTCCCTCCGCCATGCCAGAGCCACTCCCTGCAGTAAAGTTCAAGGCAGAACACACTGGCCTTCCCAGCCGTCAGGAGAATCACCAGCGGCCAAAACGTATTGCTCCTGCTGAAAGACCTTATTTTCACTGTATTCACCCGGCCAGGTCGCTACGACTTGGAGAGGTGAAACCTCGGCCGGAGCGGACCCATTGTGGCAATCCACCCCGCGGGATACAGTCTGATCCTATCCTCCTCCATTTTTGTCGCCAAAGCAAGGGGGACGGGAGCTAACTGTTCCCCAGCTTTTTCGTGGGGCCGGAGACTATTGTCGGAGTGCTTGGAGGGCCTCTTTGGCCCGGGCGACAACCGCTTCCGGAGTAATGCCAAAATGTTTATAGAGCACCTTTTCCGGTGCCGAGGCCCCGAAACCGCTCATACCCACAAACCGGCCTTGGGGTCCCAGGTAGCGTTCCCATCCGTGGCGGACGCCTGCTTCCACGGCCACCCGGGCCAAACAACCGGCCGGCAGGACCTCTTTGCGATAATCGGCCGGCTGCACCTCAAACAGCTCCCAACTGGGCATACTGATCACCCGGGTGGGAATGCCTTCGGCCTGAAGCCGCTCTTGAGCATCTAAACAAATAGCCACTTCGCTACCGGTCCCGATGAGTAGCACCTCCGGTTTTCCGCCCGCCGCTTCGGAGAGCACATAAGCCCCCTTAGCCAGGCCGGAGGCTGGCGCTAGCTTGGAGCGATCCAACACGGGCAAGTTTTGGCGGGTAAGCACCAGCGCGGTTGGCCCATCCCCCCGCTGAAGGGCCACCCGATATGCCTCGGCCGTTTCGTTGGCGTCGCATGGCCGAACGACCACCATATTGGGGATGGCCCGCAGGGCAGCCAGATGTTCGACGGGCTGATGCGTTGGTCCATCTTCGCCCACCCCAATGGAGTCATGTGTTAAAATGTATAGTACCGGCAGGCCCATCATCGCCGCCAGCCGCATCGACGGCCGCATGTAATCCGTAAACACAAAAAACGTCCCCGCATACGGTCGAAGCCCGCACAGGGCCAGACCATTACAAATGCCAGCCATCGCATGTTCCCGGACGCCAAAATGGAAATTCCGGCCCGTGGGATTGGTAACCGAAAAGTCGCCGTGCGCTTCGGGGAAGGTCAGTTCCGTTCGGTTGGACGGCCCCAAATCGGCCGATCCACCCAAAAGCCAAGGAATCCGCCGGGCCACCTGATTGAGCACCTTGCCGGAAGCCACCCGGGTGGCTATGCCCTTGGGGTCCGCAGGAAAACTGGGTATCTCCGCATCCCAGCCCTCCGGCAGTTCCCCTTTCAACAGGCAATCCAGTTGGGCCGCTAGATCGGGATAAGCTTTGCGGTACTCGGCCAGCATGGCATACCACTGGTCGGCCTGCTGATGGCAGTCGGCTAAGTGTCCTTGGCGGAAATGCTCCAGGACTTCCGGCGGGACCAAAAACTGCTCATTTTCCGGCCAGCCGTAAAACGCCTTCGCCCCTCGGACCTCCTGATCGCCCAACGGAGCGCCGTGGGCTTCGTGGTGGTTCTGTTTGGTCGGTGCGCCCCAGGCGATGATGCTTCGGACGATGACCAGGGTGGGCCGGTCGCTTGGCCGATCCAACTCCGCCAAGGCACTGCGCAAACAGCCCAGTTCGTTCACATCGGGCACCCGAACCACTCTCCAACCGTAACTGGCAAACCGCATCCCCACATCTTCGCTAAATGCCAGCGAAGTGGGTCCTTCTATGGTGATCCGATTATCATCATAAATCCAGCAGAGGTTATCCAGTTGCAGATGTCCGGCCAACGAAGCCGCTTCCGAGCCGATGCCCTCCATTAGGTCGCCGTCGCTGCATAGGGCATAGACCCGAAAATGGAACAGATCGAAACCGGGCCGGTTGAAGTAGCCGGCCAGCCATTTGGAGGCAATGGCCATGCCGACGCTGTTGGCCACTCCCTGGCCCAACGGCCCGGTCGTGGTCTCCACTCCACTGGTATGCCCATACTCCGGATGGCCGGGACATCGGCTATGCAATTGCCGAAATTGCCGGATCGCTTCCAACGGCACGGCCAACTCGCCGGTTGGTCGGCCGTCCGGTCCCACCTGCTTCACCCCGGCCAGATGTAAGGCCGCATACAAAAGCATGGACGCATGGCCGCAACTGAGCACAAACCGATCCCGGTTCGGCCAATGAGGGCGCTCCGGGTCGTACCGGAGCCGTTCCCGAAACAGCACATAGGCCACCGGCGCCAGGGCCATGGGCGTACCCGGATGCCCGCTCCTGGCTGCCTCCACCGCATCCATCGACAAGGTACGAATCGTATTGATGGCTAATTGCTCCACAGTTGCTACGCGGTTCATAACCTCTCCCTACTTTACTTTCGGTCCATTTCCGTATCGGTGGTTGGTTTCTCAACTTTCCTGCTGGGGTTCGTTGGACGATTGGCCCCCGAACAGGAGGCCGTACCCGCATCTTCCCTCAACGCAAATTCTTTCCAATCCATAAAAGAGAAATAGTTTAAAGGAATCCGGCGAAAGCGTCAACATGCATGGCCCCTGACTTATCCCCAGTTTTTGGCCTCTAGGAGAAGGGCTTCCAGTAAAGCCGTAAGGGCTTGCGAGGACGTCAGTTGCAATCGGCCGATCATCTTCCGGCCAATGAAAAACAGGCCGCAGGCCC
>Ga0308389_1002039_pt1 | contig 13007 bp, 15 predicted proteins | sample Hotspr2Sample148_FD_202362 | JGI IMG/M metagenome (GOLD analysis project Ga0308389, IMG submission 202362) | Hot spring phototrophic mat microbial communities from Mushroom Spring, Yellowstone National Park, Wyoming, United States - 20040719_148 ... | reverse complement strand
TTAATCTAATACTTTAATGTTACTACAAAAATAAAAAAAGATAAGTGGCGAAAAAATTTTTTTCAGAAAAATCAATAGATTATAAAAATGAAGAGCCTAATTTTACCCTTTAGCTGTCAAAGTCAGGATAAGAATAGGCATTACTTTGCTATTTTAAAAAAACTTTTGCTTTCTAAAACCGCTTTTCAAAAGCGGCAATTTCGGATGTAATAATAAAGAAATCGCGTTAAAAAAGTCAATAAGCCGATTTTACCAACACAATTTAGAGTCTGTTTATAAAGTAGTTTTTGTCACCCTGAGCCTGTCGAAGGGCAATGTAAATCCTTGTTTTTGTGTCATGGTTCGACAGGCTTGTCCTGAGTTTATCGAAGGGCTCACCACAACAATTCCGCATTTATAAACAGACTTTATTTAATCCTTATCAACTCCTGATGTTTCCCACCACATAACATATATATTTTTTTCACTATCAATCCTAATAGTTCCATTTGTAGAGCGATTTTTTAGGTAGCGATATATCTTATTTCTTTTGGCTTTGGTTAATTTGGTGAATATTCTGAAATAACTCTCATATTGCGCAAGCAGATGCTCTAACGGTTCTTCATATAAGATTTTATGCTTTATCAGTCGGAGCGAAGGTCTTATGCCAATTGCATATAGGTAATTCAATGGATAAATAATATGGAACACGGAGGATTCGCATTTCTTTCCTAAGACTGTTTTCCATAAATCATTTCTGAGTCTCATCTGAAAGTCATCCAAGCCTGCATGTGTGATAATGGAAGCATACTTGCATGAAGCCTTATTCATTTTAAGCAAAGCCTCCGCACTTCTTATCGCGGGCGAAAAGGCAGCCAGAACAAAGTCGAATTCGCCATCAAAATCGCTCTCCTCCCATTTGACACATAAGGGAGAGATATTGGCAATTCCTCTCTGTTCGGCTTGTTCTGTCAGCACTGATAGCATCTCAGGCGCAGCATCGAGCGCTGTGATATGGGATACCATAGAAGCCAAAGGCAGGGCATAAGTTCCGGGACCACAACCTATGTCTAAAACCTTGCTGTCTTTATTAATCAAGTTTTCTTTGAAAAATAAATCTATCACCTTTAAGATAAGCCCCTGCTCATGCTCATTTCTTTTTTGATATATACTGCTTATACAATTCCAGAAGTCTATCCATTTCTTCTTATTTGACATTGTCAGCCGCAAAGATGATTTGATATTAGCCTCCTGCCAACTCTTTTGCCAAAATTTCGGCTCCAAGAGCGGTAAATGCCTTTTTTTGGTTTTACTTATTTTCATTGAAATTATGCTCCTATTTTCTCGATAAAACTTTCACATTCTTTTCATAGGTCTTATAGGCACAATAAACGGCTTTCCAGATTCGTTCTTCACCACAGATTCTACTCCGTACACTGACAATATGTTTTCAGATGTTAATACCGATGCGGGTTCTCCTGCACTAAATATCCTGCCCTTTTTCATCATTATGATTTTGTCTGCATATCGTGACGCAAGATTAAGGTCATGAACCGACATTACCACCGATATTTCTTTTTCTTTCGCTAAATTTTTAATTATCTCCATAACCTCAAGTTGATGCCTTATATCAAGATTGGATGTGGGTTCATCAAGCAAAAGAACCTTTGCTTCCTGAGCAAGGGCGCGAGCTATAATTACTTTCTGCTGTTGGCCCCCGCTTAATTCACTAAAGTCCCGTAATGCAAGGTCTTCCATTTCCATCAGTTTTAATATCTCTATAACCTTGTCTTCATCCATTTCACCGCTTCGCCATCCGGCATGAGGCCGCCTTCCCATGAGAACCATATCAAACACAGTCGCAGGAAATACATTAGAAGAACTCTGTGAGACATATCCTATCTGTCGGGCAATTTCAATCATGCTCATATTTTTCATTTCTTGCCCATCTAAAAGGATACTTCCTTTAGGCTTCAAGATCCTGTCTATGCATTTTAATAGTGTAGATTTACCGACACCATTGGGACCACAAATGGTTACTATTTCTGACGGAGCAACATCTATACAAATGTCTTCTATAATCGACGTGCTTGCGTAACTAAATTCTACATCCTTAATTTTTAATTTCATTTTTCTCTTTTAGTTTTACCCATATATGTCTATATAAATCCCTCGATATACTCCGACGACAAATATATGAGACGATTTCTGCAGCCAAAGACACGGGTAACCTTAATGAGGCTGAAGACGAAGCGGAAGCCTCAGTCTCCATTTTGGAAAAAACATGAGGTCTGTCACTTGTTTGCCTATGTACAAAGGTAGTTCTGTGGCAAAGAAATCGTATCATATACCTGTTAAAAAATTATTTGGGACAGCAATGAGTTTTACCAATATTCCTTTTTCTTTCTAATAATAAGATATAGAAACAAGGGACCCCCAGCACATGCAGTTATAATTCCAACAGGGATAATTATCGGTGCTATTATTGTTCTGGCAATAACATCTGCAAAAAGCAAAAATGCAGCTCCAAAAAGCCCTGATGCAGGTATTAAAAACCTGTTATCGCCGCCGATGATTATTCTGCAAATGTGCGGGGCTACCAATCCTATAAATCCTATTATTCCAGTGAAACATATAATCGTCGCAGTAAGAAGGGATGCGAGCATCATTAAAAATAACCTATTATGTTCAACATTCACGCCAAGGGATTTCGCAGTATCATCTCCCGCACCCATCACATTTAAGTCCCATGATTTCCATATAAGCAGCGGGGCGCAGATTGCAATGAGAATAAATGCAGCAGATATGTCATCCCACTTGGCTCTGCCCAAATCCCCCATTAACCAGACCACCATACTTTTCAGAGCCTCTGCTTGGGAAAAATATTGAAGCAGTGATGTGGCTGCACTAAATATAAACTGCATAGCAATCCCTGCGAGTATCATTGTTTCTGGTGTGGTCTTTTTAAACCGCGCTAATCCAAGTATGACCATTGCAGGTATCATAGCGAAAATAAATGCATTCCCTATCAATAGAAACTTCCCGCCGGTTATTCCCACTCCAACCAAAATGGCAAGAGCAGCACCTAATCCTGCACCTGCGCTGATTCCTATGGTTGTAGGACTCGCAAGTGGATTTCTTAAAATACCTTGCATAACAGCTCCAGCCATACCAAGTGCTATTCCTGCTAATATTCCCATCGCAATACGAGGCAGCCTTAATGCCCAGACAACAGTCTCCTCGGTATTCCTAACATCATGACCTTGAAATATACCACTAAAAATTATTGAATAGACCTTTGTAATTGCAATAGAATAAGAGCCAAGAGTTACAGATATACTTGAGACAATAAAAATCAGGAGGGTAGAGATTAAAATAAATATTATCTTTCTCCATGTAAATTTCCTGTAATCTTCTTTTATCTTACTTTTGTTTTCTGTTAGCATCTATGAATGTCTGCCCTTTATAACGATCTGGTATTCCCATTAAAGTGCTATTTGCTTCTATTGGTGGATATACAAATATTCCATGCTTATTTAGATCGTAATTCAGTTTTTGAAATCTTGTCAGGTATTCTTGATGAATTGCTTCTGGGTTCATGTCTTTAAAAAGTTCAGGGTGGAATATTTTTGCCATATATGCCGCACCAATGATGCCGCCTGATGCGTCATTTCTAAAAGTGCCGGTAAATACATACACCTTTTTATTCTTTACTGCATTGACATTAGCTAAATCAGGACGTTTCATGAATTTTTCCAGCCCTTCCCTTAGTCCTGCGAAGTTGTCTGCATCATAGCCATGAGGTGGCTCTAATGTTTTTCCGTCATAGGTATGACGAACAGCATGCAGAATGATAATATCAGGATTTTGTGCAATCAACCATTCCGCATCGACTTGTATCTTATATCCTTCTTGGCTGAATTCAGGCAAATCGCTGACTATGTTTTTACCCCCACCTATAATAACCATTTGAGAAAGCGTATCTCTTTTTGTATATGAATTAAATGTTGTGGCTTCAAGATGGACATACGGATAATTAGTAATAAAAACCTTGGGTTTCTTATTCTCAGAAAGAACCTTTGTCTTGTTAGATATCTTATCGACCAGGCTGAGATACCATTTAATATATTCCTCTGCTTCCTTTTCTGCATCAAGAATTTTTCCAAGATTTCTCACTCCCCTTACAAATTTAGATTCAATAGGATTAATTAAATCAGGATAATATAAACCCAAAAAAACAACAGCAACACCCGGAAGTTTTTCTTTTTTTTCCTTTATGTTTGGTGAGAATGTAAGTAAGAGGTCAGGGTTTAACTTAAGGATTGCTTCATAATCGGGCTGGTTCATATTCCCAAGAGATGTTTTTTTGCTTAACTCAGGGAATTGAATCTCAGTTTTTTCAATAATAAAATCAACACCAACTACTTTGTCCTTTTTATTTAATATGCTTATCAGTTCGGCATTATCTGTATATTCAACTATTATACGCTCTACGGGCTTACGAATCGTTACTTCTTCCCCATTGCCGTCTACGATTGTAATCTCTTTTGGCTGTGCTTTTGAAGTTGGTTTTAATTCGCTAAAATATCCTGAGAATATCACAGCAGCAATTATCGCTGCAATTGCTGCTGTAGCGAGCAGTAAATTTATTCTATTTTTATTTTGTTTTTGAATTTGTTCAGCCAATATCAGCCTCTTACTTCAAAAGTAAAGGTCGTCCAGAAACTTTCCCAATCAATCTCATCTCCGCGATTAGATGGAATCATATGAATAGTGTATATAAACCATTTCCCCTGCCTCCAAAGTTTTATCTTTGCCATGCCATATTCGTCCGCTTGGGTGGTATAAGGATATTGAGAATTACCATACGATAATGTTGCAAAGGGTAACGGTTGCCCTTCATACAAAGCCTTCACCTTTAAAATATCCCCTGCTTTTAATTTTTGAGGATTCGATTCTGGAACTATCTCAATTTTATGCCACCGTGGTTGCATCATAAAATATCACCCTTATTGGCCTTCTAAATAAACTCATTACTGCATTATATGCCTTCTCTTCTATCCTCTCTATTACCTTGTCATCTACTGCATCCATCATCTTATACACTGAAGGTAAAGATAACTTTATCCCAAAATTCTCTGATAAGTCATTTACTGTGCTTAACTTACTGGCTGCATTTGATAACCTGCCCATTACTATATGATACAGATTCTTTACCACCGATGGCTTCCTCTTAGGATTTGTTATCACTTTATCAAACCCTAATTCCCTGTATATCTGTCCATATACTTCATGTATCCCTACTATTATCCTCTGCCTCTCCCTTAGCTTCTTTAGGTCTACCTTTAACTCCTTTTGCTCCCTCTTCTTCCTAAATGCCTCTATTGCTACTTCCGCCATCTGTTCAGGTGCAAATAACATCGCATTTGATTGATCCTCTATATTAGCCTTGATATATTCTGCAAGCTCAACAAGCTTTTGTAGCTCAGCATCGGTTAGAGCAGTGCCCACATGACGCACTATCCTCTGCTTAACCTTGTTGCCTTCTCTGTAACTCTCTACAATCTGAACAGCCTTCTTTGGAGAGTTTGGTGTGGTCTTTATTCTTACAAACATGAGGATATTATAGCAGGGGGGAGAGAAAAAGTCAATACCTAAAATCTATTAGGCACTACAAAGGGGTTTTTAAAACCGTGTGTTGATTTTAAAGGGCTTTTATGCTGAACAATGGATTAAGTGGTCAAAGTCGGGAAAAAAGTTTTAAGAACAAGGATAGCAGATTGCTGAAGGAGATGGCCTTGTTGCATAAGAATGGCTGGCCTTGTTTCGTAAGAATCAGTGGCCTTGTTTGATAATTTTGGCCGGCCAGATTGAATAATTATGAGTGGCCGTTTTGGTTAATATTCAGTGGCCGCTTTGGATAAGAGCAGGCAAATGCTATGTCATGTAAATTAAGAAAAGGCTGTTCAATAACAGGGAATAGTTTTAGAGTATATGAGAGTTGAGAGTTAAAAAACAGGAACAGACAAATGAATATAGTAACTACAAAACATAATTGTCTCACCACACATGTCTTTGAGCCATCAGAATGCAATTTAATGCCTTCTTTGTACAGAACTATTTCCTATTTTCAGAGAAACATTACAACTTCAACATTTCAGACAGCAAGGAGCCCTGTCTTAAGTTTCAAGCCTGCAATGAGCCTGCTCATATAATCGCAGATAGTCATAAACACATGGATGCTGACATTCTTTATACCTTTTACTCTGAAGTCTTCAAGGCTATGGCTGCCCTTCATGATACTGAAGAGCCCTTCAATTGTAGTTCCTTTGCGCCTTTCACAACCGTAACAGCCTTTAGCAAGATCATAGATGAAGGAGAAGTCAATGGAATCAAACAAAATCTTCAAGGGGTCACTGGATGGGATGATAGAGGAAATTTTAAGGCCGACAAAACTGAACTGCTTGTCGGTTCTCATCTTATAACCTCCATATGGAATTAAGATGAGATATGTTAACAGGATTTGCGGTAAAAGTAAAATAGGATATACTCTCAAAACCTTGATTTTCAAGGCTTAGTGAGTTGTTGAACAAGCTCTATATCAAGAAAGGAGGTGAGGACGCCTTTATTATAGCCGGATTTAAAGGATTAACAAAAAATACAGGGCAGGGCACAAACTTTTGGCGAGGATGCCCTGCCCCTGAGGAAGACGCCGTATCATAACACCCCCTTATTTTGATTTCATCAGAAAAGGGGGTGAAGAAGGAAATTTATTTAATTGAGGAGGTTTGTAAGATGTTTTTACGATTATTTATCGGGGCTGTTTTGTTATGTGTTATAACCGCACAGTATGTTCAAGCAAAAGTAACCGTTATTCCAGAAGTCATTGTTGAAGCTGAGGCAATCACAGAAGAAAAAGGAAATATTTCAATTAAAAGTGAGACCCTTCCATCTTCTGTGCATGTGATAACAAAGGAAGAAATAGAAAAGATGCCGATATTTCATTATCTTGACATTTTTAAAAAGCTTCCTGGTATGTATCTCAGGAACTATGGAGAAGGTGATATAGCCGACGGCATTGGAATGAGGGGATATCCAAGTGGACATGTAAAGGATATAGGTGTATTTATAGATGGCGTTCCTGTAAATGTTCCAAATCATAGTCACACTCATGGCTGGGCAGATATCGGATGGCTGACTCCTGAGATGATTGAAAGGGTAGAGGTGATAAAGGGACCTTTTTCAGCTCTTTACGGGAATTTTGCCTTGGGCGGTGTTATCAATATCATCACAAAAAAACAGACAAATCTCCAACCATCGGTGTAGAGGCAGGTAGTTATGGTTCTTTGAGAGGGGTAGCAACCATTTCAAAGGCGGAATGGAACCCCACACCATTTCTTGTCTATGAGGCATACACAAAGGATGGCTATAGAGATAACTCCGATTACACCCGATATAATCTTTTCAACAAGCTCACAGTGCCGCTCTGGGACGGTAATCTCTCTATAAGGGTGAACTATGTTAAAAGGGACTGGGGTGCTCCAGGCTATCTCTCTATTGATGATTTGAGAGCAGGAGTAAGGAAACGAACTGACGCTGTTAATCCAGCTGACGGAGGAGACAGTAAATATTATAACCTTGTTCTAAACTATACGCCAAAAGGAGGCGAAGCCGGTTTTCACGCTACAGTGTATGCTTCATCAGAAGACCTGAACAGATATGGCACATGGCCCCCGAGTCCACAACGACTTGAACATAACAAGCGAACCTACTATGGTTGGAATTTGCTCTACAACTATATGCCTGCAAAAAATCTTTCTCTTATATTCGGCACTGACGGAAGATACGACGACGGCGACATGAGACGCCATAACACAATCAATAGGTCAATTACCGCAACTACTCATAACTGGCATATAGAGGAATTTAGCATGGGGATATTCTTTCAGGGGCAGTATAAACTTCTGGATTATCTCAAAATAGTAGGAGGAATTCGGTATGACCGATTTGACTTTGACATTGAAAACAAAATAAGGCCTTGCAATTCTGGAAGTGGAGATACCTCTATCTTCAGCCCTAAAATAGGCTTTGTAATCACACCTCTTAAAAATCTCACTATTTTTGCAAATAAAGGACTCGGATTCAGATCCCCCTCTGCCGCTGAAATGTCACCTCAAGATAGGAATTACAAAAATTTCAATCTTAAACCTGCAAAGGTTGATACATGGGATGTTGGATTTAATACAATGCTTTTTGAAAAACTTAATCTTGCTTTTAACTATTACCAGACAGACATGGAAAGGGAAGTGAGAGTTGTGGGTCCAGAAACAATTAATATAGGCAAATCAAAAAGGGACGGCTATGAAATTGAAGCAAGGTTTTATGTGACAAATGATATTGCTATTTATTCTAATTATGGCTGGGTAAAGGCACGAATAAAGAACCCAGCAATAGCAGGCGAAGATAGAGTTACCGGCGTGCCTAAAGACTATATAGGTACAGGTATAGAGTGGCAGCGCAGGTTTAGCAAAGACAAACAATTAATGTTGGATTTAAGTTATCAGTATCTCGGAAAGTCTCCATTGAATGCATCAGGAGTATTACAGAGACCGCCTGTTGACAGGTATATAGCAAAGGCGACTTATAACATTAGAAATTGGACTCTCTTTGCTGAATCTACCTATCATCCTAGAGAGTATGTCTCGGAGGGGATGTTTCTCAGTGGAGGTGCAATAAGATACGATCCTAAGCCTGTGTGGGTTGTGAATGCCGGAATCAAATATAAATTCTAAGGAGGATTGAACAGTGATGAAGAAAACAATACTATTTTGCATATTAATGCTTATTATCTCCGTGAATGTATCAGCCCATGATGCATGGATTGAAAAGAAAGGGAATAATTTTAACGTGGTTTATGGACACGGTGTGGAGACAGAATCTTATGTTTCCGATAAAGTCAAGGAAGTAAAGGCATATGATGCCAATGGAAACATTGTTCAAGCGGTTATTGAGAAAGAAGGCTATCCTGTGATAATAAAGCCTAAAGGCAATGCAGCAGTTATAACTCTTTATTTCGACAATGGCTTTTGGTCAAAAACCCCTGATGGATGGAAGAATAAGCCTAAAAAAGAACAGCCCGATGCGGTTGAATCATCTCATTCTGTGAAATGCAGCAAGGCGATGAGTGCGTGGAGTGATAAACTTTCTAAGCCTCTTGGCATGAAAATGGAGATTGTGCCTCTGAGTAATCCATTTTTGGTTAAAGCAGGAGGCTCACTTCCAATAAAGGTATTTCTTGATGGTAAGCCTGCAGAAGGGGCATCAGTTAATATAGGCGGCTACCATAAAGAAGATATGAAGACAGATAGAAACGGTATGGCTGATGTGAAGATTGAAAAGACAGGATCTCAAATAATTGCAGCAAGTATAAAAATCCCCCTCAAAGACAATCCTAACGCCGACATCTTATCTATTTCTACGAACATTACATTTGAGGTAAAGTGATGCTGCAAGGTTTTATATATGCAATTATGCTTCTGCTCCTGTCTAATTTTTTATTTTTGGCAGGGGCGGAAGCCCATTCAACTCACTATCAGGTTGAAAATAAAGGCATCAGCGCAAGGATATTTTATTCAGCAGATGAGCCTGCAAGCTACTCGGCTTATGAGATATTTGGGACCGGAGACACCATTCCGCATCAGAAGGGCAGGACTGATAAAAACGGCTTTGTATCATTCCTGCCCGACCGGGCAGGAAAGTGGATAATTAAGGTCTCGGGCGAGTCAGATCATGGGCATCATGGTGTGCAGATAGAAGTCATTGTAAATGAAGGGCTTTTTATGGACTCATTCAAAAAACCTCTTATGGCAAGATATAATATGTTTATTGCAGGGGCTGGTTTTATCTTCGGTATTTTTGGGATATTAGCATTATTGAAAAAAAGAAGATAGAACCTCTTGCAGTAACAAAAGCAGAAGGAGGTAAGAGCTATGGCACGGAGATTATTATTTATCTCATTGATTATAGCCTTTATATCAGGCTGTGCACCTGTAATATCAAAGCAAATAAGGGAGCAGGTTTCACCTCAAATTACATTTCGAGATGTCTTGAGAGACCCTGATGCTTATAGGAATCAAATGGTGATATGGAGCGGTGTAATTGTAAAATCAGAAAACACAAAAGAAGGGACTTTAATTGAGGTTCTTCAGAAAGCCACTGATTCAAGAGGCAAACCATTAGATGTGGATAAGTCTGGAGGGAGGTTCCTTGCATTACACTCTGAATATCTCGATACAGCTATTTATAGCAAGGGCAGAGAGGTGACCATCGCCGGTAAGGTGTTGGAAAAAAGGGTTTTGCCATTAGGTGAGATAGAATATGCTTATCCTTTGGCATTGATTAAAGAGGTTTATCTTTGGAAGCCTGTAAGTGAGGACAGATGGGGACATCCATACTGGTGGTATTATCCTCATTGGTGGAGATACCCATATTGGCATCCGTATTATTAAACAAACAGTATTTTTAATATTCTTTGTCTTTGGTAGTATTCATGCTAAAGCCTGCGATTGAGACATTGATTGGGTGATTTAAAACCCTTTGTAATAATACAACTTAAAGGTTGCGGCTACCTTTAAGATAAGAAATCTGGCAATTTAGGTAAAAGATAAATTAAGCGATTTATTGGGAGGCACGACTACTCATAAACCCATAAATGCAACATAATTTAATCTAATTCACCTGACGGGTTGCATACTTAATAAGTGTAAGAGCAAAAGATTTTAAGCATTACGCGATATGCTTTAGTGTGTTGCTTATGGCTTTCTTCTTAGCCATGCCTCCCATATTTATGGTAAAAGAATCGCTCAATTTAAGTAAAAGATAATTATAAAGTAAAAAGTAATAGAGCATCAATGTATTAGTGTGATAGAAATTCAAGATTCAAGATTCAATATTCAATATTAAACATTCAAAACTCAAAATTCAAGATTCAAATCTAAGATGTTGCAGATAGTTGAAAGATAAAATTTAAATTGCGAAAATGCACATACAGAACATCATAAAAAACAAATCAGGACTAATTATATCGATATTTATTCATGCTTTGATTTTATTACTGCCTGTTTCTATGTTAGTCAGCCCTATGCTATCACAGGAAATAGAGCTTTTTGTTCTAAATGATGAAAAGCCACAACCAGTGAAAAGGCATATACCTGAAAAGAAAAAGGTAGAAAAAAAAGAGCCTATTAAGGAAGATAAGATTATTGAGCCGACAATCCCTACCGAATCTCCACAGGCTGTTATCTCTGCTCCTCCACCAGTTATAGCTCCACCGCAGGTCTATGTTGAGCCTAAGGCCGAACCTAAGGATGTAGAATTTGGCTCTGCAGAAGGACCAAGATTTAATCATAGAGAGATGCCAGTTTATCCACTTTTGGCAAGAAGGCTTGGGAAAGAAGGCAGGGTCTTATTAAGACTAACGATTGATGAAAAGGGGCGGTTATTGAATCTTGAAGTGCTCGAAGGGGCAGGATACGGCTTTACGGAATCGGCAGTAGAGGCAGTAAGAAAATCAACTTTTTCACCAGCTAAAAAAGAGGGCAAACCAATCCCTTCGAGGGCATTATTGCCCATAAAATTTACATTAAGGAGAGCAAATGATTGATTATTTTTTAAAAGGCGGCTTTTTGATGTATCCAATTGCAATCTGTTCAATAGTCGGAATCACTATAATAATAAACAGATTTATACAGTATCATCAGCTATTAAGGGAACCGGAAGCCCCTGCAGAAGATATTATGAAAAAGATGCCTGCTATTATGCAGCCAATTCTCAATGGAATTAAAGGCGGCTGTAATGAAAAGGAACTCTCAGTTTTAGGCACAAGGCAGGTTAGACAGATAGAGAAAGGGTTGAGTTGGCTTAGTTTGATAGCAACGATAGCGCCATTAATTGGCTTGACAGGAACCGTAACTGGAATGATAAAGGCGTTTATGGTAATTGAGTATAGCACAGCCGTTAATCCCTCGATGCTTGCAGGCGGAATTTGGGAAGCCCTTTTGACTACTGCTGCCGGGTTGCTCGTTGCCATACCAATCCATATCGGGCATCACTATCTTGAAAAAAGGGCTGATGATATAGCCTTTATGATGAGAGAGATCTCAATGAGCCTATTTATGAGGCAGAAAAATGGAATTTGAGAGAAAAAAACATAATCATACTCATTTGAATATTGCTCCTTTGGTGGATGTAGTATTTCTTTTACTGCTATTCTTTATGCTTACATCACACCTTATGCTTGAGCATGCGATAAAGATAAAGCTGCCTGAATCAAAGACAGCAGAGGCGCAAAGAGATGCGATAAAGACCATTTATATCTCAAAGGACGGCGGCATTTACTTTATGGATAAAAGAGTGGATTTAAACAATCTTCAAATGGCAATTAAAGAGGGCGTAAAAGACATTCAAATAGATTTCATACGAATAAAGGCAGACAGGGAATCCGATGTCGGAATACTCGTAAGCGTGATTGATGAAGTAAGGCTATCAGGTATTAAGAATTACAGTATTGCAACAGAAAGGAGGTGAGAAAGACGGAAGACAGAGGACAGAAGACAGACTACAGAGAACAGACAGCAGACAACAGACAAACAGAAGACAGAAAAAAGGCAGGGAGACCCAAATTTCGAGTGAGGATTTATCCCTGCCCTACGGAAGACGCTGTCTGACAACGCCCCCGTATTTTGATTTTATCAGAAACGGGGGTGAAAGGGAAATTAATTTAGGGAGGTCTTTGTATGTTTTCAAAAACTTTAAGCGCAATTATTCTGCTATTAGCAGTGGTAGTGCAAGCAGCACATGCAAAAGTAACCACCATTCCTGAGATAGAAGTTGAAGGGAAGGCAATTACAGAAGATAAGGGGAATATCTCGGTTAAGAGCGAAACGCTTCCTTCTTCTGTACACGTAATAACAAAAGAGGACATAGAGAAAATGCCCGTTAGACATTATTTAGATATATTTAGAAAAATT
>Ga0308389_1002034_pt1 | contig 13037 bp, 13 predicted proteins | sample Hotspr2Sample148_FD_202362 | JGI IMG/M metagenome (GOLD analysis project Ga0308389, IMG submission 202362) | Hot spring phototrophic mat microbial communities from Mushroom Spring, Yellowstone National Park, Wyoming, United States - 20040719_148 ... | reverse complement strand
AACCTATCAACCCAGAACCAAACAATACAAGAGAAGAACCATCAAGATGAATCCCGTTTTATGGAGTAAGTTGTTCGAAACCAGGCATTTTGTAGGGTATTCTATTAGTGCAATGGTAAGAATTATGATAGAATGGGAGATGCAGTCTCAGGGATACGACATAATTCCCTTGGTAGCATTGCCGCAATTGCCAAGAGATGTTTTTGATCCTTCGTTGTCTGAAAATTGGATAAATAATTATTATTATGAAAAGCAAGGAACTTACGAATCAAGAGAAATTATTTGTAGTTTTTTGGATGAATTCGGTTGATAATATAATTATTGCGATTAAAAAAACGAATTTGTGCCAGTTTTAGAACATATCCATAGACCGCATCAATTTGGTGTGGTAAGAGATCTACCTTCATAACATTCATTGCAGGGAAAGGATCATACTAAGAAGCATAGCGAAAACGAATTGATTCTAATGCTAAAAAAACTTTTGTTGCATCTTCGTTAAAGTAGATTTTATTCTTGATTATTTTAATATTTTTAAGAACATCTGTTGATAAAATGTCTGAATCTGACTTGTTTGTGTTTATATCCAAAAAAATCAATTTAAAACAATTGTCGTTGATTTTTTCTATATCTTTTAGTTTAATCTGATAGGCCATAAAGGATATCTCCTTTTTCGATATTGATGGAGTTTTCTTGCATAGTTATCTACGTAAATAAAAGAATAAAAAAATAATTTTTTTTTCAAATCCAAATTGAAATTAAATATTAAAACTTTGTAATTTATCTCATAATATTTTTTAATTAATATAGATTATAAAATTACTACTTTTTTCTATTTATAAATATATTTAAGTTTAGCAAATCACTACTAAGATTTAATAGTATTGTTTATAGCATCAATTTGCTCATTAGATTTAGCAAAAAAACGAGATAAATCATGGATTTTTTGTTCAACACAAAATTATTTTAAAAAATTTTTTAATTGATGTCCCTAAAAGGTTCGTTTAATTGTATATTATGAGATTGCAAAATCTTACAGAAAAGATTCAGCAAGTATTTCCCGAGCATCAGTCCAAGGTTCTGCAAGAAGTTCTTAATTTTATGGATGAGCTTGTTAAAGTAAGTGATTTTAATGAACTCAAATTAATCGTTAAGGAATTAGCAGAAGCTCAAAAAAGAACTGACATAAAAATAGGTGAATTAGTAGAAGCTCAAAAACGAACTGAACAAAAATTAGAAGAATTAGCAGATGCTCAAAAAAGAACCGACCTAAAAATAGGTGAATTAGTAGAAGCTCAAAAAAGAACTGAACAAAAGTTAGAAGAATTAGCAGATGCTCAAAAACGAACTGAACAAAAATTAGAAGAATTAGCAGAAGCTCAAAAAAGAACCGACCTAAAAATAGGTGAATTAGTAGAAGCTCAAAAACGAACCGAAGTAAGGTTCGAAGAATTAGCAGATGCTCAAAGAAAAACCGAAGAAAAGTTAGGAAAATTGATAGAAGAGCACCAAACCACAAGACAAGAATTAGTTGGGTTATCTCATTCTTTTGGTTATTTGTTAGAAGATAGGGCATACAAAGGCCTACCCGCAATATTAGAAAAACAATGGGGAATTAAAGTCAAAGAGCTTTTAAAAAGAGATATATTTCCTTATAAAGGCGATAGGAAGATAGAAATCAACATTATTGGTAAAGGAGAAAAAGATCAAAAAGAAATATGGATTATCGGAGAGTCAAAATCCCAACTAAAAAGAAAGTATGTAGATCAATTTATTCGAAAACAATATATATTCGAGGAACTTTTTCCTGGCGACAAGTTTTATTTAATGGTTACACATATGACCGATCCAGAAGTTAAAGCATATGCAGAAAAGCAAGGTATACGAGTATTTTATTCTTATGAATTTCCCTTATAATAAAAAAATATTATCAATCAATCTATATAAAAAATTTATAAAATAAACATTTTATTTTTTAAATGATTTCAATAGAATCATCAAAATCATTTTTATAAAGTGGATTCGTTCAAGATGAATTATTTAACCGATTATGTTTTTTTAGAATCGATCATTTTAATAGAAATCCATTTAAAAATTTATATTGACATATTTTCGATTTTATAGGATCTTGTATTTTGTGAAGTTAGCTCTTATTGGTGATGTTCATGGTTTTTTTGATGATTTCGATGTAGAATATTTTAATCAATCCGACTATGATTTTATTCTCTTTACGGGTGATGTTCCTGATTTTTTTCATTTGTCTAACAAAGCATACAAAAAGATTGCCTTGCTAAAAAAAAATGTATTTATGCAGTGGGGTAATCATGATGGGTTTAGTTTTTTAGAAGTTGTTGGAGAACTATTTGGTTGGTCGTATTTTAAAGTCGATCCCTCCAAAATTCCTGTAATAAAAAAAAGACTCGATACACTTAAAAAGCAATTAGGAAGTAATGTGATCAGCGGTGGATATAAAGCAACGCTACTTACAGAAAACTGTGCTTTGTTTATAGTTCGTCCTCATTCGATTGGAGGAAGTAGATTGGGTTACAAAGAGATTTTGCAAGACTTATACAATGTAAAGGATTTTCAAGATTCTTTTAATAAAATGAAAAATATCCTAGATCACTTTAAAACGGAGTTTCCCAAAGTAGATACACTCATTTTTTTAGGACATAATGGTCCTTATGGTTTAAGTAATAATCCCAGAGATGTTTGGGGCTGCGATTTTAAGCCGGAATTAGGAGATTTTGGGGATATAGACTTTCGTCAAATCATTGATTACGCAAAACAAAAGGGTTTTTTTGTACCCTTAGTAGTTGCTGGACATATGCATCATAGACTTTCTAAAAAAACCGAAAAATATCTAAGAAAAAAACAAGAAGATCTGCAAAATTATAGAGAAAGACAATCAATCACCCAAAAAGACGATACCTATTATGTAAATCCTGCAAAAGTTCCTAGAATCATTAAGCAAAATGGTGTGGTTTTACATTATCATGTTTTTGTAGAAATCTCTCAACACAATGTTTTAAAAATCGAAGAAAAATACGTCAAAAAACAAATAGTATGAAAGATTTTCTAACTTCTTTTGAATTGAGCTCTGCTCTACTAGGATTAAATCCCTCCATCGAAAAAGATATTCGTTTGATTGAACAAGCAACTACTGCAACATTACATCTAACACAATCCCCTAAAAGTTTACGAACATTGGATAGTTTACAACATATCGACGAAAACGTATTAAAAATATTAAAAAATCGTGGTGTTCTTACTTCGTATGAATATTTATCTTTCGAAAACAATCAACTCTCTAAAAAGATTGTTTTAATACGTCCAAATTCATTAAAAATGGATGATGTCGAAAGAATCAAAAAACTTTGTGACGAAAGCTCTGCTATATCCTTTTTAAATTATTTATATTTAAAAGAAAAGCGATGGATACAAGAAAATCAAAAGTTAGGCGAGCAAATAAAAGAAAATATCGTTTATTCTAAAGAAATTAATCGAAGTACAATTTTGGATATGATTTTACGCTTCGAAACCTATTCTATCGAATCTCATCTTGATATTTATGATTTAGAAAAAAGAATCTTATTATTCATAATCCAAAAACTAGAAAATTCCTCCCAAGAAGTTTATAATTATTTTATTAACAACAAAGAATTACCCGAAGAAGTAAAACAGTTTTTACTTGATCGCGGAGATTTACCTTTATTGGTTTCTATTAGAGAAGAGTTTCATTTACTGTTTCCTAATTATAGATATTATGTTCATGTGGACGAAGAAGGAAATTTAAAAATTCTTAAAACAGAGTTAGATTACTTAAAAGATGCAGCAAAAGAAATTTTTTATCGTTTAACAAAATTTTTATCTCCAGAAAAGGATTACGAAAATGCAAACTTTAACGATTATTATTTTTTGTTCTCTCAGCATCCTTCTTTACAATCCAACGATACATGGCCAAACCTATTTAGTTTTATAAATAGCGTAGAAAAATTGATCAAATTGTGCGAAAATCTAGATAACCTAAAAAAAGATATTCTTATAGAAAATTATTTAAATCAATTTATAAAAAATCTTAATATGAACTTTGAACCATACTTTTTTTCTCTATCGAATTTCCAGATCCCCGATATGTTAAAAAAATATATTAATGAACAAGAAAGAGAAAAAATTTATAAAATTATCGTAGAAAAATTATCAAAAAACAAAGAACTGATTGTTTATAGATCAAAATTGAACCCCACCGAGCAAGGTTATTATGTAATTTTTAAATATAACATACCCAAAGCTTTTATAGAAAATGCAAATCGCCGTAGTTTTATACACTTGATGTTGAAAAATTCTGGTTATCCATCAGGAATATATGATTTTGTCTTAGATACCACAAATAAAAGTTTACCTGATTTATTATTAAAAGAACAACAACAATTGAATAAAGCTATCAAAGAATGGGAAAAAGAAATCGAAAAGAAAAACAAAAAAGGAATCTTGCAAATTATTTTTGAATGGATTCTAAAACTCTTAGGAATTTTAAAAGATACTTCTATCAAAGAACAAGTAATAAAAGAAACCGTAAAAGAAGATAATCTAAGTATATCCAGATCAAAAAAAACTACTTATCGAGAATATATACCAGAATATCGTTTAAAAAAGATTCCCGAAAAAATCGAAAAAGCAATTGGTTTTATCGAACGCCAGTATAATGGATTAATTTGGATAGATGAACTTTCATATGTGTTAGAGCTTAAAGATATAGAGAGACTCAATTCGATTATTTATTACGATAAAGATCAGCGATTCTTAGAAATAAAGCCATTAAAAAATATTAAGCCATTGTTTATAAGAAAAGAGAACCTTCAAAATCAGCAATGGGTACAACAAACCATCGATTTTTTAAAAAATAGCTCTAACTTACCCCATCAAGTTGCTTTATTAGAATTTTTAGAAAATTATAAAAATAATTTATAAAATAAATTAAACTTCGTTTCTTAAATCCCCCTGAACGATTTGCACTTTATTTTTTTTCCAAAGATGGGGATAGGATTCTTGTAGACCTTTAATTAAATATTCAAAAGGAAAATCGGAAAAGCTACCTCTTTCGTGTACATATTCCATGAATTTTTCTCCTTCTTTATCGAAGGGATGAAAGATACTATCATTTTCTCCATCGAAATCCAAAGGATGAACATTGAACTTTTCGCATAAATATTTATCAAATGCTGGGGTTGCCTTGATCCATTTTCCCATGGTGGGATCTTCTTTATAAACATAAATTTCACTATAACCATGGAAAGCAAAAATTTCTGATTGCAAGAATTCTATTAGCCTTTTACTCGATAAATGATTTTTTACATCTGCAAAACCAATCTTAGCGGGAAACCCTAATTTCCTTGCAATTGTGGTAAAAAGAATTGCTTTAGGTATACAATAAGTTTTTTTAAAATCAATGATATTCGAAGCTTTGTAATCATCTCTATTGACTTTAAAATTATAAGGATTGTATAAAATCGTATCTCTAACAACATAGTAAAAATCAATTAAATTTAAAAAATTACTTTTTTCTGGATTGTAATGCTTTTCGAAATATTGTTGAAATTTGATAGATTCATAATCAAAAAAATAGGTAGGCTTTATAAGTTCTTGCAATTCTTGTGTCAATTGTTTCATAATTCTAGGATAAAAAAATTGATTAAAAAGTCAATTTTTTATTGCTTTCCTGAATAATTTTTGTTCATTATACGATTTTTATGAATCTATCTATCAAGTATAATATTTAATAAAATATATTTTTATATGATAGTTTGTCGCAAAAAAGAGTTATAAATTTATATGAGAGTCGATCAATACACAACAAAAAAATTTTCTTTTGTTTGTTTGAATTTAGAACCACAGCATTATGAATTCTTAAAAGAAATTGCCAATACCCGTTTTGATGGTAGCTCTTATCGTGCCATTTTTTATTTATTAAACAAATATCTGCATCATCTTTATGAGATAAGAATTACTCCGACAAAACTAACAGAGACAGCAACCTATCAGCCCAGAACCAAACAATACAAGAGAAGAACCATCAAGATGAATCCAGTTTTATGGAGCAAGTTGTTCGAAACCAGACATTATGTAGGGTATTCTATTAGTGCAATGTTAAGAATTATGATAGAATGGGAGATGCAATCTCAGGGATACGACATAATTCCCTTGGTGGCATTGCCGCAGTTGTCAAGAAATGTTTTTGATCCTGCTTTGTCTGAACATTGGATAAATAATTATTCTTACGAAAAGCAAGGAAGTTATGAATCAAGAGAAATTATTTGTAGTTTTTTGGATGAATTCGGTTGATAATATATTAATTTTATAAATAATCATTAATTTTTGGGATAATTTCTTCTATCTTTTGTTTTTAGCTCTCTCTTCACAATAAAAAGTATTATTCTCTTAAAAATCTGAATTTTTTCTATGTTTAGCAAATTTGAAATTAGACGGACAATTTCAAACTTTCCATCGGAGATTTTTTTTTATTAAAAAAAAAGCACCCCGTAGGGGACTTGAACCCCTGTTACCGCCGTGAAAGGGCGATGTCCTAACCACTAGACGAACGGGGCATTTGAGGCCGCTGGGATTTGAACCCAGGACCCCCTCCTTAAAAGGGAGGTGCTCTACCGACTGAGCTACGGCCTCTCGCTCATCAGTGAAATCAATTTTTTATAATTCATTCTTTCGTCAAACAAAAATTGGTTTTATCGTGCAAATTTTTGAAATTTTTTTTTCATTCATTCTATCTTTATGTTTTAATGAATATACATGGGTTGGAGCTGAATAAATAAAATCAAAAATAATAGAAAAAATAACAGATAGAAACTAGAAAAATAAAAGTTTTCGCGTAATTAAATTGATATAAATAATTAAAATTTTCAAACCAAATAAGGATTAAAACAATTTTATCCCAAAAATAGTTCTTTAATTTCGTCTTCGGTAAATAAAGAATTCAAATTGATCAATATAATCAATCGTTTATCTTTTTTACCTACTCCATAAATATATTTTGTATGGAAGGATTTAACCGCTGGGGGGCTTGAATCGATTTCGTCAGGATAAAGATCTAAAACGTTTAATACATTATCCACTGCTAATGCAATTCTTTTATTCATTAATTCTACAATAATAATTTTTTCTGGAATGCGTGAGTTCTCTTGATGAATATGCAGTTTTTTCTTTAAATCAATTACGGGAAGAACCTTTCCCCGTATGTCAACCATCCCTAAAAAATAATCTTTGGAATGAGGAACAGGTATCAATTTTTCTATTCGAACAATTTCTAATACTTTCGATACATCAAATCCATATTCTTCTTCATCAAGAGTAAATATAACATACTTATTTTCTATAGTTGTTGCCATATTTTTTCTTACATTTAATCCAAATATCAATAAGTAAAGCAATTTTTGTATTAGGTTAGACCAATTTTCTCTTTTAATAAAAAGAAAAGTACATTTAGATATTTATGAGCTGGTTCATCAATCCCCCACTCTAATAACTGATAATGAAACCAAAAAATCACAAGTCCTGGAATAGAAAATAATAAAGCTTTTGTAATCAATGGATTTCTTCTTCGCCAATAAATGTCTAAAAATCCCGTCAAAACACTATATAAAATTGATGTTAAACTAAAATTTATCGCAGACAATTTTCCTAAATAAAACAGATAAAATAAAAATAAAATCATCAAGCCATCAAAAATGTCCGAAGGTAATCGATAGAGAATCTTCTTAATACCCTTATATTGATTTTGTCTTAGTTCTTTTTGCTTTAAGTATTCTGTAATTCGCTGGCGAAAAAGTTTTGGTTTAAACTTGATGATTTTTTTAAACTGCAAATGATGAAAGTCTCTTGTTGCAGAAGGATGTTTTGATTCTAACGGAATTTCATAACAACCACCAACGGTTTTTAAAACCTGTTCATCATACAAATAGCTAAAATACTTTTTGTATTTGCTTAATCGCGAAAATAACGATACAGGTCGATTGGACAGAAACTCTCTTTCTTGTAATATAGTTCCTCTCTGAATCATTACATAAAAATGCCTTGTATCATCAGAGGGGAAAAATTCAATCTTAACAACTTCTCGTACGAAATTGTATTCTATATTGACTTTGGTGCCATCAGGGAATTCTGCTGTATAAGCACGATTGTATCCAGGCGCTGGTTTTTTTCTTTTCCAGAGGTTCAATAAAAATTCATTATTGTCTTCTTCTATGTTAGAATTTATGATTACATTATCTAAATTTTTGATTCTTGTGTAAGATTTCATCAATAAAAATATCGGAAAAACTTGACGGCCGTATCATAAAAAAAATATCAAAACTTAAATGGATAAACAAACAATTATAAGCAAAGATATTAAATTTCGAGGTCATCTTAAATTTGATCATACAGTAAAAATTGACGGATCTTTCCAAGGAACGATAGAATCTTTTGGAAACCTGATTATAGGTCCAACTGGCGATGTAGAAGCAGATATTAAAACAAAAAATCTAGAACATTATGGAAAACTTAAAGGGAATGTAATCGCAGAAAATAAAATCATTATCAGAAAAAATTCTTATTTAAGAGGAGATTTAACCTGTAAAGATTTAGAAGTTGAATCGGGTTCTAAGTTCACTGGAACCTGTATGATGGATTAGAATCTTTTTAGGCTCATTATGGAAAATTTTTTAATTCGTATTCCAGCAACAACCGCAAACCTTGGTCCGGGATTTGATGTATTTGGATTAGCTTTAAACCTATACACCTACATTGAATTTGTCTTTGACGAAAATTCACAATACGAAATCTTTAATATCGAAGGCGAGAAACTGCCTTTTTCTGAACTATCAAAAAATTTAATCTTTCAATCTTACAAAAATGTTTTATTAAAATACAAATACAAGGAGCAAGACTTCCCTCGTTGGCGCGCTCATATTTATATGGATGTTTTTGTGGGAAAAGGGTTTGGCTCTTCTGCTACTGCAATTGTTGCTGGCGTACAAGTAGCAAAAAGGGTTTTAAATAAAAAACATATTCATCTAACAATAGAACAAGAAATTGATTCATTTTTGGAATTAGAAAACCATCCCGATAATGTTGTACCTGCAAGAATTGGTGGTTGGGTATTTTGCTATAATTCCAAACATATTATAAAAAAACAAATTCCCGAAGAATTAGGTTTATGTGCTTTAATTCCCGATTTCGAAATTTCCACAGATGACAGTAGAAAAAAACTAAAAGAATATTACCAAAGAGATGAAGTTTTATCCAACATGAAGGGTTGTCTGCTTTGGTTAGAATATATTCATTCCCAAAACCCAGAATATCTTATCTATGCTTTACAATCAGATAGAATCCATGAGCCGATTCGATTTACCCAACTACCCTATATCAAAGAAATAAAAGAATATATTTCTAACATTGGATGTTATGGGATTAGTTTATCGGGTTCTGGTCCTAGTATTATGATCTACTACGATAGACAAAAAGAAGCATATTTTCAAGAGAAACTTTTTTATCTTAAAGATAAACTAAATCAAAACAAAAAACATCATTTTATCCTAAAATTTTGTTTACCAGATTATCAAGGTTTGTTTGTTTATCCAGAAAACATGGAATTGAAAAAAATCATTTTTCAAAATTCAAATTCTTTATTAATTTAAAAAAACAGGAGAATAAAACATGAAGTTTAAAAATATATTTTTTTTATTAATTATATTTAGTATAACTTTTTGTAAACAAGAAAGTGTATATGTAGAAATTGATGGAAAAAAGATTACCGAAAGTGATCTAGCTAAAGAAATGCCTGAACGTTTTAAACAATTACGTAGACAATACGAAGAAAAAGTAAAAGAATTATTAGTTGAGTTAGCTCACCAAAAAATGTTCGAAAAAGAAGCCAAATCGAAAGGCTTAACATTAGATCAATATATGCAAGAAATTCAAAAAAATGCAGAAAATCCCACCCAACAAGAAATCGACGAATTCTACAATAAATTAAAAGAAGCTGGACAAATTCCCAAAGGGGTAGATAAAAAAGATATAGAATTTCGCATTATTAATTACTTAAAACAAGGAAAAATCCAAGAAGCATTCGCAAAAGAAATTGCACGTCTAAAAGAAAAATATCGATTTATTGAACCTTTCGAAAGAGTCCAAGTAAACATCGAAGGAAGTCCTACAAGAGGTAATCCTAATGCCAAAGTTGTTATTGTAGAATTTTCTGATTTTGAATGTCCTTATTGTTTAAAATCCCAAAAAACCACAAGAGAATTACGAGAAAAATACAAAGATAAAATTAAGTGGGTTTTTAAAGATTTTCCGTTAGATTTCCATCAAAATGCAATGAATATACATATAGCGGGTAAATGTATCTATAAGTTAAAGCCAGAAAAATTCTGGGATTTCTTCGATGCAATCTTTTCCGAAAAGAGAACACAAGAAGACTTTAAAAAAGAATCCTTAGAACGAAAAGCTTTAGCTTTGGGTGTAAGCCAAAAAGAATATCAAAATTGTGTAAGCGATCCAAACATTAAAAGCGAAGTTGATAAAAATATCCAAGAAGGTTCTAAGTTAGGTGTAAGTGGAACTCCAACCTTTTTTATCAATGGTAGAAGATTAGTCGGTGCTGTACCTATCCAAGAATTCGAAAAAATTATCCAAGAAGAGTTAGCAAATTAAGTAAGAGCTCAAAAGGAGCTCTTATTCTTATCGTTTTAATCCTAAGACTTCTTGTATCATTTGATCTGTTGTTGTGATTGTCCTAGAGTTCGCCTGAAAACCTCTTTGAGTCACAATCATATCTGTAAATTGATCGGTTAAATCCACATTCGACATCTCCAAAAGCCCTGCTAAGATTTTTCCTCTTCCCCCAGAACCAGCTTCTCCAATATTGGGTTCTCCCGAGTTCATAGAATAACTAAACTTTGTTTCGCCTTCTTTGTTTAAACCAGCTGGGTTGGTAAAAATTGCAAGTGCGATCTTCGCTAATGGTTCTTTAACTCCATTTGTGTAAGTTCCAATAATTGTCCCAGTATTATCGATGGTAAATGCTTCTAAATATCCCATGGGGTAACCATCTTGTTCTTTTGCCCGCATAGTAAACTCAGAAGCAAATTGAGTTACACCGTTTACAGTCCCAGCTTCTCCCATTTTTAACTTAATAGTTTGAGGTTCTGGATTTCCAGGGATTCTAAAAGTCACAAAGACATCTAAACTTCCCGAGTTCAAAGTATCTGCACCATCACTAACAGAAGCAATCCTGCCATCACTAGTAAAACCAATTTCGAATTGATTATTTCCAGGTACATTGGTATCTACACCATCTGGACCTACAACATTCACAGTGATATTTTCTGCATTATCGATGTTCACCCTTCCACGCCAAAGGTTTTCGCCCACTTTATAGATCTCTAATCGAAGTTCTCTTTTATTTCCTTCGGGATCATAAATATTTATAGTAGTTAAATGTCCTCTGCGTTTTTCTGGTGGACCTTGAATAAACTCGCGAATTTGATCTTCTGTTGCATCTGGTGGAACGATTTCTACTGCTTGGTTCAAATTCGATTGATACACGACTTCTGTTGTTGCTTTTGCTGGTTTCTTTTGATATAGAGGAATTCTTATATCTTCTATGGTTGTTGCTGTGTTAATATAAGCATTTCCATTCTGATCTGTCCTTGCATTCCAACCTTGTACGCGTAAACCAGTGCCAGGATGAACATAAAAACCATCTTTATCAATATCAAAAAAACCTGCACGTGTGTAAAATTGTTTATCCCCATCTCGAATGATAAAAAAACCTTCGCCAGAGATCGCAACATCCGTATTTTTTCCAGTATTTTGTAAACTTCCTTGGGTCATCAATTTATCGATTGAAGCAATCAAAGAACCTAATCCCACCTGTTGAGGGTTTATACCACCGATATTTTCTTTTGGTTCGGAAGCCCCAGAAAGTTCCTGACTCAATAAATCCATAAAATTGACCCTTTCTGCTTTATAGCCATGAGTATTCACGTTAGAAACATTGTGGCCAATTACATCCATTCGAATTTGATGATTTTTTAATCCAGATACACCAGAATATAAGGAACGCATCATAGTTTTTTTACCTCTTTATTTTGTTAAAATATTTTGATTATATTGCTTTAATTGATTTTCTGTTTCGGAAGACTGTAATGGTTTTTGTGTTTCTCTATTGGGAGCATGGTTCTTAATAAAATTTTCTGGAAGCCCTACCACCATTACATTCGATCGATTTACTGCATGATCCTTAACTTTAAGATAGGTTTCGCCAGATTCATCTTTAAAAATTGCCTCTACAACTCCTGCTACCTCTTCACCAGAAATACTATCTCTACCAATTACATATTTTCCTAAATAATAAAAATTTTGACTTTGATTCAACGTATCGATAGATTTAGCAATATTTTGCATTTGTTCTAATGCAGAAAACTGAGCCATTTGAGCGATAAACTCTTGATCCGACATAGGTTTTGTAGGATCTTGGTGAGAAAGTTGAGCTATCAAAAGTTTTAAAAAATCGTCTTTACCAAGAGATTTCGCTTTATCTACAATATCAACATTTTGCAAGTTGTTTTTTTCTATGAATTCTTTTTGTTTTAGATGTTCTTGAATTTTAACACTTTTATCTTGGTTGATATAATTCTTTTTGATTAAATTTACATCCATAAACTACCCCCAATATTCCTTTTTTTGTTTTGTATTCATGGATAAAACTTTATTATACGTAAAATCTTCATCATCGCGATGATATTCAAAACTATCGCGTAAATCATTACCAATTTCTTGCGTAGGATTACGATCTTCCTGATCTTTTAGAATATCACCAACAAAAAAATCGTTTTGATTTTGTTCTAAGTATAAATTATCGCGTTGGTTTTGATTACTGCCATTAAAATCAAAAGCGAAATGATTCTCCTGAAAGTTTCGATTCGCGAAGCTTTCTGTTTCTTTAAATTTGATTTCTAAGTTGTCTACGTTTATCCCTTGTT
>Ga0308389_1002030_pt1 | contig 13070 bp, 14 predicted proteins | sample Hotspr2Sample148_FD_202362 | JGI IMG/M metagenome (GOLD analysis project Ga0308389, IMG submission 202362) | Hot spring phototrophic mat microbial communities from Mushroom Spring, Yellowstone National Park, Wyoming, United States - 20040719_148 ... | reverse complement strand
ATAGGCAAATGTCCTAATTAATAGGCATTTTACTTAAAAATTACTTTTATTATTTTGTGCTTAATTTTCATAGGTTTTGGCATAGCTCTTTTTTCATCGCCAAATACTAATGCAGTTATGAGTTCAGTCCATAAAAAATTTTACGGGGTTGCTTCTGGTATATTAGGAACAATGCGATTAACCGGGCAAGCTTTCAGTATGGGCATTGTTACATTAATATTAGCATTACACATGGGTAGAGTCCAGATAACACCCTTGTATTTTAACAGGTTTTTGCAAAGTTCCAGAACATCATTTATACTATTCACGCTACTGTGCTTTGGAGGCATTTTTGCATCCCTTGCATGGGGTAAAATACAAGGGAGCATTTACACGCTCCCCTTATTTTTTATATATACACTTATTAACAGTTACTATCGCTCAACTGTTAAAGCCACTCCCTGGCCACCACCTATACAAAGCGTAGCAATTCCCTTTTTGGCATTGCGCTTTATCATTTCATGAATTAAGGTTGTTAAAATGCGGGCACCACTGGCTCCAATTGGGTGTCCTATTGCTATCGCGCCACCGTTAACATTAACCTTTGATGTGTCCCATCCCATCTCTTTATTTACAACAACTGCCTGTGCTGCAAATGCTTCATTTGCCTCAATAAGATCAAGGTCATCCACCTTCCAGCCTGCTTTTGCCAACGCCTTTTTACTTGCTGGTATTGGGCCTGTTCCCATAATGGCTGGCTCAACCCCCGCTGATGCATACGACACGATACGGCACAACGGTGTTATTCCTAATTCCTTAGCTTTGTCTGATGACATAACCACTGCTACTGCAGCACCATCATTAATCCCTGATGCATTCCCTGCTGTGACAACACCGCCTTTTTTAAATGCAGGCTGTAACTTTGACAATGCTTCAAGAGTAGTCCCAAAGCGTGGATGCTCATCAGTATCAACAACCTTATCCCCTTTCTTTTCTTTAACAACAACAGGAACTATCTCATCTTTAAATCGCCCTGATTTTATTGCTGCTTCTGCCTTTTGCTGGCTTCCCAATGCAAACTGGTCTAATTCTTCACGGGTTAATTTCCAGCGCTCTGCAATATTCTCAGCGGTAATTCCCATATGATACTGGTTGAATGCATCCCATAATCCATCCTTAATCATCACATCAATGAGTGCACCATCGTTCATCCGATAGCCCCATCGTGCTTTTTGCAAAGCATACGGAGCATTGCTCATGCTTTCAATACCACCTGCAACAATGATATCGGCATCACCTGCCTTGATAATCTGCGCTGCCAAACTAATAGCACGCAAGCCTGAACCACATACTTTGTTAATGGTCATGGCAGGCACTTCCTGTGGAATACCTGAATATATCAATACCTGCCTGGCAGGATTTTGCCCCAATGCAGCCTGCAATACATTGCCTAAGATAACATTTTCAACCTGTTGTGGTGTAATGTTAGCTCTTTGTATTGCTTCTTTTACAGCCACAACCCCTAAATCAACAGCACTCACATCTTTTAAGGCACCCCCAAATGTTCCAACGGGTGTACGGACTATAGACGCTATCACCACATCCTTCATAAAGACCTCTCCTATAATAATTTTTTCATATAAATTATACTAATATTTTAACAATGATTTGTTTAACTTATGTAATGCTAATAAATCGATAGTTACTTGTAAAGAAAAATAATGTTTGACAGTTTAATATTACTATGTTTAGAGTAAGTACTCACTCTTTTGTAGCCATAATTACCAATTGAAGATTGAGCATGAGTTTATCATGCTCATAATTATAAATATCTATGGTTTGGCAGGTATTTAAAGTTTTATTTTCAAAGGAGCTATCGCCATGAAAAAACTAAAAATTGCTGGTTTTATACTCTTTACCATACTCATTGCTCTGACCCTTATTGTGCTTTTATGGTTTATACGGCCAAATACATCTCAGGTTAACCCTTCATTAAACCTTGAAATCTGGGAAGCAGTCAACGATGGGATGCATAATTCTAACACCGATATGACATATTTTAAGAATTACTTCTACCTTGTCCATGCCTCATCGCCATACCATTTTGCAACACCAGAATGCAAGCTCATAGTATGGCGCTCAAAAGATTGTAAACAGTGGGAAAAGCTTTCAACGGTTCATATACCCGGCGAAGACATCCGAGACCCTAAATTTTTAGCTATTGGGAATAGATTAATCATGTTTGTACTGAAAAGCATTGAGTTCACCGCTGAACCCTATTCAACAGCATATGTGGTATCAGAGGATGGGAAACAGTGGAGCCAATTGCAGGAGATACCCCATAAAGGATGGCTTTTCTGGCGGCCAAAGACTTTTGATGGGAAAAGGTGGTATGTTCCTGCATACTGGCATGAACATGGGAAAGCAATGCTTTTCACATCAACCGACGGCATTAACTGGCAGCCTGTCTCCTTAATCTATGAAGGTGACCGTTGTGATGAAACAGCTATTGAATTTTTGCCCGATGGCACAATGATAAGCACTCAGCGGTTGGAATATTCAGACTCATGGCTTGGCGACAGCCGTGCCTGTACAGGCATACGAACTGCCAAACCACCCTATACACAGTGGACAGGAGTAAAAGATTATAGCACCCGCCTTGATGGACCAGCATTGTTTGCATACAATGGCAAAGTCTATGCTATAGGTAGAAGAAATCCCTATGCACCCGGCCTACTCAACAAATATGGCAGCATACTGGCAAAAAAGCGAACCTCACTGTGGCTGGTAACCCCTGAAAAACTTGTGTGGCTTTCAGATGTGCCTAGTGCCGGGGATACCAGTTACGCAGGATATGTAATACGGAGCAATACACTGTATTTTAGCTATTACACCAGCAGTATACATCACGATTATCCCTGGATAGTAGGGATGATTAAGGAAAGCCCTATTATGATGGGAAAATTGAACTTAAATGTATTGGAGCAATTGGCAAATACCAAATAATAGTTCTTAGTATAACAATGAATTTTGAACAAAGCCTATCCAGATGAATATTAGGATCTGGGATAGTACGTATATAAAAATTTATTTTTTTGGAGGCTATATGAAAAAAACTATTCTGTGTCTTGTTGTAATGTGTTTGTTTTTTACATTACAACATGTAATGGCTGCCCGCCTTTCTGATGAAGACTTAGCCAAAAAGATTGAAGGAAGACTCTTCGGTATCAGTTGATTTCAGCCATACATTTTAGGGCGATAGTTACTGATAATCAGGAAGGCTGCTTATAAGCATGCCTTCCTGATAATACGCTTTATTTATTACCGCTGATAAGTATTTCCTTCATTGCGGCAGCTAAAATTCTTCCACCCTTCCCGTTTAGATGGATGTTATCGGTCATATATGTTAAGCCGCGGCTATCTGAAATTGCATCCCAATCCCTGCCAAAAAGATAATGCTGCAAAATGGCACTGTACATAAACCAGAGTCCGGTAGTGTATGGGGCGACATCTCTTTTTCCCTCACGTATCAAATCACGGGTAAGGATTTCATTCAAGCCTATATACCCCAATTTTTCTTTTTTGGCAATATCCCTGATAATAGCAGAATACTCCATGGTAAGCTTAAATGGGAGGCTTTCGATATTCTCACCCAATGGTGGTAGCGATATAAGCACAATCCTTGCCTGTGTTTTTGTTTTTAAAATAGCAACCAGTTGTCGGTAATTTTGTTCAAACCATTCTTTTGTTGGCTTTTGTGGCAAATTCCACAGGTCGTTGTAACGCTGGTACTCTGCATCATTAAGCGAACCCTTAAGGTCATTGGTCCCAATCCATATAAATATATAGTGAGGTTTCAGTGCAATGACGTTGTCAACCACCTGAAGCAGATTATACACCAATCGCGAATTAATCCCTTCATTGACAAACACAAAGTTTTGTAGATCAGGATCGTTAGCCAGATAACTAACATAATCAAAACTAACTGTTGCGTGTGTTAAACTGTCACCAAAGCACACCACAATCTTTTTGTCAGCCGGCAATGTTGATTGTAGCATCGCCTGTGCATTATTTGCTGGAACCTTTGTTGCCTTAAAATAAACATAGCCATACACCGCACCAAAAACAACAACGATGCAGGCAATAGCAATAATAATTTTTTTAACCATATACTTTCCTCCTGAAACATAATAATTTTATATCTATATCATTCAAAATACCCCGTGCATTAACATATGGCACAACAGCATTTCTTAGTTACCTGAAGTTTTTAACTGCTATATACCTTTAAATTGAATTGCCAACTAATTAGAATACCAGCTTTTGCTCTACTGTACTGAATGTAAGCACCTGTTTTAAATTATCTGGTATTTGTATTGAAATAGCTTGATTCGTAATTCATCTCTTATACAAGAATATAATACTGACGGATTATAATGTCAACAGCTTTTATTCTTCAAAATCACTGTTAAATCCCAAATGCATTTACATGTAGAAATAATAAATGCACATTCTCAGCGACTTCAGTTGAGGGTATGTGACCACTCTTTATATTACATTATTTTTAAGAAATAAATACTGCTTTATAATTTTTTATATACATCCATGTGCACATTCCTGCTTTTCCTTAAAACAGGAATGTGCACAATTTTTTATTTTTCATTGTAATGCTTCTTCAAGTGCTGCAATGATGTCATCACTATGCTCTATCCCTACTGACAATCGAATGAGATCCGGCGTTATGCCTGCCTGTCTTTGCTGCTCTTGGGATAACTGTGAGTGCGATGTGCTTGCGGGGTGTAACACCAGGCTTTTTGCATCACCCACATTCGCTAAATGTGAGAAGAGTTTCACAGTGTTTATAAACTTAACGGCGCTTTCATATCCACCTTTAATGCCAAAGACCACCATTCCGCCAAAGCCATTGTTAAAATACCGTGATGCATTTTCATAGGAACTATCGCCCGCCAAACCCGGATACCTGACCCATGACACCTTGGGATGCTTTTGTAAAAATTGCGCCACTTTTAGTGCATTTTCACTATGCCGCTGCATCCTAAGCGGAAACGTTTCAATGCCCTGTAAAAACATCCATGCATTGTCAGGCGAAATTGCAGCACCCAGGTTACGCAGCGCAACAAGCCGCATGCGCAGTATAAACGCCAATTTATTTGCATCACCCAAATCATGGGCAAACCGCATGCCATGGTATCCAGCATCCGGCTCATTGTAGAGTGCATATTTTGCATCAGTCCAGTCAAAGTTGCCAGCATCTACTGCTACACCACCTATTGCCGTGCCATGCCCGCCAAGCCACTTGGTAAGCGAATGTACAACAACATTAGCCCCATACTCAATTGGTCTGAAATGATACGGCGTTGCAAAGGTATTGTCCACAATGAGTGGCAGATGATGCTTTTTAGCAATTGAAGCAACCTTTTCAAAATCCGGCACGCCTAATGTTGGATTGCCAATTGATTCAATAAAGATGGCGCGCGTTTTGGGAGTTATTGCTTTTTCATACGCACCGTAATCATTGTACGGAACCATCTTACATGTTATGCCAAACTGCGGCAGTATGGCATCAAACATGGTGTATGTGCCACCATATAAATTACTTGCGCTGATAAATTCATCACCTGCCCTGCATATATTTATGATTGCATAAAATATTGCAGAAGTACCTGATGCAAGTGCCAGCGCCGCCCTGCCACCTTCCAGCATTGCAACGCGTTCTTCCAACACATCCTGTGTTGGGTTCATGATGCGCGTATAGATGTATCCCTTCTGTTTCAAGGCAAAAAGGTCAGCACCGTGCTCTGTGGAATCAAACACATACGAACTTGTACGATACACAGGCACCCCACGCGATTTAGTAGCATCAAGGCTCTGACCCCCATGAAGGGCTATTGTTTCTATGCGATAGTTATTTGACATTGTCCTGCTCCCTTTTACATTTTCTTAAATCACTCTTTGCCTACTATATTTAAAATCCTACTAATCAAAAAGCCAAGTGCTTGCATACCGTTCACCAGAATCAGGCAACACGACAACAATTGTTTTTCCTTTGTTCTCAGGACGCTTAGCAATTGTCAGCGCTGCCCACATTGCAGCACCAGCAGAAATACCGGCAAGGATGCCTTCTTGCTTTGCCAGTGTTTTGGCGATAGCTCCAGCATCAGCATCATCAACAGTTACTATCTCATCAATAATTGACCGGTTGAGAACTGCTGGAATAAAACCTGCTCCAATGCCCTGAATTTTGTGAGGACCCGCTTTGCCTCCTGATAATACCGGCGATTTTGCAGGCTCCACAGCAATGATTTTCACCGTGCCCTTTTTTGCTTTCAGCACTTCGCCAACTCCAGTGATGGTGCCACCTGTGCCAACACCAGCAACAAAGATATCAACCTCGCCGTTAGTATCATTCCATATTTCAATGGCAGTTGTTTTGCGGTGGATTTCAGGGTTTGCGGGATTGTTAAACTGCTGTGGCATAAAGGCATTCTTTGTTTTGGCAACTATCTCCTCAGCCTTTTCAACTGCACCGCGCATGCCTAACGCACCATCAGTAAGCACGATTTCAGCTCCAAGCATAGCAAGCAATTTACGGCGCTCAATGCTCATAGTGTCAGGCATGGTCAAAATGAGCTTGTACCCTTTAACAGCAGCCACAAATGCAAGCGCAATTCCCGTATTGCCACTGGTTGGCTCAACAATCACCGAATCCGGATGCAACAACCCTTTGCTTTCAGCATCCGCAATCATAGCATACCCAATGCGGTCCTTGACACTGGATAAAGGATTGTGCGATTCCACCTTTGCATACAGTGTTACGCCTTCAGGTGCTATTTTTTTAATCTTAACCAGTGGTGTATTGCCAATGGTTTCTATAATTGAGTTAAATTGCGCCATTGTATTATCTCCTTTTTTCAATTCTTAAATCTCATACACACATGATGATTGCTTATAATCATCCACCATGTCCTGTAATGTTATACCATCCAGCACTTGCATAATTGCCTCATCAGCCTTTTTCCAGATAGTGCGTGCCACACAATCAGCATTACGCCTGCATACATTAGGATTTTCAGTGCATTCAACAAGGGACACATCCCCTTCCAGTTTTTCCACAATCATCCGTATGGTAATCTCAGATGGATGTTTTGCCAGCATATAGCCGCCATTGGCACCACGCACTGATTGCAATAGCCCAGCAGATTTCAGTGGAATTACCAATTTACTCAAATATTTAAATGATATCCCTTGCATTGTGGCCACATCTTTTAAAAAAACAGGGCCCTGATTGAATTTCAATGCAAATTCAAACATCATCCGCACACCATATCTGCTTCGTGTTGATAATCGCATATTAGCATATCCTTATTTGCTACTATTATAACCTTATTGGTAGTATTTCAGATGGGGTATTTATTTGTCAAATTTTTTTTATTTTTTTGTGCGATAGTTATCGATGATGGGGTCAGAGCATTAAAAAATAATCGCGAAGCGATTGAACACCAATAACTATGGGTAAAACCAATATTTAAAATATAAAATAACATATTAAATTTATGGAGGGATTTAATTGAAAAGGGGTCAGAGCTTTATATCAGTTATTATTATATCAGTTATTATATTATATATCATTTAGCTTAGTATAGCAGAAGTATCTTTATAATTATAATACGCATACCTTAAAACAAGTGAAACCGCCTTAAGCTTTTTCCCCACACCATCATAAATCAATATTTCACACTGTTAAAAACTCTCAGGATTTACGCACGATTTCTTTAAGCTCCATAATAGCATCATTTTATTGGCGGTAATTTGGCATTACTATCTTTATAGATTTTTCTGTATTTTTTATAACCTCTTTGTAAACTTCAGTCAATTCTTGTATTGGTATTAATGAACGAAGGTTTGATTTCAATAAGCTCTGACCCTTTTTATTCTGTTTTTATTCTGACCCCTTTTTTACTTACACCCACTCTACCACTAAAGAATATCGTTTGCGGTAAGCTTCCTCATACTGCATGAATCTTGCCACCCGCTCAGCAAAGGTTTTCCCTAACTGCATAAAATATTCATGATGATCTATTGGTACTCCCACATCTGCATCCTCCTCTAAATATGCCACTATACTACTATACCTGTGTTGTAAGGGACTGCCACACATCCTCTTTCGTACCGGATTATACGCCAAATACCACAATAACCACAATAAGTAATGTACGCCATTTCTTACAAACTGCACTATGCTATCCTTATACCGCTCATTCCAGAATGGTCCCGTTCTTCCGGTTATTTTGTTATACATCTCAGCAAATCGGGCTTTAATATACTGCACAATACGCGAAATTGGTGCTCCATCCTCTACCGTGTGGATAACCAAATGGATGTGATTGTCCATGATACAGTAGGCAATGAGCTTAAAATGGTATTTTTCTTTGGCTTTACGCAATATTTCCACAAAGATTGCCTTAAAGTAGTCTTTCTGGAGCATACCCCGCCATTCAATGCACCGGGAAATGATGTGATAGGTAAGACCTGGTAATTGTACACGCAATTTCCTTGCCATAGTATTCCTCCTGCTTGTAAATTTTATTTTTACTGCTTTTATATATACAACGCATGAAGAGGAAAAATCTTAGGAGGATTTTGAAAAATTTTTAAAAAAATGTGAAAAAAATAAAAATATGGGGTCAGAGCATAGGTAATGTTCAATGTTCAACGTTCAACGTTCGATGTTCGAAGTTAAAAGTTCAAGGTTCAATGTTTTGAAATACAGGGTCAGAGCATAAAAAGTCTTTGATCAAGGTCCAATGTTTATTTTAAAAAGGGGTCAAAGCATGTAGGGTAGGAGGCGCATATGGACATGCACATAAAATGGGTCAGAGCATATAAAATCATATACATACAACTAGTTATATCATTAGATTGAGAAAATTTTTAACTAATTATCCTAAATTGTTTAAAATCTCAATATATTGAGTTATACAATAAAATAAGCCAATTTTTATATTAAATTAAGGGGTCAAAGCAATGGAAAAACATACAATTACCATAGATCGCTATGCTAACAACGGCTATGGATTAGGATTTATTAATGGAAAAGCTACATTTGTACCCTACACCGTCGTGGGTGATATTGTTTCTGTTACCATTACACGACATGCAAAAAACTACTGTTTTGCTGCAATAACTGATATCATAACCCCTTCACCCCATCGTATTGTGCCACAATGCCCTGTATTTTCCCACTGTGGGGGTTGTGATTTTCTTCATATTCCTTACAAAAACGAACTTGCACTAAAACTGGAGTTATTCAAGAATACCTTAATTCGCATTGGTGCAATTCCCAATGATACTATGCCATCAATTGAACTGCGCTATGATGTACGCCATCATTATCGAAGCCATGCAACCTTGCAATCAGATGGCAAACATATAGGTTTTTATAAAAAAGATTCGCACATTGTAGAGCCAATGCCCAAGGAGGGCTGCTTGCTTCTTCATGAACAATTGAATAAAGCTATTAGAACCGATACATGGGGTCAGAGCCTTATAAAAATAGCCATTGATGCACATGGCACTATATGCTCTGACCCCACTGTAGTCATTACCGAAGAGGAAACTGGCATTACCTATAAACGTAGTGTTGACACATTCTTTCAGGCAAACAGGTTCCTTAGAAAGGAAATGCTTCAGATTGTTGACAAACTATCGCAAAACTATTCTTCATTCCTTGATGTAGGTTGCGGTGTTGGCTTTTTTAGTATATATTTAAGCAAACGAATGAAAGGCACCGGCATTGATACAAACATGCAAAGTATTGAATGGGCAAAACAGAATGCTACTTTAAACAACGTTAACATAGATTTCCATGCAATCAGTATTGAAAACTATCACCCTTATAAAAATAATCATGAATGCGTTATTATTGACCCGCCTCGCCAGGGCATATCAAAGCGGGGAAGAAAGACTATTATAGCAATAAATCCAGTTGCAATTATCTATGTTTCCTGTAATCCTGTAACCTTTGCCCGTGATGTCAAAAGCTTTATTGACAGTAACTATCGCCTAAAAGAATTATATTTGATTGATATGTTCCCATGCACCCATCACACCGAAGTGATTGGATTACTGGTGAAATCATAACAGCATTATGCAAAAGACCTGCAGTAATAATCACATCATAAACTATTATCAAAATAATCAATTGACAATTATTCTCTCCAATAGTATAATTTATACAAAATTATATTAGGGTAGTAATTAATATTATGGTAGATATTGAAAAAATAAAAAAAGAAATAGTAGAAAGATTAATTCCAATTGATCCAATAAAAATAATTTTATTTGGCAGCTTTGCAACCGGCAATCCTAACCCTGACAGTGATATTGATTTATATATTGTAACAAACGATAATACAGTGCCCCAGAATTATACAGAAAAGATACACTATCAACTTAAAATTGCAAAATTACTCCGTGACTTTCAAAAATTAGTACCTATTGATATTATAGTTCATACTAGAAAAATGCATGAACAATTTATTACTTATAAAGGCCATATGTGCGAAGATATAATTCAAAAAGGCATTGTTCTATATGAAAAAAAACCTTTATGAAGATTGGCTTGTTTCTGCTTCATTTGATTTAAAAACAATTGAATATATTGTACATGATAAAACACTAACACATTTAGTAGCCTTTCATGCACAACAATGTGTAGAGAAATGCTTTAAAGCAGTGTATGCATATAATAATACCTCAATACCAAAAATTCATAAATTACAAACACTATATGACAATCTTGCATCAGTTATATATTGATGCGCGCTATCCTGTAGATTTTGGTTTATTACCTTATGGCAAACCTTCACTTGAAGATGCAAGAAGGTTCCAAGTTTGCTAAAATGATACATGAAAAAATCACTAGCATAGTATCTGGTAAGTTTTGATGATGTGAAAATAAAACAACCCTTTTCAACATAATAACTCATTTCAAAGTAAACGTAAGCCCCTGCACAAATGTCATGCGTTCTTTGCCAATTGCCTCAGGAATGGCTGGAAAGGGTGAAGCACTGTGAATTGCCTTAAGTGCAGCATCATCTAAAAGGCCTGAACCAGAAGAACGTACCAGCATAACCATGAGCACGTTGCCATATTTATCTATAGTAAATTTAATATATGTTTTTCCCTCAATGCCATCCTTACGTGCAGCAGTTGGATACACTAAGGCTTCCTGAATACGCTGCCGTATCATATCAGTATAGCGCATAGTAACGGTTTGGCTGTCTTCATCAGAAACCATATATTGCGACGCCATTGTACCACCCTGCCTTTTCACCGATTGTGAAGGATTATTTTTGAGCCTGGTTGCATCACCTATATTCTCTATATGTGGCAACATGGTTTGTGTGTGCATGGTCACATTTAGTGTATGCTTTTGCATATCTACTGTACTTCCCCCAAATGATACACACAAGAATACACCATGCAAAACAATCGAAATTAACAATGCAGAGTAAATAATATTGCTATTCTGTACTGCCATTGTTTTCATCCATGCTTGTTGCAATAACAAGGTCTTTAACCTGTGTTTGCTTTATTACATCAATCACCTGCACTACTAATCCAAGCTGTACTGTTTTATCAGCCTTCAGAACAACAGTCTTTGATCCGGCTGACAGTGTTGCCAGCATTTGTTTAAGTGCCGGCAGTTTAACCTCTGTAGCATTGCAGTAAATTGCGTTGGTGCGGGTAATATATATCTCAATAGTATTCCGTGGCACAGTAACAGCTGAATTGGCTTTTGGCAAAGACACCTCAATACCAGGGTTGGCAACAAAATAGGATGTGAGCGCAAAGAAAAGAAGCAACTGGAACACAACATCAATAAGTGGTGCTATGTTTAAATCAATCACCACTTTCTTTCTGCGTTCAATGTACAGCCGCTCAGCACTCATTGTTTTATAACCTCTAATATATCGCTGATCAACTCTTTCAGTGCACCGGTAATATCGTCAATCCTGTCTTCAAAGTAATGGTAGGCAATGATGGTTGGAATTGCAACAATCAAGCCTGCAGCTGTGGTAATCAGCGCTTCCCATATTCCACCTGCCAACGCTGAAGGATTAACCTGTCCCTGCATATTCTGAATGCCCATAAACACTTTAATCATTCCCGTCACTGTCCCTAAGAGTCCCAACAGTGGTGCAATATTACCAATTATGGCAAGCCAGTTTAACCGCTGCTCTAAATTGCGCACATAAAACGTGGCAAAACGCACCAGCTTATGCTCGGCCTCATGTAACTCATAGTCTATAGAATAATCTTTTTCCATATCCAGCATGCCTGCCATATCCTTTACTATCCCTGGACATGAAGGAATATCTTTTTTGCTCATTGCACCATTAACAAACTGTTGTTTAAAAAAATTTATTGAATCCCAAACATATGGTTTAGACTTTATTAATACATACATTCGTTCAATAAATATTGCCACTGACAATACTGAACAAAGCAAAATTGGCCACATTACCAGGCCACCTTTTTGAAATATAGCAAACATATCAGTTACTCATTTTAGATTTTTGCTACTATATGGATAGTATAAGAAAAAATTGACAACTTTTTTATGATTTTTTTCTAAATTTTTAACATTTATAAGAAAGTATTACAATGCAAAAAAATTTCATTTACAACATTATCTCATTCCCATTATTATCGTTAAATGTTCACTATGTATACAATAATATCCTACTTCAGTGCTGTACTGAATTCACGCGGGTGTATTCTACGGCATCTTCCTTGCAGCTTGCTAGTACTACTACTATTTGCAACTGGATGTAAAATCATAACGTTTGGGCAATCTACAATTTATAAAGACCCTGAACCACTTATACATAACTGGGAATACAGCTGGGAATTTTCTATACAAAATATTAATAGGGGCGATAGTAACTGGCAAAAGGTTACACTGCCACTGCCACATATAAAAAAACAATCCAATACTATATGGCTTCGTACAACATTGCCTGCTACCCTGCCCATGCACCCTGCACTCTATATCCGTGAACTAT
>Ga0308389_1002028_pt1 | contig 13072 bp, 9 predicted proteins | sample Hotspr2Sample148_FD_202362 | JGI IMG/M metagenome (GOLD analysis project Ga0308389, IMG submission 202362) | Hot spring phototrophic mat microbial communities from Mushroom Spring, Yellowstone National Park, Wyoming, United States - 20040719_148 ... | reverse complement strand
TTCTCCTTGTCAATCGCCCCCCAAGATTTTGCCAGAATTCTTGCCTTCAGCGGGCAGCCGATGGATATTGATCCCGCCGCGGGGAATGGGTATCTTCCCGCCCTAGGAACGTGCGGGAAGCAACCCGCGGTGCCGGCGTGCCCCACCGCTGAAATGGGAATGGGTATCTTGCCGCCCTAGGAAGGTGCGGGAAGCAACCCCTTGTCTGAACTGGGAGCATCTGACGCAACGGGTGGCGACGCTGGAGGACACACTGCTCCAGACAATCCAGCGTCGCCCGATGACTAGCGCTCCTGCGGCTGAAGACCTCCAGAAGGTATTGACGGACACACTGCTCCAGACAATCCGGCGTCGCCAGATGACGGCGGGGGACTTTCAGAAGGCGTTGGAGGTGGACCGGGAACAGGTGAGGAAGGCAGCCACCACCCGCGTGCCGGACACCAAGCACGCCTGGAACCTGGCCAAACGGTCTGGCCAGCACGGGGAAGCGTACTTCCGCTTCCTCACCCCACCGCCCCATCGACCCGACGAACAATCTGGCCAAACAGGCGACGGGTTTCGTGGTGATCGACCGGCACATCACCCAACGGACGCGCAGTGAGAAAGGCCGCCGGTGGTGCAAGCGCATCTGGACGCCGGTCGTCACCTGCGCCCAACAGGGTGGCGAGGTCTTTCCGTTCTTGCTCGACTCGGTGCAAGCCTATCTCTCCGGCACTTCGCCACCTTCGCTGTTGCCGTGCGGCCCCTAGCGGCATCCCACGCTCCCTGCCTTTCGGTTATCCTCCGTGGTCCCCCCGGCGCCCCCGTGAACGGTTACCTTATGTTCTATTCGTTCCAGGAACGCCCTCCCACCGGTCCTCCCCTCCGGGGATGCGCATCATAGGCACAACACCATCAACCCCTTCGCCGCAGACTTCAAGTCCTGCAGCGGGCAACACGTGCTAGGGAATAGACACACAATTGTTAGTTTAATTTGCGGAATTCTAATTGTCAAGCAGTTGACTGCTGTATCCATCCGAGCCCCAATTACCACAATCTCGGGAGATCGAACCGCTTTGGCCCACTCCTAGGGCCTGGCCAGGGAGATACAGTCCGAAATAAAAAGTTATACGGAACTATTTAGAGCCGGTCCCACAATACCGGCTGGCGGTTCGATTCCTCCAAGTAGGGAGCTTGCAGAGACCAGGATAAAATCACCCCCCCATCCACCAAGGCTGATTTTGGGTGGACTCGTAGCTAAATGGGGTGCTCCCTACTCCCCTGGGAGGGTGCCCAACTTGTCATTCCCACCGAAAGTGGCAGTCCAAAGGAGGGGACATGCTACCTGGACAGTGGTTGTCCCCAGCACCACCGTAGCAGGCATCCAGCAGCCTGGACTGCTGTTTGCGCAGACACGGACACGTTAGCGGCCCTTCATTTCGGCTAAAATATTACCAAAAAATGGAACATTTTACCGTTTGAAGGAGCGAACATGTATCATTCCTGTGTACCCAGGAATCCAGACGTCATGACCTTTTCCGTGTTGGATTCCCGTTTATGCCGCCGTGGCACCTCTCAGCCCTCTTGGCTTCGCTCTAAAGACACTCTCCGGACGGCCATGGAAGAGGTCTAAAGACTGGATTCCCGCTTGCGTGTGAATGACAGGCTGGCCCCCCCCAGGGAGAGGGGGGCCCTCTTTCGGCGAAGATGTTACCCAAAATACAATTCCCTCTGCCCTGGATTCCCGATGGTTGAATTCCCACTTCCAGGGGGGCATAAACTCGCTTCCTGCTTGCCCAGGCATCGCAGCCAGATCGTTCCATTTGGCTCATGTAACAGTTACACTTTTTGCCGGGCTGCTTGGCGTTTGCGTTGGGACCGGAGTTTGCGGAGTTCGGCTAGCTCCTGGGCAAGCCGATGCCGGAGCGGGCTTTCCGGTCGAAGGTTTTCCAGCAGCTTTTCGGCTTTTCGGAAGGCATCCTCGCCAAAATCGGGACTGTTAAACAGGTTCCTCCAACTGCGTGCGACTTCTTGCTCGGTGAGCAATGCCGTTCCCTCTCCAGAACCTCAGCGCCTGCCAACCGCCCATTCGGAGCAGCTCAACCCGCCAAAAAGGGGGATGCGCTTCTGCAGGTTTTTCGCCGGGGCTGGCATCCGACGGCTGCTCCTTCCATCTGGCCTAACTTGCCAGCAAGATTTCCTTCCCACTCCCTTCTGATTCCAGAGCATTCTAAAGGCGAGTCATGTTTTCGGCGTAAATAGTTCCCTAAGGATTGTTCTTTGGGTAACACTTCCGCCAAATCCAGAAATACCCGGAACATTTGAGCCGAACGAAGGAAATTGCCTCTCCCCTGGCGGGAGAGGCCGGCGGTGCCTTCGGGACCCCCGGGTGAGGGGGCACCGTGTCATTCCTGCGCAAGCAGGACCCCAGGCATCCTTGGCACTGCCCCCCTGTGTCATTCCTGCGAAAGCAGGAACCCAGAAAAGCCACTGGATTCCCGCTTTCGCGGGAATGACATACAAGGGGAATTTGGGTGGCACAAGGCACCTGGACTGCTGCTTCCCCAGGAATGACACCCTGGCTTTAGGGCGCCGGACGGCGATTTGCTTTATTCGGCTACAACTATCCTTACCCTAAAATTTTCCCTTTTCCGTTGGCTAGAGTCCGGGGCCGGATAGGACCGGGAGAGACCTCCACGGTGCACCGGCCTGGCCGACCGGTCCCCCTGGTGGCCGCCATGATCGGGCGCTGGAGCCGGGTCCCGCTTGCCTTCCGCCTACCAAAAATTAGGGAAGCACTTTGGCGGGGCCAGGGCCCTGGGACCGACAACTCCCTACCACCATGCTTTCCGCTTTCCTGGCCGGAACCGTTTCTACTTTTATTCTAACCAGAACTTCTCGGTTCTGCAAATGTCCCGGCTCGAATCTTTTCCAATTCTTCACAGATGGCGTCGATGGTGTAGCGGATTTGTTCTTCGGTATGCAGGCAGGTCAGGAAGAAGCGGAGTCGGGCAGCGCTTTCTTCCACGGCTGGGTAGAGGATCGGCTGCACGTTGATCCCCCGATCCCGCAGCGCCCGGGAAAGCAACAGGCAATGGACCGAATTGCCCAGGATCACCGGCACCACAGGGGAATCATGGCTTCGGCCGGTATTCAGGCCTCGTTGTTTGGCCAGAGTGAGGAACAATTTAGCCCGCTCCTGGAGGCGTCGGGATCGTTCCGGCTGGTTTTCGAGGATTTTCAGGGCGGCCAGGGCTGCGGCGGCGGCTGGCGGGGGCATGCCCACACTATACACAAACCCCGGAGCCGTATATTTCAAATATTCCACCAGGGCTTTGGAACCGGCAATATAGCCGCCGCAACTGCCAAAGGTTTTACTGAGCGTCCCCATCCAGATTTCCACTTCAGGGGCGGGGATGCCGAAATAATCACCGATCCCCCTTCCTCGGGGGCCGATGGTCCCTATGGAGTGGGCCTCGTCGATCATCAGCAGGGCCTTGTGCCGGTTTTTGACCTCGATAAACCGGGGCAAATCCGGAATATCGCCGTCCATGCTATAAACGCCTTCGATGACGATAAGCACCCGGCGATATTCGTGCCGATACCGGCGGAGGATTTCGTCGGCGGCTTGCCAATCGTTATGGGGGAAAGGCCGACGCCGAGCACCGGACAAAATCGCCCCTTGCAGGATACTGTTATGGGCCAAGGCGTCGTGCAGGATCAGGTCGCCCGGTCCGAACAGATGGCCGATGACCGTTTCGTTGGTGGCATGGCCCCCGACAAACACGATGGCATCTTCCACGCCCAGCAGCCGGGCAATGCCCCGTTCCAGCTCTCGATGGATGGGTTTTTCGCCGGAGACGAGTCGGCTGGCCGAGACGCTGGTTCCGTATTTGGCCGCTGCCTCTTGGGCCGCCCGGGTGACCTCCGGATCGCCGGAAGCGCCGATGTAATTATAACTGGAGTAGTTGATATACTCCCGGCCGCCGATGATGGTGCGGTCGGTGGTAAAGGCTTCGTGGACGGTAAAGTAGGGGTTGCCCACGCCGAGGGCTTCCATGCGCCGGAAGTTCTCCTGGAGCTTTAGATATTCGGGGAATCGCTCGAAGCGGTAATATTCTTCGGGGATATAGGTTTGGGCCGGGGCGGGTTTGGACGTGCGAGGTTCGGTGCCCAGGTATTGTTCGACAGCTTCGACCACTTGGCGGCAGGTAACCAGATCGGGGAGGATTTCCGGGGGGAATCGGCCGCCGAAGCGTTCTTCCAAGGAGGCAACGATTTCCATCCGTTCGATGGAATCCATGCCCAGGTCCAGGATGGAGCTATCCAGGGTGAGGCCGTCGGCCCGTTCTCGGGCTACCCGGCGGACTTCTTCGAGCACGATTTGGATGACCCGCTGACGGGCGGCCGGATCGGGCGCAACGGGCACGACCGCCCCATTGCCTCCCTCGGCAGGGCCAAGGGCTGTGGATTCCGGGGGAACTGTTGGTTGGGCTGTCCCGGCTGGAAGAGCGCTCGGGGGGACGCTGTCGGAGGTGCTGCAGATCCCTTTAGCCGCGGGCAGCCTAGGGCTTGCTGCTCCCGAGCTCATCTCCCCCGAAGAAAGGACCTTTTCCTGTTGTCTTAGGGCAGTTTTCTGGGCGACCGGTTCGGCCCGCTCCGGCGCATCCCACCGGGCGACCACCTGGAGGCTACCGTCCAGATAGCCATTTCGGCAGGCATGGCGCTGGATTTTGCCGCTAGAGGTCTTCGGAATGCTTCCGGCCCGGAGCAGTAGGATTGATTCGACGACCAGGTCATGTTCCTGGGCTACTGCTCGGCGAATAGCTTGGAAGATTTCCTCCCAATGGCCCTGTTTGCGGCGTTCGACTTCCTGGACGATGACCAGTTTTTGCCGGCCGTTGGTTTCCACGGTAAAGGCGGCTCCACAGTCTCGCCGAAGCCGAGGGTGCGCCCGCTGCACGGTGGCTTCGATATCCTGCGGGTAATGGTTTAAGCCGTGGATGATGATGACATCTTTGATTCGGCCGGTAACAAACAGTTCGCCGTTGTCGAGAAAACCCAGGTCGCCGGTGCGGAGGAAGGGGCCGTCGCCGGTATCTTTCAGGTAGGCTTGGAAGGTGGCCTGGGTGGCTTCGGGTTGGTTCCAGTAGCCCAGTGCGACACTCGGTCCCCGAACCCAAATTTCGCCCACCGTGCCGGGCGGCGCGGTGGTCATGGTATCCGGATCAGCAATGACGATCCGTTGATCCAGCAGGGCACTGCCGCAGCCAACCAGCGGATGGGCGCCGGGTTCTCCCGGTCGGCGGGGCACCACTTTGCCGGCTCCCAACTGCTGGGCGTCGTAGTATCGGATGACCGGCGGCTCTTTAGCATAGCCGCCAGAGACGATCAGGGTGGCCTCGGCCAGGCCGTAACAGGGATAAAACGCCTCTGGCCGAAATCCGCAAGGGGCAAAGGCTTCACAGAAGCGTTGGATGGTTTCGGCCCGGACCGGTTCGGAGCCGTTGAACGCCACACCCCATTTGCTCAAATCCAGATGGCGGCGTTGGTCGGGGGTGATTTTTTCGACGCACAGATCGTAGGCAAAATTGGGGCCGCCGCTGGTTACCGTCCCCCGGATTTGGCTTCCGTAGCGGGAGATGGCGGCCAGCCAACGGTAGGGCCGTTGCAAAAACGCCATCGGCGACATCAAGATGTTGGGCCGACCCATATACAATGGTTGCAGAATCCCCCCGATCAGCCCCATATCGTGATAACTGGGAAGCCAAAACACGCCAATGCCCGATCGGGTATGCTCAAAAGCATAGGCGATCAGGGCCGAGTTGTGCAGCAGACTGGCATGGTTGAGCATCACCCCCTTGGGCGTGCCTGTGGAGCCGGAGGTATATTGCAAAAACGCCAGTGTATCGCCGTGGACATCGGGCATTTCCCACTGGTCAGCCAGTTCCGGGGGCACCTGGCAGGTGGCCAGCCAGGTCAGTCGCTTTAAGTCCGGCATTTCCTCCACAATCGGCCAAACCAGCTCCAAGACGGCCTGGGTGGTCAGGGCCACTTTGGCATCGGCGTCATTGGCAATGGCTTGAATCCGGGCCAAGGAACGGTTCCGCCGGGGCGGATAGACTGGCACGGCTACCACACCCCCGTACAAACATCCGAAAAAGGCCGCGATAAACTCTAGACCGGCCGGATACAACAGCAAGGCTCGTTCCCCTACCAGCCCGTGCTGCTGCAACCACGCACCGATGGCCCGGGCCTGCCGATCCAACTCCCGGTTGGTAATATGAACTTCCTGCGTTTCTCCATCCACCAGGTAGGTGAAGGCGATATCATCCGGCTGGTGGAGCGCCCGATGCTGTACCAGGGCCACCAAATTGGAAGGTCCAAAAAAGGTTCCGGGCAAATAATCCAGATGTCCCACGGCTTACCAATCCTCACCACCGGAAATACTTAGCCTACCATAAACCAGGCATTTTTCCCAGAGGTTCCCCCCGGAACCGAGGCGAACCGGCCCTCCGCCTGTCGGTCCGCTGTAAGCCCTCCGGAAGCCAGCGAGGTTCCTCGGACGAGCTACCAGGCTCAGAGCTCTCCGGGCTATAGGTGGACCGGATGGAACGGCGATCGCTCCCCCCTTGTTGGTCATTGGCCGGAAATCTGTCACTGCCCTCCAGAAATTGGCGTACCACTTTTTTAGTTTGACTGTATTCACCGGGAACGACGACCACAATCTGTGGTGTTCGATCCGATTTTTAGCCCCCCATCTGGTAGGGGGCCGGACGGGGCGATACCGTCAACCAGTCAAATTAGTTTGACTGTCTCCACCGGAAGTAATTACCCCAATCTGTGGGGTTCGGGCCAATTTCTACCCCCTACAAGTTGAGGGGCCTGGCCGCGGGCGGATACAGTCAAATGAGCCGAATGGAAAGACCCTAGGCGGGACCTGCTTCGTAGGTCCGATTCCTGGGAGGTATTTGCCTTGAAACGCCGCTTTGGCGGGCCTGCCAAGCGAGCCCTTCCCTTCGACTACCATGGTACAAAAGCCATTCCAGCTCATTGGGTTCCAAATGTCCCCTTGGTGGGGGGTTTTGATTTCTGGGGAGAGGTTATGGGGGTCGGCAAATTGTTCATTTTATCCAGATTTCCCAGGCTCGCAATGCTAGGATCTGGCGGGGATCATCCCCCCATTAGGAGGTGCTTCCCGGGTTCCCTATTTCCTGTCCCACCCAAATAAAACTACCTTCCGGAAGACGCTGGCATGGCGGGGGCCGATGGGTTCCTGCTGCGTAAGCAGCCGTCCAGGCTGCTGGGCATCTGGGACGGAGCGGCCGGTTGGGCAATGGGGAACTCGGGAAATACTTTCGGGACTGCCGATTTTGCAGCACCGACGCTTCATGGAGGTTGTAGCAAAAATTGCCGGCGTTTCATTCGGCTATGTTGCCGCCGTTCTATTTTTTTCTTAGCGGAAGCGGATTTTCTCAGCGAAAGCGTAGCCAGGGCAAATGGTCGGTGGTTACACCCGGCGGAGTTCCAGGCGGAGTTGGGAAGCCACTTCCACCAAGCCGTAGTTGCCTGCCGAGGCGGGCCCGCAATTGAGCAGCCAAGTCCGGCCAATCCGATCCAGGCCTCGGCCTTCGTGGATATGGCCGCAGAGGACCAGATCGGGTTGGACCTGGTCGATGAATCGGCGGAGGGCCTGGCTGCCGACATGTCGGCCTAGGAAGGTCTGGTCCAGTTTACAATCCCGGGGCGGGACATGGGAAAGAACGATATGCGTTTTCCAGCCAGGGGGTTCTGCCTGTTCTGGGGCAGATGCTCCGGAAAGGGCATCGGCTGGAGAAAGGTTCTGCTCCGGTTGTTTTAGCTGTTGCAGTTGGCGGTAGCCTTCCTGGAGGTCTTCGGCCAGTTGATCTTCGGAGAAGTGATACATTCGGCTTTTCCAGGGGGGCATGGCGGAGAGGCCTTGGAAACCGATGTGGTTTCGGACCACGGCCCGCCGATACAAGGAGACACCCAACTCCTGGAGGCGTTGTTCGATGGGGGCGGAGTCGCAATTGCCGGCCACCGCTAGCACAGGCAAGCCCGCCTGCTGCACTCTCTTGACGATCGATTCTGCATCGTCCGGGGTGCCGAAATTGGTAATATCTCCGCCTAACAGGACCAGATCCACCGGTCCTGCCCGGTGCAAAATCGCCTCCAGCATCGCCACCGCACTATGCAAATCGGTAATTCCCAACAGTCTCATGGGTGTTCTGGCCGGGGAGGGGGAAAGGGGACTTCATGGCCATCGGCATCTCGACATTCTAAGACCAGATGTTCTGGCGAGACATTACTATGCCCCAGCACCAGGATGGTCATTTGTCCGTCGTCTTCGATGCGGGCCAGTTCTCGGCGTTTTTTGTTATTGAGGTAGGCGGCCACATCTTCGGCCACATGGACTTTGACATGGGCGATCTGGGCCTGGCAGGCCGCCACCAACAGAAGCCGGATCACCTCCAACGCCAGGCTCTCGACGCTTTTGACCACACCGGCGCCGCGGCAGGTGGGGCATTGGCGAAACATACTACTGCGTAGGCTGGGCCGGATTCGTTGCCGGGTCATCTCAATCAGTCCGAAGGGGCTGGTTCGGAGGATTTTGGTTCGGGCCCGGTCCCGTTTGACCGCATCGCGCAAGGCCCGTTCTACGGCGCGGCGGTGCTTCTCTTTGCGCATGTCGATAAAGTCGTTGACGATCACGCCGCCCAAATCCCGAAGCCGAATCTGACGGGCGATCTCCTTGGCCGCTATCAGATTCATCTGGAAGGCGGTTTCTTCTGCGGAATCGTCGGCCCGGAAACTGCCGCTATTGACGTCGATGGCCACCAACGCCTCGGTTTGATCAATGACAATGGAACCGCCCTCTTTCAGCGGTACCACCCGCTGGTGGATTTTTTGGATTTCCTCTTCCAGACCGTATTTGTAAAACAGGGGTTCTTTGCCTTCATACAGTTGGAGCCGACCCACATACCGGGGCATGACCAGTTGAAGGAACTCACGGGCCCGTTGATAGGCGGCCGGTTCGTCGATATGGATGGCGGTAACGTCGGAGGTGAAGATATCCCGAATGGTACGGATGATCATGTCGCTTTCTTCGTAGATGGTGGCCGGCGCCGGCAGCCGCTTGATCCGCCGCACGATCACCTTCCAAAGCCGGATCAAATAGGCCAGGTCACGCGAAAGTTCCTTTTTCGTCCGGTCCGCACCAGCGGTGCGTACGATAAATCCCAATCCTTTCGGCGGGTTGAGTTCCTGCATTAACTGGCGGAGCCGACGCCGGGTCTCCGGATCTTCGATCTTCCGGGACACGCCCACCCGCCCCAACGGAGGCATCAGCACCAGGTATCGACCGGGAATGCTGATATACGTCGAAAGGGTCGGGCCTTTGGCGCCGATACCTTCTTTGATCACCTGGACCAGCACCTCATCGCCTCGGCGGAGGATATCTTGGATGGGCGGTTTGATCTTCGGACGCATTCCCGGGCGCAGACGGATTCGCCCTCCGGAGACGCCTTCGCTGTTCGTATGGGACGGGCTACGTCCGGACCATGCCTCCAGCGGCTCATAACCGCCCAATCGAAAATAGTGCGGCTCCACGTCGCTGATGTGCAGGAATCCGTTTCGGCCGACGCCAAAATCGACAAAGGCCGCCTGAATGCTTGGTTCCAGGTTGACCACAATCCCTTTATAGATGTTACCCACGTAGCTTTCTTGATCGGTCCGTTCGATGTACAATTCTTCCAGGACCCCGTTTTCTACGATAGCGATGCGACATTCCTCCGGCTGAGCGACATTAATGAGCATTTCCTTTTTCATGGGTGAGCTTTCCTGCCCGGCAAAGTCGGGTGCTCCCCTACGGTTGGCCACGGATCGACCCCGGCGCTTCAGCAGGTTCCAATTCCACCTGAGTACGGATGAGCACCGCCCCTTGGGCTTCCAGGTCGGCCAATTGGAGCTGGGCCAGCAGATCTCGGGCGTTGGGCACTCCGTCGGGCAACCGGCGGAGCGTAAACTGCAACCGATCCCCCTCCAGCCGGATGCTCTCCAAAGCCCGAAGCACCGACGGCGGCTCACCACCCAAGGAACCCAACAGTTCCTCTGGGCAGGTAGTCCATCGGGCGATCCACTCGGCCAGTTGGGGCTGCCGATCCGGAGGAACCGCGATCTGATAGTGGACGGCCCGGACCTGGGCTTTGGGCGCTCCGGGAGGCAGCAGTTCGATCTGTTTGATCTGCAAACCAGCCGGCGCATGGGCCACCAATTGGGCTTCCAATTGGTCCGGCGAGCAGGGCTCGGCCAATTCGATTTCCATCACTTCGTCCTCCGACGGAATCCCCACAGCCAGGGCCAGGGGAAAACTCATTTTCGGCTTCGGATGGAAGCCCTGGGAGTGGGCCAACCGAAGCCCAGCCCGCCGGAGCGTACGCTCCCACAGCCGGGCCAAATCCCGATGCCCTATCCACCGCAACTGCCCCTGCTTACCAAAACGAATACGCACTCGGGGTCGATCCATGATTCGGGAAGTTTTTGTTGGTCGATGCCGTTCCGACCAACAACACCCTATATACCTCAGTCCGGAATCCCACCGGCCCACTCCTTTGCCGATCTTTTTATAGTTACCTATTCGGCTCTTTAGCTTGACCGTATCCCCCCGGGGAGCTGTAACCACAGTCTGTGGGGACGCTCCGAGTTTTAGCCCCTCCATCTGGTAGAGGCCTGGCCGGGTAGATACAGTGCAATTGGGTGGGCCGGGATTAGCTCAGTCGGCCAATTCCGGAACGTATTTTCGCAACTCCTCTTTCAAGTAGGATCGGATATCGCGTGCATTATCCATGCTGAGGGCCCGTTGGGCCACCGCTTCACACTGCGGGATGGTTACCGTTCGGCACACCTGTTTGATTTCTGGGATGGCGCTGGGCGCCACGCTGAGTTGCCGAAGGCCAAGGCCCAACAGGAGCATGGTGTATATCGGATTGCTGGACATTTGCCCACACAAATTCACCGGCACCCCCTTCTTCCTCGCCGCCTCCACCGTCATCGTAATCAGCTTCAACACGGCCGGATCCGTCGGATTGTAAAGCCCCACCATGTCCTTATTCGTCCGATCCACCGCCAGCGTATATTGGATCAGGTCATTTGTCCCAATGCTTAAAAAGTCCACCTCCTCGACAAACCGATCTATCAGCATCACCGCCGACGGCACCTCCACCATCATTCCGACCGGTATCTGGCGGTTAAACGGGATGCCATGCTCGGCCAAGTCTTCCATCACATCGGCCAGGATCATCTTGGCCTGCCGAAGCTCCAGCAGCGTGGAGATCAGCGGAAACATCACCCGTACGTTGCCCAGGGCGCTGGCCCGCAGGATGGCCCGCAACTGCGTCCGAAACATCGGGATATTGCGCAGGGCCAACCGGATGCTTCGCAGGCCCAGGAAGGGGTTTCGTTCTTCTTCGGTTCGCGGCAGACAGGGGACTTTATCGGCGCCCAGGTCTAGGGTACGGATAACCACTGGCCGATCTCCCATCGCCCGCACCACCTGGGCGTAGGCCTGAAAATGGGTCTGTTCATCCGGTTCCCGATCACAGCCCAGGTACAAAAATTCCGTTCGGTACAGGCCGATCCCGTCGGCTCCCCGCTCCAGACAATGTTCCACCTCATACGGGAACTCGATGTTGCCCATCAGTTGAATTCGCACGCCGTCGGCGGTTTGGGCCGGTAGATCCCGAAGCCCTTGCAATCGGACGGCCAAACTGCGGGCTTGTTCTGCCTCGTGCTGGTACCGGGCCAGGGTCTCTTCATCCGGATGCAAGATGACCAGGCCATTGTGCCCGTCGATGATCACCAGATCCCCACCCGAGACTTCCGTCAGGAACGGCCCGGTGCCCACCACGGCCGGAATTTCCAGGGCAGCGGCCACAATAGCCGTATGGCTCCCGGGGCCGCCCACCTCGGTGACAAACCCCCGCACAAATCGACGATCCAGGTTGGCCGTCTCGCTGGGCGTCAAATTGTGCGCCAAGACCAGTACCGGAGAACTCAGATCCGACAGTTGCTCCCGCCGACGCCCCAGCAGGTGCCGCAGCAACCGCTTCTCAATGTCGTAAATATCACTGGCCCGTTCCGCTAAATACGCACTCTCCAGACGCTGGAACACCTGGGCATACCGCCGGAAGGTCCGACTGACGGCATATTCGGCCGAGTAGTGTTCCTGGCGGATCATCTGCTCCAGTTCCTCTCGGAGTTGGGCGTCCTGGAGCATTTCCAGATGGGCAGCGAAAATGGCGCCGTACTTCGGTCCCAGTTCCCGGCTGACGGTATCCCGGTTCCGAGCGATCTCTTCCGCAGCCGCCTGAATCGCCCGATCTAACCGGGCTAATTCCGCAGCCACGGCATCCCGGCTCACAAAACGCTCCGGAATCCGGAATCCTTCCGCATCCAACACTAAAGCTTCGCCTATGGCTACCCCAGGCGAAACCGGTATCCCCTGTAACTTTTGCACGTTGCCTGTTTCCTTTTGGTTGAATTCCGGTTGGCCTATCCTCTGGCTAGAGGGCTGGACTCCATCGCCTTTGCTTGGGTTGAGACCAGGTTGGGCAATGGCGCAGAAAAGGCAACCGGCAAACCCGTCAGCCTTCCGGCGGCAGTTCTTCAAACCGGTTTTCGATCAAGCGGGCAATCGCCTCCACCGCCTCTTGGGCATCCGGGCCGACAGCTTCGATGGTCAACTCGTCCCCCGGTTGGGCGCCCAATGCCAGCAGTTGCAGGGGGGTCGTTTTGGCGTCGGCTCGCAGGTCGTGGTTGCTTACCGTTACCGAAGCCTGAAACCGTCTGGCCAACTGAATCACCAGGCTGACGGCGCGCAAATGCATCCCCTCCGGATTCACGATCCGGACCTGCCGACTCGCACGGGATGCTCCCTCCACTGGTTCCTCCATCTTGTTGCTTCCTGCCCTCCAGACCGAAAAGCCGAAAATGCACCTTCTCAGCCATCTTCCCAGAACAACGATCCTTCCCGGCTAGTCCGACCATCGGGGAAGCGACCATCTCCCCACCTGCC
>Ga0308389_1002027_pt1 | contig 13072 bp, 10 predicted proteins | sample Hotspr2Sample148_FD_202362 | JGI IMG/M metagenome (GOLD analysis project Ga0308389, IMG submission 202362) | Hot spring phototrophic mat microbial communities from Mushroom Spring, Yellowstone National Park, Wyoming, United States - 20040719_148 ... | reverse complement strand
CGAAATTTCTAAATATGAAACTTTGCTAAATGATTTATTAAATATAGAATCTGAAGTTTCTATTTTGGTAGAGAAACTTAAAGTTACAACTGAGAAATTAAAAGAAAAGGAATTGCAAATTGCTGTGCTAAAACAAGAAAATCAGAATCTGAGTAAAAAGGTATCTGAACTTGAGTATCAAATTGAAAATATTAAAACTTCAAATAGTTTTCCAAATATTGAATCAATCAATATAGAAAACAGCGAAATATTGAAAACAAGGATAAAAAATTTAATTAATAAAATCGATTATTATTTGAGTTCTTAAAAATATTTTTGAGGATGAATTAGATATCAAATGTCGGAAAGAAAGAAGCTAAAAATTAAAATACTTGATAAAGAATACTCATTGCTAGTGGAAGATGAGGAGGTAGCAAGGGAATTGGCAATTTATGTAAATAAAGTTTTAGATGAGACTAAAGAGGAATTGCCTGATCAACCAAATCAAACATTAGCAATTATAGCATCTTTGAACATTGCATACGATTTGTTCATTGAAAAAAATAAAAATAGGGAATTTATGATACAGGCATCAGATAAAGTAAAACGAATAAAGCTTCTTCTTCAACAGTCGTCGATATCTAATCCATCCTGAGTTTTCCGCGCTGCCGTCAACATAAATGGAAAACTAACAAATAATACCATTAGGGAATGCGGTCTTCGGCGTGTATTACAGGCCTCGTTCTGACTATGTCAGAAATTGTAACTTCGGTTACAGCAGTGGAAGTAAAAAGCGTTCGAGAGCATACCCACCGTGATCAATAGGGTTTTCCCTATTTATCGCACGGCAGCCGCGGATTTTATATCATAAATTTATTGGAGGTTCTATGGATATTGCTCTTTTGATTATTATTGATGCAATCTTAATTGCGTTGTTTTTTTATTTAGGATGGATTTTTAATTCTAAAGTCGGTAAAAAAAGTATTGTATCCGCTGAAAAACAAGCTGAACAAATCATAAGTGATGCTCAAAAAGAAGCTAATGCAATAAAAAAAGAAAAACTTTTAGAAGTTAAAGATGAATGGTATAAAAAGAAAGTTGAATTTGATAATGAAGTAAATCAGAAAAGACAAAAAATTGCTAACCTTGAAAAACAACTTTCACAACGAGAAGAAAATGTTGAAAAGAAATATGACTTAATCTTACAAAAGGAAAAAGAACTAAAAAAGTTAGAAAAAGAATTAACTGACCTTAAAATTGCTTTAGAAAAAAAATCAGAAGAGATAAAAAGATTAGAAATTGAACAGAACGAAAGACTTGAAAAAATATCAGGGATGACCTCTGAAGAGGCTAAAAATATTCTTATTGAGAATATGATTTCTGCTGCCAAAGCAGATTCATCACAAATGATTAGGGAAATTTATGAAAAGGCAAAAGCAGAGGCAAAAAAAGAAGCTCAAAAAATTATCGTTCAGGCTATTCAACGAACTGCTGCCGACCATTCAATCGAAACAACCGTTTCTGTAGTTCAAATTCAGAATGATGAAATGAAAGGTAGAATTATTGGTAAAGAGGGTAGAAACATAAGAGCTTTTGAATCAGTAACTGGCGTAGATGTAATTGTTGACGATACACCTGAAGCAGTTATCCTTTCTTCTTTTGACCAATTCAGACGAGAAATTGCAAGAATATCTCTTGAAAGACTTATTGCCGATGGAAGAATACATCCTGCAAGGATTGAAGAAGTGGTTCAAAAAACAACTTTAGAACTTGAAGAGGAAATTTTAAAAGAAGGTGAGAATACTTTACTTCAACTCGGATTACACAACATGCATCCAGAGTTAGTTCGCTCAGTGGGAAAGATGAAATATAGAGCAAGTTACGGTCAAAATTTATTACAGCATAGTATTGAAGTTGCCTTTCTTACTGGAATAATGGCTGCTGAATTAGGGCTTGATCAGATTCTTGCAAAAAGAGCAGGGTTGTTACATGATATAGGTAAAACTGTTGACAAAACAGTTGAGGGTCCTCACGCTTTGATTGGATATGAAATGACTAAAAAATATAAAGAACATCCTATCGTTGTTAACGCAGTAGGTTCGCATCACGAAGATATTGAAATGGAACATCCTATTGCAGCGCTTGTTCAGGCAGCTGATGCAATTAGCGGTGCAAGACCCGGTGCAAGGAGAGAACCTATTGAAAGCTATGTTAAGAGATTAGAAAATCTTGAAAGTCTCGCTAAATCATTTGAAGGCGTTGCTAAAACCTATGCAATTCAAGCAGGGCGTGAAATAAGAGTTGTCGTTGAACAAGATAAAGTTGATGACTCAGTTGCTGAAAAACTTGCAAGAGAAATAGCAACTAAAATCGAAACGGAAATGGAATATCCTGGTCAAATTAAAGTAACAGTTATTCGTGAAGTTAGAAAAGTAGCCTTCGCTAAATGATTAGCTTATTATTTTGAAAAATAAAATTAAAATAGCAATTACTGGCAGTATAGGTTCGGGTAAATCTGAATTTTGTAGAATCGTTGAAAAATATGGATTTCCTGTTATCCGTTCCGATGAGATTTCTAAAAATATACTTTCTAATAATGAAAATGTTAAACAAAAGCTTTTGAATGTCTTTGGTGATATTGTATTTAAAGATGGTGCTCCAAATACAAAATATCTTGCTGAGATTGTTTTTAATGACTTCGAAAAGTTAAAACAATTAGAAGAAATCTTACATCCTTTAGTAATTGAAGAAATTAGAATAAAATCAAAAGAATTATTAAAAGAGAATAATGTTGTATTCATTGAGTCTGCATTAGTTTATGAAGCCAATATTGAAAATGAATTTGATTATGTGGTTTTAATTACTGCACCAAGAGAATTAAGACTTAAAAGAAAGTTAGATAGTGGGTTTAATAAAGAGGATTTCATTAAAAGGGAAAAGTTTCAGATACCCGATACCGAAAAAAGAAAACGTGCCGATTTTATTTTTGTAAATAATAAATCAATTCAAAATTTAGAAGAGTTTTTCAAGATAATTTGTTTAACATTAAATATTCAATATTAAGAGAATTTTTTTATTAAATTTAGTCTAAAAAATTTACTAAAAAGATTTTCGGAATTTGTAATGAAAATCATTTTAACTTTTCTTGTTTTCTCTTCTTTTTTATTACCGCAGACTAAGAAAGTTTACTTAGGTTATGTTGAAGGCGATATTGATTTAGGCTTAGCTCCTTATGTTGCAAGAGTTATCTCTGAAGCAGAAACTAATAAAGCCGAAGCGGTTATTTTTAAGATAAATACATTTGGTGGAAGAGTTGATGCAGCAACTCAAATTAAAGATGCAATATTGGCAAGTAAAATTAGAACAGTAGCATTTATCAATAATAGAGCGATTTCAGCTGGTGCTCTTATAGCTTTATCTTGTCAGACTATCGTAATGGCTCCTGGAAGTAATATGGGTGCAGCAACTGTTGTTGATCAAACAGGTCAAAAAGTATCAGAAAAATATCAATCATATATGCGTTCAGAGATGCGTTCGACTGCTGAAAGAAATGGTAGAAATACGGAAATTGCTCAAGCTATGGTTGATGAGCGAATAGTTATAGCAGGACTTACAGATAGCACTCAATTAGTTACTCTAACATCTGAAGAAGCCTTAAAGTATAAAATGACAGATACAATTTTGACTGATTTAAATCAGGTATTAGAATTCATTAGTTTAAAGAACGCTCAAGTAATTAAAATCACCACCAACTGGGCTGAGGATGTTGTTAGGTTTTTGAGTAATCCGATAATATCATCTATACTGATTATGATAGGTTTTTTTGGACTTCTATCAGAAATAAAAACACCTGGATGGGGTTTACCTGGAACAGCAGGTTTAATTGCTTTAGCTCTATTCTTCGGTTCTTCATATATATTGCAATTGGCTACTCTTCTGGAAATTTTACTTTTTATTGCGGGTGTTATTTTACTATTGGTTGAAATTTTTGTAATTCCGGGATTTGGTATTGCTGGTATTTCAGGTGTAATACTTATTTTTCTTTCGATATTTTTATCTCTTTTAGGAAGTGACCCATTTATAACATTTGAAAATATATCTATGGCTATAATTCAAATTGCCCTTGCGATAGTTGGTGCTATTTTTCTTTTCTTTCTTTTGGCGAAATATTTACCTAAATCAAATTTGTTTAATAAACTGATATTATCTGAATCTGAAAAAGCAGATGAAGGTTTTGTATCTGTTAGTGAAGAACCAGGATTACTTGGTAAAGAAGGAGTTGCTATCACTATTTTAAGACCAGTTGGAATTGCCGAAATTGATGGTAAAAGAATTGAAGTTGTTTCTAATGGACCTTTTATTCAACCAGGTACAGAAATTAAAGTTATTAAAGTTGAGGGTATGAGAACTATTGTAGCTCCTAAATAACTAACATTACAAATCTATTCTTACTCCTTTTAATCTTTAAATAATTAAATTGAACATCTCAAAGAAAGATTGCTTAAATTTATAAACTAATTTCAGAAACTAAAGTAACCAGTTTTAATCATACCTAAACTAATTTTGAAAATTATTTAGAGGGAAAAATATGTCGGACAATAAAAATCACTTTAAGGTAGCAATAATAGGTTCTGGCCCAGCAGGTTTAACTGCGGCTATTTACACAGCTCGAGCAAACTTAAATCCTGTAATTTTTGAAGGAATGCAACCAGGTGGACAGTTAACAATTACAACGGAAGTGGAAAATTATCCGGGTTTTGAGAATGGGATTCTAGGTCCAGAATTGATGGAAATAATGAGAAAGCAAGCTCATAGGTTTAATGCAATTTCTATTTATGAAGAAATTATTGAAGTTGATTTTTCAGTAAGACCATTTAAATTAAAATCATACAACGAACAATATACTGCTGATGCTGTTATTATCTCTACAGGAGCTTCTGCCAGACTTTTAGGGCTAGAAAGTGAAGCAAAATATATGGGATTTGGAGTTTCAGCTTGTGCTACTTGTGATGGATTTTTCTTTAAAGGTCTTAAAGTTCTGGTTGTCGGTGGTGGTGATACTGCTATGGAAGAAGCAAATTACCTTACCAAATTTGCTTCAGAAGTTACTATTATTCATAGAAGAGATGTATTTCGAGCCTCTAAAATTATGCTTGATAGAGCAAGAAAAAATCCTAAAATTAAATTCATTACAAATGCTGTAATTAAAGAAGTCTTGGGAATAGAAGAAAATGGTAAAAAGCGAATGACAGGTGTTATTATTGAGAATACCATTGACAAATCAACTTCAAAATTAGATGCAGATGGATTATTCATTGCGATCGGTCATACACCTAACACTAAAATCTTCAAAGGATGGCTTGATATGGACGATAATGGGTATTTGATTGTAAAACCAGGAACAACTCATACTAATGTAGAAGGAGTTTTTGCTGCTGGTGATGTAGCGGATAAAACTTATCGACAAGCTGTTACAGCTGCAGGTTCCGGCTGTATGGCTGCCATAGACGCAGAAAGATGGCTTGAATCTCAACATTAAATTTTCTTGCCAGAATTAGTTGAGAATTTTTTCTATTCTTTAAATCAAATTTTCTTTAACTAAATTCTCAAATAATTCTGGCTCCTTTTAATCTACTACCCAATTATAGTCAAAATATTCTGATTTTATTTCATTTCCTTTTATTCTTAAAATCACAAATCCCTCTTCTAATCCTTGATTATTGCCTAGCCACCATTTTCCGGAAACTGCACCACCAGTAATAAATTTTATCTTGTTTTGAATATTTAGTTCTTCATAAAAGTGTAAATGACCTTGTAGAACTAATCTTAAATTATGTTCTTTGAACAAATCGAGTACTTCTTTTGCATTTTCAACTACTAAACCACGCTCATTAGCGGCCATAGAACCGCCTCTAATTTGACTCAATGTAGTTACAAATGGAATATGAGTTGAAATAATCAGAAAAGTAGATTTATCCGTTCGTGATAATTCATCTTTTAGCCATTCAATTTGCTCATTACTTATGAAGCCATAATATTTTCCTTTTTCAGGTATCTCTTCAATGGAGTCTAAAACGAATACTTTAATATTTTTATGATTGAAAGAGTAATAAGTTTTTCCAATACGATTTAGATACATTTTTTTCCCAAATTCAGGATGATCTCTTAGAGAATTACTTTTATCATACCAACCAAAAACATCGTGATTACCTATTGTGTTATAAACTGGTGATTTAATCAATTTTAACATTTCATTGTAAATATTGAAGAGACTATCTGCCCTTTCATAATTTACAGCAAGAACATCAAAAAGTAGGTCACCGCCAGTTAATACAAACTCTGGTTTAATATCATTAAGTTGTTCAATTGCTTTTGAAAAGCCTTGAATTGCATTTCTTTCTGTCTGAATATGAATATCGGTTATGAAGGCAAAAAGTATTTCATCTTCTGAAGAGGAATTTTGTGAGAAATTAACTTCAACAAAAATTAATAATAGAACTAATATTAAACTTAAAGTTGTTTTGTAAAATGATTTCATTATAAACCTCTTTTTTCTGCAAAAATAATTATCGCTAAAAATTTTTTTAGTTAATAAATAGTAAAATCTTCAAAAGAATAATTTGCCATTTTATTGTTGAAAGTTTATTCATTTGAATATAATATATTAAATCAGTGCTGTCCGAAAAAACTTAAACTTAACCAATAAACTTTGATTTTATTTCAAAATAAATGAAAACAAATTAATTTTTAATTGAATCCCTTATAAAAAAGTATTATTCTTTTATCATTACTAGGAATAATTAAATGTGGCTAAAGCATATAATATTTTAAACTTTAATAAAATAGTTAGAAGAATTCAACTGCAATAGATAAAAAACAAATCTAATGAGTATCTATTGCAGTTCACTTCAGTGAACTGAAAAAAATTAGAAACAGTAGGAAGCTTTATCCACATAAATGAATTTATTTAAGACAGATGTGTGTTGAATAGTAAGAGAAAGTTCAGTTACTTACTTTAATTTTGAATAAGGTTAGAGGTTAAAGTATATTTGTATTTAATTTTTCTTAAAATGCGAGAATGGCGGAATTGGCAGACGCGCTAGACTTAGGATCTAGTACCGAAAGGTGTCGGGGTTCGAGTCCCCGTTCTCGCACAATTATTAAAAATTTATGAGGACTATTTGGAAGTTTTAGTCAATAAAATTGATGAATCTCATAAGGAAATTGAATTTAAATTCTCTTACGATGAAGTTAGAGATGAAATTTCGAAAGAGGTTAAAAAACGAATTCAAAAGTTACAAATACCAGGCTTCAGAAAAGGTAAAGCTCCAATAAATCTTATAAAAAAAATGGTGGGTGATGCACTGGAATATGAAGCTTCAGAAAAAGTTGCAAATACTTTTTTCTGGGATTATGTTGATAAAGAGAATATTCCTGTTATTGACCAGCCTGTAATTACTCACCTAGACTTCATTTTAGGAGAAAAATTGCATTTCAAAGTAGAATTTGAATCTTTTCCTGAAATTATTGTGAAAGATTATAAAGGTATTGAAATTGAAGTTCCAGAATTAGAAATTGACGAAGAAAAAATAAAATATGAAACTGATTTGTTGTTAAAAGAATACAGAAAATTTGAGACAGTAGAACAAGTTGGTGAGGATAGAAATTATCTGATTAAAATCGAAGCTGTAAGAACCGATGAAAATTATTTACCTTTGAGTGACATTAAGCCTGAAGTTATGATTATTGACCTTAGTGAAGATGGTATCTACCCTGAGATAATTGAAAAATCAAGGTTTAAGAAAATTGGGGATTCATTCCAATTTTCCTTTATAGATGATTCAGGTGAAAAAAATGAAAAATATTTTTATCAAGTTAAGATATTAAAAATACAAAAATTTCTTGAGCCAATTCTAAACGATGACTTTGTTAAAAAAATAACTGATAACAAAATCTCAACCGTAGAGGAATTTTTAGATGATAAGAGGAAAACTTTTCAAAAAGAAATTGATAAAATGATTTATGATATTTTTTATATTAAACTAATCAAAGAAATAATTAAAAGAAATGATTTCACACTACCAAAGGGTTTATTTGATAAAATCTTTTCAGAGAATCTTAAAGAGGAAGAAGATTATTACATAAGAAAAAAAATAAAATTTGATAAAAATGAAATCAGTAAAAAAGTTGCAGAGAAAACAGAGAGAGGTCTTAAATGGTATTTAATTAGAGATGAAATTATAAAAAAAGAAAACATCTTCATAACAGAAGAAGAAATTCAGAAAGTAATTAAAGAAGAATCAGAGTTGTCTCAATTACCAGTAACAAAAATCGAAAAGTATTATAGTTCAAAAGATAAAAGAGATCACTTGTTAGATAAAAAGTTAATGAACTTCTTATTTGAAAATAACATTATGAAGAAAGTAAAACCACAGAAACAAAACGAGGTAAATATATAAATGAATAAAAAGATAGAATTTTACAATCAATTAGTTCCTTATGTAATTGAGCAGACAGGTCGTGGTGAAAGAGGAATGGATATTTTCTCGCGTTTGCTTAGAGAGAGAATAGTTTTTATTGGAATGCCTATAGACGATCATATTGCAAGTTTAACAATAGCGCAGTTAATTTTTCTTGAGGCTGAAGATCCAGATAAAGATATTCATCTTTATATAAATTCTCCAGGTGGCTCTGTAACAGCAGGTTTAGCAATATACGATACAATGCAATTCATCAAACCTGATGTTTCAACTATTTGTGTAGGGATGGCTGCAAGTATGGGGGCTATCCTTCTTGCTGGTGGTAAAAAAGGTAAAAGATTTTCTTTGCCCCATTCAAAAATTATGATTCATCAACCATGGACTCATGGAATAGGTGGACAAGTTACTGATGTTGAAATTCATACTAAAGAGATGTTAAAAACCAGAGAAACTCTTTATAATATTTTATCCAAGCATACAGAAAAATCTTATGAGCAAATTGCTAAAGATTGTGATAGAGATTATTTTTTAACTGCTTTTGAAGCAAAAGATTATAATCTTATTGATGACATTATTGAGAAAAGACCTAATAAAAAGTAATTTCCTTTAATTTTATTGATTTGATTATTTATTTTTTATAACACAACCCCTAATTTTATGTCCCTCTTTAAATTTCAAAGAATTTTACTGATAATAATAATTTTATTTTTAATACCATTTAGTTTAAACTCTCAAAGATTAGATGGTGAAACAAATAAAAAATATTTTGAATATTTAGAGAAATATTTTCAGAATAAACGAATACCCTCAATTTCTGCTGGTGTTTTTAAAGATGGTAATATTCAATGGTTAGATTCAAAAGGAATGATAGATTTGGAAACTTTAACTCCTGCAAAACCTTCTGCGCTTTACAGAATTGCTTCGATTACTAAAGCTATTACTGCAGTAGCAGTTATTCAGCTTTATGAAAGGAGAATTATTGATTTAGATGCTGATATTACCTCTTATGTAACTTATTTTCCAAAAAAGAAATGGAAAATTAGTGTTCGACAACTGTTGAATCACTCTTCTGGTATTCGTTCTTATAAAAATGAAGATGAGTTTAATAGCAAAATGTTTTATTCTTCTCTTAAAGATGCAGTGATGACTTTTGCAAAAGACGATTTGATGTTTGAACCGGGCACTAATTATAATTATACATCTTTAGGCTATTCTTTACTGGCAGCACTAATCGAAAATGTTACTAGAATGAGTTTTGAAGATTATCTAATCGAAAATATTTTCAAGCCAGCAGGAATGAAAAATACAAGAGTTGATAAGCAAAGAGAAATTATTTTAGAAAGAGTTAAGGGTTATGAGAAGTCACCAGATAGAAAATTTGTAAATGCTCCACTTACTGATTTAAGTATTAAAATCGCTGGTGGTGGATTAATATCTAACTGTGAGGATATTTTATTATTTACTAAAGCACTTTTAGAAGAAAAATTAATTTCAAATGAGTCCTTAAAATTAATGACCTCTCCAACAATATTAAAAAATGGTAAAAGATATGATTATGGTTTAGGATTTTCATTATCATCTGCAAATGATTCAATAATTTATTTCGGTCATTATGGAAGAGGCACTGGTTTTACAACTGGCTTTTTAGTTGAGCCTTTAACAAAAACTGCAGTCGTATTTTTGATAAATGTTCGTGATAGAAATTTGCAAGACCCTGCAAGAGATTTGATTTTGATTTCAAAAGGATACGATATTAAGGAACCACTAAAAACTTTGTCAGATTATCTTTTTGATAAGTATAACAAAGGTGGAATAGACTCGTCAATCAGTGCGTTATTCCAACTTTTATCAAATGATTTAAAAACAGAGTATAATTTATCTGAACAAGAATATGCCTATTTCGGTCAGGAATTAACTGATTTGCGTTATACATCTGATGCAATTAGATTCTTGAGAATGTTGAATAGAACCTTTCCAAATTCATTTACGATTCTAAAGACATTAGCAATTGCATATTACAGAGATGGAAATAATGGTTTGGCTTTAAGATATTTTCGTGAGGCACAATTGTTAAAATCAGATGATAAGTATGTAAATCGAATGATTAACATTTTAAGTGGTAAATAAATGAAAAAAAAAATTATAATAGTAGGTCCAACTTTTCCCTATCGAGGTGGTAATTCTCTTTTTGTTACATTTTTGTATGAAAATTTGTCTAAGAATTATGATGTAATAATTTTTAATTATAAGCTGCTTTATCCTAAATTATTATTTCCCGGCAAAACTCAATTTGATTTAAGTAATGAAGTTAAAAAAATAGATAGTATTAGAATCATTAACTCAATAAATCCATTAAATTGGATTAAAGTTTCTAACTTAATTAATAAAATCAATCCTGATCTACTTATATTCGATTGGTGGCATCCTTATTTTGCATTTTGTCACTTTGTTATCAATCTTTTTTTAAGAAAAGAAATCAAAAATAAAATTGTTTTTATAACTGAAAATTTTATATCTCACGAAAAAAATCCTCTTGAAAATTATTTTTCAAGATTAGGACTTTATTTCGCAAAATACTTCATAGTACTTTCGAAAAAAGTTGAAAATGATTTGAAAAAAATTTCTGGTAGAAGAAAAATTTTTCGCTCTGAATTACCCATTTATAATCATTTAAATATCAATAAAAAGAACTCTAATGAATTAAGACAATCTTTTGGTTATTCTAATGACGATAATGTTATTTTATTTTTTGGATATGTTAGAAAATATAAAGGATTAGATTTACTGATTGAAAGCATTAAATTGGTTAATAATATTAAACCTGAGTTAAATGTAAAATTATTAGTCGCTGGAGAGTTTTATGATGATAAGACAGAATATTTGAAATTAATAGATAATCATAATCTTCAGAGACAGATAAAAATTTTTGATCAATATATTTCAAACGAGAAAGTTATTGAATATTTCAATGTTGCTGATTTAGTTGTATTACCTTATAGAAGTGCTACTCAAAGTGGCATTTTGAATCTTGCTTATGGCTTTAATAAACCAGTTGTTGTGACTAATGTCGGAGGATTATCTGAATTTGTAACTGATGGTGTAACAGGAATAATTGCAGCAAATCCAACTAAAATTGATATATGTAATGCTATATTAAAATTTTTTGAATTAAAAAACGAAATTGACTTTGAAAAAAATATTCGTGAGTTCTGCAGTAGAAATATTTTTTCAAACTTTAATGAAATTATAGAGTCAATTCTAAAAGAAATTGAAAATAACAGATAATAAAAATTCTCTGATGGATTAATATTTTAGACTAAAATTTTTTGTCTATTAGCTATTTTAGTATAAAAAAGGTAAATAAAAGGAAATTATTTGATTTTAAATTATTTAGTTTTAATATTTACTTTAACCCTCTCTGCATATTCTCAAGATACTTCTTATAGTTTAGCATTCAAAAGAAATCGCACAGATGATAAACAACCATTTTTTTATAGACCAGATTTATCTTATCAAATTTTACAACAATTCCGATTGATTCAAAAAGCAAATTCAGGTGATCCATTTGCACAACATGAATTAGGAATTAGACTTCTATTAGGTGAGGGTTTATCAGCCGATACAACATTAGCAGTTAAATGGATAAAATCTGCTGCTGATAAGAATTTAAGCTCTGCTGAATATAACTACGCTATTTTGCTTCTAAATGGTATTGGTGTTGAATGGAATCCTTTTGAGGCATACAAATATCTTAAAAACTCTGCCTATAAAGAATTTCCACCTGCACAATATTTAACCGGGTTATTCTTTACAGATAATTTAGTTGTACCAATTGATTGGCGAAAAGCTTATTACTGGATTTATAAGTCAAAACAAAATGGTTTTAATGTGGAATATGATTTACTTGAGTTTTTAGAGGATAAATTACCCGCATCTTTTGTTGATTCAATTAGAAAGCAACAAATATCTTTTCATTCAGACAAATCAGTTCAATTTGAGTTATTAGAAAATTCATCAAAATATTTTGAACAACCTTTGAATGATAAAGTAAGTTTAAGTTTTATTGACTTTGAATCAAAAATAACAATTGACAGCCTTAAATTGGTTAGTAGATTGGTTAAAGATATAGTTAATTTGAATTTATTCAATGATACTTCGTTAACACATTGTAAAGATGTATCAGATTTAGTTTCAAAAATAAAATTGGATGAGTTGAAATATTACTCGAATTATGATGTTCCTGAGATTTTAAGTTTATTAGGTTATTTATATCAAAATGGAATCTTAGTTGAAAGAAATGATTTAATTGCGGCTGAATATTATTTATTAGCTATAAGATATGATTCACAATTAGCTCAAATATTTTTATTAGAACTTTTAGATAATAATAATTTTGTTCAGAGATTAAGAAAAGAGATAATGGCCAAAAATGAGGTTTCTAAATTTGTATTATATGGACTTGTTAATTTCAGATTTTTTAGTGATGTTATACTCAAAGACGCTTATAAATTATTAGAAGAAGCTTCTGGAAACCTTCATTTATCTTCAATAAATGAGCTCGCATTAAATTATTACACTGGTAATTTTTATCAAAAAGATATAAATAAAGCAAT
>Ga0308389_1002024_pt1 | contig 13078 bp, 12 predicted proteins | sample Hotspr2Sample148_FD_202362 | JGI IMG/M metagenome (GOLD analysis project Ga0308389, IMG submission 202362) | Hot spring phototrophic mat microbial communities from Mushroom Spring, Yellowstone National Park, Wyoming, United States - 20040719_148 ... | reverse complement strand
ATAGTATTGATGATAGGCGGCAATTTTTTTAGTGAGTTTTACGATGGTCTGCCCTGATTCATCTTCTGCCTTTGATTTATCAAATACAATAAAAAATCGCAAAAAATCAAGAAAGGTATCTTTTTTATACAAACCTTTTATCAATATTTCCAATTGTGGTAATATAGAGACGGAATGCATGGCGTCTCTATAAATATCATCCATTGATTTCCATGTTGTAAATCTATCATAGCCAGCTGATAAACTACCTATTTTTGCCTCAAGTCCATCAGAGATGATTATCATTTCGTTATAGGTAAAAAGAGAAGGTATGGTTTGTTTATAGATTTGAATTTGATTGAATGCCGTTCGTATCGTTGCGTTTTCTTTGGCTGGATTTTTGAGTTCAATGACAACAAGGGGTATGCCATTCACAAAAAGCACAATATCGGGGCGTTTGTTGATGTGATTTTCGATAACAGTAAATTGATTGATGGCGTGAAACTCGTTATTTTCGGGATTTTCAAAATCAAGTATTTTTACAATATCTCCTTTTTCTTCTCCATTTTTCCTGTATGTTACGGGGATGCCTTCGGTAAGTATTCTATGAAATGCTTCATTGTTTGACATTAAGTTTGGAAATTGATTTGGAACATCAGAAATTGTTTTAATAGCATCGTTGATAGCATCATTTGGAATTTGTGGATTGATAAGTTTTAAGTTCTTTTCTAGTATATCAAATAATAGGACATCCTCAAAAGATTTTCTTCTGGCAACTCCAAAACTAATTTTTTCTGCATCAGGGGCAATATCAGGTCCAAAAACGTATTCCCAGCCCAAGGATTGCAAAAGATCCAGGGCAAACTGTTCGATGGAAGATTCGTTGAGGTTAGGCATAAGAATTATTCCTGCTTTATCAATGTTTTATCTACAAGTTCTTTTATTTCCTTAAACCAAGTTTTAACCTCATCCCACGCACCTAATTTTTCAAGATGGTCTTTGTTTATTTTTTTTGCACAAGATCCGCAAATCCTTGATTTAATATCGACCTCTTTCATTTTTTTGTATTTATCGTAGCCTTGAATTGCTTTCACAATATCTAAATTATCCCACTCTGAGTCTTTCTCTATATCCAAAGTAATTCCAAACTCCGCCTCTATGATTTCCCTTGGAACATAATTTTCTATCTCTCTCTTTTTAATTAATCGAGCTTTTGAACCATCTTTTCTTGAATTAACAATTTCAATTTGTTCTTTATATTTTTCGTCATGATCTCTATCGTATAAATGATATTCGATTACGTTTGTATTCTTTAAAACATATCTGTTAATCCAATCTTTTAGATTAGACCCATGCATAGGAATAACAGATAAAAGGCCCTTCTTTATACACTCTTCTAAATTAATTATTTTTTTTAATTCTTCAATATTTTGATTTATATTCATAAGAAATACTTCATCAGTTGTGCCCTCTACACATAAAACCACCTTTGATATTTCTGGTAGTAATCCAAGATTTTTAACAATTTTTCCAGCAATTTCTTCCGAAAAATCAAAAACCTTAGATGTTCCTTCTACTTTTTCAATAAATTTTATATATTTAGTTTCAAAAAGCCTTATTAAGGCTGGACTATGTGTAGTCAGTATTATTTGGTAATTAGTTTTTTTTGACAATTCAAATAAAGAATTTACTAATTTTATCTGTAAGTCTGGATGTAGAGAGGTTTCTGGTTCTTCAATCGCATATATCACACAAGAATCTTCATTTCCTTCTGTTTTTTTCTCAACATCAGCTAAAAAAGAACTTAGCAATACAATTCTTCTAAAACCACTCCCTTTTTTGTTTAAAGGTATACCATCTTCAGTATTAAAACCAAGACTCTTGTAAACATCCTTCCATTTGAGATCAGAGACATTAGGGATGTCTGGATATATTGAAGTTTCGATGGTTGATATTTCTTTGAATTTCCGAATTATTGACTGAGCAATTTTATCAATTTCGTCATTTACTTCATTACCTATGGATTCAAGAGCTTTTTGTATATGCTCTTTTTTAAAAACTTGTTCAATTTTTACTTTTAATGGATCCTGTATTTCTGCATCTTGATCTATGTTTTTTCTATCCGAATGGAAAAGAGCATATATTGGGAGGTATTTATTTAATTGACTCCAAATATCTTTTAAATCCCCATCATCAATAGGTAAATCTATAGTTTCATATCTAATTTCACCATCTTTTTTCATGTAATATTCTCTGATAGATTTTCGCAAATCTGCTGCCTTTCGTTTATCAACTACAGATATTCCTTTTTCTTCTACAAATTTTTGCAACTCATTTATGTTTTTATTCATAATATTTTTCAAAAAATCATCATTAACGGGATGTTTACATCTTAAAAGAGTATCTGTACGCTTACCATTCCTAAATATTTTCCAAATTTCTAATAAATTGTTCTCATTTAACAAACACTCATTTTCTAAGGTTGTAGGATTAGTGGCATCAATAATCACATCTTTTGGGAGATCAGAAAATTCTAAAGCAATCTTAAATTCTGAAGTTCCATTTTTTTGAGTGTCAATATTTAAATCTGTTGATTCTATATTGACATTCCCTTTTCCCTCATAGATAAAAATATCTATTGCTTCTAAGATTGAAGATTTACCTTGATCATTTTTCCCTATAAAAACATTAAAATTATCGAAAGAAATTTCATGTTTACCATAAAACCCTCTGAAGTTTTCCAAAATTAATTTTGTTATTTTCATAATGTATTTTTTTAAGTTTTTTTTAAAATTTCACCCTCACCTCTCCGCTCATTAATTTTGGAAGTAGTGTGTCTCTTAGTTTTTCAAGAGTTTGGATTTCAGCATTATTTGCAATAATTTTATCGAAAATTGGTGTCATAGCTTTATTATAATTCTCAAAAAATATTTTTGGTGGAATAAATACCTTTGTATTTGATAAATGTTCTCTCTGGATATGACCCATTGTAGTAGTTTTTGATTCTGCAATTGCTCTAAATTCTTCGATGTGTTGTTTGATTGATAAATAACAAAACCACTTTGGATATTCTAAAGAAGTAACCTTAAAAATATGTTGATTTAATACGCCAATACTACCAAACCATATAACTACTTCCAAACTACCACTCCACGAGAAAAGAATATCGCCACTATTAACAAGGTATTTTTCTGGTACATTATTATTACAATAATCTGAACTTTCAGTAATACCTTCTCTCATTTCTTTAATTTTGATTACTGGTAATTTATCACCATGATATTTTTGTGACGGAATTCCATTTAAAAATTCAGCAATTTCATCAAGAGATTTTTCTTCCCACCCCTCGGGCAATCCATCTTTGGTTGGCTCAATAAACCACTGCCTGAACAAAGTCATCGCCATTTCTTCCAGTGTTTTATTTTGACGGTGGAGAAGGTCTATTTTGTCATCGATGCTGGAAAGAACTTCGGCTATGGCTTTTTGATCTTCAATTCTAATAGGTATTTTAACTTCTATTGGATATATATGATTTCTGTTTAAAGTTGGAACTGCACTTCCTGCATTCAGTTGATTAAAATCAATATTTTTAAACAAATAGAAAAGAAAAATTACATCGTTTCCTTTAAAGTCTTTAACATACAGTGTTGTATTATGTGCCCAAAAATCTGATTTATGCAAATAGGCATTTCCTATATTTCCACTTCTTCCAATGGTTATTCCAGGGGCTTTTGTTGTTGCTTTATTGTGGTAACCTATTATACCATTAGAACCAACAACAGGTATATTACCCTTTTTCATTTTACTTTTTGGTAAATCATATCCTCGCTGTAGTGTTACCACCTCCCCCAGCTTTACCCACTTCCATCCTTTTGGTATTTTTTCACTCATAGTTTAATTTCTGTAAAATTTTTAATCCGTCTTTATTCATTTTAGAAAAAGCAAAAAGCTTTTTTCCTAAATCTTTTAATGATGCGCCAATGTGATAAATTTCATTTTCATCAATGATCAAAAATCTATCGTGAATGTTTTTAACTTCTTTGATTTCAATAGCAGGATATTGACTATTGTGCTTTTCTAAGTCAAGTTGAAGTAATTTTGTAATTTTATTTACTATAATAAGCGATTTTACATTTGCATTCCTTTTTGTTAATAGTGCCAAAACAGTATCATCTATGTAATTATCTACCAAAATTATGGATTTTTTTGCAGAACGGATAATATCAGATACAAATTTATAAGCATCAAATATTTGTCCATCAAAGAATATCCCCTGAGAAGAAATTTTCTCTTTATTTTCCAGCGCATTGAAAACTTCATCAAATTTTTTGTCATGTTCAATGAGTTTGTATTCTGCTTTTTCCAATCTTGCGAAAATTTCAGCGTTATTGAGTATAAATTTTCTCATTGCAACAAATGCCTTCATTATTTGAATGCTTACTTCCACTGCTGTTTTGCTTTTTAAAACAGCAGATAGCATAGCAACACCTTGTTCAGTAAAGGCATAAGGAAGGTATCTTCTGCCGCCCCAATTTGAGATCACAATTTGTGACCTCAAGTTTTTATATTCTTCTTCAGTTAATTGAAACATAAATTCATCGGGAAAACGATCTTTGTTTCTTTTTACGGCTTGATTAAGCGCTCTTGTTTCTACTTCATATAATCTTGCTAAATCTTCATCCAGCATTACATGAACATCACGCAAAGTATAAATTTTATTCGTTATATCTTCTACTTTAACAATTCCTTTTCCTTCCATACATCCTCATTATTCATTATTTATTTTTTACCAAAAGACAAAAAGATAAACATCGTTTGGTTAATGTAAACTTTTGCTTAGGGCTATTGGGTTTATCTTTAATAGTCCATTCTATCAATCGGTATTCGTGCAATTTTGACATAACGATCATAAATAAAGATTCTTGATCTAACTCTTGCTGCAACTCTTGCTCCCAATTTCCTTCCGGTTGTTTTATAATCTCTTTAATTTTCATTATCGTTCTTTGAGTTTGTCAAATCAATTTTTGCCAAATTTTCAAGAATACGTTTATTAAGCATTTCCTCTTCTTTCAATTGATCCATAAACTCAGCTTTTAGTTGGGTAAATCGTTCTTCAAAATCAAAATCATCCTCTTCGTCAGGGAGCCCCACATACCTACCGGGAGTTAAGACATAATCTAAATTCCTGACTTCTTCCAAACCTGCCGATTTGCAAAAACCCGCAATATCCTGGTAATTTCCATTGTTGCCCTTCTGCCATTCGTGGTAAGTATCTGCAATTTTTCGTATGTCTTCAGGTCTTAAAATCCTTGTTCTTCGGTTTATAAGTTCTCCCAAGTCGCGGGCATCGATAAAAAGAATCTGACCTTTTCTCTTCTTATCTCTATTGATAAACCACAAACAAGCAGGAATGCCAGTATTCAAAAATAACTTAGCAGGCAAATTTACTATACATTCTACCAAATCAGCTTCTATCAGGTTTTTTCTAATTTCATACTCTTCTTTTGTTTTTGAAGTTAAAGAACCTTTGGCAAGAACAAACCCCGCCTTACCTTTGACGTTTAAATGATAAACAAAGTGCTGGATCCAGGCATAGTTCGCATTTCCTGTTGGCGGTATGCCATATTTCCAACGGACATCGTTTCGGAGTAACTCTCCGCTCCAATCGCTATCGTTAAAGGGTGGATTGGCAATAACAAAATCGGCTTTTAAATCTTTGTGAGCATCGTTCAAAAACGAACCTTCCGGGTTCCACTTAACCTGCGTTGCATCAATTCCCCTAATGGCAAGGTTCATTTTGCAAAGTCGCCAGGTTGTTTGATTACTTTCCTGCCCATAGATGGAGATATCATTAATTCTTCCCTGATGCTCTTGCACAAATTTTTCAGATTGAACAAACATTCCACCGGAACCGCAGCAAGGGTCAAAAACTCTGCCTCTATAAGGTTCTAACATCTCAACCAAAAGTTCAACAACGCTGCGTGGTGTGTAGAATTGTCCGCCCTTTTTCCCTTCTGCTAAAGCAAACTGGCCTAAAAAATACTCAAACACATGTCCCAATATGTCGGCGCTTCTTTCCTTTGTTTGGTCAAAAGCAATGTTGCTAAAAAGATCAATCAATCCGCCAAGGCTAATGGAATCGATATTCCCTCTGGCATAAACTTTAGACAATACCCCTTTTAAGGATGGGTTTTCTTTTTCGATTGCCTCCATTGCTTCATCGAGTATTTTGCCTATTTCAGGTTTTTTGGCATTTTCCTTAAGATATTGCCATCTTGCCCTGGCCGGGACATAAAAGACATTTTCGGCTCTGTATTCGTCAATATCTTCAGGATCAGCACCGAAGTATTCACCTTCGCCTTTTTTCAGTTTTTCGTATAAATTTTCAAAGGCATCAGAGATGTAGCGCAAGAAAATTAGGCCTAAGACAACATGTTTATATTCTGCAGCATCAATGTTTTTTCTTAGTTTATCTGCAGCTTTCCAGAGTTGTTGTTCGAAGGCTTCTACAGTATTATTGTTTTTAGCCATAATCAAATATCCATAAAAAATTAGCTTTTATTCGCATCCAATTAACAAACCCACCTTGGCCTTCAATTTTGGCACCAATAAAAATATCTTGAAATGCTTTGTAAGATTTTTGGTCTTCAGTCATATTCACATCTTTTGTCCTCACAAAAATTTATTTCGTAATATATTGTTTCTTTTATCGCTATCGTATCGGCGCGTCCCCTTTCGGCTTGTTCATCCGAAAGTTTGGCATAATCAAAATTCGGATCAATCTTTCGCTCGTGCTTATTGATGTAATGGGTCAGGTTTTCGCTAATAAAGCGGTAAAAGAGCATTCCCAGCACGTATTGCTTAAAGTCCCAGCCGTCGACACTACCCCGAAGGTCGTTGGCTATTTGCCAAATAGTGCGATAAAGTTGGGTGCGTTCTTGTTCTGTGGTGTTGTTGCTGGGCATAACTCCAAAAACTAAGGGAGGCGGTAAACCAAATTGGTCGCGGCTTTATACTAGGTGATTTTTTGGGGTTTAAAAGTGTGGCTTTGTGGAGATTGTCAAGATACCCCTAACTGAAATCTTTTAATCTGTTTGAAAAATAGGAATCTCCTAACTTCTTTGCAAGAGGTAATACTCCTAAAACCTCTTAAAAAGAGGAGAATTGATACTCCTTGGCTTTTTTGCTAAAGGGGAATGCCCCCGAACCCCTTTTAGAAAAGGGGAATTAATAATCCTTGGTCCTTCTAGGAAGGTAGATACCCCTGGCTCCTTTAGGCAAGGAGAATCCTTGGTCTGATTGGAAAAGGGGAATGGGGGGTTTGACAAAGTTTGTGGTTTTTGGGACTCAACATAGGTTATGATTGTATCTAGCGCCAAAGACAAAACTCAATCTAAATTCGGTCAAATTTCGGCATTAACTACTACCCCAGATCCTAACGGAGGCGCAAACTTAGTTTTAGATACCAACGATGTAACGAAACTGCGTCCGCAACTTTTAGAGGAATATATTGGTCAAGAGAAAGTAGTCTCTCAGTTGAAGCTAATTATTCATTCGGCCAAGCTTAGAGAAGTGTTGCCAGAGCATATGTTGTTTTATGGCCCACCAGGTTTAGGCAAAACTACTTTGGCTAATTTGGTGGCCAAAGAGCTTGGGTGTACCATCAAAACGGTGACTGCGGCCAGTCTACAGAAAGTTGGTGATTTGGTGAGTTTGTTGGTTAATTTGGAAGCTCGTACAGTGTTGTTTATTGACGAAATTCACCGACTCAAAGCTCCGTTGGAAGAGACTTTGTATAGTGCTATGGAGGACCGCAAAATAGATATTTTAGTTGGCAAAGGGCAAGGAGCGAATACGCTAAAACTAGACTTAGAGCCGTTTGTGCTGATTGGGGCTACGACTCAGGTGGGTAAACTCTCTAAACCCTTGCGAGATCGTTTTATTAACGTTTTTCGTTTGGATACATATTCAGAAACAGATATGCTGACTTTGGTAGATCGCAATGCTCAGTTACTACGGTTAAATTTGACCGACGAGGCCAAACTGCTAATTTGTCGGCGCTCGCGAGGTGTTCCTAGGATTGCCAACAACATCTTAAAACGAATTCTAGACTGGCAAACTGTGCATCAGCTGACGACTGTGGATGTGACTGAGGTGGAGGAGTTTTTGTCGAAATTGGGAATTTATGACAAAGGTTTGACCAAAACTGACTTAATGTATTTACGCTCCTTACGGCAAGGGAGTTTGTCTCTATCTTCTTTGTCAGCTATTTTAATGGAAGAACCGGAAACCCTAGAGTTGGTAACTGAACCGTTGTTGTTGCATCTGGGTTTTATTGAAAAAGATAGTAGTGGGCGCAAATTGACCCCCAAAGGAAGGCAGTTTTTAGAAACTTTTGATGGTGATTCTATAATGCGTTTGTTGTAAATTAGACAGTTTTGCCCCAAAGCAATTATTCAGACAAGATGTTAACCTAATTTAAGGTTTACGTTTAACCTAGTTTTAGCTCTAGTAGATAAACTTAGCTTTTGGGTTGGGTTAATGGGTTCGTGAATTTAAGTTTCTAGACTGTGCAGACAAGGTGGGAGTTTATCGGTTGGTTGAGTTAGTTTTAAGTGATGGTAGCAACAACTAATGCCTAAGCTAACCAAGCCAGACCTCCCAAAAGAAAAGCAAACAAAAGTAAAAAGCCTATAGTAACGGCTAGTAAATAACGAAAAATTTGACCTTCACCCGAAGTCAGTCCTACAGTGGCCATGGCTGCTAGGATGTTGCTAATGGCAAAGATATTACCAAACGCACTGCCTACTAATTGGCCAACTATTAAAACTGGCTGAGCATAGCCCAAAGCCTGGTTAGCGGATAGTTGCAAGGGTCCAAACAGTAAATTCGAAACAGTACTAGATCCAGTTAAAAAGGCTCCCAAAGCGCCAATTGCCGGAGCTAACCAAAGCCAATAGTGTCCAGTCACCAGCCTCAGTTGGTTAGCCAGAGTATCCACCATACTGACAAGCTCGCCATCGGGTTGGTTAAAACGCAGTAAGCTGACTATACCTAAAGTAGCTATTAAAGTAACCGTAGCCGGACCAAGCTTGCTGATGGTACGACTTAGGCTGTGTTTAATGTCTGACCAACTTGCTTTAAACAACCAACTGGAAAACAACACTACTGGCAGAAACGGTAACAATCCCGGAAGCATTAGCGGAGCTACTTGATAGCTTAAAGAGTCTAAACCCAATAAGTTTGGCCAGCTTAGCTGGAGTTGACTTAGCCAATGGCGTAGGCCCAAACTTCTCAGTCGGGTAACCAATAACCCACTGGCGATTAGCACGTACGGCAACCAAGCTTTGACCATTTGCCAAGAAGTTAGATTTAGGGTGGTTTCGCCTGCTTTAGGCAGATCTTCTGGTGGTAGGTTAGTAGTAGGTACTAGCCAACCTAATTTGGCTAAGATAATAATTCCCACCAAAGCTGCCAACCCACCCAAAATTGAGGGTAATTCTGGACCTAACAGAACAACAGTTAGATAATACGTACCCAAAAACAATCCAGCCGTGACCAAACATAGGGGTACAATTTGCTTAACCGTTGTCCAACCTGGTAATTGGCGAATACCTTTTAGGTAGATTAACATTCCAACAATGGGCACTAGGATCCCTCCTAGTACATGCAGTAAGGCCGTAGTTTGCAAAATCCAAGTATGGTTTGACGGCTCCACTAAACCAAAGATGGCTAGCATCGGAGTGCCACTAGCTCCAAAAGTGACGGCTGTACTATTGAATAGTAAACTAATAATTATAGCTGTGACTGGCCGAAAACCCAAACTAACCAGTAAAGGAGCAGCAATCGCGGCTGGCGTGCCAAAACCAGCAATTCCTTCCAAAAAGCTACCAAAAGCATAACCAACCAGTAGTAGTTGCACTCTGGCGTCTGGATGAATACTCGCCAGGCTGGCTTGAATTATTTGAATTTGTTTGGTTTGTTTTAGAACCTCTAACAACCACACCGCTCCGAAAATGATCAGTAAAATTTCTATGGCTCGTAGTGCTCCAATTAGCCATAGTCCCAAAATTTCCAGCCAACCAAATTGCCAAAATAAACTGGCTATGCTGGTTGTTAGAATTAAACCAATAGGCAACACTTTTCTGGCTGGCCAGTTGAGTCCTGCTATTCCTATAATTATCCAGACAATTGGTAAACCAGACAAAACAAACAACATAACCTACAACCCTTATCTAGAAGTCGCCACTAGCAGTTAACTTAGAGGCTGTCTGCTTAGAATTATTTTTAACTTTTACGATTTTGCCAAAAATAGGTTTCTAACCCATTTGCTTGGTTTAACCACAGTGGTTTGGCTTATTCGGCGTCTGAAGTTTTTATTTTTCAGATAACTAACAACGTTGATTTGTTACCCCTAGGCAACGCTCACCCGTTTCCCCTGGAGGGCTAAACTGAGTACTTGGTTTAAGCCAAAAGTGATATCTATCCAATACTGTCTCAGTCAATAGAAAACCATGACTGACTAAAAGCGTTGTGGCCGCTTCTGCTTTGGGTGACTTTTGATCAATCATAACTAACTTAGTGTTATTACGCTCTAAATGTGCTACGATCTGTGGTAACTCCTCGGTAGGATAGTGAAAATGCACTAAAAATTTGTAACCACTTAACCTTTCTGACAAAAAGCACAAATCAGCTCGGTCAGCTATGAGGAAAATTTTGTCCGTGTTAGTAGTGTATTTTTGAATAGTTCCTACCAACAAATCGCGATTGTTTACCACTTCCAAGCTAAACTTAGCTTGCCACCTGGAAAGCTCTTGTTGACCTAAAACTACTTTGGCAAACCCGAAAAAGTAGGTAATTGGTGAGTAAAAATTCAAAATCAAACTACCTTGGGCAAAGGTGTAGGTAAAGGTTTGCAAAACTAACAAACTGAAAATAGTGTCTTTCACTTTGGTAATTATCGATTCTATAGTAAACCAGCGTTGGCTTAACAGGCCTAAACCCAAAACTCCTAAAGGCAGAACTTGTAACATATAGTGTGGGTAATTGCGTTCGGACAACAAGACGGCACACATAGCTGCTCCCAGCCAGTTGGTAAACCAGAACCAACGTTGACTGAAGTGTTGTTGGAATAATAACCAGCTGCTAGTTACTAGCCACAAACTAAGTAAACATAAGCGTAGCTGATTGCCCGATACTGACCACTCACTTAGGTTAAAACCAAACAAGCTAACCGAGTTAGCTGCGTAGGTAATATAGTCTTGATTATAACCCCAAATGGCAAAATAAAAGTCTGACCAGTATCCATTGAACCAGTAAAGCGCGCCAGTGACCAGATATGGCAGAACCAGCAAGCCAACCAGACTGCCAAAATAGCGCCAAAACTGGGTTTGTCTAACCAGTTGAGTGACAAAAGTTTTACCTAAATTCACCAATTTAGTTAAGGTTGATCCAGTTGAATTTGGATTATCTGTCGTTAAAGACAGTTGTTGCTGGCCATAAATTACAATTAGAACTAAGGTTAGGATAGCAATTTCTAACACGGCATGCATTTTGCTAAAAGCTGCCAGAGACCACAACACCGAGCCCAGTAACCACCAACCAAACTGCGGTTGAGCCAATGGTTTCGGCAAATTTAACCCAATCAGCAAACAAACTAGCCCCAACCAAATTAGAGGCATAAACCAGTTCTCGGCGTTAAACACAGGCCCTTCAAAAACCAAATTCAAAGCCAAAGTGTAGACTACAGCCAACACTTGACTGGTGCGAGTACTAAGGCCAAATAAGCGCGAGCTGAGCCAATAAAAAGCCACCACTCCCAAAAAAGCCAGAATGGCATTAAGCAATCTTAGAGGCCACAAACTATTACCAAATAACCAGTAACTTAAAGCGTAGACCAAATAGATCATTGGTGGTTTGTGATCCCAGGCGTCTACATATAGCCACTGGCCTTTGGTAATGGCTTGACCTATGGCCATGTAAATGTTTTCATCTACATACCACCAGGTTTGCCAAAAAGAAGGCAACCGTAAAACCAACATTAAACCAAAGAGCCCTAGCCAGAACCATTTTCCTTCGACTTTCCACCAACGAGACATATTTGCTTTAGCTTAAAGTTGAACCAATTATTAAGATTGATGGTTTTCCTCCAAAAAATTGGCCACTATTCACTTTCAGTAGTGTTTGTTTAACACAATTGCTGAATTTAGTTGAATTTTTGTAAAGTACAAATTCTTGTCTGGTTGGCTCAGACAACCAAAGAGTCCAAAACTGTTGGCTTTTACTAGTTTTCACATCTTTCGCTACTTCAATGCGCATGGTTATTTTAAAATAAATTCACTAATTTCTCGAATTTCTTCCTCGGTTAGAGTTTGTTTTGGTTGAAAAGCTTTATGAATAATATTTTCTAACCGATCTAACGAGTCTTTAGGCCCAAGTTGTTGCATACGCCAATAATTAACTTTGGTTTGCAGTTTGTATAGCATGCTTTTAGCCAGCCAACCCAAAGTAGCTTGATGTTGTAGAGCTTTTCTTTCCAAGGTGGCAATGTTGGTACCAAACAACCAAAAAAGCCAACTGTAGATCAAGAAAATACCTAGCCCTCGTAACCAAACCAAGCTTGGTCCAGCCAATACTTCAAAACTAAATTTACGCCACAATTCTCTTTCTACAGCTAATTTGGTGTTATTGGCTAGGTTACTTAAGCTACTGTTCCAATCAGTCCAAAAGTTGGTCCAAGAAGACTGGTTTGGTAATTCCAGATTAAGGTTAATTGCTGGCCAAAATCGGTCGATGATTTGAGTTTGCACCCAGTTTTGATATTCGGCCTGAAGAGTTAAGCTACTTAAAAATATACACACAGCTAAAGCCACTATTAACCGCCCCACAACTAAACCAGGATATTTAGCTAATCTCTCTAAAAATTGTCCGTAAGGTAAGTGACTGAAAGGAGTTTTAGCAATAGCTTTTTGTCCAAAAGGCTCTAATTCAGGAGCAATAAAAGGGGTAAATTGACCAACCAAACGAAGTGGATTCATACCAAAATTTTTACTGTTTGGACAAACCTAAAATGTCAAGCTTGACTTTTTTGGAAAAACTA
>Ga0308389_1002020_pt1 | contig 13118 bp, 13 predicted proteins | sample Hotspr2Sample148_FD_202362 | JGI IMG/M metagenome (GOLD analysis project Ga0308389, IMG submission 202362) | Hot spring phototrophic mat microbial communities from Mushroom Spring, Yellowstone National Park, Wyoming, United States - 20040719_148 ... | reverse complement strand
CATGCTGAGGTATCAAGCAAAACGCTTAAAAAAGCATACCCCGAAGAAAAGATAGGCGTATTTGTAAAATTTTCTAATGGCAGGGTTGGTGTTGTTGAATATTCAGACATGCCACAGGAAAAACTATATGAAAAAGATGAAAAAGGGAATTTGCGCTACCTTGCGGGAAGTATTGCTATACACCTTTTTAATACACAATTTATTAAATCAATAACAAAGAGCAATATCACCCTGCCATTCCATGTGGCAAAAAAATCCATACCACAATATACTCATAAGGGCAAAATAAATATTACTGGTTTTAAGTTTGAAAAATTTGTTTTTGATGCATTACCATTAACTGAACGCAATTTTATTCTTGAAACTATCCGTGAAGAAGAATTTGCACCGGTAAAAAATAAAACGGGCATTGACTCCGTTGATACTGCTCAGGAACTCATGATAAACCTGCATAAAAAATGGCTGGTACAAAAAAATATTCCAGTACCAAAAGTTGTTGAAAAAATAGAGATTTCACCATTAGTTGCAGTTGAATCTGATGACATACCGGATTTCTTAGCATTACCACAACAAAAAGAGGTTTATATTTCATGAAACGGTACATAGAAAAAGTTAATACACTCATTGAATCATTCCCATACATTAAAGAATTCTATGGCAAGACCATTGTCATAAAATATGGTGGCCACGCTATGGAAACTGATGAAGGCAAGCGTTCATTTGCACAGGATATGGTACTGTTAAAGTACGTAGGCATTAATCCGGTCATAGTTCACGGTGGAGGCCCACAGATTAATACGTTGTTGAAACAGGTTGGCGTTGAAAGCTCATTTGTAGGCGGCATGCGTGTAACCGATGCACCCACAATGGAAATTGTTGAAATGGTACTTGTGGGCAAAGTAAATAAGGAGATAGTTAATTATATTAACCTGGCTGGTGGAAAAGCAGTAGGATTATCCGGCAAGGATGGGAATCTCTTTGTTGCCGAAAAGATTTATCATGACATGGATGGCCAAAAAATGGACATTGGCCAGGTGGGCACTATAAAGCAGGTTAACCCGCTGATTATTGAAACGCTGGATAGAGAAAAATTTATTCCGGTTATTGCTCCCATTGGCTGTGATGAGAATGGCTTAACTTACAACATTAATGCAGATATTGCAGCAGGCAAATTAGCAGAAGCCCTGAAAGCTGAAAAATTAATACTATTAACGGATGTGGAAGGAATTAAAATTGATGATAAACTTGTATCAACGGTGCGTAAAGAGGAGGTAAATAATCTTATTATAAATAATAAGATTACCGGTGGGATGATACCAAAGGTTAATTGCTGTCTTAGTGCATTAAAAGAAGGTGTCAGCAAAACCCATATTATTGATGGCAGGGTAGAACATGCAGTATTGCTTGAAATATTTACTGATGCAGGGATTGGAACAGAGATAATATAAATTTACACAGGCTTCCCAACAGGAATAATATAAAGTGGCTCTTCACCTTTTGGCAGCGACAACACTTCTTTAACCATTTCATCGTGAAAAGCACCAACCATAACGCAACCCAATCCCAATGCAACAGCCTGCAGGCTAATATTCTGTCCACAATGCCCTGCCTCCATGTGCACATACCTGATGCCACGCTGTCCATAATGCCCAGTTGTACGCTCATATATAGCCGTTATGACAATAACAACAGGTGCTTGTTCAATAAATGTTTGATGCAATGCTGCCCTGCACAAAGCACTTTGTACATCATAAGGAATAATTTGTTTTAATCCATGATTTTTTACAATATACTGATATAAACCTTTTTGTAGTTTTTCTACCTTGTCAACTACAGCATAGCAGTTTAAAGGATAGGTAGCACCCGCAGATGGCGCAGTACGGTAATAGCCCTGGGATATGCCACTGGCAGCCCAGAGTATTTGCGATAGTTCCTGTAAAGAAATAGCAGCATCAGAAAAACGGCGCACAGAACGTCGCTGTTTCAGGGTGCGTTCCACTGAAACTTTGCCATCAAAGGATGGTTGTGGAAGAATAATGATATTTGATGCCATACTATTCTCCAAAAACAGGTATAGTATTATACACTAAAATGCAAAGTCAATACTTTCCGTAATATTTTTAAGCTTTACAAATAGTATGGTTTCACTTTAGTTATGTTTCATTATGTATAGATATAGATTATTACAAAGGAACTATCGCATGAAAAAAATATTTTTTATAGTCTTATTACTGAGTATGGCTATTCCTGCATTTGCCAAGGTTTCGTATGATGATGAGAGAATATTTACCCGTGCAAAGATAACAAAAATTGAAAAACACCGAATAGCAGGTGATGATAATTATCCATTATTTGAAACTAAAATCCATCTTACTATACTGGATGGCAATCTAAAAGGGCAAACAAAAATTGCCACATTCAGAGGTGAACATGACCTGCCAAAAGATATGTTTTATAAAGAAGGAAATATTGTTTTTATTGGCATATCAATTACAGGCCAGGAACATACAACTGAATATATATCGTTATATGATATAGACAATACTGCCATGATTATTACACTTACAGTTCTTTTGATACTGTCTGTAATTATCATAGGCAAAATAAAAGGTTTCTTTTCTTTATTAGCTTTAATAGCTACTATTTTGCTTGTTTTCTTTGTGTTAATACCTTTAACGCTAAAAGGCTATCCACCTTTGATATTGGCGATAGTTATCTCTATTATATCCACTGTGATAACCTTGCCCATAATTGCTGGATTCCAAAAAAAGACACTTGCTGCAATTTTAGGCGCATCTTTTGGAATAATCATTGCCTCTATTCTTGCATATATTGTGGGAAATATCATGCACCTGTCAGGATTTGTTACCAATGAAATGCTCACTGTATTTTATGTTGCTGATATAAACATTGACTTGCGTGGATTAGCACTGGCAAGTATTATTATTGCTGCGTTAGGTGCGGTAATGGATGTATGTATTTCAATAGCATCGGCAACTGCAGAAATTTATAATGCAAATCCAGATTTATCCCATAAAGATGCATTTAAATCAGTATTAAATATTGGAACTGATATCTTGGGTTCAATGGTTAATACGTTGATACTGGCATACGTAGGTAGCTCATTATCATTAATTTTGCTGATATCAATGCGCATACAACCAGGAATGCCGGTGTGGATGATATTTAACTATAACCCCATTTTAAGTGAGATAGTTAAATCAATCATTGGCAGCATTGGTATGTTTATATGCATCCCAATCACTGCTTATATTTCCGTACATTTATATAGGAAAAAAGATAGTTGATATTAAATCCACTATACCCTACCGTTCAAAGCCGGTAGGGTCCACGTACCTGCCATTCGCCATCACTTGCCACACGCCCTTCTACACCATTGCACAATGGGCCAACATATCCAGGCAATACCTTATGTGGTAAATTGAGATTAACGGTATTGCAGGTTTCAGTAGCACCGTACCCTTCATAAATCCTGACACCCATTGCCATAAACACTTTGCATAAATCAGCTGGTAAACTGCCGGCAGCTGAAAAAGCAAACCGTAATCTGCCGCCCAACTTTTCCCGCACCTTGCTGAATACAAGTTTATCAACCAGCCTGTATTTAAACGCCAGCCATTTGCCAACACCTTCAGTGAAATCAATACCTTCGGACATATCAATAAAACCATTTGCATCTGCACGGGCTTCAGTAAGTTGCAATCCAGTTTTAATTGCAAAATCAAAGATTTTCTTCTTTATTGGCGATTTGGCTGCCATATCACGCATTGCCATGAAAATACGCTCATATATTCGTGGAACCGACATGAATACCGTTGGCCTGAAAATCTGCAGGTCCTCAACCAGCGTCATAGGTGAGGAATATGCTATCGTTGCAGCTCCCATCATTGCTGTACCATGGCCACATTCACGTTCATAGGTATGGGCAAGCGGTAAAAACGAAAGCAACACGTCATCTTCACGATATTCCGGGACAATACGCAAATCTCTGCAACAGGCTGCATTTATGCTGAGATGAGTATGAACAGCACCTTTCTGCCTGCCGGTGGTCCCTGAAGTGTACACAATAGTCATTGGATCAAGTATGTTCACTGATCGCCATCGCCGCTCATAGGCAAGCCTATCATTTGCCAACAGTTTAACGCCCATATCCCGTACCTGTTGTAACGTCAAAATACGTGAATCATTCCCTTTGTACTCATCTTTCATAATGATGATTTTTTCTAATGTTGGCATTTCCTGTATTGCACTCAATGCACGTGATAAAATTTCTTCATCCTGAACATATAAAATTTTAGATCCTGAATCATTAATTATAAAACTCATTTCTTTAGCCGAAAGCGTTGGATATACACACACAGTGATACCACCGGCACATAGAATTGAATAATCTGCCCATAACCATTGTGGTGCAGTGTGGGAAGCTATAGCAACACGGTCACCTTTTTCCACCCCAAGACTCATAAGCCCGGCAGCTAACTGTTTTACTATAATTCCCAATTCAGCATAGGTTATGGATGTTGTTATATTTGGCCCGGTCTTCCACCATTGTGCACGCCGGGTACCAAACTTTATTACATTCCTGTTTAATAATTCAGGGAATGTCAGTTGTTCTATATACCACTTATGTACCATAAAAGCCTCCTTGAAGATAATGAAAAAATTTAAAGGATACTCAGCATATTTTATTACACTAATATTTTATTTTGTATATGTCAAGTTGAATATTATAATTGTCGTTTTAAATAATAAAAAAATTTTTGTTATTACCTTGATTTCCACGAACACACAATTATAACATTAGAGTAATTGTATTTATTATTTACGTCTAACATCTTTTTACCGTTTGATCAAAATATTCATTGATAAAATATAGTATGCTCCATTCAATTGTGATATTACTGTATATGATTAATTCATCTCTGCTCTACACTTGATATATGTTACTTCAACAATGGTGATGAAGATTATGAAACATGTAGCATCTGTTATCGTATTTATGATAGCAATAGTTTCTATCATCCTTCACTGTACTTGCAGTTCCAGGCAAACTACAACTGCTCAGCCCATACGTTTTGTTGTTATTAACAACACATCACCGGATTCGCCCTATGAGGTGTTTAATCCTCAACTGGAAAATACCCTGCTATCAATCAATAAGGAAAATCCTGTGTTTACCATGCATTGCGGAAATATCATTCATGGTGGCTCGTCAATCATGGGTATTAACAAATTAGATATTGAAAAACAATTCCAGCAATTTTACAGGTATGCAAAAAAGCTTAACAGCATCCTGTTTACTGCATGCGGCCCATTAGATATATATAATGATTCCACAGCTATCTATACAAAATTTACCCAGAAAGATGCATGGTATTCCTTCAATTATGGCAGCAATCACTTCATTGTAGTATACAGCAACAGCAAAACATCCCTGTCACTATCAGACAAACAATTAGCGTGGTTACAAGAAGACCTGAAAAAAAATTCCCATGCACATATATTTATCTTTTCATACTTTTTGCCAAGCTTTCATCGCACAAAGCAGCAATTTTTAAATGATTCCCACCAGAAACTGCATGAACTCCTGTCACAGTATACTACTAAAGCTTTCTTTGGCGCCACCGGATTTACTCAACCAGTAACTATCGGCACTATTCAATATATCCCTGTTCCCTGTGACAATAATTATGCAAATAAATATAAAAAAGCAATACGCTATTATGTCGTTGACTTTGACGGCCAAATCATTACTGTTGTACCACGGTATTTTTAAATGCGATAAGGATATGCCATGCAACGCGAAATAAAATTTGATTCCATACATGAATTTATACATGCCCTGCATGCCAGCAACATAACAAAGGCTGCATTTACGCAGATTAATGAAAAGCGTGCAGTTGAAGTACAACCTGGCACATTGCAGGTTGTGGATGTAGTTATTGCAGAAATACTTGCCTACAAGGATGCAACCATCTATAAATGCAAAATTGAGAACGCTAACCTGAATAATCTTTATGCAATGCTTGAAGATGAAGGTTTTGAATTAACAAAACGAAGCAGGAACATCACATAATCATGGAAGCGATAGTTACTATTGAAAACCTCACCATTTCATTCACAAACCTTTATGGCAAAAGCTATGCGGTTAGAAACCTTTCACTGTCCATACCAAAAGGCAAAACATTAGGGCTTGTTGGCGAATCGGGTTGCGGCAAATCTGTAACAGCATATTCAATCCTTAATTTAGTGCCCAAACCAGGAAACATTGAAACAGGAACTATTCATTACAATTCCATTGACCTGCTCCACTGCCCAGAAGAAACACTCAGGTCAATCCGCGGGAAAAATATAGCCATGATATTTCAGGAACCCATGACATCACTCAACCCGGTATTTACCATTGGCTATCAGGTGCAGGAAGCAGTTGAGCTTCACCTACAGTACAACAAGGAAGAAGCAAAAGAGTACACCATTGAACTTTTAGGCAAAGCGGGCATACCCAACCCATCACAGCGGTATTACGCATACCCACACGAGCTATCCGGGGGGTTGCGCCAGCGAGCTATGATTGCAATGGCGCTTGCTGCTCATCCTGACCTGTTAATTGCCGATGAACCCACAACCGCGCTTGATGTTACCATACAATCACAGATACTTGATTTGCTGCTTACACTGCAAGCCACCGAGCACATGTCCATGCTTTTAATCACGCATGATCTGGGCATTGTAGCAAATACCGCAGATTATATTGCCATCATGTATGCCGGTGAGATTGTGGAATCAGCACCAACAAAAGAGATTTTTGAAAACCCGTTGCATCCATACACCCATGGGCTTATCAACTGTATACCGTCACTAAAATCAACAGCTAAGCGCCTATACACAATCCCCGGCAACGTGCCCATCATTACACAACCACCACAAGGATGTGTGTTTCATCCACGATGCATGCTGGGCGATGATGAATGTTTACAGCATCCTGTTAATCTGGAAGAGAAAAAGAAAGGCCATTGTGTGCGGTGTATTAAAGTGTAGGGCAGGCTTTAATCCTGCCCTATTTCATTATTAGTATGCAAGATTTATATGGTAGGTTTTCTTGATGCCATTTAAGATTGTCTGAAATTTGTTTGGATCTTTTTCCCGAGTGGTCTTTAACAAATCAACAACCTCGGCCCTTGTCAATACAACATCATAATGTTCGCAATGAGCCATTGCTTCCTTGCCGCATATGTTTCTGTTAATGCATGTTGAACATATAGAATTTCCCATTGTATCCTCCTTATCTATAAACATATCGTTTATATTCAAATGGTATGTGTATTATATATAAGCAATTACCGTGCCAGTTTGGCAAAAACATGAGATATTTTTTGTTTAAAGGAGGATTTTCTAAAGATTATGGCAAAATTTTACCTCTTTTTACCCAATAGTACACTTTCATTAAGAATTATGCCATAACTTTTATTACATTTTATGTGCGATAGTTACTGTTCATTGAACACTTTCATGTAATTGTTCATATTTTTACAATGATTGTTGCCTTTTTTTGTTGAATATTAATATCAGTGTATCATTTTTACAACATCATCCCAGTATACTTATAAGGCCAATTCCGGCAAGAATAACCATTGCAGCAATACTATGCTGTAATAGATTCTTTTCGCCAAAGAAAATGGCCCCAAAGATGATGCCAAAAAGCATGCTTGAGCGCTTAACTGAAATCATATAGCTTACGGGAGCTATCTCCAATGCTAACATGTGAAATGTAATCATAATACCCTGTGTTACGCCTATGAGCATAATCTCTTTTGTAAATATGCGTGCAACATTATCTACCAGCATAGACCATACAACAAGAATTAATGCCAGAATAGTAAAATACACTGCACCAAAAAATGATGGGCTTGAATACAAAACACCCATCTTGCCAAAGTTTGCTGTTATGCTGTACAGCAATGCCACTGCAAGCATAAACAGCGAACCTTTATCCGACATTATAGCTTTAATGGGTTCAAGTACATATTGCCCTGGCTTAAAGTACAGGCTATACGTTCCCATTACCACACATACTATACCCAACGTCCCCCACATTGTAACCTTTTCACCAACCATAATCCAGGATGTAAGTATTAGCAAAAGCGGAGTGAACGCTAAAAACGGCAATGTGCGGTACATTGGTGAAATCTGTAAGGCGCGCATATACAGTACAAGAGCAACCACCTCTATGGGCGGAGAACATATAAAGACATAGGCAATGCGCCAATCAACAGCAGGGACTCCCTTTACAAGAACTATCGTCCACAACACCGGTAAAGAAAAAAATATTCGGCCTGCTGCCACTGTTACCGGGTGAATCTTTGGTGCATTCTTAACCAGCACATCGCCTATGGCTAAAAAAAGCGCGCACAATAGTGCATATATAACCCAGATAGAATACCTCCACAATTTATGGGTAGTCTTTTACTATGCCCGTTTTACCTCAGGTGTCAATAGAAAAAATATCAACTTTCCCCATCAAATATCATAATACCGCTGTAAATTTTTGTATGACAGCGCTTCTAAAATATGGCGCTTTTCAATTGATTCTGAATTATCCAAATCAGCAATGGTACGGCTTACTTTCAATATGCGGAAAAAACTGCGTGCTGAAAGGTTCATGCGCTTTATTGCAAGCTCTAACAATGATTCACACTCAGCGTTTATTGCGCAAAACTCTTTTACCTCATCACTGGTCATGCGCCCATTGCAGGTAGTGCTTCTTCCCTGAAAACGTTTAGCCTGAATTTCGCGTGCTTTCATAACACGCTGGCGCACCTGGCTGGAGCTTTCGGCGTTGCCCTTTCCTAAGAGGTCCTTATACGGTACCCTTCCCACCAGCACTTCAATATCAATCCTGTCAAGAATAGGCCCTGCTATCTTGCTAAAGTAGGTGCGTATTTTGCCGGGTGAGCACTTGCAAGGTATTTCCGGGTCAAACAAATACCCGCACTGGCAGGGATTACTTGATGCAACAAGCATAAAGTCTGCAGGAAACGTCATGGTGCCCAGCGCACGTGATATGGTAATATGGCAATCCTCAAGTGGCTGGCGCAATGCCTGTATAACATCATTGCGAAATTCCACAAACTCATCTAAAAACAGCACCCCGTTGTGCGCCAGTGACACCTCGCCCACATTAGGGATTTTGCCGCCACCAACAAGTGCCGCATCAGAGCTTGTATGGTGCGGTGCCCTGAATGGCGGTGTATACATGAGGCCCTGCCCGTGTCCAAGCGCCCCACCAACTGAATGAATCATTGTGGTCATAATTGCCTGTTCCTTGGTAAGCGGCGGCAAAATCCCCGGTACACATTTTGCAAGCATGGTCTTCCCTGAGCCAGGGGGGCCATACATCAGTATGTTATGCCTGCCAGCAGCTGCTATCTCCAGTGCACGTTTGGCTGTTTCCTGCCCCATGACACTTGCCATATCAAGGTAGCCGTTTGGGGAACTATCGCCACTAACATGGTGCGTATATGCTTCCATTCTTCCACAGCATGCCTCTATTGCCCCGGCAATGTCCTTAACAGGGTACACCTTTATTCCTTCAATGGCTGTTGCTTCGTTACGGTTTTCATGCGGCACAATAAACTCATGAATGCCTGCCCTATACAGCGCTATAGCCATTGAGGTAACTCCCTTTATGGGGCGCACCCTTCCATCTAGTGAAAGCTCACCAACCATGGGTATGTCAACGCGGGCACTTTCAACCTGCCCTGTTGCGATAAGTATTGAAACTGCAATAGGTAAATCTAAGTTAGCACCTTCCTTGCGATACCCTGCAGGAGCCAGGTTAACAATAAAATTCTTTGGTGGGAATTCAAAGCCAGAATTTTCAATTGCTGAGCGAATTCTATCTTTTGACTCGCGGATAATGGAATCAGGCAGCCCAACTATGGTAAAGTTTGGTAGCCCCTTAACGATGTCCACCTCCACATCAATGAGATGGGCATCAATACCATGAATAACAAGCGACGTAGCTTTTGACAACATGTAGTTTCCTCCTTACGTGTTTTATATATAAAACGCTTGAGGAGGAAAAATTTTAAATTTTTTTGCTGATTTTTTTATTTTTTTTCTAAAAATATGCAAAAAGAATTAATATCATCTGCAAACCTATCAACCAGCACAATACCTTCATTTGCTAATTCCAATATACGATTAGGCACAATACAATATAAATATATATTTCTGAATTTATGCCGGTATGCACGCATTTCATCTAATTTTGTGTATGTTTCAATTGTTATAATTTGTGGTCTAACATTTTCTATTGATGTAATGGCACGACGTAAAAGAAGGCTGTGGTAATCTCTTCCTAAGGGGATATCGCCATCAATGGCGTGTATTATTCGTTCCAGGACATTTTCGCACCCGGTATAGATTGAATGCAATGAACCTGCTATAGCTTTGAGATGGGAATCAATATTTTCACAATCTTTTTCCGTTTCCAATCGCTGCAATTTGCGTTTAATACTGTTTTTTTCTTTTATTAAATATTCTATATCAGCTTTTATATCAGCTATCAGGGCTTCCATAATGTACCCTCTTTTTTTATTTTTTCCATAATATCTTGCCGTATTGCATCATCTTCAAAAAATATATCAAATGGAATATCACCAAATATATCTTGAAGCCTGGTAAACAACCCTGAGCGTTTTTCCGGGATTAATCCTTCTACATATATATCAACATCTGACATTTCATCAAAAACTTCAGGATAAAGCAGTGACCCAAAAATATACACTGCTTGTGCACCCAGGCTATACAATAATGCAACAGCCTTATTTGTTCTTTCTAAAGCAATGGCATGTTGTTTCCTTTTTAACTCTTTTCGCCTTTTTGAAAGTATTGATTCCTCTGCCAATGTTATTATCACCTTCTAAATTTCCTGACAACAGCCACCACTACAACAGTAACTATCGCCACTACAAAAAGAAAGATTAAAAATCCAATCCAGGTAACCTTTGTCCCGCGTTTAAGCAGGGAATATGGGTTTAGGCTTGCCTGTGGTACAATCCTTCCTAACGTTCCCTTATACATTGCAGGGATATCGGGAGTACCATCACCATCCTCATCCTTGAAGCTACGGATATATTCAATGACACCCTGCCACTCTTTTACTTCCTGAATGCCGGATTTTCGTTTGTCAGCATCAACACGTGCCTCGGTAAGCTTTTCTATTGGCTTTCCATCACGCCATTTGGGTACAATATCTAAAATATGCCAGGTGAAGTTGCCAATGATTTTTAAAAATGTTGCATTGTAGATATCAGCAGCAACACGGTACAGCTTTGTATTGTTAGCTGAATAATCAAGCGGCACATAGCCATTTTCTTCATCACCAATCCAGATTTCCGTTACCCTGTCAAAAAGCATGCGGTTAGGATTGTATGTAAATTTTACACCTGAAATCTGTATAAAATAATCACTGCCTTTTAGCGGATAGATGCTTGTTAAAATTTCCAGTGCCTTCTTAATTTCCGATGCATACAGATAGCATGTTATAAGCGGGTAACCCATACTCTTTTTTTCATCCATACCAATGCCAAGTGGTATGGCAGCAAATGCATCAGACAGCACCACCTTGCCGGTCTTGCCCACAACGATGTTATCCCGTATAACACCGTTAGATATCACACCCATCACCACCTTGCTATCCGGATCTTTTGGATTTGAATCAACCTTGTTAACATACCAGCGTATTGAATCGGCAATAAGATTGCCCAGGTTACTTTCTTCTTCTTTCAATACCAAATCAAAGCTTGTTTTAGCCAAAACACTGTCCCATTTTAATTTTAGGGGCGATAGTACCTGTGCATTAACTGTTTGCGCAAACTGGTTGATAAGAGCCGTTATTGCTGGATCTCCTTTTATGGAATCGTTAATATCAACATACTTATAATCTTTTAATGTGACTCCACCGTTTGAAAAACTTAAGTCAAGAACAGCCACCTGCTTGCCATATTCGTATGACTGCGTAATGATTGTTTTATCAACAATGATTGGCTGATTGATTTTCACATGAGTGTGCCCACTGATGATAATATCTATTCCTTTGACTGCTTTAGCAAGCTGTACATCCTCGGATTTATCAAAGTCAATTTCATCTTTATCTTTATACTTTCTTATGCCACTGTGTGAAATACATATAACAATATCCACCTTTTCGCGATTGCGCAAAATATCCACCATCTGTTTTGCTGTTTGCACCTGATCGGCAAAGGTTACAGGATCAGCAAACGGTGAAACCTCAGCAGCATCTTTTCCAATAAGACCAAAAAAACCTATCTTTAACTTTCCTTTTGTTATGACCGTATATGGTTTAACCAATTCATCTTCAAAAACCTTTTCCAGGCTATCATCGTCCTTGCTTTGGGCACTGAATACAATATTGCTTGCAACAATTGCAGGCAACGCATTGTACCGCTGTGCTGCCCGTATAATGCGAGCAAGTCCATCCGGATATAAATCAAATTCATGATTGCCTAAGGTTATAACGTCATAGCCCATTTTTTTCATGAGCCTAAGTTCAAAGGCTTCCTCACGGCACAAAAGATGAAACACTGAACCCATCAAAAAATCGCCGGAATCAAGCAGCAGAACAGGATTTTTCCTGTTTTTCTTAACATCATTAATGACAGTAGCAATACGAGCCCACCCACCAACAGTATTGTCATCATTAACTGTATTTGGCGTATAATCAATGTTAGGTGAAAATCCTAAAAAATGCGAATGTAAATCTGTAGTCTGAATAATGGTAAAATCCTGCCCAAATAATGGCATTGCACATGCTACAATAAGACAACAGATCATAATATATTTCTTCATAACACCAAACCCCCTGAAGTATTTGTGATAGTATCAGCTGTATTGTAAAAACACATTTTTATCAAGCACAAAATATAAACTTGTGGCAAGTGTTTTTAATAAAAGGGGTCAGAGCATCATAACGGTTCAATGTTCAATGTTCAAGGTTCAAAGTTCAATATTCAAGGTTCTATGTTCTATGTTCAAGATTTAACTTTTAGAATTTAATGTTTATTGTTGCAACT
>Ga0308389_1002008_pt1 | contig 13170 bp, 12 predicted proteins | sample Hotspr2Sample148_FD_202362 | JGI IMG/M metagenome (GOLD analysis project Ga0308389, IMG submission 202362) | Hot spring phototrophic mat microbial communities from Mushroom Spring, Yellowstone National Park, Wyoming, United States - 20040719_148 ... | reverse complement strand
CTGCAACATCAACACATACTCCAAAATTTTACTCTGCTGGGACAAAACCGCATGAGGTAACACATCATTATTTAGAACAGGAAGAGTTTGCATTTAATCCAACGCATGGTGGGCATATAAAGCTTCATGCTATAGTTGATGGCAAAAAGCAATTTATTGTGGATGCAGGTTCTAACTATATCGGTCGTGGTGTAAAAACAACGCTTTTTACAGCAAAGCAGATAGCAACCGCATTAAAAAAAGCGTATCCTGAGTATGAGTTTATCCCGCTTGCTGGCAGAGATGCATTTGGCGTGCAACAAAGCTATTAGTAAGCAACACGTTTTTTTAACAGTAACTATCGCCCAAAAAAATAAAAAATGATTTTGACAATACTATAAAAGTATTGTAATATAAAAAGTGGAGGAGCCAATGACCAAAGAAAAAATAATGGAACTGTATGCACGGTATGTTTCGCCTGGCAAGGTGGAGATGTACAAAAAGTATGACATTGCACTTGTGCCACATAAACGCCGTGGAGTGTTTTTGTATGATATCACCGGGAAGCGTTACATAAATTGCCATTGCAATGGGGGTGTGTTTAATCTGGGGCACAGAAATAAAAAAATAATGGATGCGGTTAAAAAAGCAATGCAGCGCTATGATATTGGCAATCATCATCTGATAAGCCAGCCCAAAGCTATGTTAGCACAAAAATTAGCAGCCACCATGCCAGCGGGTTTAAATCAGGTAGTGTATGGTGTTTCAGGTGGCGAGGCAATTGATACTGCCATAAAATTGGCACGGGCGGTTACAGGCCGGCCTAACATCATTTCGGCAATTGGTGGCTATCACGGGCATACGGGCCTTGCGCTTGCAACAGGAGATGAAAAATTTAAAAAGCCGTTTGAGCCGCTATCACCGGGTTTTGTACAGGTGCCGTTTAATGATGTTGAAGCAATGAAGGCTGTCATTAATGAACAAACGGCTGCTGTTATCCTGGAAACAATTCCGGCAACGCTGGGCATTGTTGTCCCTCATAAAGATTATTTTAGGCAGGTGTGTAAGCTTTGCCACAATCATGGTGCACTTTTTATCATGGATGAGGTGCAGACTGGTTTTGGCCGCACCGGCAAGCTATGGGGCTTTGAACATTTTGACGTGGTGCCTGATATTGTTGTGATGGGCAAGGGCATGAGTGGTGGCATTTATCCTATTACGGCAACCGTATATAAAGAAGACTATGCCTATTTTTTTAAGGAAAATCCATTTATACACATTTCAACTTTTGGCGGAAGTGAAATTAGCTGCTTTGCAGCCATGGCTGTTTTGGATATGTGCGATAGTTACTTGCTTAACCATGTAAACCAAATAGCTGATTATTTTACAAAAAAGCTTACTGTGCTTTCTTCACAGTATCCAAAAGCTTCATTTACGGTACGAGGACTGGGACTTATGATGGGGCTTGCGTTTAACGATGAGATGACAGCCCTTTTTATGGTTAAGCTGTTATTTGATAATGGCGTATATGTTGTGTATTCGGGCAATGACCCCAAGGTAATTCAGTTTTTGCCGCCGCTTATTATAACAAAGCGGGAAGCTGATTTAGTGATTGCTGCCATTGAAAAATCATTACAAGCCTTATCACAGTGAGGAGGCTACAATGGAAGATGATTATAAGGATATTATAGAGCATATAACACTATTAAACACAGTATATGAACTCAAACGAAAGCGAATACGTTTCATGCAACTGGCATCGGTTGATAAAGGGCTAAAGGATTTATCTGAAAACTTTTATAAAATATGGGATAAAACATCAAAAGGTTTTATTGTAAAAGATCCACAAAAGCATGCAAATAGTATTGATATTATCAAAGGGCTTTTTGGACATCATGATGAAATTATAACTATGATGCGGGGCAACAAAGCAATCCTCACAGTTGATAGGATACGCTTTTATCAATATCTGGTGCGTCATATTGCAAATACACGGGCGCTTCACTATCTGTATAACCTTTTTTATGGTGATGAAAATCTTTCCATTGAAAAGCTTGTTAAAGAACAACTGCCATATTTAGAACGATACCTGCCAACATTTAAAAAATTTGATAAAGCAAAAAATTTACAGGATTTAGCCCTGTCGCAGTTTGACGTGCAGAATATATGGTCTATTATTGAAATATATGACCGTATTCGTGATAATCTTATACAGGATACTAATTTATACAGGCAATTTACAAAAGATTTTACACGATTATATCGTGAGGACCTTACATTAAAAATTTTGGGGTATGGCGAAATATCTACCGTGATGCAGACCATGCATGGTTCGGTGTTCAATGAATCATTTACAAAAACAAAAGTCACTGAATCTGATTGGGTTTGGAAACGGATGCCCCCTATCGACACGCTTGATGATGTTGAAGCGCTAAAAAAGGTATATCATGAATACCGGGAAATACTGACAAAGAAAATTGGCATACAGGTGCCCATGCAGCAATTTCGTTATTTTAAAAGCAATGGATGGTATACTGTGTATGCGGGGCAGAAGAAAGTAAATCCGCAAATGGTTGGCAATACTTTAGTTAAACGCCTGGATGAGCACAATGCAATGGCACTGTTTAATAAGATTCTTATGGAATTAAAAAAATGGTACAATTTTAATATGAGCGATAGTTCCTTAAAAGTAGGTATTGACGGGCAGATATCAAACTGGGTACTGGTTTCAGCTGATGGTGCACTAAATTATGTGGGTGAAAATGATACTCTGTTGTATATCGATACAAGTACGCCATTATACCGCATTCATGGTGTAGAGCAGCTTAATGCAGAACTATTCTTAAAAAACACGCCATGGTTTTTACGGGCAATAATACGGGCACTGTTTTTACAGGAGGTTCTTGACCGATACTATGATGTGCGTTCGGTGGTCATTGATTGTATAGCCAACCTATATAAAGAAAAACGTGAAGATTTAATTCCTGAATTTATCAAAGCTGCTAATTATTTTTTTGCTTCACTGGATGAATCTATTCAGCCAGTAACCAAGGAAGAGATAGCAAAATATTATAAAAGCGATGCATTTATCTGGCGCTTATTTCAATTTGCACGCAGAGTTGATAAATTTGTAACTGAGGTTATCTTTAGAAAGAAATACATGTACCGCCTGCCAGAAAAAATAGAGCGATAATCTATGTCATTATACTTTTCCAGCCAAGGCAAAGTACTTTATGAGCATCCTCTATATGTTTTTTTCGCGGCTGTGAAGGATGTGCATATGCCATTAATGCAATGAGTATTGCCAGTTCCATTAATCGTACACTATAATCTTTGTCAGCCACTTCAATTGTAACAAATGTGTTATACCGCAATTTGAGCGGTATGATAAATAAAATGCCTAAATCCCATTCCAGCATTGTTGATGACACGGCATTATGGGCAATTCTATTATTAATGCGAACAGTTCCACGAGAAAAAATAAGCTTTGAGTTGGTAAGCCCCAATTTTTTTACACTGCGATAAATAAAGTTAATGAGTGCATGCGGCATGTTGCAGGTAAAGTAGCAATTGCCTTTCACTTTCTTTAACGGTTTAATTACTTTCTGCACTTTTCCCCTTATACGGCGCGGAACAACAATGTAATGATGAGTGGAGTCTATTTTGTTTAGTTGTATAATGTTTTTTCTGGAATTAGCCATGAATTTATACATAATTTGGACTTTTATTGAATTGTGTTATTGATGAAAAGTAGACCTGTCAAATAAAAATTTATAAAAGTTAATATAAACAAGTAAATATGGATAAATTTTTATAAATTTTTGACAAAAAAATCTTGAAAAATTGTAAATATATATTTTTATTTAATAAAAATAAATAAACAATTTGGAGGATATATATGGATTTTGAAACAACTACTTGTATTTCGTATGAAAATCTTCAAATTCTTTTAAAATATGCTGAGCAATTTAATGTAGCATTGCATACTTTTATTGTTCATCTTATTATTTATGCTGCAAAAAAAGAAAAAGTGCCAGCAAAAGCTTTTAAAAATATTTCTTATAGGAAAAGAGATATCAATAATCCTTGGAAAAGAGTACATCTGTATTTACAGTATAAAGAGTATGAATATTTACTTGATGTAAAGAAAATATGGAAGATGAGTGTAGCTAAAGCTATTGAATTTTGCGTTGATAATGTTTTAGAAGAATTTGTGAAATTTTTGTCTAAACTTGTCGACAAAATTGATGATGATTATACCGATAACTATCTTAAATACGAAATAAATAAAAGCTATTTATTTGAATTCGATACTTATGAGGGTGTTCACTGTTGCAGGTTTTATTGGGGATTACCGCTAAAATACGCAAAAACATTAAAACCAAAAACACAAAAACATTTTTAAATGGTTAAAATTGAGTATAAAATTCCTTTTATATAAAAGAAATGTAGTTTGTTAGCACTGATCATTCATAAATTTATTTTTGTGTACAAAAAAATAATGTATAATTTATTTTCCTTCGGTGAAAGGAGTGTAAAAATATTTGTGTTAAGTATTTTTTGGAATAAAAACTGCTTTACTGTTATTCTTTTTATAAATAAAAAAATCAGTTTTTAATTTTTTAAAAAATAATGGGTTTGTTATTTAAGACGGCAAAATGTATATATAATTTCTTACATAATGCATTTGGAATTTGAAGCGACAACAAAAGCAAAAATTTTTACACCCCATGTATTTAATGAAAAAACATTAATATTTTTTAAACAAATCCATACCATTATTCTTTAAGAGTATAATTGCTAACAATATAATTATACATCGTTTCAAGCGCTTTATCGTTTGGCCCATCAATGGCTGTGTCAATAATAACGTCCTTTCTATTTTTTTCAAACCAGTTATATAGCATACGCATGCCATCTTTTAGGGTAGGTGCACTGTGACATAGTTTAACTAATTTTCGCATTTCATCGCGGCTGAAGAAATTGCGAGCACCATTAATGACAAAAATAAAATGGCGCAAGTCGTCAGCTTCTACTACTTCAAGCTTATCTTTGCTGTAATCCTGCCGTTTTGCAGTAATGGTTTTTACATCTAATTCTTCAAATTCCTGCTGCAATTTTTTAACTTCAAGGTTATGCAAAAGCACCTTGGCCTGTTCAAAAAGAAAGTTCAAACTTTCTTCATCCAGTTTTTTTAAAAGCAGGTTGATGGCCTTAATATATTGTGCTGTAGTATCAGCAGTTGATGGGGATTTGATTTGTGTTTTTTTTGATGGTAATTTGCTTTTACTGTCTTTTTTCTTTTGTGTTGCCATAGTTATTTAATTTGTGCAATAACAGTATAAATAAATGCAGCTATAGCTATGGTTTGAGTAAACCACAGTCCAATTATCCATTTAATAGTGCTGGAACGAATTGTTTCAATTTCTTTTGAAAGTCGTAATTCTAACTCTTTTATTTCTTTCACTAATTTTAATTCTGTTTCTTTTAAATCGGATTTTGTTGCTGCTTCATTTTGTTTTATTGATTGTTCTAATGAATCAATAATTTCAGCCAATCCTTTTGCAATAACGTCATTTTCTTTGAATAATTCATAGGCTTTTAGAGCTAATCCCATAACGTTATATTCCTTCCTTGAAGTTAAATTAATTATAGCTATATAGTATATTAAATACGATTAATACAAAAAGTCAATTAAAATTATAAGCTAAACCTGAAATATCGCTTAATAAACGAAACTTTCCCTTTATTATAGGGTGGATACCGCAGAAAAGTATCAATCCAAAACGGCTTTTTTAAAACGCCTTTATAATGGGTAAAAGTATCAAAGCTTGCCTTCCCATGGTATTGGCCAATACCGCTATAACCCACACCACCAAACGGCAAATACGGCGAAACATAATGTGAGATAGTTTCATTAATACATCCACCACCAAAAGAAACTTCTTCAATAACCTTTTTCCATATTTTCTTTTCCTTTGTGAAAAGATACAGCGCCAGCGGTTTGTGAAATTTTTTTACAATCGATATTGCTTCTTCTATTGTATTGAATTCCAATACAGGTAGAATTGGGCCAAATATCTCTTCTTGCATTGAAGGATGATCAAGTGATATGTTGGTAAGAATAGTTGGAGCTATGAAACGTTCGTCCTTATGTGTTTGTCCGCCTGCTACAATGGTGCAGTTTTTCAGCATGCGTTCTAACCGTTCAAACTGCACTGTATCAATAATCCGTGCAAAATCAGGGCTTTGCTGTACATCATTGCCATAAAATTGTGCAATATACTTTTTTGCTGCTTCAATAAATTCATTAACTTTGCTTGTATGTACCAAAGCATAATCCGGCGCTATACATGTTTGCCCGGCATTAATACATTTTCCCCACAAAATCCTGCGTGCCGATACATCAACGTCTGCATCCTTATAGACTATTGCCGGGCTTTTGCCTCCCAACTCTAATGTAACAGGTGTCAAATGCTTTGCAGCAGCCTGCATAGTGGTTTTGCCAACATCAGTACTGCCGGTAAAAAAGATATAGTCAAATTTTTGATTCAAAATTTCGTCATATACTCCCGGATATTTCTGAGCCACAGCAATATATTCTTCAGGGAAAAACTCAAGTATCATATCATACAAAACTTTTGAGCTTTCTTGTGCAGTATAGGCCGGTTTAATAACAGCACAGTTACCAGCAGCTATCGCACCTATTAAAGGATTCAATACTAAATTAATAGGGTAATTCCATGCACCAATAATAAGTGCAACACCATACGGTTCAGGGTAGATAAAGCTTTGTGAAAAAAGATGAACAATAGGAGTTTTTACTTTTTTAGGCTTTGCCCATTTTTTTAAATGCTTTGCCACATGATCTATTTCATAAATAGTTACTGCAATTTCCGTAGCAATAGTCTCATACTTTGGCTTTTTAAAATCTTTGTCTAATGCTTCAATAATACGGTTGCCATAGGTTTTCAGCGCTTTGCGTAAAGTGGCAAGTTGATGCAATCTGAACTCAATAAGTTTAGTTGCACCACTATCAAAAAAAGTGCGTTGCGCTGTCACTATCTCATTAATTTTTTTCATACCTGCCTCCATTTGGAATGAATATAAAATAATAATAAAAATAGAATAATGCAATACAAAAATAAAAAATTGGGGCGATAGTTACTGGGGAAAGGTTTAAAAGTAGGAAGTCACTTACTATGTTAAATACTCTTTTTTTAATGAATAATTTTTCAGAAAGGATTTTTTTCTTGAAAAAATAATTAAAAAAATTTTCATATATACTTTATACATGAATGGAGGAATAAAATATGATAAAATCCTATGATGATTTTACAAAACTTTATTCACTGCAAAAAACATTGCGATTTGAACTTAAACCAATTGGCAAAACATTAGAGCATATCAAAAAATCAGAAATTATTGAAAGCGACGAGACTTTAGAAGAACAATATGCCATTGTAAAAAACATAATAGATAGATTCCATAGGAAGCATATAGATGAGGCGCTTTCTTTAGTAGATTTTACAAAACACTTGGATACATTCAAAACAATACAGGAACTATACCTCAAGCGTGGCAAGACTGATAGAGAAAAAAAAGAATTAGAAGAATTGAGTGCTGACCTAAGAAAGTTAATCGTTTCTTATTTAAAGGGAAATGTGAAACAAAAAACGCAGCATAATTTAAATCCAATAAAAGAAAGATTTGAAATATTATTTGGGAAAGAATTATTTACCAATGAAGAATTTTTTACACTTGCGGAAAATAAAGAAGAAAAAAAGGCAATACAGGCGTTTAAAGGTTTTACCACATATTTTAAAGGTTTTCAGGAAAACCGTAAAAATATGTATTCTGAAGAGGACAAGTCAACAGCTATTGCATACAGAATCATAAATGAAAACATGCCACTATTTATTGAAAATATAGCCAGATTCCAGAAAGTATTAGATGTAATAGAAAAAACTAAACTTACAGAACTTAAACAAAATTTAAAAACTGAATTAAAAGGACACAGTGTATCGGATATATTTAGAATAGAATATTTCAACAATGTCCTAACACAGGAAGGTATTTCCAGATACAACACTATCATTGGAGGTAAAACAACCACAGAAGGAGTAAAAATCCAGGGTTTGAATGAAATTATTAATCTTCATAATCAGCAAAGCAAAGATGTAAAATTGCCTATACTAAAACCTTTACATAAACAGATTTTAAGTGAAGAATATTCTACTTCATTTAAAATAAAGGCTTTTGAAAATGATAATGAAGTTCTGAAAGCTATTGATACCTTTTGGAATGAACATATAGAAAAATCAATTCATCCGGTTACAGGTAAAAGATTCAATATATTATTAAAAATAGAAAATTTATGCAAAAAATTAGAAAAATACAAAGATAAAGAAATAGAAAAACTATTTATAGAAAGAAAAAACCTTTCAACTGTTTCACATCAGGTATATGGGCAGTGGAATATAATCCGTGATGCACTCAGAATGCATTTAGAAATGAATAATAAAAATATAAAAGAAAAAGATATAGATAAGTATCTGGACAACGATGCTTTTGCATGGAAAGAGATTAAAGATAGCATTAAAATATATAAAGAACATGTTGAAGATGCAAAGGAATTAGATGAAAATGGAATTGTAAAGTATTTCAGTTCAATGAGTATAAATGAAGAAGATGATGAAAAAGAATATTCAATTTCCTTAATCAAAAATATAAATGAAAAATATAACAATGTAAAATCTATTCTGGAAGAAGATAGAACAGGCAAAAGCGATTTACATCAGGATAAAGAAAAAGTTGCTATAATAAAAGAATTTCTTGATTCATTAAAACAGCTTCAATGGTTCTTAAAGCTTTTATATGTTACAGTGCCTCTTGATGAAAAGGATTATGAATTTTATAATGAGCTTGAGGTTTATTATGAAGCTTTGCTGCCTTTAAATTCGTTGTACAATAAGGTCCGCAATTATATGACCCGAAAACCCTACTCGGTTGAAAAGTTTAAATTGAATTTTTATTCACCAACATTATTAGATGGGTGGGACAAAAATAAGGAAACGGCAAACCTTTCAATAATTCTAAAAAAGAATGGTAAATATTATTTAGGAATAATGAATAAAGAAAACAATACTATATTTGAGAATTTCCCTAAGTCAAAATCAAATGATTACTATGAAAAAATGATTTATAAATTATTACCCGGACCTAATAAGATGTTACCCAAAGTGTTTTTTTCCAAAAAAGGATTGGAATATTATAAACCTTCCAAAGAAATACTAAGGATTTATGAAAAAGGTGAATTTAAGAAAGACAAATCCGGCAATTTTAAAAAGGAAAGTTTACATACATTAATAGATTTTTATAAAGAAGCAATTGCAAAAAATGAAGACTGGAAAATATTTAAGTTTAAATTTAAAAATACAAGAGAATATGAAGATATAAGCCAATTTTACAGGGATGTAGAAGAGCAGGGTTACCTTATAATATTTGAAAAAGTTGATGCCAATTATGTAGATAAGCTTGTTGAAGAAGGGGAATTATACCTTTTCCAGATTTATAACAAAGATTTTTCAGAAAATAAGAAAAGCAAGGGTAATCCCAACCTTCATACTATTTACTGGGAAAGCCTTTTTGATAATCAAAATTTAAAAGATGTAGTATATAAACTAAATGGCGAGGCAGAGGTTTTTTACAGGAAAAAGTCAATAGACTATCCTGAGGAAATATATAATAATGGCCATCATAAAGAAGAATTAAATGGAAAATTTAACTATCCCATAATCAAAGATAGACGTTATACTCAGGACAAGTTTTTGTTTCATGTCCCTATAACAATGAATTTTATATCTAAAGAAGAAAAAAGGGTCAATCAGTTGGCTTGTGAATATCTTAGTACCACAAAAGAGGATGTTCACATTATTGGTATAGATAGGGGGGAAAGGCATTTATTATATCTATCGCTTATTGATAAAGAAGGCAATATAAAAAAACAACTGTCGCTTAATACAATAAAAAATGAAAATTATGATAAAGAAATAGATTATAGAGTAAAATTGGATGAAAAAGAAAAAAAACGGGATGAAGCAAGAAAAAACTGGGATGTTATTGAAAACATAAAAGAGCTTAAAGAAGGCTATATGTCCCAAGTTATTCATATCATTGCCAAAATGATGGCAGAAGAAAAGGCCATTCTTATAATGGAAGATTTGAATATTGGTTTTAAACGGGGCAGGTTTAAGGTTGAAAAACAGGTGTATCAAAAATTTGAAAAAATGATGATTGATAAACTAAATTACCTGGTTTTTAAGAATAAGGAACCTCTTGAACCGGGTGGAAGCTTAAATGCCTATCAGTTAACAAGCAAATTTGATTCGTTTAAAAAATTAGGTAAGCAAAGTGGTTTTATATTTTATGTACCTTCTGCATACACAAGTAAGATTGACCCTACAACTGGTTTTTATAACTTTATACGGGTTGATGTGCCAAATTTAGAAAAGGGGAAAGAGTTTTTTAGTAAGTTTGAAAAAATTATATACAATACAAAAGAAGATTATTTTGAGTTTCATTGCAAGTATGGCAAGTTTGTGCCCGAGCCTAAAAATAAAGACAATGACAGGAAAACGAAAGAGAGCCTTACATATTATAATGCAATAAAAGATACTGTATGGGTAGTATGTTCCACCCATCATGAACGCTATAAAATTGTTAGAAATAAAGCGGGCTATTATGAGTCACAACCCGTTGATGTTACTAAAAACCTGAGAGACATATTTAGCGAGGCTAATATAAATTACAGTGACGGCAAAGATATAAAACCCATCATTATAGAATCTAATAATGCTAAATTATTAAAATCAATTGCAGAGCAGTTAAAGTTGATTTTAGCAATGCGATATAATAACGGTAAGCATGACGACGATGAAAAAGATTATATACTTTCACCTGTAAAAAATAAACAAGGAAAATTCTTCTGTTCACTGGATGGTGACCAGTCATTACCAATTAATGCAGACGCCAATGGAGCATACAATATTGCTTTGAAGGGATTATTGCTTATTGAAAAAATTAAAAAACAGCAGGGAAAAGCAAAAGATTTATACATATCAAATTTAGAATGGTTTATGTTCATGATGAGCCGATAATATATATGTGGAAAACTATATACCCATATCATTTTTAAATGATTTTATATTTTGTCCACGTTCCATTTATTTCCATCAGGTTTATGGGAATGTGGAACAGGAGTTGTACCATTGCCATATACAAATAGAAGGCAAAGCTGTCCACTCTTCTATTGAAAAGCGTTTTTACTCAACACGAAAAGATGTTTTAATGGGAATAGATGTTTATTGTGAAAAATATAATATCGTTGGGAAAATTGATATTTATGATATATCAGCTAAAAAGCTGGTTGAACGGAAAAACCGAATTGTAAAAATATATGACGGCTACATTTTCCAGCTTTATGCACAAACATTTGCATTGCGTGAAATGGGATATGAAGTAGAACACATTGCGTTATATGATAAAACGCATAATATAATGCATCCAGTAAACCTGCCTGAAAATGATATACTTATGTTCCAAAAATTTGAAAAACTAATTCAGGATATCAATTCATTTAGTTTAAGTAACAAAAATTTCAGTCCTAATGAAAACAAGTGTAAAACATGTATCTATTCTCAGTTATGTGATTATAGTATATGATGAGTTTACCTGATTTTTTGGAAAAAAGTATAATAGTATGTAATACTACAGAAGGTCAAACAGTATCGTTTAAAAACGATAATGTTTTAATCAAGGACAAAGAAGGGAATGTGATTTTGCAACATTCCTGCTACCGCATTTTTTCATTGTGGATAATTGGCAATACATCTATAACTTCAGGAATTTTACAAAGAAGCAAAAAATTTGGGTTTTCTATATTTCTTTTTTCATACAGTTTTAGGCTTGTTGGAGTATGGAATAATGCTGCTGAAGGAAATTTTCTTTTGCGTGAAAAACAATATAGTTATGATAAGCTGGATATTGCACTGCATATTGTAAAAAATAAAATACAAAACCAAATTCAATTACTTAAAACTATACGTAGTAAAACAGAAGAGCAACAAAAGGCAATAACAAGTATAAATGATTATATGAAAAACATACAAACTGAAAGTTTAAAAGAATTATTAGGAGTTGAAGGGATTACAACAAAGATGTATTTTTCAGCCTGGTTTTCCGATGTACAATGGAATGGGCGCAAGCCACGGACAAAAATTGATAAAACAAATACAATATTGGATATAGGATATACATATTTGTTTAATATTATGGATGCAATGCTAAATTTATATGGATTTGATCTTTATAAAGGGGTATATCACCAAAATTTTTATCAGCGAAAATCATTAGTATGTGATTTAGTGGAACCGTTTAGGTGTATCATAGACCGAAAAGTAAAGAATGCATATAATATGGGACAAATTAAGGATGAAGATTTTGATATAATTAAAGGACAATATTTTTTAAAACGGGAAAAGAGTAAAATATACACTGGATGGATACTGCATGAAATAATGAATTATAAAAAGCAGATGTTTTTATATGTACAAAGTTATTATAGGTCATTTATGCGCCAAAAACCAATATCGCAATACCCTAAATTTTTAATAAAGGACGAGTAGCATGCTTTTGATTTCGTATGACATAAGTAACACAAAACTACGTACACGATTTTCAAAGTTTTTAGAAAAATATGGCCAAAGGATACAGTATTCGGTTTTTGAGATTAAAAATAGTGAGCGCATACTGAAAAATATAGAAACGCATATAAAACAGGATTTTGAAAAAAAATTTACGCAAAGCGATAGTATCTTAATATTTCATCTTTGCGAAAAGTGTACCATTACACGCTATGGATATGCTAAAAATCAAGAATCCGATATACTTATTGTATAATACTATTTGCAAACCTTAGTCTTAATGTCATTTTATGTTCTAAAATGGATTATGAACAGAAATATTATAGTAACAAATGAGCAAAATTTTTATAAAAAGCCCCAAAAAAGCATAATTTTCAGGGAAAAAATGGTGCTGAAAATCAGAAAAACTTGACAAACCGACACAATACCTGTCTAATGTTTATAAGGAATTTCTACTATTGTAGATACCATGCGTACATTTTTAGTT
>Ga0308389_1002004_pt1 | contig 13183 bp, 14 predicted proteins | sample Hotspr2Sample148_FD_202362 | JGI IMG/M metagenome (GOLD analysis project Ga0308389, IMG submission 202362) | Hot spring phototrophic mat microbial communities from Mushroom Spring, Yellowstone National Park, Wyoming, United States - 20040719_148 ... | reverse complement strand
ACCCCTCAAAGACAAACAGAAACAGCAAAATATCAACCCACAACAAAACAATACAAACGATATAATGTGGATATCAACCCAACACTATGGAGTAAGTTATTTGACCTACGTAGGTTTGTAGGATATTCCATCAGTGCTCTAATCAGAATTATGTTAGACTGGGAAATGCAATCCCAAGGCAACAACATAATTCCTTTGGTTGAAATCCCTCAAATCAATAATGATGATATACGGAATGAGGGAGATCAGACTCCTGACATTCCCGTAATACAGAATTATTTATACACGAAAAGTGCATTTTATCAACAGAGAAGAGTTTTTAGCAGTTTTTTAGATCAATTTGGTTAATTTTTGTATTATATTAAGTATTTTTTATTATATTTATTTATATATTTTCTTTTGTAAACTCAACTTGCCGAAAAAATATTGTTCAAGTTTTGTTTTAATTATGCTTTTATTTAAAAAATTAAACAATTATTTCTTTCATGTAAAAAAATTTGTATAGCCAAAATATGATTTAGATATTTAAATGTGTAATTTCCTATATTTAGGGAGATATTTATGAATTTAGAAAGAATTCTAAAACAACATAAGGAAATTTTAAAGTTATCTAACGAATTAGAATAATACATAGAGAAAAACTTGAAGTAAAAAATTCAGATAAGAATTTACTTTCTGAAATATTATTAAAAAAATCATTTTTAATGGGTAAATTAAAAGTTCATTTACTCACTGAAGAAATTTTATATTCTTTTATTATTCAGTTAAGAGATATACTCCATAACCTAAAAAATAGAATTTCAATAAAAAATCAGAATGTTTATTCTAAAATAGAAAAATAATATTTTGATTGAATCAAAAAAGTTCCATCAAAAAAGAATAGAAAAAATATATTCTTATAAGAAAATGCATTTAAATGAAGAAACATCCTGTTATTGCAGTTAGCGGTAGTATTGCTGCATATAAAACTTGTGAACTTGTAAGAAATATAGTAAAAAAAGGTATTCCTGTTCGCGTTATGATGACAGAAAATGCAACGCGATTTATCGGACCTGTTACTTTTGCAGCATTGAGTAATATGCCTGTAATCGTGAATGAATGGGATCAGGGTATGATACATATTGATGTTAAAAACGAAGCTTCTGTTTTTGCAATTGTGCCTGCGACGGCAAATATCATTGGAAAAATGGCTAATGGAATTGCGGATGATGCTGTTTCAAGTGCATATTTAGCGATGGAATGTCCGGTGATTGTTGCACCTGCTATGAATCCTAATATGTATAAATCCAAACCAGTTCAACGAAATTTAAAGATTCTTAAAGAAGATGGAGTAATTGTGATTGATCCTATGGTAGGAGAAGTAGTTTGTGGGGATGTAGGACCAGGAAAAATGGCAGAGGTTCAACAAATAGAAAAAATTATTTTGGAGTACCACTACAAAAATGAAGGTATTTAACCCAAAAGATTTTAAACTGATTGTTACTTCAGGCCCCACTCGAGAGTGGATTGATCCGGTAAGGTTTATTTCTAATCCTTCTTCGGGTAAAACGGGTTTTTTATTAGCTCAGGAAGGTGTAGGTATTTATCGCGAAACTGTTTATATTGCAGGTTATACAGAAAAAGAATTTAAATCAGTCAACAATGCTAAAAATATTTCTGTTGATAACACAGAATCGATGGCAGAGGCTGTTTTTCAAGAATTAGATCACCATTCGATCTTAATTATGGCTGCTGCACCAGCTGATTATACACCCAAAATCACATCCGATATAAAAATAAAAAAACAAGAAAAAGAAGTTGTGATCACACTCATACCAACCATAGACATTTTAAAAACCATTGGAAACCAAAAATTACCACATTATAATAAATTGATTTTAGTAGGCTTTGCAGCAGAAACAAATCAAATCAAAGAACATGCCATCGAAAAACTGAACAAAAAAAATGCTCATTTTATCTGTGCAAATCAAGTTTATAAATCTCAGGCAGGTTTTGGTCATGTAGATAATGCTGTTGTGATTTTCGATAAATGGAATCAAGAAAAGACAATTGGCCCAATACCAAAAGAAATTCTTTGTAAAAAAATTATCGAATATTTAAATCAAAGAATTGCCGAAGTATTTGATAGAATATGATAGTGCTACTATTAACTGGTATCAAAGAGGAGTTACAACCTATCATCGAAAAGCACCCTTTTAAATACGAAAAAGACATTCATGTCTATCATTCCATCAAGTATCCAACATTTTATGCAACAACAACTGGACCTGGTTTACAAGAAAAAAAGAAAATCAAAAAAGTATTGGAAAATCTTTTACCCGATGTTATAATTAATGCAGGACTTGTTGGTTTATTGGACGAAAGAGATAAATTACAAATTGGCGATAGAGTAAAAATTAATACAGTGATTAAGTATAATAATATGATTCAATTTGCCGGTGGACCAGGTAGATATACTCTTGTTACGGTCGATAAGCCAGTATTCGATCCCATAGAAAAAATGGATTTAAAATATATGACGAATGCTCATGTTTGCGATATGGAAGCTGCTCGAATCATCGAATTAGTTGGTTCTTACGAAATCTTTAAAAAAGATAGTTTTATAGTATTTATAAAAGTTGTGGGAGATAGACCAGATAATGCTTATCTTTTCGAATATGAATATTTAATACGAAGATGGGAACAAAAAAACTTTTACGAAAAATTGATTACAGCAGTTCAATTTCCCCTTGGTATAAAAAAGTTTTATCAATTGCTCACAATAAAGAAAAAAGCATTGAATTCTCTTAGAAATTATACGTTAGAAATTGTTGATAAAATCTATCAATTTCGTGGTGTCCCCCATCATGTTGGAAGTATTTTTATTCCGCATGAAGAAGTTAATATACTATGAATACAATTATTATTTTTATATTATTTTTTTTATTTATAATAATTATAATTTCTATTTATTTTTTTAGTAAAAGAAAAGATCCCATCGAAAAAGCATTAGAACTTGCAGATGAAGGAAATTTTCTCGATGCTCGTGCATTAATTCGTAGGTTTCTCGAAAAAGATCCTCAAAATCCCAAGTATCATTATGCAATGGCATTGATCTACCAAAAAGAAGGTGATGAAGAAAATTATATCAATCATCTAAAAGAAATGTATAAGTTAAAAAAAAGTGTTCCAGAGCTACCCTTTTATGAACTCATAAATAAAATAGCGAATTATAACTATAAAAATGAATATTATTACGAGTGCATTAGACTTTACGAAGAAGCATTAAAACACAATAAAAATAATGTCGAAGCACTTGCGAGATTAGCATTTATTTATGCTGGCCAAGAGTATTTCGAAAAAGCAGATGAATATTTTAACAGATTGCTTTCTTTGGTTCCAAATAAAATAGAATTTTATTTAGCAAAAGGTATCATCAACTCTGCTTTAAACAAAAAAGAAGCAATAGAAATTTTTAAAAAAGTTGTAGAGATGCAACCCGATCATACTTTGGGATTATTATTCTTAGGGATAGAAAGTTATCGAAAAAAAATTTTTGATAATGATTTGATCTTAAAATTAGAAGAACATCTAAAAAATATTACAACATTAGAAATTCGTTATCTTTTTCACAAGCTTTTGATGGGGTTATATTACCATAAAAAGAATTATAACAAAGCATTATATCATGCAGAGAATGCTTTACAGATTGTTTTAAAAGAAAATCTATTAAAAGATGAATATTATATTCGAATTGCTTATGCTTGTTTAGGAATTTTAGGGGGTGATATTGAAAATGCACACGAAAATTTATTTATTCTAGAATCAAGAGATTTTCATGATCAAACTGTTACGACTCTTTCGGATTATCGTATGGCAGTAGAAGAAGGCATTATTGCTCCAGGTCAAGCATCACCAAGCGGGTTTGATTTTATGAACTTTATAAATAATTGGATGGATAAGTTATTTACCTCCGATTTTATCTATAAAATATCTGGGTTAAAAATGAATACAAAGATCGACATTCCCCTTTTGGGTAAAAATCCCTCAGAGGTGATTCGAAAGGGGGTTCAATCTCCTTCCATAGATATTGATACTCTAATCGATAATTTTAATGCTCTCTCAAGAAGTCAGTTTTTAGAGCTTTGTAGTAGAATTGTTCAGATGTATGGATATCAAGTTGTAAAACAACTTCCACCAGACGATAACGAAGGATTTGATTGTATTGCAGAAAATTTTGAAGGAAAAAAAGCATATTTTAAAATCAGACAATGGAAGAGTCAATCTATATCCGATATATTTTTAAGAAATTTTCAAAACAAAATCAACGAAACCAAAGTCCAAGAAGGATACATTATATCTGGTGCAAGGCTAACACCAGGAGGAGAACAAGCATTGCAAAATTTAAAAAAAATCAAGGTGATAAATGGAGAAGATTTTGCGAAACTACTTGCTAATATTCTTACTACTGTTTAATTTTTGTACAAAACCATTTTCTCAGAAGTTAATTTTGGGAGATATCTATAATCCTAATTTTACTTCTTATAAACAAAAAGATATAGATGAAATTTTTAGAATATTAACAGATTTTTTTAACGCGATAGAAAAAAAAGATTTGATGTTAATCCAAGATTATATCTTAGAAGAAAAAGGAATTTATACAGATCTAAAATCTTGGAAATCCAAAAAAGACTTTCTTAAAGAAATTCAACAAAAGGATAGCTACATCAATAATATATATTTAAATACAAACAATTTAATTCAAACTACGAATGATCCAACTCAAATTTCTCTCTACGATTTAATCCAAAATTCAAGACAAATTAAAACAGATTTTTTTATTTTAACAGAAGAGGAATGCGAAGTAAAATTGATCATCATAGATAATCCCCAAGAATCTTATCGATTTAATAATCCTTACTTTATAAAATATAACAATACTTGGTATATCTATCGCTTATTCTAATAAACTAATTTGACGAAAAATTTCTTTTTCGATATTTTTTAGGTATTCTAGATAATCTTGGCTATTGTTAAAAGCTTCTTTCCTTTGTTGAACCTCACTATTTAATGTGTTTAATACTTTAACTACATAAGCAACAAGATTTTCGTGATCTTTTTTGTAATCTCTACGAAGAACGTTTCTTAAATTAATGGGATAGATATCTCTTGCGATCATTCCTATGTATTCTGTAATTTTAGAAGGTTCTATAATAAGAAATACTTCTTCTTCTGATTGTTTATATTTTTTGTATTTAATCCGAAAACCATAAAATTGTTTTTGTAACTCTTTTTTTCTTGGATCTTGATCTGGTAATTTTTTAAAAACTTCCCATTGTTTATCTGCATCTAGTAGTTCAATATTTTCTGGAAAGGACTCTTTTTCTTTTTGTTGAGGTTGGAAAATGCCTAATTCTATCGAATAAAACTCCCATTTATTTTCGAATAACTTAGCTTGTTGGATGGTATTATTATCTGTAATAGATGCAATGTATAAATTATAGTTATCCTTAGGATTATTTGTATAAACATAATAATCAAAAGGACGACGATCGATATAATGTCCAGCTTCTAAGTCGTTCATAACAACAAAATAATAGTTTGCATGCCGTTTACTTTCGATAAAAATATGATAAATTTTGTCTTGAATCACAATAATTTTTATATCGCCTTTTAATGGATTCTGTATGGATTGATAGATGATTTCTTCATCGATAAGAAGTTTTCCTTTATCGATCCTTTTTTTATGTAGTATATCATAATACTTCTTTAAAATTTCCTTTACGTATTCCTTTACTTCATTTTGTTGTACCATATACTATAATGACGATCCTTTTTGAAATTTTAGTAATTTTTTTTTCTGTTTTTCTTATTGCAATCATTTCTGCGGGTTTGGGTATAGGTGGAGGGATATTTAGTGTTCCTCTTTTATTGTATATCGGAAAATTCCATTCTCTTCCTCGAGATTCTTTGGCACATATAGCCATTGCAAATTCTTTGTTGATCACCTTGATTTTATCTTCTAGTGCAACTTATGTGAACATAAAAACAAAAAAAGTACATTTTAATCTAGCAATGAATTTTCTCTTAGGAAGTATACCCGGAGCAATGTTCGGTGTTTATGTTTCTAAATTTCTTAAAACAAAAGAACTAACCGTTTTATTTGGATTACTGGTGTTTACCATTGGAGCAACTACATTAATACGATCTTTTAGAAAAAAGAATCCCAATAGAGGATTTGTAAAAAAATTTGAATTTTATAAAAAATATAAAGTAATTTTATTAGTTTTGATAGGTTTTGTAACGGGTTTACTTTCTAGTTTAACTGGGGTTGGTGGGGGAATTATTATGGTTCCGTTATTTTCTGTAATTTTATACAATGAACCCTATCAAAAAAGTATTGCAACATCTACATTTTCGATGGTTGTGATAACTTTATCTAGTACCCTATTGTATGCAATGCAAACCAAAGGAGATATTCCAGAACCATCTATTGGCTATTATTATCTACCCTTTACAATTCCTTTAGTTTTAGCTGCAATGCCTGGGGGATATTTAGGGGCAAAATTAAAAGAAAAATTACCTTCAGAGAGTTTAAGAAGGACATTAGCTGTTTTACAGATTCTTATTGGTTTAAAAACTATCTTTTTTTAATATTTAAATAATTTATAAAATAATTTATAAATTAAAAAGAAATAGAGTCCCCACAGTAAAGAACCTAAAATCCCGGAAAAAAGGATCAATATAGGATCAGAAAATGCTAAATAGATAATGCTTATCGGTATATCTGCAACTACAATAGAGGTGCAATCTTTATTGATACAACCAAAATCTTTAAAGGGAAAAACCTTAATTCTAGTCCAAATAAAAAAAAGATGTAATATCAAACCGATAAAAAAAGCTGTTCTATTGTTCATAATGATTTTTTTTATTTCTATACAAATCCGTAAATCAAAAATATCTGAATTACAATGGGAATCATAAAAAAACTAGATCCAATTGTTATAGATCGAATTGCTGCTGGAGAAGTAATCGAAAGACCAGCTTCTGTGGTTAAAGAACTTATCGAAAATAGTATTGATGCAGATGCAACAAAGATAGAGATTTATACACAAGGTGGAGGTATAAAAGAAATCATTGTTAAAGACAATGGAGAAGGAATATTATCAGAAGATTTACCTTTAACCATAGAAAAACATGCTACATCAAAAATTCAAACAACCCAAGATATAGAGCAAATTTTAACGTTTGGTTTTCGCGGAGAAGCTTTATCTTCCATTGCTTCTGTTTCTTTGTTAGAAATTCAATCAAAACATAAAAACGAAGATTTCGGAAATCAGCTTATATCAAGAGGGGGAGAAATTTTATCTATTAAGCCTTACGCTTGTAATCCAGGAACAAAGATCATCGTTAAAGATTTATTTTATTCTACCCCAGCAAGAAAGAAATATTTAAAAAGTGAGCAAGTAGAAAATCGCGCAATCCTAAAAGAAATCCTACAATTGGCGTTATCCCAATCGAAGATAGAATTTACTTATTATCGAGATGATAAGCTAATTTTTTCTTTACCTTCTATCTCTTTCGAAGATTTACCCAAGCGAATGGATCTCATTTTCGAAAAAGGTTTTTCTGATTGCTTGATTCCCTTATTTTATAAAAATCAAGATCTGGTGATAAAAGGATGGATCGGAAAACCAAGAACGGAACGTACTCTATTCGATAGACAATATGTTTTTTTTAATTCTAGACCAGTTGAAATAAAGAATTTAAGGTTTATTGTGAAAAATACATATGGTGATCTTTTACCAGAAAATGCTCAACCTATCTTTTTTTTGTTTTACGAAATTCCTCCCCATAAAATTGATGTAAATGTTCATCCAAGAAAAAAAGAAATCCGATTGCAAGAAGAAAGTTTGATTTATGAATCCACAATCGATGCAATTAAAAAAACACTCATACCTAATGTTCCATTAAAATTAGAATTAGAATCTTCTATTGTAAGAAAATTTGTTCAACCAGAAAAACAAGAAGAACCTCTTAAAAAAATTACTCAAAATTCAATTCTATATCCCATTGAACAATTACTAAATACACACGCGAAATCGTATCAAGTAAGCGAACCCAAAGATTTGATAGAAACTAATACAGATTCTTTTCTTCCATTAAAACACTTAGGGGTGATTTTTGGAACATATATTTTAGCCATTGGCGAAGAAGAATTGTTTATTATCGATCAACATACAGCACACGAAAGAATCAACTTCGAAAAAAAACTTAAAGAATTAGAACAAAATATTTGGCAAAGACAGATTCTACTAACCCCCATTTCTTTTTCTTTATCGAAGGAAGAATTGGATCTAATACAAGAACATAGTGATAAACTTCGAGAAATTGGCTTTAATTATGATTTGTATCATAACAGTACGATCGTAATACGAGAAATTCCCGACTATCTAGAAATCGGAAAAGAAAAAGAAATTTTTATCAAAGTGATTCATATGTTAGAATATGGTTATGATAAAATTAAACTTTACGAAGAATTTGTTGCATTAAAAGCATGTAAAGCATCAATCAGAAAAAATGATGTTGTTTCTGGCGAAGTAATATCAAAGATTTTAGTGGATTTATCCAAATGTAAAGAACCTTCGCGATGCCCACATGGACGACCTACTATGTTAAAAATTTCGCGAAGTAAGTTAGATTATTTATTTTATCGAACAGGATTTTAAAAAATTATTGAATTTTAGAATACATCCAACAATTAAGAATCAATGATACAATTTTCTGGAACATACACAGATCTTTATGAACTTACAATGGCTCAGGTTTATTTTTTCGAAGGCCTAGAAAAAAATCAAGCTGTATTTGATTACTTTTTTCGTAAATTACCTTACGAAGGTGGATTTGCTATTTTTTGTGGGCTAGAAGATTTCTTAGATATTATAGAAAGTTTATCATTTACTAAAGAAGATTTAGAATATTTATTAAATATTGGTTTTAAAAAAGAATTTATAAACTATCTAAAATATTTTCGATTTAAAGGGAATGTTTACTCTTGTTTAGAAGGTGAAGTTGTTTTTCCTTCGGAACCGATTCTTCAAGTTCAAGGTAATTTAATAGAAACACAAATCATCGAAACATTATTGTTGAATGTTTTAAACTTCGAAACATTGATTGCAACCAAAGCAGCTAGAATCAGGCTTATAGCAAAAGAAAAGATATTGGTGGATTTTGGATTAAGAAGAGCACAAGGTCCCGCAGGATATTATGCTACAAGAGCAATTATGATTGGAGGATTTGATTCTACCAGTAATGTTGTTGCGGGAAAAGATTTTAAGATTCCCGTAACAGGAACGATGGCACATTCTTTTATTCAAAGTTTTAAGGATGAACTTACTGCTTTTCGCACTTATGCAAGATATAATCCCGATAATTGTGTTTTACTTATAGATACGTATGATACCCTAGAAAGCGGATTAAAAAATGCCATCATTGTTGCCAAAGAATTAGAAAAACAAGGTCACAGATTAAAAGCCATTCGAATTGACAGCGGAGATTTGGCATATTTATCCAAAGAATGTAGAAAACGTTTAGATAAAGAAAATCTTTCTTATGTAAAAATAGTCGTTTCGAACCAATTAGACGAAGATGTAATAAAAAGTTTAATCGAACAAAATGCACCGATTGATATTTATGGTGTTGGAACAAAACTGATCGTGGGAAAACCTGATGGAGCATTGGATGGAGTATATAAATTATCCGAAGTTAATGACGTACCAACAATAAAGATTTCGAATAGTTTATCGAAAACGACTTTTCCAGCAAAAAAGCAAGTTTATCGCTTACTCAATGGAGAAGATATTTGGGTGGGAGATGTGATTTCTTTAAGAGAAGAATCACTCGAAAGTTTACATATTATGCATCATCCCTTTGATCCTCTAAAAAAAATGCAGATAAAAGAATACAAAAAAGTTCCTTTGCTACATAAAGTGATGGAAAACGGAAAAAGAATTCTACAAAAAAAATCCATTAAAGAAATTTCTGATTATTCTCAACATCAGTTAAAACAACTTCCCGATGAATACAAAAGATTTATCAATCCTCACATTTATAAAGTGGGATTAAGTTCTAATTTGTATAATTTAAGAGAAGAGTTGATAAAAAAATACAAAAAGAGTTGAATTTCTCGTTATGTTGGATTTACTTCTAATTAAGATGAAAACACTTATATTGATTGATGTTCAAAACGATTTTATGCCTTATGGAGCACTACCTGTGGCCGAAGGAGATCAGATCGTTCCTATTATTAATAAAATTATTTATAAATTTGATTTAGTAGTTGCAACACAAGATTGGCATCCTAAAAATCATATAAGTTTTGCAAGCAACCATAAAGATAAAAAACTCTTTGATGTGATGGATTTAGATGGATTTAAACAAACCTTATGGCCAGATCATTGCGTACAAGGAACATCAGGAGCAGAATTCCATCCAGATTTGGAAACAAAGCCCATCGAAGCAATTTTTCGTAAAGGAACCAATCCCAACATAGATAGTTATAGTGGGTTTTATGATAATCTTCATAAAAAAAATACAGGTTTAGCGGGATATTTACGCGAAAAAAAAGCAAAAGATCTTTATTTTGTTGGTTTAGCAACAGATTACTGTGTTTACTATTCTATCATTGATGCTTTAAAAGAAGGATTTAATGTATATCTTATAGAAGATGCAACAAGAGCAATTGATAAGAATCTTTACGAAAATCATCTAAAAAAAGAATTGCTCGAAAAAAACGTAAAAATTATAACAAGCAAAAATATTTAAAGGAAAATATTAAATAAAATTAATATAATAAATATATAGAAAAATTTAATAATATATATTATAAATTAAACATAAATATATTTTATGATAACATTAAAAAATTCTAACTTGTATGTAGAAATACTCGAAGATTGTGGCTTTACTGTCTCACAAATATATTATAAAAATAGACCCATACTTCATTTTCCTTACCACGAAAAGGAATATAAAGAAAACCAAAGTTTAGCTGGGATTCCTTTTTTATATCCTTTTGCTAATCGACTTTCCAAAAATGAATTTTTTCTCGAAAATAAAAGAATTCAAATCGAAAAACAGCATTCTTTTTTTGATGGAAATCAACAGCCCCTACATGGATATTTTCTCAAAACAAACTTATGGAATTTAATACATAAAACCGACAACACAATTGTAGCACGGATAAGATTTGAACCTTCTTTTAAGTTGTATACGATGTTTCCTTTTCTACATACCATCGAATATAAAGTAGAATTAAATGATCATCAAATCCATTTTTATATAACAATTAAACCGGAAGAAAAAATTCCCTTATCGTTTGGTTTTCATCCTTATTTTTTACTTCGCGAGGAGAAGTCAAAAACTCAAATCCTTTTACCAGCAAAAAAGTATATAATAACTAACGAATTTTTAATTCCAACAGGAGAATTCCTATCTACTGAAGAATTCTTTCGTAGGAATTCAATAGATTATTCGATTTCCCAAGAAGGATATATTTTTGATCTAAATCATTTTTTTGATGATGGTTTTACAGAATTCATTTACCAAAAACAGTACAATCAAATTCGATTGAATCAAAAAGAATATAATTTAAGTATATTTATGGATCCTTTTTATAAAGTTTGTCAAATTTATTCTCCGATTGATGCAAATTTTGTTTGTATTGAACCTATGATATCGCCAACAAATGCCTTTATCTCGAAAACCTATCAAGTCTTAACAGAAGAAAAGACATTTCATTATTACATAGAAATCAATTAATTAAAATGATGATACAAAATTAATCCATAACAAGATATTAACCACAAAACAACAACAATGGATAAAAATGGATCTGCTAATAACACATCGGATGGATTACCTTCCTTATTGGATGGATTTTCTAATAAAGTATAGTAACGAAAGATACCCATCACAACAAATGGAATTGTCCAATATAAATTTGCATCCGCATGTGTTCCTGTGATAGTATAGAGGGAATAAGTCATAATAGATAGAGCTGCAGAAATATCAATAAAACTTCTAAGAGATTCTCTTCTATATTGGCCTCCTATCATTTCTTCTGCTGGTGCAATGGTGATTTCAAAATAACGCTTATAGAATCCTAAGAAAAGAGCAATAAAAAATGTGGTACTGATAAGCCAAGGACTTGCAAAAATCCCCATTGCGAAAGAACCAAACAAAACTCTTAATACAAAACCAACTGCAATAATAAAAACATCTAATAAAATAATTTTTTTTGCCCCTAATGAATAAAAAATATTCATAATAAAATAGAATAAAATCAAACCTAATGCTAAAAAATTGAACTTAATCGAAAAAAGAAAAGATAAAACAAATAATGTAAAAAAAATCAAGATTGCTTCTATTGGGGAAGCTTCGCCACTTGCTATTGGTCTAAATCTTTTTTTGGGATCCAATCTATCCAAATCTTTATCTTTCCAATCGTTTAGAACATAAATAGAACTTGCAACAAAAGAAAATGCAAAAAATGCTTGTATCAAATTCAAATAAATTTGTATAGATTTTTCAGAAAAGGGATTTAAAGCCAAATCAATCGCTTGATCGGAAAAAACGAATGGCAAAAAAACAAAACCACTCTTTGTCCATTGATAAATACGAATTAATTTAATGTATAAGAATAATTTTTTTATCAACTTCATTTCTAAAACAAAGAATTTTTGTATAGGTGATGGGTCAATTCATAATAATGATTAATATTTTATAATGATTTTAATCAAAAATTTAAAAAATAATGATTAAAAACGTTGTTGAATCAATATTTGATATTGAAAAAGATCAAAAAATTAATAACAACTATGTTATCATTAATTGTTAAATTCAATATAAGACAAAAATCTTAAATTTGTGATGTGCTAGTTAAAAAAATTGCATATATTTTGCAGATTTTCTGCTATAAAAAGTCTAAGAATAAGAATATTGATATAAGTTCGTAATGATTTTATTTGAAATCAACTTTTGGTTTTGGATAAGAAAATTTTTTATAATAGCAACTTAAGAAAAAACCTAAAAATTTTTTTATCTGTCTAGAAATCCAGCATATAAGAAAATTTAAATTTTGGTGATTTTATATGATATGAACACAGAAGATAGATACAAAACACACAATTTTTACCCAGTGGGG
>Ga0308389_1002002_pt1 | contig 13187 bp, 9 predicted proteins | sample Hotspr2Sample148_FD_202362 | JGI IMG/M metagenome (GOLD analysis project Ga0308389, IMG submission 202362) | Hot spring phototrophic mat microbial communities from Mushroom Spring, Yellowstone National Park, Wyoming, United States - 20040719_148 ... | reverse complement strand
CTTACGCAGGAATGATCCGTTGGAACCTTTTCTCCGGGCGGCCGAAATATCTAGGGTGGCATGGAAGGGGCTTACGGCCGGCTGGTCAAGTGGAAATCGGCCTGGTCGGTTCCGCCTGGCGGCACGGGGAAGCGGATCATCCCTTTGCGGTATTTTTCCGGCAGTCGGCTTTGCAGCGGTCGGCCGGCATCGTCCTGAGAGAGATTCTCGGCGACTAAAGAAAAATACACCCGGTGGGTGCCTACGAGGGCCCCAGGCTGTTGGGTGTCGATCCGCCGGAGCGTGTAACGACCTTCTTGGTCGGTGATCCCGGCCGAGGCCGGTCCGCCGCCTTCCGGCTGGAAACTCACATGGACGCCCTCGGCCGGTTTGCCGTCCAAGGTAATTCGCCCGGACACAGGAACGGTTACGTACCGCCGTTGTTCGCAACCGGCCAGCATGAGCGCTGCCAGCCCCACGGCCAAGCCACAGATTCGGAAAACCTTCCCGTAGAGAAAACTTTTGTTCATGGCACCCCTCCGCATCTTTTTATGGCGCTTCCTCGGCCCAACCCTAGAGGCTGACCCGAAATTGGTACTCCGGGAGCGGCCCGAACCCTTTCCCAAACGTTCTAAGTAACCCGAATCCCATTTTATTCTATTAGGATTTGGTGAAGGTTGGCAGCCACCCGGTGGTTGCATATCCCGGTTAAAAATGGAATTTCCGGACAGCCTCTTACGGCGGCAATTGGGCGACTTCGCCGCCGGCAATGGAGGCCCACAGGCTATTCCGAAATCGGTGACCGAAAGACGCCCCCTGGGCCTTTCCAAACCGGTAACATTTTAGGTTGACTATCTCAATAGGAACAAATGACCACTGGCCACAATCTGTGGAGTCCGAGCGATCAAGTCGTAGGGCCCGGCCCAGGTGCATACAGTCAAATTAGCCGGATAGTTGGATTTCTTCCGTCTTGCCTTGCGGGACAGGAGAAAGCCGAACGTCGAAAGAGGCCTCTTTTCCTAGAGGCTGTCCCGAAAAGCTGTTTTTAGCGGGCTGGACCATCTACCGGCAGTCCCCAGACTGGCAAAAACCCTAATACAACGGCAGTTTGATAAAGCAGAACGGCTGGCAAAAGAATCGGCGCCGCCCCCCGGCTACCAATTTCGGGATAGCCTCTTAGAAATACGATCGTCGGTGGGCAAGCAGTCAGAGGAGTTATTGTTGGACGGCTTGAAGGCGGCGGTCGGACAGGTCGAGCCGGTACATGATCTGATTGTACTCGTATCGGGGCGTGGGGGTGGGATTGCCGGAAAACGTGTGGCTATACGTACCCTCGAAATAGATGATGCGGCCGCCTTGCTGGTCCAGAAAATCATGATGCACCGGGTTATAAAAGCTGTACCGCTCGTGGGTAACAATTTTCACCGCCCGGCGCCAGGGGCCGATCGGGCTGTCGGCCTCGGCGTACCAGACTTCGCCCAGGAAAGAGGAGGAACCGCCTTGCTCCAGGCCGATCAAAATCCATCGTTTCCGCCACGGATTCCACCGGACCGAACCGCTGTGGATTTCTACCGGTTTGCCGGTCTGCACATCCACCGGCAGGAAATAGGTTTCCTCCGGCCGCAGCAGGCCAGCCTTCACCAGTCGATGTTCTAGGCCGGGGGTGATGGGCAGGGCCTGTCGGCTCCAACGCCAAAGTGGCTTCCCGGCCGAGTCCCGTTCGACCGCCGGCAACCCCGGTGGGGCGTCGGAGCGGCCTTTGCCGACCGATCGTGCAGAATCTTTCTTCGGCGGCGTGTGAAGGGGCTCGAAGCTGTTTCCACCCCACAGGATGCCGACCGATTGTGCAGAATCTTCTTTCGGCTGGGCTGCTGGGATTTCTTCTGCCAGGCAGGTCCAGGTTTCGTATTGATCTGGGTCGGCTAGGGCCGCCAAGGTGGCCCGAACCCGAATATTCGGAAATGCCAGCCCGCAGTAGATATATTTCGGGTCTTCGCCGGCGGAGGGAGAAGATTGTTCAGCCGGCCCTTTGGCCTGGGCAACGCCCCCCCTCTGAAACAACCGGACCGGCCGAACCGGCCCCGTCCCGGCATAGCAGCGGATGTCCCAGCAGTGTCCGCTTTGCCCTCTCCTGGGGAAACCGGACCCACCGGCGGAACTGCTGTTTCTGGTCATCCCAGATGGCCAGGCCGTGTTCGAGCATTTCGCCGAGCGATTTCATGCGGGCGTAATGGGCCAGGAGTGTGTCGCCCTGTTGGGGATCGGGCACGACCACCACGCCGTCGATCCAGATCATGCCTTCTGGAGGCTCAAAGGGGCACATATTTTTACATCGGCCGTCCGGGCCGGTAAAATAGCGGATCGGCACCCCTACCGCCGGGTCAAATCCCTCTTGGCCCGGCAGGGGCGATACGGCCCCGGTGGTTCGGAAATTGCCCAACGGATACCCAAGCCGATTGGTGTCGCCCCAGAACCAATAGATTTTTCCCTGAAAAACGGCGGCCTGGACGGAATCCTGACCGGCCACGTCGGCACGCACCAGAGGCGTATTGCCGGGCGGCGGCTGGCCCAAAAGTTCGGTATCTCGATAAATCCCAGCCCCTGTGATTCGATACATTCGTTCCGCAATATTCTGCCGCTCCAGCCGAACGGTCGCCCGCCCGCCAGGCCGAACCTGAAGCCGCACGCCCCGAAAACCAAATCCATCGGCCGGCAACGTGTAACCCGGACTTCGCACATGAAAATACACCTCCCGGTGCATCAGTTCGGGGTCTCCAATGGCGACCCAACCGGCACTATCGGTCCAATAGGAAACTTCGTGCACGGTGCGCAGTTCCACCAGGGGGATGCCCCGGCCGGTCTGGGCGTCGATGGCCCGGACGCCGAAATACCGGTCGCTTGCCCGGAGGTCGAAAGATGAGGCGTTTGTGGGGACATCGAAAGTCCCCCGGGTCGAGGGGGCGTCCGACAGGGCCGCGTCTGCCGACAGGACCCGGCCCCGACACCAAACCACAAACACCATCCCCGCCTCCAGTAGGACCATGAGGGGTAAGAGACGATGGCGTACTGGCCGACGAATGGAAGTGGACATCTCTTGCATCCAATCTTTCATCCGAAAAGATGTTCTGTGCTCACCGCTACACAAGCGATAGTCCGGAGGTTACGCCTCTCCCCTGACCGTCCAGAGGCGGGCCTGGCCAGATGGAGCGCCGAAGGACTGGCCGGGGGAGGCATGTCATTCCTGTGCAAACAGGAAGGACACCCGCTGGGTTCCCGCTTGCGCGGGAATGACACCTGGTGGATTCCTGCGTGCGTAGGAAGGATAAGAGAAGGGGCTTGCCGTCCGGCTGAAATACCACACCCTCTTGATGATACCGTTTCTTCCGGCCTATGATACCGTTTCCTCGGGCTGGGTAGAAGCGGCGGCAGGGGCGGGAGGATGTTCCTGCCCACGGCGGGTGAGAAGATCGTAGATGACGGGCAGTAACAGTTGGGTCAGGATGCCGGACACGAGGATGCCGCCGATGCTGGCCACACCCACGCCCACCCGGGTTTCGGCCCCGATGCCACGGCCCAGGGCCAACGGCATCATCCCCAGCACCGCCGCCACGGTAATCATGACGACCGGCCGGAATTCATCGCAGGCGGCTTGGATCATTGCCTGATGGCGGGGCACGCCTTGCTCCAGCAGCACCTGGAACCGGTCGATGATCAGAATGGCGTTATTGACCACGATGCCGATCATCATCACGATGCTGGCCACCACGAAGATTTCGAAGCTGATGCCGGTCAAGGCCAAGGCCCAGGTGGTTCCGATCAAAGCCAGCGGCACCGTCACCAGCACGAGGAAGGTGCGGCGGTAGGATTCGATGATGGCGGCCAGACTGAGAAAGACCAGGAGCATAGCGATTAGGCCCGCCTCCACCAGGCCGCCCAGCCCTTCGCTCATCACCTCGTACATGCCGGTAAATTGGTACCGATAGCCTGGCGGGAAGGCCACTTGGTTATCCAACTCTTGGCTGAGTATCTGGACGGCTTTTCCCAGCGGGAGCGTCGGGTCCAACTGGGCGGTGAGTTTGGTTACCCGTTCTTTGTCTTTGCGGATGATCTGAATGGGGGCCGATCCTTCGGTTACTTGGCCCAGGGTGGCCAGGACCAAGGCATGTCCTTCCGCTCCGGGAAAGGCGAAACTGGCCACCTGGTCTTTGCCTTCCTGCTGGATGAATTTCACCACGATGTCGTATGTGCGGGCAGTTTGGCGGGATTTGAACGTGCCGGCTTTCAGCCCTTCCAGGTTGCCGCGCAGCGTCAGGCCCACACCGACGGCTGGAGTTTGCAGGTCGGCCAATATCTCCCGCCGAGGTCGAATCCGCAGTTCCGGTTTCGGCGGACGTACCGACGTGTCCGGCGTCAGAATGCCGGGAACCTTTTTGGCCGTCTCCAGGCTGGCCAGGGCCAATCGATCCAGTTCTTTCAGATCCACGCCGGCAATCTCCATCTCCACCGGGTTGCTCTGGCCGCCCATGATCGACGGGATACTCACCAGCACATTGGCGTCGGGGAAGGGAACGATGCGGCGGCGGACCTCGTCCATCAGATCGTAGATGGTCCGTTGCCGCTCGGTCCGCTGGGAGAACATCATTTGGATTTGGGCCAGATAGACGCCCTCGCTGGTTTGGCCCAAGATGGCCTCGGCCCGTCCGACAAAGGTGAGCATATGTTTAAGTTCCGGCATATCTTGCAGGCGGCGTTCGGCCTCCTGGACCCGCTCCAAGGTGGTCTTCAGATCATAGCGGGTGGGGAACTCCATACGGACGTAAATATCGCCTCGGTCGGTTTCGGTGAAAAAGCCGGTGCCCAACCGACCGCCTAACCAAACGGCATGGACCATCATCGCCAGCACAGCCAGGATCAAACCGACCGCAGCCCAGCGTCGCCGCTCCATAAAAGCCAGTATCCGCCGATAGGCTTCCACGATGCCCGCCAAAAAGCGGTCAAAACCCTGTTGCATCCAGACCAGCGGCCCGCCGGTGCCCGGCCGACGGGGCTTGAGCATCAAACTGCAGAGCATCGGCGTCAGCGTAAAGGAAATCCCCAGAGATACCACAGTCAAGATGACCATGGTCCAGGCCATTGGCCCCATGAACATGCCAACCCGTGTGCGCATGGCGCCCAACGGAAACAGCACTACCACGTTGGTTAGCGCGCTGGCCAACACGGCGGTAAATACTTCCGCGGCCCCCAGTCTGGCCGACTCCTTCGGATCGCCCGTTTTCTGGAATCGGCTGACAATCGCCTCCAGGACCACAATGGAGTTGGTGACCAAAATCCCCACGGAAAGCCCAATGGCGATCAGGGTGGGCGTGTTCAGCGTATAACCGATCGCCTGCATGAAAAAGAGTCCAATGACGATCGTCAGCGGCATAGTGATGCTGACGATCAGTAAGGCGCGCAATTCATAGAGGAACAAAAACAGAATGCCCGCCGTCAGTAGGATGCCTATGCCAACATTTGTCCATGCATCCTGGTTCATGGCTTCGATGAACGTGCCGTCGTCCCGGAGCCAGACCAGTTGCATGGTGGCGGGCAGGTCCCGGTTGATCCGCTGGACGGCCCGACGCAGGTTGCGGACCACCTCGACGGCATTGGCATCCGCCTTTTTGACCACCCGAAGGGCAATGCAGGGTTTGCCGTCCAAGCGGGCCGCCTGGCGGACCTCCTCGGTGCTCATAACTACCTGGCCCACATCCCGCAGATAGCAGCGGCGTCCTTCCTGATTGGCGATCTCCAAATTGGCCAGTTGGGCCAGGTCCTCGTATTCGGCGTCGAATTTGACGGAGTATTCAATGCCTCCCTCCCGCACCCGGCCGGAAGGAATGGTTCGCACGCCGGCCTTGACCGCTTCGACCACTTGCATGGTGGAAAGCCCGCGGGCGGCCAATTTCTCTCGATCCAGTTCGAGGTGGACCTCTCGCTTGGCTCCGCCGATAAGGTCCACATTGGCCACCCCCTCCACCACGCTGAGCCGATCCCGAAGCTGATTGTCTGCATAATCGTACAGCTCGTCCAGCGGCACATTACCCACCAGCGCCAACGTGGCAATCGGCCGGGCGTTGATGTCGAACTTCTGAATAATCGGGTCCTCGACATCCTCCGGCAGTTCCGAGCGGATCAGGTCGATCTTCTCTCGAACGTCCGTGGCCGCTATGTCCACATCCACGCTCAGCTCAAACTCCAAAAGCGTTTGACAAACGTTCTCCATGCAGACGGAAGAGACATGTTTGAGGCCTTCGATGGACGAAACGGCGTCTTCGATCCGCTTGGCCACGTCCAGTTCCAATTCCTCCGGCGAGGCCCCCGGATAAACAGTTACCACCGTAATATAGGGAATATCCACCTTGGGCATCATCTCCAGGCCCATCTTCCGGTAGGCGTTGACGCCCAAGATGGTAAGCCCGATGATCAAACAGCTAGTGGCCACCGGCCGACGTACCGCAAAATCGGAAAGAAACATGGTCTTTTGTCCTCAAGAAGCTCAAAAAGTACAGGAACTTCAAGAACCGCGCCTATCGGAACGGGTTACTCTTTTTTCTGTTCCAGCAGGCGGACTCGGGCGCCGTCGTCCAACATGCTTTGGCCCATGGAGACGATAGGAGTATTTTCGTCCACGCCGGAGAGAATCTCCCGCCAGCCGTCCATCTCCAGGCCCAGTTGCACCGGCAGCGCCCGAGCCCGTCCCTCCTGCACCGTGAAGACCACATCGGCGCCGGAGCGTTGGACCACCGCCTGGGCAGGCACTCCAACCCCGGTCCGGGTTTGCAGAATCACCTCCACCTGAGCCAAAGCGCCTGGCACGACCTCCGGCGGCGGCGACTCGACCAACGCCTTGACCTGGAACGTGCGAAGACGGGGTTCTACCGTCGGACTTTTATAAGTAACCGCCAGGTCCTGGAGTATGGTTTGCCCGACCCGGACACGCAGCTTCGTCTTACCCTCTTCCACCCGGTCATAATACTCCGCCGGGACAAACACGCTGATTTCCACTAGGGAACCGTCTTCGATACGGAGCACCGGCGTGCCGGCGCCGGCCATTTCGCCCGGTTCCTTCAAACGCATGGACACCCGGCCGCTGATCGGCGCAACGACCAGCGAGTCGGCCAAATCCTTCTCGGCAATCCGCAGATTCAACCGGGCTTGCTCCAACTGCGCTTTGGCCAGCTCGATCAGCGTCTTGATATGTCGGATGTCCGCCTCCAACTGCTGACACTGCGCCTCTTGATGTTCGACCACCTGCTGGGCGATGGCGTTTTGCTGGCGGAGTTGGCGGTACCGTGCCAGGTCGGCAAAGGCCTGGTCCCGCGCTACCTGCGTCTTATCCAAAAGGGCGTATTTCTCCTGCAAGGCGCACTCGGCCACCGCCACCTGCTGCTGGGCAATCGCCACGGCCTGCTGAAGTTTTAAGGCGTCGGTTTGGAAGAGCTTCGTTTTGCCGGCTTCAACCACATCCCCGGCATCCACAAAGAGCTGGTCCAGCGTCCCAGGAATCCGGGCCGATACCAACGCAAACCGCTTGGCCAATACCGTGCCGGAAATCTTCAACTTCTCCTCAAAAGTTCGGCGTCCCGCAGGCAGAAGCACCACCGGCACCGGCGGCCGATCGTCCAACGCTCCTTTCGACCCTTGCACGGTACCGGATTGGCCTGTAGCCCGGGCAGGTTGCTCCGATGGGCCGACGGCCCCACCAGGGAGCAGCCTCCCTCGGACCTGATTCCCTTCCGATGGGGTGCTGGTGTCCGACGGGGCGATGGGGAATCGACCGTTCCATCCCCAACTGACCGCCGCTACGCCCAACCCTACCCCCAACAAACCTAAAAAAACCAATCCCACGATGTTCCGAATCTTTTTACTGCTCATAGTGGACTGGCTCCTTCGGAAACCGGTTGCCGTTCAATGCCCTGGAAAAACACTTCTAATAAATGACGGATCATCTCTTCGGTGGGCCGACGTTCGCCCAACTCCAATTGCCGCTCGATAAGGAACATCACGGCGCCGAAGAGCATTTCCGCCGCCAACCGCGTCTGATGCGGTCGAAACACCCCTTCCTGGATGCCCTGCTGCAAAATCATCTCAAATCGGCCAATGGCCAAATCGTGTTTGGTCCGTCGGGAACTCATGCACACCTCTCGGACCGCCGCATCGTGGAACAGAAAATCAAACAGACTCCGCTGCTGGCTAAAATGCTCCAACATCATCCGGAGCATGGCTTCCAGCTTCTGTTTGGCAGGGAGCGGCTCGGTGACAATCCGTTCCCCCTCCTGGACGGCCGGTTCTACGATCCGTTCAAACACGTAGGCAATTAGCTCTTCCTTATTCCGGAAGTAGTTATAGACGCTGCCTTTGGAGATGCCGGCGCTGTCGGCCACTCGCTCGATGGTCATGCCGGCGTAGCCGTACTGCCGCAATACCTCCAGGGCGGCATTGGCAATGCCGTCTTTCATGGCCGAGGCGGCCAATTCTCGACATCGTTCTGCCAAGTTGCTCATTGGGCGTCCTTTTCCATCCAGGATTGGAAAATTGCCCCCTCCTTATGGGGTAAACGTCTGGTTTTTAGTCTGGATTCACATTCAGTATTTGGAATATATCGGCCAATGTTCTGACTCACTAGTCAATTTTATGACTTTTTGGTCTTAGTGTCAAGTGCCTGGGAAAAGATTGCCGAATAGGCAACAAGTACCACTTATAACGGTTGTTTCGGTTATTTTGACCGTTCCAAAAACATGGAATGGTCTGAATCAAAACACCAGTCGTAATCTCTTGAAAAATAAAGAGTTGTGGAATTCCCACTATTGGTGGATCTCCATTCCCGGAGGTCTTCAGGAGGCATCTTATGGAACGGAAGCTAACAAAATCCTTTTTCTTTACTAACCGGAAAATACTATTCCATGCCCCCCATTTTGGTTACCTCCGAGGAGGAATAGGCGTCCTTCTTTTGCTGCTTGGGGTTTCAACCGGCTGTCAAACCAGCCTCCGCCAATGGGTGGCCCAGGGGTTTAAAGTGGGACCGGAATACACTCGACCAGCCGTCGAAGTCGCCGACCAATGGCGGGACCACCAGGAACCCGGCATCCGCACCGACGAACCAGAACTGAGCCAATGGTGGACCGTGTTCAACGATCCGGTATTGGTGCAACTGGTCGAGACCGCCCAACGAGAGAACCTTCCGCTGCGGATTGCCGGCCTGCGGGTCCTGGAAGCTAGGTACCAGTTGGGCGTAGTGCGGGGCTACCTGGGTCCCCAGGAGCAAATGCTTTTCGGCCTTTATAAACGGAGCACCATGAGCAAAACGGCATTGCCTTTTTCTCGATTTGCTCATACCGGGCTTATTCCGCTTTCTTTTGACGAATGGGACATCGGGGGCCAATTGGCGTGGGAATTGGACTTTTGGGGCCGATTCCGGCGGATGATCGAGTCGGCCGAGGCGAACTTGGAGGCCGAACAGGAGGCCTGCCGCGCTGCCCTGATCCTCCTGCAAGCCGAGACGGCTACCACCTACCTGCAACTGCGGATGGTGGACGAACGGCTTGCCCTGGCGGAGAAGAACGTGCAACTGCAACGGGATACCCTTCGGATTGCCCGTGCCCGGTTTGAACAGGGCATTGTCAGCGAGTTGGATGTGCAGCAGGCGCAGGCCGCCCTGGCCAATACGGAATCCATGATCCCGATGCTGAAGACGCTGCGGCGGGTGTCGGAGAACCGGCTTTGCACCCTGTTGGGGATGCCGCCGCAGGACATTTCCCAGTTGGTCGGCCCGCCGGGCAAGATTCCGCCGGTACCGGCGGAGGTGGTCGTCGGGATTCCGGCGGATTTGGTGCGGCGTCGGCCGGACGTACGACGGGCGGAGCGATTGCTCGCCGCCCAGTCTGCCCGGATCGGCATTGCCGAGGCGGAACTATATCCGCATATTGCCATTACCGGCCAACTGGCCTTCCAGGCGGAGAACTTTCCTGATCTTTTCGACGGCCGAAGTTTTGCCGGCCTGATCAGTCCCGGGATCCGATGGAATATTTTACATTATGGCCGACTACTCAATGCCGTTCGGGTGGAAGATACCCGATTCCGGCAAGCCCTGTTAGGCTATCAGGAGGCGGTGATCCGGGCCTGTGAAGAGGCCGAAGGCGCGATCACCGCTTTCCTGCAAGAGCAGGTGCGAGTACGGGCATTGGCCCGGGCCACCGAAGCCGTGGAAAAGGCCGTGCAACTGGCCCTCTTGCAGTATCAGCAAGGGGTGATCGACTTCCAACGGGTCTTGGATTCCCAGCGGGGCCTGGTCCAGCAGCAGGACGCCTTGGCCGAATCCCGAGGCAAAGTGGCCACCAATCTGGTAAACATTTACAAAGCGTTGGGCGGCGGTTGGCAAGGAGGCGCCGGAATGGTGCTTACGGAAATGCCGGCTTCGGAAACCCCGCCAGCGTCGGAATCGCCTCCAGAGCTGGAAAAACCCAAGGCAGAAAAAACCCCAGCAGAAAAAGCCCCGGTGGAAAAAATCCCCTCCGAAAAAATTCCCTCAGAAAAAATCCCCTCAGAAAAAATCCCCTCGGAAAAACCTTCTTCCGAAAAAGCCTCCCCGGAAAAAACTTCCTCGGGAAAAGCCTCCTCCGAAAAAGCACCTTTGATACCCGGCCCGGAAAAGACACCTAATCCGTTACGTGGAAAAGCGTTCCCTCCAGAAGCCGCCCCAGCCGAAGTGGTCCCGAATCTCCCGGAACTGCCCAAGCCGTAGTCCAGCCGGGTCCGAGGAGAAAACACACCGGAGGAAATCGGGTAATACTTTACCCGAATAAAGCAACTCGCCTCTCCCATGGCGGGAGAGGACGGCGGTGCCTTCGGCACCGCCGGGGGAGGGTCCGTCTTATTGTCATTCCCCCGTAAGCGGGAATCCAGAAAGTCGCTGAGCCTTCGCACTTACCCAGCAGGAACACCGTAGCAGGTACAAAGCAGTCTGGATTCCTGCTTCCGCAGGAATGACACATTGCCCCCTTCATTCGGTTAACCTGTTGCGGATTACGCAATTGGGAGCTGCTTATAGGGAGGGTTTACCGGCCAGGTAAATGCCGGAGGCGGCCAAGGCCCACATCACTACTTGCAGGGTGGCCAGCAGGAGGTTCAGCAGCAGGCTTCGGTGGCCGATGGCCGCATCGGCCAGAAACGCTCCGGTTTGGCTGATGAGGATCGCCCCGGCCAACGCCCACAGCGCCCAGGCTTCCTGCCGGACCAGCGCCCCCCAAATCAGCGCCAGTTTCAACAGGGCCAGGCTGGCCATGCTGCTTTGGAAATAGATGGCCAGCGTTCGGCTGACGGCCACGAAGGCCGGGTCCAATCGCTGGATCTGTTCGCTCGAAAGCACTACGGCCAGCACGGGCGGCGGTTTGCCCCACACCACCAGGACCGCTAGCACCGCCCCGGCAAACAGGAGTTGTCCTACCGCGGAAACCGTCAGCCCCACCGCACCGATCCAAAGCACCTTTCCGCCTCCTTTGTGAGAGCATTCAGGATGAGAGAATAAAGGTTCTCGTTTTTTTGCCCTCCCCATTTCCGGGAGAACCGATCCATATTTTGTGAGGTTATTGGAGAGATATATCTAGAAAGTCCTTAATCCGGGCTACAAATTGCTCCGCCCATTCCACCAAGATTTTTGCGTGCTCTTGGTCCAGCGGATACATATCTCGATAGTCGCTGCGTTGACGCAGTTCGAACGCTTTGTGGAGCCACTGACTCATTTCCATAGGAAATTGGCCGGATTTGACAAAGTGCTTATCAAATAAGGCAATCACCCCGGAATGTTTGGCTGCCCCTTGGCCAATCGCAAGCAGTAAGGCCGTGGTGGCATAGAACATGGTATAGTAAGCCCGATTGATTACACTCCAGAGGCTTCCCCCTTGGCGTAAGAGGAGTTGGGCGTCCGCCAAGACCGCCTGGGCCATTTCCAGCCGATACCGAACGAGGGCCTGCTGCTCCGGCGTTATATTGGAATTCCTTGGCGTCATATGGGAATTCCTTCCTGTCGCACATGTTGCAAGAAAGGCGAAGCTTGCAGCAGGGGTAGTTCATCTTCACCCACCGGAATCACGGAAAGTATTTTCCCGGCCTGAAAGCCGATTTCCCAGGCCACTTCGTCTAAGAGGTTTTCCACCTGGGAGGTTCGGCAGGGTAAAATGACCAGAAGGTCGATATCCGACTCTTCGGTGGCTTGCCCCCGAGCATAGGAACCATACAGGATCACTTCGACAGACCGTCCTATGGCCATTTCTATCCGGCGCCGATACTGCCGGGCTAGGTCTCCGACGGTGGGATCCACCATAGTCAGGCCCTATGTGAAGGGAATTGGAAAAGGTAGTTACCCACAAAGACGCATATTTGTTTCCCTAGTCTAGATTACGTTCTCGACTTAGGTTATACAAGGAGGAGCATACATCCTTTTTTGACAGGAGATCGAAAGATGTACGGGGCCCTTTTTCTCCTTGGTTTGGCGGCAGCGGGCGCTGAAGAGAAGCTGTCCTCGGCGGCGCTAGAAGCCCGCAGCATGCATCAGATGGTGCTGATTCCGGCAGGCGAGTTTTTGATGGGTACCAGCCCAGAGGAGGCAGAATCCCTGGCCAAACAGTATGGTGTCCATCCGACGCACTTTTTGACCGAATCGCCGCTGCGGAAGGTGGATGTCGAGGCTTTTGCCATCGACCGGTTTCCGGTAACCAACGCCCAATATAAGCGGTTTGTGGATGCCACTGGGCATCGTCCGCCGCCCTATTGGCAGGGACGAAACTTTCCGGAAGGCATGGCCGATCATCCGGTCGTCTGGGTCAATTGGCACGATGCGGATGCGTATGCCCGCTGGGTGGGTTTGCGCCTGCCGACCGAAGCGGAATGGGAAAAGGCCGCCCGGGGTACGGACGGCCGACAGTATCCCTGGGGCAACCAATGGCGGCCGGATGCGGTCCGGCTCGAAGAACCACTCCAGCCCAGGGCGCAACTTTTAACCCATCCGGTCGGCGCCTATCCGGCAGGGGCCAGCGCGTATGGCGTATTGGACCTCTGCGGCAACGTAGCCGAGTGGACCAGCACTCCTTCGCAAGAGCCGGACCCGGAGCGTCAATGGGCCTGGTATGTGATCAAAGGGGCAGGCCCGCCCCTTCGGGAGCCGTACAACTATC
>Ga0308389_1001990_pt1 | contig 13225 bp, 9 predicted proteins | sample Hotspr2Sample148_FD_202362 | JGI IMG/M metagenome (GOLD analysis project Ga0308389, IMG submission 202362) | Hot spring phototrophic mat microbial communities from Mushroom Spring, Yellowstone National Park, Wyoming, United States - 20040719_148 ... | reverse complement strand
AAACGCCGTTTAGGCGGCGCTGCAGGCCGAATCCCCATGGCCGGCCTGGAAAAGCTAGAGTAACACCCGAATAGAGGTGGCTGTGTGTCACTGCTGCGCAAGCAGCAGCCCATGCTGCTTTGTGTCTGCTCCTGTGTCCCTGCTGGTCGATCGGAAAGTCTAGAATATTTTCTGGATTCCCGCTTTCGCGGGAATGACACTCCTCAGCCGGTTTCGCCTCGGTCGGCTGACCTCTCCGAGGGCGTGTGGAGGCGGGTTGCTTCATTCGGCTAAGATGTTACCTATTTCTCTTCCGACGCCAGGACCATCGCCTGGACCGGGATTTCCAGGGTCTGGGTTCCAAGATCGGTCTGGAGGCGGAGAATGCCTTGATGTTTACCGGGACGGCTAGGGGCCTGGTACCGGACCGTTACCCGCCAAAGCGTCTGCGCCTGGGTGTTTTTGGGTGTTTCCACGCTGAGGTCGGGCAGGTCGGCGGTACCCGAGCGAAGGGTAAAGGGCCGCTGGGCCCGCAGGACCAGGATTTTGGACGTTTTCTGCCCCGGCTGGAGCACGCCCAGCCAGAGGACCGGTGGATACACTTCGACTTCGGTGGCCACGCGTCCAGTCACCAGCACCGGAATCTCCGCATTCTGGGGGTCATTGGTCTGGAGCACCAGGACTTCTTTGAACGGTCCTAACGGTCCGGCGGCTTCTAGGTGCACCTGAAGCCGATAGCGGACTTGCTGCCCGCTGCGTTCGATCTGGGTGAGGCTAGCAGAGATGCGCTGATTGGGGCTGCGCAGCGTTTCGATTCGCCAATCGGGGCGGTTGGTGCAGGTGAGGTGGGCCTCTTGGGAGGCCTTTTGGCCGGGCTGCAACGTGCCGAAATCCAATTCCGCCGGTTCCAGGGAGACTGCTGGGTCAATGTACGCAGTTACATGGAGTTGGACTTCGGCGAATTCGGGGCGGACGAAGGTTACGGTGAGCGTGGCGCCTTTGCGGCCTTGGAACCGCTCGGTGCGGAGGCGGGCGGTAAGGTTCGTTTGTTCACCAGGCCCCAGCACCGTCTTGTGCAAGATGGGTTCGGTACATTCACAGGTATAACGGACCCGGCTGATTTCGATCTCGAAGGGATAGATATTGGTAATAGGAAAATCGAACTCGGCATGGGCTTTGGCCGGTACGCGTCCGAAATCGTAGGTCTTTTGTTCAAAGAGCCGGTCGGCCCACCCGGGAGGCACACCACGGTGGTCTTGGTCCCGACCGTTAGCATCGGCCGCCTGGGTACATAGACAAATAAACATCCAACCTAGCCATCCCCAGGTAAACCTTCGGAAAAGCGATCCGTAGAATCGGCAGGACGCGGACATGGCAACGGTTAGGTGATGAAGGAGTTGCCTCAACCTGGCAACGGAAACGCCAGATTTTTGGCATAACCTATTGGAAAATCAGGAGTTCGTGGTATTCTCTCTGGGGTTCGGTGCCTGATCTTCTGGAATGGGGAACCGGTCGATTGTCGGCGGGTTTTCCGAGGTGTTCGGAGGGGCATTGGCAGTTCGAGGGCTTTCTGCGGCCAAGCGGGTTCGGGCCTGCTGGACCCAAGGGCTTTCCGGGGCCAAGGTGAGGAAGCAGTGCCAGTGGTGGTTGGCTTGTTCGGAGCGGCCCATTTCGTCCAGCAGGCGGGCTAGGTGATAATGGGCGTCCGCATATTGGGGGTGATAGGCCAAGGCTCCTTGGAAGGCGGCCAAGGCCAGTTCGGTTTCGCCGGTTTCGGCCAACAGGCATCCCAGGTTACAGCGGGCTTCGACAAAGTCTTCGTCCAGTTCGATGGCCATGTAGTAGCGTTCCCGTGCTGCCGAGAGGTCGCCCATACGATAGAGCAGCTCGGCCAATTGGAAGCAGAGTTCTGCGGAGGGGCCTGCGGCGGCCAAGGCGGCCCGAAACATCTCCGCCGCTTCCCGAAGTTGGCCCGCCTCTTCTAACTGCATGGCCATTTGTACCATCTCCTCCGCACTGTAATAAGGGGGGCTGTCTGTGCCCCACGGAGCGGCCGGCGTCATCGGCAAAGCAGCCGGAGGATGCAGGGGGGGAGACTCCGGGAGGCGATCGGGTTCGACAGTGGCCGAGGCCGGAGCGTCGAAATCCATGCGGAGTTGGCCGCCCGGCTCCATGAGCCGATCCCCATCCCACAATAAAATCCGTTTCCCCTCAATCCGCACCGGCAGTTGGCCGAGGGGGCGGTCCAGATCGGGTCGAGTCCGGCTCAGATCGGCCAACTGGCGTTGGATGGTCTCCGGCGAAGCGCCGGCAGCCTGGAGTTCGGCCAATCGACGAGCCACCGTAACTTCCTGAAAATCGAAATAGGGCACTTTGTGCACCAGTTTGGCCGGGCGCAGCCAACCCCGCCGATACCACCGCCGCACCTGGATCAACGGAACCCGGAGCAACTCGGCCAACATGGCCGGGGTATACAGATGATGTATTTCTGTATCTTCCTCCACCAGCCCGAGCCGCTGCCAAAGATGGCTTTCTCGGACCAGTTCGATCCGGCCGGTGGCCACCGCCTCGTGGACTGCCGGAGGCATGTCCGGGGGCAACCGGTGGTGTAGGTCGGCAGGCGAACCAGCCCCGGCCTCCCCCAGCACCATCATGTCCACCTGTTCGGTCACCCGATCCACCACGATGGCACCCTGCCGACGCAACAGGTGGGCCAGTTCCCGGCGGTTCATGTGGGCCAATCGGCCGATAATGGCAATCCGTTTACCATCCATCGTCCTGCCAGAATGGGTCATCGGTTTCTCCTGGATCGGCAAACACCGAACTTCCGCGGGTAAGGTCCCATCGGTCCTCTGGCAGTCTGGCCTGGCTACGAACCGGAAGGGAGGATGCGGAGTGGTTGATCGGGCTGATCGGCCAACCGGATTTCTACCGGCCCGGTTTGTCGGCTTACCGCCTCGAGGAATTCTCGGGGAGTGCGAACCGGCGTTGGGCCCACCTGGCGAATGATCATGCCGGGACGGAGACCTGCCTGCCACGCCGGGGAACCTTCCTGAACATCCGTTACCGCCACGCCCAGATCAAACGGCAAAGCCGAAAACATGGGCCGACCCGTCCCGTCCACGACGCCAGTCAGGTAATCGACCGACACCCCTCGCCAGGCCGGCGGCCGCTCCGTCACCACCTTTCGCCCCCGCACAGGATATTTGCTCAGGACCACCTCGATCGACATGCTTCGCCCGTCTCGGAGCACATCCAAACGAACCCGGGTTTCCACAGGCAGTTTCCCCACCTCCAGCACCAGGCCGTCAAAATCGTAGATCGGTTGGCCGTTGACCGCGGTAATCCGGTCGCCTGGACGAAGCCCGGCCTGATGGGCAGGCGAACCGGGAACCACATCCTCAATCCGGACTCCCTGGCCGGTGGCCGCCTCCGGTCCGGTCGGCTCACCGGAACGCCGAACACCCAAATAGCCGTATTCCACCTCTCGGCCTGCTTTCAGGGTATCCAGGATCCGTCGAAAAGTAGCATCGACCGGGATGGCATAACCGGCAGCAGTTTCATAACCGGCCACCGCGGCCAGCGACACACACAGGCCGATCATTTCCCCCCGGAGGTTCAGCAGCGGGCCGCCACTGGTACCCAAGTTCAGGCGGGCGTCCGTCTGGATGAGTGTACCAAAATGATACAGGACACTTTTTCCCACCGGATCGTTTTCATCCGGATGCGGCGGTGCCTTTCGGGCCAGGTTGGAAACAATGCCCCAACTGGCGCTGGCCTGTCCGTCCCGGGCAATCGCATACGGATTGCCCAGCGCAATAACGATCTGGCCTTTGCGAAGCCGTTGGGCGTCGCCGAGCACAATCGGCACGAGTCCTTTGGCGTCGATGCTCAAAACGGCCAGATCGCTGCGGGGGTCCGCCCCTTTGATCATCGCTCGATAGACTTTGCGATCCGGGGTGGTAACATAACAATCGCAGTCTTCCGGCAAGGCGTGAAAAGCCGTCAAGATGAGTCCATTCGGATCGATCACCACGCCGGTGGCATATTGGCTGGGGATAAAATCGGGATCCAGCGGTCCCGGCTGGACTGGCGGCGGCACACGTCGGCCGAACGGATCAGGACGCTCCGCTGGTGGAGTGGCAGCCCCTGGCATCGGCCGGGGTACCAGGGCAATCGCTACCACCGATTTTTCGGCACGGGCAATCGCTTCGGTCAGTGCGGTTTCCAGAGCAGCCCACACCGCCCGAGGATTTTCCTCTGCCCCGAGCTGGCCCGATGGATGTCGGCCACTCCAACCCACCAGAATCAAGCCTGCCCATAGGGGTATCCAAAATCTCCTGCCCAGGCGAAGTGTATTTTTCATCATGAGTCGCCCCTTCCCACGCTGCCAGGCTGGAAATATGGCTTTCCGCGCCCTCCCGTCCACCTCCCGTCCGGCATCCCTGGGGTCGCTTAGCTGAGCACCTTCATACAGACCACGCCCGGCTCCACACAGGAGAGTTGTTCGATTTTTGCCAAGGACTCGGCCAATTGGCCGGCCGGGGCCGCATGGGTCATAATGACCAGCGGGACCATGGGGTGATCGCCGGGTTCTTCGGTCTCATGTTGGATGACCGAGGCGATGGAGACTCGATGATGGCCGAGGATGCCGGCGATTTCGGCCAGGACACCCGGCCGATCTTCCACGTTGAGGCGGAGGTAATATCGGCTGCTGATAGCGGCGGGGTCTCGCAGTGGGACAGCGGCTGGCCGATCGGGTGCCCAGAGTCGAAGCGTTCGGAAGGTGATGGCGGTTCGGCCCAGGGCGGTGCTGATGATGTCGGCGGTAACGGCGGAGGCTGTGGGCATTTGTCCAGCGCCCTGGCCGTGGAAAAACACCGGCCCCACCGCATCCCCGACCACCCGAATGGCATTAAACGCCCCTCGCACATGGGCCAGGGGATTGTGACGGCCCACTAGGGTGGGCGACACATGCAGTTCCAGACCGCCGGAAACCAATTCCGCCACCGCCAGGAGCTTGATCGTATAGCCCAGTTCGGCGGCATATTTCATGTCGGCCGCCTGCACCGTATCGATCCCGGTGCGAGGAATGTCCTGCCAGCGAACCCGCACCCCAAAGGCCAAATGGGCCAGAATGGCCAACTTCTGGGCGGCGTCCGTGCCGTTGACATCCAGGCTGGGATCCGCCTCCGCATAGCCGAGCTGCTGGGCCGTGCGAACCGCCTCCGCATAGGCCGTGCCGTGTTCCTCCAGCTGGGTCAAGATGAAGTTGCTCGTGCCGTTCAGGATACCGTGGATGGACTGGATTTGGTTGGCGGTCAGGCTTTCGGCCATGGCCGCAATAATCGGGATGCCGCCGGCCACGGAAGCTTCAAAAGCGATGGATCGGCCATATTTTCGGGCGGTCTCGAATAGCTCGGTGCCATGCTCGGCCAACAGGGCTTTGTTGGCGGTTACCACATCTTTGCCGGCGGCCAAAAGCCGGAGCACAATCGTCCGGGCCGGTTCCAGCCCACCGATCAGTTCCACAGCAATCTGGATTTCCGGATCCTCCAGGACAGCAGAAAGTCGATCGGTCAAAAGCCCCGGAGGCAAACGGACATTCCGCGGCCGGTGCAGATCCACATCCACCACCCGCGCCAACTGGAGAGGACGGCCTACCTGCCGGGCCAGCCGCTCCCCATGCTCCAAAAGCAGCTTCGCCACCCCGGAACCAATCGTGCCAAACCCAACAATGGCCACTTTGACCGGCTGCATAACCCCACCTTTGGACTATACAGAATCCTTTATCCTAAAACCAACCCCCCGGCCGGTCAAGACACCTCCACCCTCCCCTTCCAAAAAACGCCTATACCAAACGCCGATACAAAAAGAAAAGAGAATGGCCTCAGAAAAGATTCCGGTAAAATCCCGGTAGATGGAACATAGAGGCTGTCCCGAAATGGGTAGCCAAGAGGGGGGCCCCGATCCCTTTCCAAACCGTTCTGCCCAACCAAAAATGCCGTTTTCTTGGAGGTTGGATAGGATTGGGGCCCCACGTTGCTCACTGCATCCCGGCTAAAATGGAATTTCGGGACAGCCTCTTCGAGGCAAGGGCCTCTTTGGGTGAAAGAGGGCAGGTTTTTCGGCGAGGCCGGTTGCGGCGGTCGGGCGGCCTCGGCTTGATTGGGTCCTCCCGGAGTCTCCTGAGGACCTGGAGGACCCGAGGATTGGGTGGAGTATTTCGAAGAACTGTTTCCTCCAGACAGGATCAGGGATTCTCCACACTCAGGAGAATGACTCCCTAAACTAAGCAAGGGTTAGAAGGCATATTTCCACATCCATTCGACCACGATGGCCTCGCCGGGCCGACGGGGGCCAAGCTGGTTCGCTGGAACCTGGCCTTCCCGGCGATCCTGATAGAAGGTCTTCCAGGAGGTAACTTGCAGTCCGGTGCTCAGCTGTTTGCTAATATCGTAGGCGAAGTTGATGAAGATGAACTGGTTGTAGGTTCGGCCTACGAGGAAGTCCTCGTTGAGCGGATCGTCCAAGCCCCAGCCGACGTGCATGTGGAGCTGATCGGTCCAGTCGTACCACAGGTCGATCCAGCCGCCGTAGGAGCGGATGGTGTGTCGGTTGTAGAGATCGACGCCCTGGCCGATGCCGCCCAGGAAGGAGCTGAGGTTTTCGCCCATGAAGAACTCGCCCTGCACGCCAAGCCGATCGGTAATCGGCGCCCGGAAATCGGCGTTCAAGGACCAAGTGCGGAAGCGGCGGTCGTCTTGCGGCGGCAAACTCAAGGGGGCAGGCCCGGTCGATTTGAAGTCGTATTCCACTTCGCCGATATGGCCGGACACACCCATGGTGATTGGATTGCAGCCCTTGCCCCGCGGCCCGATGACCCAACCGATGCGGCCCTGAACCTGCGGCCAATCCGAAGATTCCCGGTCCACATCGGTTCTGCCGTAAAAGTCCGGCATCACGTTCTGGGCCAAAGCGCCTTGCAGTTCCAGGCGAAATACGTCGGAGAAGTTCAGATAACGTTCCAGGCGAAGTTGCGCCCGTCGGTAGCCGATGTTACCGCCATCCCACCCCACCGGATAGTCCAACACGCCGGGCATCAGCGGCGAGATCAAATCCCAGGTTTGCCCAAACAGGAACCGGAACTCGTCGTTTTTGACTTCAAAATAGGCGTGGCGTAAAAGCACGGTCCCCTGGTTGGGATTGGGAGCGGCGTTGCCGAAGAAGTCGAACTCCAGTTTCCCGCCGGTGGCCGCCCCGCAGAACCACGGGATGGTCGGCCCAGACACGTCGAGTCCGATGCGGGTACGGCGGGCATCGATGATGAATTCATGTTCATTATCCGTGGAGAAAGAGTTCACGTACAGGGTGTACGGCCCTGGCGTGGTGCGATTGGTGTTATAGACCAAATCGCCCCACAAGGCTCCATAGGGAACGATCTTGAGATCGCCCTTGGACCAGGCCAATTTCTTCATTTCTGCTTTGAGCTCATCCAGGGTGAGGAACTCTTCTTTGGTTTCCGGTTTGGCAGCCGGAGCCGGTTTACCGGCAGGCGGCGGGGCCACTCCCTGAGGAGCTTCCGGCGGCGCAGGCTGCGCCCAAGCAATCGGCAGAGAGGAGTCCGCCGGCCTGGTTTCGGCTTCTTCCGCCGGATTGAGCCGAACACTGCCCACGACCGGCGGTTCCGGCAGTATCTGCACCTGGTCGCCCAAAGACCTTCCGGAGGGGGGAGGTACCTGCGGCAAAGGTTCTGGGGCCACGGCTTCGTCATAGACGGCCTGAGTGGCCTGGGCTGGCCTAACGGCCTGCGGCCCGGGCCAAGGCGTCCACTCCTGCCCCATCGCATCGAAGGCCCAAACACCTCCGAGCAATGCGGCCCCTGCCAATAGTCTTTTCCAATCCATCGCCCGAGTCCTTTCTGGCAAAAAGGTTTTCTTTTTGCCCCCCTTGTGGGGGGACACTCACCATAACAATCCTTTCCACTTTTTCTTCCCATCGGGAAAAATTCCAGAAAACCATAAAACAGGAACTCCTCTCACATGCAAAATCTTTCGAAAATCTGGTCCTTTTGGAGCGGGAGAAAGAATTAAGTAAAATATTCGTTTCCGGTTACAACGCCCTGGAAACTTGCACGCGGACAAAGGCCTAGGTTCCGAAAAGCTTGGGCTTTTCTGCCTTCGGACACATCCCAAGGACACAAAATCCGAAAATACGGAACATCTTGGCTTTTCGGAAAAGGGATGGTATAGTGCAGGTTCTGTATTTTTCGTAGGATTTATCCTGAGAGGCTGTTCCGAAAATCGATTTTTAGCCGGGATGGACGGCCACCCTGCTACTTCCAACCCCGCCCCCCAAAACGGCACTTTGGCCATCCAGAACGCTTTGGAAATACCGGTGGGGGCCGCCAGGAAGCAATTTACGGAACAGCCGCTAAGGAAAAATCTTTCTCTCTGGAGACCAGGTATGGCAGAAGCAAACTCCACCGCATCGGCCCCGAAACCGCAACTGAGTCTGTTTGATTCGACCTGCATCATTGTGGGAGTGATTATCGGTTCAGGCATCTATGAGACCAGTCCGAAGATCGCGGCTGCCGCCTCCGGGATCGCTCAAAAGCTTCAGGAGTCCTGGCCCTGGCTAGGCCGGTTGGTGGCCGAGCAACCCTGGGCGGCCTGGCTGGTGTCCGACGGCGGTTTTATCATCGGTGTCTGGCTCCTCGGCGGGTTGCTCTCGCTGCTGGGCGCTTTGTGCTACGCCGAACTGGCCAACGCCTATCCCAAATCCGGCGGCGACTACGTCTATATCACCAAGGGATTCGGTCGGGAGATGGGCTTCCTGTTTGCCTGGGCGCAGTTGTGGGTGGTTCGGCCTGCGTCGATCGGCATGTACGCCTATGTCTTCGCCCGCTACGCCAACCAAATCTTCCCCTTGCCCGAAACGGCCAACCCTTTTCTGATCTATGCCGCCGGCGCCATCCTGGTGCTGACGCTTATTAATATGCTCGGCGTGATGATGGGCAAATGGACGCAGAATGTGCTGACGGTGATCAAGGTCCTGGGGCTGGCGGCCATTGTGGCGGTGGGTCTTTTGGCCGCTCCTTCGCAGACGCCGCCCCCGAAGCCGATGGACCCCTGGTGCAACCTGGGCCTGGCCATGATCTTGGTTTTTTACACCTATGGCGGCTGGAACGAGATGGCCTATGTGGCCGCCGAGGTCCGCAATCCCCGCAAAAATATCCTTCGGGCGCTGGTACTGGGTACGGTGGCCGTGGCCGCCATCTATGCCCTGGTGAATCTGGCCTTTCTGCGGGCCTTGGGTGTGGTCGGGTTTCGGTCTTCTCAGGCCGTGGCAACCGAGGTGCTGAATCTGGTAACCCCTTGGGCCGGCAAAATCATCAGCATCCTCATCTGCATCTCTACCCTAGGCGCCATCAACGGCATGATCTTCACCGGCGCCCGAATTTACTATGCCATGGGAACCGACCATCGGCTGTACCGCTGGCTGGGCAATTGGGACCCGGAGCGGGGCGTGCCGATTGCCTCCCTGGTGGCTCAGGGAGTGGTTACGTTGGCGATGGTTTTGGGTTTCGGTTGGCAAGCGGGCGAGAAGGGATTTGACAGTTTGCTCGCCTTTTCGGCCCCGATCTTTTGGTTTTTCTTCCTGCTGGTGGGCCTGTCGCTTTTTGCGCTGCGGGCGTTGGCGGCGGCTCAAACGGAGGCCGCTCCCGTGGCTCCGGCCATGGGCTACCAGGTTCCTCTGTATCCGATCACACCGGTGCTATTTTGTTTATCGAGTCTGTTTATGCTTTATTCGAGCATTAGCTACGCCATCAGCCAGTTGAGCGCGTATGCCCTGTGGGCCTTGGGGATTATGTTATTGGGCTTGGTGCTGAGTTGGGTTGCCCAACGAGGCACTGCCCAGAAAGGCCACAGGGCTGTCCCTTGAGGGGGCAAAGAGGAGGCAGGCGCCGGCCGCCTTTCCTGAACGCCCAAGCTATTTTCCTTCCGGCGGGAAGAGAAAGCCCATTAAATCGGGGGTGCCCCAAGGAATCGGGGAGATCAGCACTTCGCCCGCCTCGAAGCCGGCGGCCATTCCCTGCTGCTGGTTGAAGGCTCGAATCCGCTGGAATAGATGCTGTTTGCTCGGCGGAAATTGGCTCTGATAACAGGCCAAGGCCTGCATCTTCCGCTCCAGATAGGCACTGATGTCCACTACCAGACGGTTTGGTTCCGGCGGCACCAGACTGGAAAGGTCTAATCGGTAGTACAAAATCCGCCGAATCTGGTGGGGCGGCAAACCGTCGAAATAGTCATCCCATTTGGTTAGTCGGCTATAGAAAAAGGCAGCCTCGGTAATGAGCATCGCCTGGTAATGGTCCGGAGAACCGTAGGGAGTTTTGTTTCCCATGGCCAAGACCAACCGGGGGCGATACCGCCGAAACTCTTTGGCCAAGGCCAAGCGGGCCTCAAACGTGTCGAACAGGCGACGGTTCGGCAGCGGCAACGTTCGCCGCACTTGCACCCCTAAGACCGCAGCGGCCTTCTGGGCCTCGGCCAATCGCACCTCCGGACTAGGGCATTCCGGCGTCGGTTCCCCATCCGTCAGATCCACAATGCCCACCCGATAGCCTTGGTCGGCCAATCGAGCCAACGTGCCGCCGCAGGCAATTTCCACATCATCCGGATGCGCTCCCACCGCCAGGACATCTAAACTTTCGTGCTCCATGGTGTCGTCGTCCCTCGGAAATAGAGCCATCGATTCCTTCCCACTTTGGGAGATATTTTTACCATTTTATCCAGCAGGACAAGCACCGCCGGTCGAAGGGGGGTATGCTACAATGGGTCCCAGAGGCCGCCCCACCCGTGCAACCCATTATGTTTACCCCAAATGCCATTCAGGAACACGTTAGCCGAATGAAGCAACCCGCCATTCTTCTGTCGGACCAAACCCAGCGTGTCATTCCCGCGCAAGCGGGAATCCAGAAAGTACCAAAGTATCCCAGAGTGCCCGCTTGCCCATCAGGCCCACAGAAGCAGACACAAAACAGCCTGGATTCCTGCTTCCGCAGGAATGACACATAGCCTCTCTTTCGGCTAAAATGTTACCCGATTCCGTTAGGGGTTGGAGGCCTGGGGGCTGCCCCGTTGGGCGTGCATCCGCCTAAAAACGGAATTGCAGGAGAGGCTCTAACGAGTTGGACGGGCCGCTTGGATTCCACCCATTATGGCAAGGAGTTGGGGTGGATACAGACAGCCGGGACGATCTTGCTATAGCAGTTTGGTGCTTGCTAGAGCAGTTTGGTGATGCCCGGAATGGCGATTGGGTATTCCCCGTTGGGATTGGGCTTGACGGGCGGTTCGATCGTGAAGTCGGCCTTTTCCGGGCCGAATCGGAAATTGGCGTTGAAGGCCTCTTCCCAGGTAACCTTTCGGCCCGTATAGACGGCGATTTGTCCCAGGATGGCCAGCATGGTGCTCACGACCATGTACCGGCCGTTGTTGATCGGTTTGCCGCTGCGGATGGCCGAAAACAGCGCCTCGTGCTCCGCCTGGTACATGTTGCAGCGCGGCCCTTTGTACTCCCATTTGGTTTCGCCCTCGATGCGGTGTTTCAACACATCGCATCGGCCTTTGGTCCCCAGAATGAGGTCGGAGGTCTCCGTGTAGCAGCCATTCTGCGCCCGGTTAATCCCGTAGAGTCGAACGCCGCTGGGATATTCATAGACCACGGCATTATGGTCGAACACATCGCCATAGACGTCGCCGAAGGAGGCGGCCCGACCGCCCACGCCGTAGCACCAGACGGGCGGCTGGTCGCCCATCGCCCAGGATGCTTTGTCCAGGCCGTGGATGAGCGATTGCTGAATGTCGTCCCCGGAAAGCCAGTTGAAATGATACCAATTGCGGAACTGGTACTCGATCTCCGACCAGCCGGGCTTCCGCTCCACAAGCCGATACGGCGTGCGCATGTAGTTTTCCTGGATGGCAATAATCTGGCCAATCGCCCCGTCCAAGACCCGTTTCATCGTTTCCTGCACGCCGGTATGATACCGCCAGCAAAGGCCGGACACCACGCTGAGGCCCTTTTTCTTGGCCTCTTCACAGGCCGCCTGGGTCATGCGGATACCGGGCGGGTCGATGCCGTGCGGCTTTTCACAAAACACATGTTTTCCGGCCTCAATGGCCGCCTTCAAATACTCCGGATGAAACCGGGATGCACAGGCGATCAGCACCACATCGGAGGCCTCGATCACCTTTTTGTACCCGTCAAAACCGACAAAAAGCCGATCGTCCGGCACATCCACCCGATCGGGCTTCATCTTTTTCAGCCGGTCGCGTGCCCCGCGCGCCCAATCCTCGAAGATATCGCACATGGCCACGAGTTTGGTTCCAGAATCGGCATCCAGGGCGTTCACGGCTGCGCCGGACCCGCGCCCGCCACAACCGATCAGGCCCACCTTCAACAGGTCGCTTCCGGCGGCATGAACGGAGCGCACCAGCGGGAATGTGCTGATCGCTGCCGCCGCCCCGGTTGTCCACTTCAAAAACTCCCGCCGGCTGCACGGCGAAGAACCGCTTAACGCACCGCCATGAGATGTCAAACCGTTCGATTGCCTAACGCTACGCATCATCGGGGTCCTCCTTTCAGGGGTTGGAAGAAGTGCACCTTTTCGGCGCTGTTTCAGGTAACGGTTCACAGAGTGTGTACTCTTTAATATGGGGCCGTCTGGAGGGACCTGCTTGTCAGGTCCGTCGGGCATTGCATTTCCCCCCTCACTCGGCCAAGCTCACGCTTGGCCGGCCTCTCGACGGCCGGGGGAGAGGCCTATTGGACTGCTGCTTTCGCAGGAATGACACTTTGGCCCCTTCACCCGGCGGTGCATTCCGCACCGCCGGCCTCTCCCACAAGGGGAGCGGCGAGTTGCATCATTCGGCTCACGTGTTACGTCTTTCCCAAAAGCCAAACGGTTTCCTAGGAAGCGGAGGAATGGAAGGCGGGAAATTCCACTCGGACCTTCTGGAAACGATATTATACCCTCCTGGAAAACCCGCTGCCATAGTTTTTGCCCTGACTTATCCCCAGTTTTTTCGTGGGGCGGGAAAAAATAGGCGGTCCCTCCGAAATGCTTTTGTGGTATAAAGTTAGGTATGTTTATGTCTAACTTAACCGCCACAAACGGAGGGAACCGCCATGAACGCGATGGAAGCAATCCTATGGATTACCAGTATATGTGTGGGAATGAGAA
>Ga0308389_1001970_pt1 | contig 13324 bp, 11 predicted proteins | sample Hotspr2Sample148_FD_202362 | JGI IMG/M metagenome (GOLD analysis project Ga0308389, IMG submission 202362) | Hot spring phototrophic mat microbial communities from Mushroom Spring, Yellowstone National Park, Wyoming, United States - 20040719_148 ... | reverse complement strand
CGCCTGCCAGCTGCAAGCCGTAGAGCAGCCAAAAGACGAACGCGCTGACCTCAGCGTCCCAGATGTTGACGGCTCGCTGTAACCGCGCCATCGCGTGCGGGAGCCAGAAACAGTTGCGGTAGCGGTAAGCAATCACGCAATCGCTGGGATAGGTCTCGGTATCTTCGTCGCTAATGGGCGGCGCAGGCACAGCGAGAATCTCGCCTGCCCTACCGTTCCGTGCAACGCGGTGCGTGTAGGCAGCGCTTACCAGCGCACTATGCTTCGCGGTGTCCAGTCGCCAGTAGTAGGGGATACGGTTCGTATGCGTGTTGCAAATCGTCTGCACATGGGCGCGGATGTTCTCGGCGAGAAAGAGGACGCACATCCCACGCGCCCGCGTAGCCGTCTGTATCAGCGGGTCGACCGAAGTGGCGCTGCCCCCATCGGCGGGGTAGAGCGTGCCTGCAATATCGCTGGGGTCGGGACGCACAATCGGGAAATCGCTGGGGAAGTTGCTATTGTATCCGCTCTCGGTAATCGCAGTGCTAAAATGCGGGTTGAAAAACAGGAACGCAGGGTCTTCAGGGGCGTTCCAGCTCATCCAGAAGACGGAGTAGTTAATCATCAAACTGTTTGTCATATCCACGCGATAATCGCACAAGATGACGGCATCGAACTGACGAAAGTAGCCGCGCAGGTCTGGGCTGCTTGGACTGAACACACCCTGCGGGGTCTGGATGTTTGCGCTTGTGGTAATACCTGTAGTGATACACAGCGTGTAGTCGATGCCGAGATTGCGCAGGATTTGTGTCCACGCGCGGTTGAAGTTGCTCAAGTTATTCAGCACAAAGCACACCTTCGGTTGCATCAGCGCACCCCCACGATCTTATTGGTCAGGATGTAGCCACTGCCCGCTGTGCGCTGGACTTCGATGCGGTACTGGTCGTAGTAGCCGTCGCCGCTTGCGGGGATTTCGATGCGTCCCCAAGTGTTGGCTTCGCCGGGGAGTGTTCCTGTAGCGAGCGTGATCCAGCCCGCGCCGAGCGGCGCGCCGTTATGGTCGGTGGCGCGTGCGAGGACGCGGTAGGTGGTCGAGTCTCCGCCCGCGCGGAAGTAGAACCAGACGAGTTTGCGGTACTGCATGCAGTTATCCAGCGTCGGCAGTTCCGTGCTGGTGCTTTGTAGCAGGTCGCGGTTGGCGTCGGCGGTGACGCCGGTTGCGGCGACGAGGAGGGTGTCTGCCGTGCGCGTGGTGATCGCGCCCTGCTGCTGCACAGGGAGCGGGTCTTGCGTGGTCACATCCACCAGACGATTGCCCTTGAGCCATCCAATCAGACTCATGCTCTCTCACCTGTGCGATATACAGCGTCAGTCGCGCGGATCGCCCGCGTAGCGCGTGCTGATATGGATCAGCAACTCCGCGCGAGGCTGGGCGCCGCTGCTGGCAGTAAGAGTCGCGCGTTTGACCCAACCGTCCAGCAGCGCGCTGCTCCCCTCCAGCACCTGCACGCGCCGCGGCGGGCTGAGCAGCTCCAGCAACGCGGTATCGTAGACGGGCGGCAGCGGCAACCGCGCTTGCGCTTCAGTCGCGTGCCGCGCGGCGGCGTCGTAGAGCCGCTCCGCAAGCCGCTGCACAGCGTCAAGATTCGAGAGCGTGTCCGCTTGCACGCGCAGCAGCTTGTACCGCCCCAAGTAGTCGAGCGAGTCTGGCTCGGTAAGCGAGTCTTCGTTGACTAACACTACCACGAGCCGCTCGCCCTCTTTGCTCGGCGCGGTTGCGCCCTCTACATAGATGATGTTCGCTTCGGGCGGCTTCGGGATAATCTCCAGCTCGCTATAGCGGTACTGCCGAAGCGCTGGATTTACACTACCCGCATCGTGTAGCGTCCACGCTGGGAGCCCGTCGGGTTTTGGCTCCAGCAGCCACTCGCCCGTCGCGTAATCCCACCTGAGCCGCCACTCGTTGCCTGTTGCCGTTGCAAACAGCAGCAGCGTGCGGAGAATCTCCTCACCCGATTGTCCCACACGTGGCGCGTAGCGCCAACCGCTGCCCGTGTCCCCAGCAGGCGCGGCGGGCATGCGCAACGCTTGCAGCGCAGCAGGTGGACTGCTAATCCGCTCGAACCCGCAGCCCTCCAAGAGTTTGCTAAATGCATCGCCCAACGCCACGCCGTCGAACGCAGTGCTGGCGAGCTGGTAGATCTCGCCGAATCTGCTCCACATGCCGCGCAGGGCAAACCGCACCCGATACGGAAACTTAGCGGGACGCCTGCGCATGGGCGTGATGCTTTCCACGATTGCGAAGCCCTCCGAAAGCGTTTGCCACGGATCGGCGTCCCCCATGCGGTACTCCAAGCGGTAGGTCGTATCCCCACGCTCGGCGATGCGGCGCGTTGCATCCGACTCAAGCAAGCAGTCCGCGTAGCCCTCCTCACGAGCGTACTCGTCTTTGGTCAGCTCCAACTCCAGCACGCGCTCCGCCTGCACGGGCGTTGTGGCGCGCTCGGCAACCAGCGGCGCGCAGCGCATAAAGTAGCCCACCACAACGGGCGTGTAGACGGGGTTATCGGTGGTGATCTGCACAATACCCCGCGCCTGCATGGGCGATTGCGCATTGTTCCACGCCACCCAGTCGCTGCCGTCGAGCCGATCGAAGCTCACGGTTGCCGATTGCTTGTGGGTGAATGCCACGATGGGTACAGCTTGCGGAACTTGCGGGTTAATGGGCGGCAAATCGAACGGTTTCTCGATGAGCGTACCGCTTGCTGGGTAGCGTACTCGTTCGAACGCCACGATGGGGTTATACATGATGTTCACCGCAAGTCGCAACGGGCTTGGGCGGCAGAGCGAATAGAGAGGCGATTCCGCCGTGCCGATATTCTCGGCGTCTTCTGGCAGCGGCACAAGCTTGCTACTTGCGATCTGGCGCGTTGTGCTGCTGGTGCTGGCTTGCATGAGCCGAGGACCGCCCGAAACCACCGTCAGCACCAGCACGCCAAGCGGCGGGAGCGGTATCGCCGCCACACTGACCGCCGAGCGCACGGGGCTGGACACCCCAGAATACCACTGAGCCACGAGCTTCGGCGGCTGCTGCAGGTCGTTGCGGTCGGGGTATCTGAAAAACGCAAGGTTGCCCGCCGTGTCCATGCGCAGCGCGTACCTGTCCCACTGCGCGTACCAGTAGTCCCCCTCGCGCGTATACTCATCGTCCGCGCACTGGATATGTACCGCCCAGCCCTCGTCGCGCTGGAGCGAGAACTGCGTCTCCGCGACCCAACGCAAGAGCTGCCCCGCCCGAATCGCCTCGATTGCGATCAAAACGAGCCACTCGATCAGCGTGCGGTCTTGATTGGCTCGTATGATGCTGCCCATAAACCGCGCAGGGTTTTCGGGCGCCTCGCGCGCGGAGCGGTACACCTCGCGCCAAAACTGCGCCTGCTTGTTGATTTGGCTAATCGGCACGGTGTTTTCACGCCATCTGTGATCCAGCGTGCTGGGCGTAAGGATCAGCACGCCCGCGCCTGTGTCATGATACAGGTTCTCAACGCTTTCGGGCGCTAAATCCACGCAGTGCGCCGCGCGCTCAAAGGCGGGGCGCACGACGAATCGGTACGGCACATCGAGCGTTAAACGGTATGGCATCGTGCGATATACACAGTGCGCTGTATATCGCGCGTGGCGTACCAACTGCATGAGCAGCGGTACAGAGACCGGCTGCGCAATTTTATTGCCGAGCAGCGCGCGGCAGGCGCCCAATTCGTGCGCTGGAACGCGGATCTGGCGCTCGGCGAGCCTACCCCGCGCCCGCACATGCGCCCGATACGCGCGATTGTGCGCGAGTCGCGCACGCACTATACGCCCCCATCCGAATAAGCCATGAGCGAAGTAGCCATCCGTCTTAGGGTCGTAGGCGCTGAGGATGCCGTGCGCCAGCTGGGGCGCGTTGGCGATCAGCTGCGCCAGTTGGGGCGCGGGCTGCCCGAAACCGTGCGACAGATGGGCAAGCTCGGCGATACGGCAACCGCAGTCGGCGGCGCAATAGCAGCATTCGTGGCAACTTTCGGGCGACTTAGCGGCTTGGGGGTTGCCAGCGAAATCGAAGCCATCACGAATCAGCTCGAAGTGCTTACGGGCGACGCCGCCAAAGCTCGCGCACTTACGGAAGAGTTCTACAAGCTGGGCGCGGCGACGCGGTTCAACACGGGCGAGGTCGCGGCATTCGGGGCGGCGCTGCTTGGCGCTGGCGTCGATGCAACGCAGCTTACGAACGAAATGCAAGCGCTGCTCGATCTCATCGCGGCTATGGGCGTAAGGCGCGAAGATATGCAGCGCGTGCTCGAGAACATCGTGCAGATTCGCGGGCTGGAAGTGGGACAGTCCAGCATGGTGGATATTCGTCAGATGTTCCGCGCCATGCCAGGCATCGGCGCGGCGCTCGGCGCGGCGCTGGGGCGCGCGCCACTGACCCCAACCGAAGCCAACCAGCTGCTGGCGCAACTCGGCGGGGAAGAGTTCTACAATCTGCTGATTCGCGCCGCAGCGCGGTTCGAGAACGCAAGCCAAAGGCTCACGATTATCGATTCGCTTGCCAATATCGCGGAGAGTTTTCAGCAGGTGCTGCTGCCCACGGGCGAGCTGTTTGGTCGCATCATTCGCGCGGTTGCGCCGCTGATGGGGGCGCTGGCAGGCGCGCTACGGCGGGTGAACGAAGCACTTGGCGGCGTGCCAGGCGCGCTGTTCGCGCTCGCGGCAGCGGCAGTCGCTGCTGCAGCCGCGCTCAACATCCTGCAGAAGGTGGGTATCGGCACAGCGCTGTCGCAGGGGCTGGGTATGCTTGGCGGTCTGCGCGGCGCGGGCAAACTTGCGCGCTTGGGACGCGCGGGGTTTGCGGGGCTTGGGATTGGCTTGCTCGCGGAACTGCTTGGGAGCGCGTTTGAGTCGATGGGACTCAAGGGCGCGCAGGATGCGTTCAGCACGGTCGGTGGCGCGGCTGCTATTGGCGTCACCATCGGCGCGATCATCGGCAGTATCATCCCTGGCATCGGCACAGCGATTGGCTCAGTCGTGGGCGGCATCATCGGCGCGCTGGTGGGGCTATACCAGCTGCTCAGCGGCGGCTCCGAGCAGCAGCAACGCGCGGCGAACGCGCAGCAGCAGACCGCGCAAAACACCGCGCGGATGGCAGCGGCGCTTGACGATTTGCGTATCCAGCTCGTGGGTGGGGGCAACCGCGCACGATCGGCAGCAACGCGCTACGAAGTGGAAGCGTACCTGCGCGGGCTATCGGCGTCGGGCATCTGATGGGGTATACTCTACTTGCTATGATTGCCTACACGCATTCGGGCGCAAGCCATATGGACGATTTTCTGGGCGCTCTAACCGCTTGCCTCAAGGGCTACGAGGTACGCCGCGTTCCTAAACTGCCCGACACGCTTGGCGAGAACGATATAGCATTCGACATCGGCGGCATGTGGGACGACGAGCGGTATTTCGATCACCACCAAGACCCCAGCCTGCCCTGCAGCGCCGCGCTGCTATGGCAACGCTGGAGCGGCGCAGGCGACCTGTACGATGCGCTCGCCAATGCGCCCGCGCTGGACGACCTCAACGATGCCGATACGCGCGTCGGTATCGCGGGGCTTCCCGAAGACAGGCGTCCTGACCGCGTGAAGCTCCGTGCGCTGCTGGAAGCGGAAGCGGAGCTGCTCAAAGATCCGCACCTGTGCCTCGTTGTGCTGCAGCTGTTTGCTGCATCGAGCAACTTGCGCGCGTGGGTAGATGCGTGCTACCATGACACAGAGCTGCAACATGTGCTGCAGCCGTCGCTGCAGCGTGTATTGCAAGCCGAGCGCGAGGAGCAGGCGGTCATCGATTCGATTGCCGTGCGCGAGGTCGGCGACCTGCGAATCGGTGTTTCGCGGCAACCGCTGGGGCGCATGGTGCAGCGCGCGTTCGAGCAGCTTGGCGTGGATGTGCTGATCGCGCCGAATGAACGCGAACCTGATAAAGTGAGCGTCGTGCGCGACTCGCAGGGGCGCTATGGCGAGATTCCTGTTGCAGAGCTGCTACCTGCGCTTGCTCAGCGTGCTACCTTTGTCCACCAAGCGGGCTTTATGATGGTGGCGGCGCTGAGCATCGACGAGGCGCTTGAGCTGCTCTAACCCGCACCCACAAACTCGGCAATCGTTTTCGCGACCTCACGCGCCACACGCGCGCGTGTCTCGCGTAGTAGTAGGTACTCCAAGTCGCTGGGGTTGGTAATAAACCCCAGCTCCAGCAACACGCTGGGCTTCTCGCGCTGGCACACCGTGAGCCCCTTCTGCTTGACTCCGCGATCAAGTCTGCCCGCGAGCGCGCGCTGAAGCGCGCCGTGCAGCGCATGCGCCAACCCGACGCTATGCTCGCGCGAGTACCAAGTTTCGTAGCCGTGCGCGTTCCGACTCTCAGCGGCGTTCAAGTGTACGCTCACGAACGCCGCTGCGCTTGGCTCGTAGCGTCTGCGCTGCTGCAAGTTGAGTGGTTGCTCGCGCGTGGCGATGAGCAGGTGCGTCTCGGTGGCTGGGTAGAGCGTGCGGAGCATGTAGGCGATGGAGTTTGCATACTGCGCGGCAATATCCGCTTCGCGATGTTGCGCTTGACCGAGATACCCGACCGCGCCAGGGTCGAACACTACCCCGCCGCTTGGCGTGGGTTTGAAGCCGTGTCCTGCGTCAATCACGACGATCGTCTTGCTCATGGCGTTTTTCTCCATTCCCGCCGCGTAGCATGTGCTGGAGCCGATTGCGGAGCGATTGGGGGACGGGGATGCCGAGCCGTGCAAAGTCATCAAGGATTTCCAGCACGCTTTGCGCGGCGTACCAAAGCGAGATGAGCTTGCTTGCCAGCACCAACACCTGCGCGAGGTCGCTCATCTCGCTTGCAAGCAACTCACCCGAAAACCAGATGAGCAGAATCGCCCCAAGCGCAATCAGGTGCGCGAAGTTCTCGCGCGCGATTTCGCGAACTGGGCGTCTTGCAATTGCGCCAGCCGCGATGCTCAGCAGCGCGCGCGCGGTTGCGAGCAGCAGATACGCCTTGACCAGCGCGGGGAGCGACGCCCAAAGCGCCGTCAGACCGCCCAGAATCACCGCGTATGCGCCCGTTTGGTCTCGATGCTCCATCGGGCGATATACAGCGCGATAGTGTATATCGCGTGTGAGCATCGCCGAGATCGTAGGCGCGATCCGTGAGGAGCGGTTGCAGGACGCTATGCGCTTGCTAATCGCGCGCGAGTGCGTCGCCACTGTTTACGCGCAGCGCGTGCTGCGGGTGGAGCTTCAGGGGCGCGTGCAGCTACTTGCCTCGTGGGAGCCTGCAGCGTCGCTTACGCATAAACTGCACGCGCTGTTTGGGATACCTGCGCCTGCCGAGCCGTGCCGCGAGTGCCCAGATAGGGGGTTCCCCAGCTGATGTTCGCGGGGCGTGTCGGCAGCTGGGAGCGGCTGCAGTACCGCGTGCGGATAGAGCCGAACATGCAGGACACGGACGGCGAGGGCATTAGCGGCGTGCTGACCGTGCCATTCGCGCCCGACCTATCCACGCTTGCGGAGTATCTCAAGCTCACCCTCGCGCTTACTGTGAGTGGCACCACCACCTCGCGCATCGCAATTGTGCAACTCGGCTCGCTGACTTGGACGCGCACGGATACGGCGACCATCACGGCGCACGAGCTTATTGTGGAGTTCGGTCAGCCTCGCTGGTACAACTCGCCGCTCATAGACGGCACGCCTGCGTGGGAGTTCAGGTGGTCGGGTCTGCGCATCTACATCAACGGCGTCGAGGTCACGCACACGCTCCCCACGACGGGCAGCGTGCGGAACGATACCTACTTCGCACCTGCGGGGCTGCCCATGAGCATGGCGCGATTGCACGCTACCGCTACGGCGGGCAGTGGGGTTGGCAGCACGGGCGGGCCGTGCCAAGCGTGGGCGTTTACTGCCGAGTCGAGCGTGCGCGTCGTGGGCGGCTGGCGCATCTGGGAGCATGGCGCAAGCGATTGGACAGCGTATCCCATCCGCGCTATCCGCCAGCCGCTGTTTGGCAACCCGTGCGGGGAGACGCCACCAGCGCCCGAACTCGGAGGGAACGATACATGGAGCGCGGTCGTATTCGCCGAGCAGCACACATCTGCCAGCAACGCATTTATCGGGAATGTGACCTGTCGCTGTCCGTGTCCTGACCCAAGCGGCAACATCGTCACCATATCTCTCCCCGCCTATCGCCAGACCTCGACCACGCGCGAGCGTGCCACGAGCCTGTGGATTGTGCCCGACCTGCCGCGCGAGTTCGTCGCGCTCGGCGAGAACCTCACGCACGAATACCTGATGTACCGTGCCAAGTTCCCCGAAGTGCGCGTCGCGCGGTACGCGAGCAGTGTGCGCACGGAGTATAACTGCGAAACGGGCAACACAACGCCGTGCAGCAGCACGCTCAGCGAACCCGTTCTGCTCCATCCCCAGCGTGACGAGCTGCTCTATGTGCATGACGGCGGCGCAGGGAGCCCACTCAACGAGCCGATGAACGAGGCGCTGCACTGCCCGTACACGCTTGGTATCACGCTAACCCGCTCCGTGACGCACTTCATTTGCCCGTCGGGCCCGACAAGCTGTCCCGCATGCCCGCCTGAACACGAGGGCAGCACCGAACCGTGCTGCTACACTCTCACCAACAGCACCCTAAACTACACCGAGTCGCACATGCTGGAGGTCAACGCGAACTGCCACCCGCACTATCGCCACGATAGCCAGCCAATACGCTATTGGAACACGCACGCCGCGCCGATATGGTCGTACATCTGCTGGCTGCAAAACTGGGGATTAGACCGCGACGGGGACGGCGTGGCGGAGCCGACGCCTGTCGCGGACTATTGGCGCCCGCATCAGTGCCAGCACATCGAGCATCCCGCGCTGCCAAGTGCTATCCGCAGCAGACGACGGAGCTACTTACTGCTCGATGCGCTTGCGCACGGCACATGGGCACAGTGGATTGACGACTTGTTCGGCATTCCCAGTGGGTGGGTCGGCAGCACGCGCCCCGCGCTCGTCGAGTGGCTCCCGCCGAGCGACCTGCAACTCACACCCGACTCCGCGCCGCGTTGGAGCGCCACGGGCGCAACGCTGGCGTTTACCCCGCTCGGCATTACCGTCACGCCAACCAGCACCACGCACACGCTGGAGTTTACGCTGGCAGACTGGAACGCGCCGCCGTTCCTCTATCCTGCCGTCGCCGACCGCGTGCGCGTCTGGCTGCCTGACACGGCGTACACGAGTCTTACCATTCAGCTGGTGAGCGCCGAGAACGAAACCGTCACGATTGCCGCCACGCGCGGCACGCATCCCATCCCGCACGGCAGCGATACCAAGTACGCTGGCACATGGCGCAGGCAGTACGCCGCGCTTGCAGCTGGCTATTCTGAGCTTGGCAACGACTGGGACGCCGACGGCGTGAGCAACGCGACCTTCGCAGACTCCGCACGCGCACTGCTCTGGCAACTGCTGGGCGCACGCGCAGGCGCACGGCTGCGCATCACCATCACGCAAACCACACCGACGCCGTATGTGATGGAGTACCCCATCTTCTATCGCGACTCGGTCACGGACGCGATTGCCGTCGATAACGGGGCGCATACTTATCCTCATGTGCGTGGCGACCAGACGCTGAACTGGGGACTGCTCGTCTATCCCATCGCGAGCAACACGCCGAGCGTGCGGTCCACTCATCAGCCCATGACACTGTACGACGCCGCCGCGCTCTACCGACAGCTGCAACTGGGGCAAGACGCAGCCAGCACAGCCGGAATTATGGCGCAGATTCTGGGCTGGGACTTTGATGATGTGGAAACAGGGGGGCATCCCGCAGGTGTACCGCGCGTCAGGCAGATGTGCCGCGCCGTGATGTTGCCGTACACAGCTCGGCTCGCGCTGTGGCTGATTAACGACCTGCGCGAGTGTCCCGCGCTCCCGACGCTGCCGACGCGCCGACTACGGCTCGCGCCGCTTGGCTTCGGGGGCGACTGGGGACAGTGGTGCTACTTCGCCGCGCCGAGCAGCCGCTACTATCTCGCCCCAGAGGAGCCTGCGAGACTCATGGAGGTGCAAGGCGCATCGGAAACAGAACTCACGAGCTACGATCGCGCGATTGGACGCTACCACCTTACGCGCCAAGCGGTAGCGATGAACGGCACGGAAACGCTGCAGCATGCGAGCAAGCAGTGGCGTATTCGCGTTGCAAGCCGCGATTTGGGGCGCACGACGCCATTTTTCAGCCACGCGCTTGTGCCCCCACGACTCGTCAAGCCCGAAACGGGCGCGAAACTCGCGATTGACACGCGTCGCCAATACCTGCATGTGGCGGTTGGCAGCACGCTGCGCACTTACCATCTGCACTCGCGCGCGCTCGTGCTCCAGCGCGAGTACGATGGGCGCATCGAGTGTCTGGAGCGCGATAGCAGGCTCGACGCACTGCTCATCGTCGTGCGCAGCGCGGGCGAGCGCGTGGTGTATCTCTCACGGGATGCAGGCGATACGGCAGTGGAGGTGTTGCGCGTGAGCACGGCAGGACTGGTCGTGTGCGCCGTGAGCCCACATGCGACTTGGTGCGCGTTTTATCAGGGCGCGAATGGCGCGCTTATGCTGCGCCGCACGCGGGACGGGGGAGCTACTTGGGAGACGGCGCAGCAAGTGCAGATCGACGGCGCAAACGCCACAGGCACGCCGCTGGACGCCGCCTACGACGCGCGCTATAACGGATTAGTGCTCGTCTACGAAACGACGGGGAGCGATCGGCGCGTTGCGCTCTCATTTGATGAGGGCGAGACTTTCAGCACGATTCTGGGCTGATGTTCACGCCGAGCTTCTCGCGGAGCGTCTCGATGATGCTCTGAATGCGCTTGGTGGGCTTTGGAGCGCGTTTACCCTTGCAGCGTGCTAACCAGTCAAGAAGCAGCTCGCGATCCTCGTCGGGAAGCGCATCGACAGCTTCCATCACTTCGCGCTGGAGAACCGCTTCAATCAGTTCGTCCTCGTACGACTCACTCGCCAATGGCATACCAATCATCCCGCAGATGCATACCGTTGAATTATACCATTTAGCTCGCGTACTAGTCGTTGGTATGCAGCTGGTGAAACGCCGAGGAACGGGCGTGCGGGCAAATTGCGGCTGGGGTCACCCTGCTGATGCGCCCGCGCATACGGCACGCGCGTGCCCCAAATGAGCGTGAGCTGGTCTTGCGTGCGCACGACATCCGCGCTCGCAGCAATCGCCACGACGCTGTTGCGCAAGCGTCCTGTGTCCACCAAGATCTTGCTCTGCTTCGTGCGCCGTACTGTCGCTGTGCGCTGAAACCCCGCTTGGGGATTGCGTGCCCGCACAATCAGCCCACCCGTGCGAGTACGGCGCACAACGGGACGCGCCGCACGACCGCCGACCTTGCGGATGGCTTGCTGCACGCTCTTGCGCAGCGTGCGAGGCGAGAGCGGCTGCCACGGGCTGCCATCGGGCGCGGCGCTCCGTTCGAACCGCTCCGCATGGTCTTGCGCCAGCACCACCCGAGCGCGGCGGAAAAACTCTGCCACCGCGCCGCTGCTGAGCCGCTGGGGGTTGGCAATCAACCCCGTGAGCTGCAAATCGACGCTTGCGGTAATCATGGCGTGTGCGTCTCCGTCGGGCGCAAGACTCGGAACGGGTAGCACTGGCGAGGAGGAGCAAAATCAATCGGCTCAAATAGAATCACACACACGCCCCCTGCTGGCAAACCCGCTGGGAATCGCACCTCGATTTGGTTCCCCGCAAGCACATAGTCGAGATGGGTAATGGTGCCATCGGGTCGGATGTAGCGTGCGGAAATCACATTTACTATCCCAATCGGCGTCTTGCCCCCCTCACGGTAGAACTCCAAGTTCACGAACCCGTCCACACCGTACGGCAACACGAGCGGTTCGTGGATACCGTCGTCCCCCAGCAGGCGCGGGTATTTGCCGACAACGGTTGCGTAGACCAAGTTCGTCGCAAGCATTACTCGCTCAGCTCCCCGTAGCCGACGCGCACGCGGCTGCGGCTCGGCACGCCGTCCAATAGCGCGCCGCCTGTGCAATACTCTTGCACCTGCGCGTCCGCCATCTCCAGAATCTCGGACAGCTCAGGCTGCTCCTCGCGGCTCACGGAAACGCCCTGAAGCCCCAGCAGCTCCCGCACAGCGAAGTAGAACGCCCAGCGCTTGAGCAGGTCGCGCGTACGCTGGGGGACGGCGTTGAGATCAATCGGAAGCGTGTATCGCTTGCTGAGTTCGGCGTCGAGCGCGGCGTGCGCTTGCTCAAGCGCGCGGGCGACGAGCGTCCGTTTCTGCTCGCCGCCCGTGATCGCGCTAAGCGCCGTGAGCCGCTCAGTAAACTCCTGCGCTGTCAGGTACATAGCTTAGATCTGCGATGCGTACACAGCGTACCACGCGCCTGCCCCAAACCCCACGCGGGCGCGCGTGCCGTATTCGTATGAGTCGCGCCGAAACACGCTTTCGTGGTCAGGCGAAGTGTGCGCCACGAACTCAACAGGCACATCGCGGCGCTCCACCATGATGGCGGGGCGGTACTCGTTGGGTCCTGCGGCGATCAAGTACCAGTCGTTGCCTGTGATGTAGTTGCTCACCAGCACGGTCATGCTGCCCGCCCAAGGATTCGCCGCGCCCATTACGCGATCCGTGCTACCCGACCTAATCAGTTGTTGGGATTGCACGAGGTTCTTCGCGGTAAACTCGTTCGCGGGTCCTACAAGCAGATGCGTCGGGCGCATGCCGAGCGGACGCCCGTCGGGTTCGGTGTAGAGCCCCATCGCCTGAATACCCGCAGAGAGATTCTCGATAGAGAGCGGTTGCGAGACGAGATTGACATTATTCGGACCGCGCGTGGCGGGGTTGGCGCTCAGCAGCGGCTGCCCGTCGAAAGTATTGAGCGCCGTGCCGTTTTGTAGGATGTTGATGTAGCTCTGGTGCACGAAACGGAAAAACTCGCTCGCCAGCCCGCGCGCAGCGCGCTCAATCGCGCCGTACTGGTCGTCTTCGACCGCCGTGCGCGGCACGGCGACAGTGGCTTCGTAAGTGCGTGTGGGGATGATGTGCATGCCGCCGTCGAGCGAGCCGACAAGCCGTTCGCCTACCCACTCGCGCATCCGCGGCGGATACCACAAGAACGGGATCCGCGCTTCGCCCTTTTGCGTGCGCTCGATCGTGCCGATCTCAGCGAACAGATCGTTTTGTTCGTACATGCGGAACGACGCGACGAACGCCGCCGACGCGCCCGCATCCACTACGCTG
>Ga0308389_1001959_pt1 | contig 13372 bp, 11 predicted proteins | sample Hotspr2Sample148_FD_202362 | JGI IMG/M metagenome (GOLD analysis project Ga0308389, IMG submission 202362) | Hot spring phototrophic mat microbial communities from Mushroom Spring, Yellowstone National Park, Wyoming, United States - 20040719_148 ... | reverse complement strand
AATCATAGAATTCTTGGATTTATGAATGAACTGAGTATTAAAATTTCTATATTACTTGGCGTTATACAAGGTTTAACAGAATTTATTCCGGTTTCTAGTACAGCACATGTTAGGATTCTTCCAGCCTTTTTGGATATGCAAGATGTTGGAGCCGCCTATACTGCTGTAATTCAATTGGGTAGTTTGATTGCATTATTGTTTTATTTTAGAAAAGATTTGTTAGAATTTAGTATGCAATCATTTTTAGCAATTCAAAAAGAAATTGAACAATATACATCGTTAAACCAAACAATTATGAACTTAAAACATTGGAGCTACGAAGCGAAGATGCCTTTTTATTTAATCATTGGAACAATTCCCATTTCGATCTTTGGAATACTTCTAAAAAATCTTATTAAAGGTCCTTTTCGTTCTTTGTATGTTGTTGCTGGTAGTTTAATCCTTTTTGCTATACTCCTCTGGATTTCTGATGTAAAAAGTAAGAAAAACAAATCCATCGAAGAAATTACGTTATGGGATGCTATCTGGATTGGATTTGCTCAATCTCTTGCATTAGTACCAGGTGCTTCGCGTTCTGGTGTTACACTGATGGCTGGTTTATTCTTGAATTTTAATCGCGAATCTGCAATGAGATTTTCGTTTCTGTTGTCTATTCCAGCTATTGCTCTTTCTGGTTTTTATGAATTGTTCAAAGACTGGCAAGAGATTTCTCAATTAGGTATTATGTCTGTTTTTGTTGGTACTATCACTGCAATTGTTGTAAGTTATGTTGTGATTGCTGGATTACTAAGATATTTAAAAACTCATAATACATTGGTTTTTGTTATTTATCGAATTGTGTTAGGATTATTTATCTATGGCTTGATTTATAAAGGAATGATTTCTCCTTAAAAAAAGATTAAAGTATCAATTTACCCTGCCGAAAATAGTAATAACAAATTCGGGAGCAAGAAAATGATGCCAGCGGGTAAAAGACAATACGATGTATACAAAGATACAGAAATTCAAACTGCCGATCAGGGTAAGTTGATATTGATGCTTTATGATGGAGCGATTCGTTTTTTGAACATTGCCATCGATAACATGGACTATCGTAAATATGATATTGTGAATAATAATATCATTAAAGCTCAAGATATTATAACAGAATTGATGCTATCTCTTAACATGGATCAAGGGGGAGAAATTGCAAAGAATCTTTTTAACATCTATGCATACATGAAAAAACGCTTATTAGAAGGAAATATCAAAAAAGATGCAGCGATTTTGCAGGAGGTCATTAAGCATTTAACTACATTGCGTTCTGCCTGGGAAGAAGCGATTAAAAAAGCTCCGGTTAAACCAACACCCGCAATGGAAAAACAAATTGCTGGCTTTTCCATCACTGGTTAGTCTTGGCTGAGGATCTATTACCTTTATTAAAAAAATATCGTGAATTTTTGGTTTTATTCTATGTTTCCCTAAAGCAGGATCAGTTTGATTCTGCTCTCTCCTTAATACCAGAGCTTAACTGTCTACAAGAAAAAATTCATTCCAGTTTAGAGCAAATGACTAAGTTTGATTTTGATAATGAAGATTCTATTGTAAACCTTGCAAAAAAGATTCTTTTGGTTCAAAAGCACATAGAAAAATTATACACACAAAAAAAATATATTATCGAGACCCAAATAAATTATCATTTTTATACGAAAATTGATTTTTTAATAAAAAAGTTCTTGCAAGAAAAGGGTTTATAGATAGATTCAAATTCGAACAAAATCAATGTTTGTTTAGTCTAAATTAATCAAGGAGAGATTATGTATAAAAAGCATTTCTTGATTTATTTTACCTTAGTTTTTTTATTGAATTTTTTTGTTATGCCCATAGAGGCAAGACGAATTGCTGTTCTTTTTGGGACAAACTATCAAGGCAATGAAGCTGATATTCCACCTTTAGAATTATGCGAAGCTGATGCAAAACTAATGGAACAATCTCTAAAACAATATGGTCAATTCGACGAAACAAAGGTATTGTTAGGAAGAATGGTAACTGCAAGTAATGTAAAAAAAGCCTTGGAAGAACTGGCTAAAACAACTACAAAAGAAGATGTGATTTTTCTGTACTTTTCTGGGCATGGAATATATCAAAGGGATAGCTCCGCTCCTAATGGTTTAAGAAATTACTTAGTAATGTATACACGTCCACACATTTCCGATAAGGAACTTAATGATTGGATGAATGGTATTAAAGGAAAAGTTGTATGGGTTTTTGATTGTTGTTTTTCAGGTGGAATTGTTCAAAAAGGCAAAAATACTCGGGGCGCAGGTGATATACCCGTACCAGAAAATAGCCCTGGCACGGTAATACAAAACGGGGATCAAAACTTTTATTTTAAAGATGCTGTACTTATTGGATCTAGTGATGCAAACGAAACATCCATCGAAATTCGTGGCTCCATCAATCATGGTATTTTTACTTATTTTTTTGCTCAAGGGCTAAATCCAGCAAATTCGGACTTAAATAACGACAAAACTGTCACTTTATACGAAGCATTTACTTGGTCGGCAAAACGTGTGACAGAAAAAGCAAAAGAATTTAGACATAAGCAAAATCCTCAAATCAGAGGGAATGCCTCAGGATATCTTATTGCAGGAAACCTAAAGCCCATTACACCACCATCAGATAATACAGTGCCAAATGTGGTAACACCACAGCCAGAAGTAAGTCCCAATCCACAACCCAATAATCCCATAAATCCAGCAGATCCAGTAACACCAGAAGAACCCCCTGTTGTAGATCAAGGAAACTATGGTAAGATCGAATTAGTCACAACAATTCTAAAAAGTAGACAAGCAGGACAAAATACAATGGATCCAACAGAAATTCTAAGAAAAAATCGATTAGGCGATGTAGATAGAAAAATTCGCGTTCTTGTATCCGGTAGTGAATATCCCACAGAAATCAAATGGCTAGACGAAAAACAATTAAAACAAGTCTCTGGAGAAGAAATTCCCTTAGGCGTTTATTCTTACCAAGGAAAACCTTATTACAACAAAGCAGCATATATTGTAATCAGTAAGGTGCCAACGGGCGTTCACGAAGTACAAATCGAAGCAGACGATTATCCTGTTATAAGAAAAGTTATCGGTGTAGAAAAAAATAAATCCGTAAAGGAATTGATTGTTGCAAGTTTAGCTAACTATGGCACAATTCAAGGTAAAGTTTTTTATAAAAATTTTGAACAACCCTTAGCCGGGCAAGAAGTATGGATGCCTACTGTCACTGGCGTAAACCTTGTTTTTAAAATGAAGACAACCAAAGATGGCTCCTTTTGGTTTTTAAACTTACCTCCTGGGGATTTTTATAGATTAAAAGTTTCTTTTTTGGAAAACTTAGATCTTGATAATAGTTTCTTAAAAGTTCGTCCAGGAGTTGTAACAAAGGTTGACGTAGTATTGAACAAAAAAAGTGTAAAAGATCAATGAGACTTTTAATTTATATATTAATTTTCTACCTGATTTATAGGGTTGTGAAATACTTTATTAATAATAAAATAGAATCCCAGACTCAAAAAGAATATTATACGATAGATGAGTATGGGATTCCTCGCAAAGAGAAGGATATTACCAATCAAGTAAAAATCATCGAAGAAAAACGATTCAATCAAGAAGAATAATAAAATAATTTAACTATAAAATTTTATAAATTCATCTAAAATATAAGGAATTGATGAACTAATAATCAAGGATTCTACGTCTTCTCTGTTTAAGAATCCTTCTCTTACCATTTCGAGCAGAAACTTTTTAAAGGTTAAATAATAATCCGCAACATTCAAAATACTAATAGGTTTATCCATCAACCCCAATTGCTTGTAAGTAAAAACTTCGAAAAATTCATCCATGGTTCCAATTCCACCTGGTAGAACTAAGAATGCATCGGATAATTCAATCATCTTTTCTTTTCTTTCTTGCATGCTCTTTACAATGTATGTATTTGTTAAATTTTTGTGCAGAATTTCTTTCTCTGCTAAAAATTCAGGAATAACACCATAGATGGGAATATCAAATTGATTCGCAGTGGTAGCTAATAGTCCCATAAGACCAATACTACCACCACCATAAACAATTTCAAACCCGCGTTTTTTTATCTCTTCGCAAAGCTCCCCTATCTTTCTTCCAAAAAGAGGGTTAATTCCTGTTCTTGATCCAAGAAATATGCATATCTTCATGTTTAAAATAATTCTTTAACATCCTTAGGATTTGCTAAACATAAAACATTTATATTACCACCAAGAGATGTAATTGTTTCTTGGGTAAGTCGTTGACTTGTTTTACCAGGGCCAAAATCAATAATATAATCTACGGTATTTATAGCTGGTTTGACTGCCATGTCCCAATGTAAAGTACTTACTAATAAATCGCGACTCATTATCGGCATTAAACCAAACATTTTACGATAGTCTTCTCCATTCGCGAAGGTATAGACAGGTATTTTTAAATCCTTCATATCATAAGAGAAATTTTCTTTTTTCATATCTTCTAGAACTTTTGGGACAGATTCTTCCATGTATGGACTATGGAATGGACAAGTCGTTTTTAAGAAAATAAATTTAATTTTATTCTCTTCGAAAAATGATTTATTTTCTTTATAAAATAATAATAATGATTTTCGGTAAGAAGATAAAACGCGATTTGTTGGTGTATTGTATAAACCAACATAAATTTTCGGAGCTATATTTTTTTCGTTAAATTTATGCACTAATTCTTCGATTATTTTATGTTCTGAACCTAAGACAGCTACCATTGGAGCGGGGTCTTTTAATCCCAATTCTTGTGCTAATTTTAGCTCTTCGTCCGTAGGATTTAAATAGGGAAACACTTCTTGTGCTCTTAGTGCTAAGTTAGTTATATACTTCATGTAGAGTCGAAGAGCTTTATAATAATCTTCTCCTTCTAAGCCGAGTGCTAATAAGGTTGCAGAAATCAGCCCTTGACTATGTCCTGTTGCTGAAGCTAAGATACTTTTTACCGTAGAAAAAGGATATTTTAGTCGGAATTGCTCATAATAAGCAAGTTGTGTCATCTGAATCATTACCAAAGATACGCCAGCGGTAGATAAATAATCTTCGGATGGAATAGAGGATTCATCGTTTAGCCACTTTTCTGGATCTAAACCATAAGGTGTTGCAACAGCATTTTGAGTTAAAGATTTTAGTTCATTTACAGAATCAATTGCATGATGAAAAAAATCATTTAATGTACCAGAATCGTATAATTTTTTTAGCTCGGAATACCATGGGGAACCTTGACCACCCATCTGAAAAAAAATCTTTTTATTTTCTTTTAAAAGATTTTCTATTAACGGCATATTCTTACTCCTTTTTTTATTTATTGACTCTTTCCACAAAGGAAAGATCTCTTAAATCTATTTTAATTATATCCCCTTGACGAATATGAATAGGAACTAATATTTCTCCTCCGGTTTCTACTTGAACCTTTTTCCAAGCAGTACCGACAGTATCACCTTTTACACCTTCTTCTGCATAGGTTACTTGAAGCTCGACAAATGTTGGTGGAGAAACACTTACAGGTTGATTTTCGTAAAAAAACACATCAAATACCATTTCTTCTTTTATAAAATCTAATATATCTTCTAGTAATGCAACAGGTATGTTGAATTGTTCATAATCATTTTTATCCATCATTACAAGGTGATCCCCTTCTCTATAAAGGTAGCTCATGGAACGTTTATCCAATTCTACATCTTCGATTTTTTCGGAAGACTTAAAAGTTCTTTCGATCACATTCCCTTTTTTGATATTCTTTAACTTTGCTCGAACAAATGCACTACCTTTACCAGGATTGACAAATTGAGAAAATGTAACAGTGTATAAATCACCATCAACTTTTATTACCATTCCTTTTCTTAAATCTATTGGGTTTATCATATTGGTAGATTTTTTAAAAGTGATCTTAATGTCTATAATTTTTATTATGTTTTAAAATTAAGAAAAAATTTCCAATGTATATGTTTTCTATTTCTATTAAACCTATTCCAGTATATTTGAATTGTATCGATTTATCACGAAACTAATTCTTTTTAACATAAAACTTAATATTTTATGACTATTATAAAAAAACGACGATGTTGTCGATATTTTTAAAACAACATCCTATCATTTTCTATGCATTATTTCTTTTCGTCCACCAGTTATTAATAGATGCGGCTTATACAAAGAAAAAATCCCATTTTCTACAACGCCAGGAATGGAATTGAGTTTAATTTCTAATTCTTCTGGGTGAAAATTTTCGAATTTTACATCTAACACAAAGTTTCCTTTGTCTGTAATAACAGGTCCATCTTTTTTTTGAGCCATTCGAATTTGCATATTTACAGGATTGAGTTTTTCTATTTGCTTTTGAACAATAGAAATTGCTTCTGGAATTACTTCTATGGGAACTGGAAACTTTTCTCCTAATCGTTTAACGTGTTTTGATTCATCCACAATGCAAATAAATTGATTACTCATAGAATGAACAATCTTCTCGAGGGTATGTGCAGCACCACCGCCTTTAATAAGATTGAATTCTGAATCTACTTCGTCTGCTCCATCAATAGTTAAATCTAAACTAGAAAAATATTGAATAGGATATACTGGTATATTGTATTCTTTTGCCAATAAAAAAGATTGGAAAGATGTAACACAACATTCGATTTTTAAACCTTCTTTTTGAATTCTTTCACCTAATTTTTTTATCGCAATAGCTGTAGTGCTTCCTGTTCCTAATCCTACCTTCATGTTGTTCTTGATAAATTCCACAGAGCGTGTTGCTGCTTCTTCTTTTGCTTGTAAATTTGATTGTATGTCCTTCATAGTTATCTCTTATATTGATCAAAAATTATGTTTAATAATTGTTCTGCTGCATCAAAAGGGGTAATTTCTTGGTTCAAAATTTTTTCTTTTAGTTCTTGGTATTTGCTTTGGATTTTTTCTAATATTTGGCCTTTTATCTTTTCGAAAAAAGACTGCTCAAACCAATAGAGGGATTGTTCTCTTCTTCGCGTTTCGAAATAGCTTTTAGATGTTTCTGGATGAATTTTGTTTCTCATCAATGTTTCGAAGTTTATTAACATCTGATAGACTTCGTCAAATCCTAATTTTGTAATGCTAGAAGTTAGAATGATGGGAGGATTCCAACCACTTTTCGACAAAGGAAAATAATGCAATGCTCTTTGAATATCAGCCCTTGCAATCTTTGCTTTTTTTAGGTTGTCGCCATCTGCCTTGGTTATCACTATTCCATCTGCCATCTCCATTATGCCACGCTTCATCCCTTGAAGTTCGTCGCCAGAACCGGGAAGAATCAAAAGCATAAAAAAATCTACCATAGAATGAACTAATACTTCGCCTTGTCCAACACCAACTGTTTCTATTATGATTCGATCAAATCCTGCTGCTTCGCACAATATGATTGCTTCTCTCGTTCTTTTTGCAACACCACCTGGAACTCTTCCCGATGGTGATGGACGGATGTATGCATTTGGATGCTTGCTTAAATTTTCCATTCGCGTTTTATCGCCTAATATACTACCACCAGAACGCTCGCTTGTTGGGTCAACTGCAAGCACTGCTACTTTATGTCCTTTTTCTATCAGATCCAAACCAAAAGATTCGATAAAAGTACTCTTACCAACCCCAGGAATCCCCGTAATACCTATGCGAAAAGAATCAGTATTTATTTTTAAACATTCTTTGATAATTCTTCCCGCTAATTGTTGATCTTCAGGATTTTCGCTTTCTATCAGTGTAATTGCTTTGCTAAGAATAACTCTATCCTGGTTTAGTATTCCTTCGACATATTCTTCGAAAGAATAGGTTCTTTTTTTAAACCTACTTTTATCCAAGTAAGGATTAATGGATGGAGGAATATCTACCATTAGACTCATTTTTTTACAACTTCTGAACGAGAATTTAACAATATTTCCATCAGCTGTATTGCTGACTGAGAAATAATTGTTCCAGGTCCAAAAACAGCAGCCACTCCAGCTTTGTAGAGAGCATCATAATCTTGATGAGGAATTACACCACCTGCAACGACAATTATATCGTCTCGATTTGCTTTTTTCAATTCTTCGATTACTTGTGGGATCAGAGTTTTATGACCACCAGCAAGGCTCGAAACACCTAATATATGAACATCGTTTTCTATAGCTTGTTTTGCTACTTCTTCCGGTGTCTGAAATAACGGACCAACATCAACATCAAAACCTAAATCTGCAAAACTTGTCGCCACGACTTTTGCACCCCTATCATGTCCATCTTGTCCCATTTTTGCAACTAGTATTCTTGGTCTTCTTCCTTCTATTTTATAAAATTTTTCTACTAATTCTTTTGCTTTGTTAAAATAAGGATCTTCTTGAATTTCTGAAGAATATACACCAGAAATCGTTCTTATAGGAGCTTGATATCGTCCGAAGACTTTCTCCATTGCATAAGAGATTTCTCCTAATGTTGCTCTTTTTCGCGCTGCTTCTACTGCTAATGCTAATAGATTTCCTTTGCCAGATCTTGCACATTCGGTAATCGCATTAAGTGCTTGTTGAACTTCTTCTTCGTTTCTTTTTGCTTTAACTTGTTTTAATTTTTCGATTTGAGCATTTCTGACAGCAGTGTTGTCAACAGACAATATTTCTATAGGAACTTCTTTATCCGGTCTAAAACGATTTACTCCTACAATCACGTCTTTACCAGAATCAATCCTTGCTTGTTTTCTTGCAGCAGCTTCTTCTATACGCATTTTAGGAAGTCCTTGCTCGATGGCTTTTGCCATTCCTCCTAATTCTTCTACTTCTTGGATTAATTTCCATGCTCTTCTTGCAAGTAAATGTGTAATAGATTCTACATAATAAGAACCAGCCCATGGGTCGATTGCTTTGGTTATACCTGTTTCTTCTTGTAAATAGATTTGAGTATTTCGCGCAATTCTAGCAGAGAAATCTGTAGGAAGTGCTATTGCTTCATCTAATGCATTTGTATGTAATGATTGAGTATGTCCTAATGCAGCAGATAGTGCTTCTATACAAGTACGAATTACATTGTTAAAAGGATCTTGTTCTGTTAAGCTCCAACCAGAAGTCTGACAATGCGTTCTTAATGCCATAGATTTAGGGTTTTTTGGGTTAAATTGTTTTACAATTTTAGCCCATAACATTCGCGCAGCTCTCATCTTGGCAATTTCCATAAAATGATTCATACCAATTGCCCAGAAGAAAGATAATCGCGGTGCAAAATCATCGATGTCTAATCCCGCTTTAATACCTGTTCTGATGTATTCTAAACCATCTGCTAATGTATAAGCTAATTCTAAATCTGCTGTGGCACCAGCTTCTTGCATGTGATAACCACTTATACTGATAGAATTAAATTTTGGCATGTGTTTTGATGTATACTCAAAGATATCTGCAATAATGCGCATGGATGGTTCTGGTGGATAAATGTAAGTATTCCTAACCATGAATTCTTTTAAGATATCGTTTTGTATTGTACCTGTGAGTTTTTCTGGAGGTACACCTTGTTCTTCTCCAGCTACAATAAAAAATGCCATGATTGGAATTACTGCACCATTCATCGTCATAGAAACAGAGACAGTATCCAATGGAATTTGATCAAAAAGAATCTTCATATCTTCAACGGTATCAATAGCAACACCTGCCATTCCAACATCGCCAACTACTCTGGGATGATCTGAATCATATCCCCTATGTGTTGCAAGATCAAATGCAACAGACAAACCTTTTTGACCAGCAGCTAAGTTTCTACGGTAGAAGGCGTTCGATTCTTCTGCGGTAGAAAACCCAGCATATTGACGAATTGTCCATGGACTTAGGGTGTACATAGTGGCATAAGGGCCACGTAAATAAGGAGGAATACCTGCTGCATAATCCAAATGTTCCACATCTTTTATATCTTTTTGTAAATACACCGCGATAGTAGGAACTTTTTCTGGTGTAATCCATGGTTCTGAAATACTTTTATACAACAAATCTTCGAACTCTTCTTCGGTTATTTTACGAAATGACTCTTTTGTATTTTTAATATTGCGATATTGTGGTCTCATATCCTATCTCCTTAATTGTTTTCTAAAAATAACTTCTGATAACGTTCTAATGTTTCGAATAAATTACTTTTAATATGTATAAAATCATCAATCCCTTGATTTTGCAATTCTTCTTTGGATTCGGGTAATCCAGCAATTAATACAGATTTCTTGAATGCCAGTAAATCGTTTTTAATTTCTTTAAACATATCCAGATATTCATTGTCGCTAGAACAAAGAACAAAGGCATCGATTTTTTTATTAGATATTTGTTTAAGAAAATTTAATATTCCTTCTTTGTTTTTTAAATCGCCCGGATCTTCTACTTTAAACCCAGCACAACCAAAAAAGTTCATAATAAACGAAGCTCTTGCTCTTTGCATTGCCAAATTTCCAAAGGGTATTAACTGAATTACGGGTATTCCTTTTTTTTGAGAAATCTCTTCTGTTTTAAGTCGAAGCTTTTCGTAGAATATAGGTGCTCTAAATACTTGAATCACTTTAAGATTTTCTTTTGTTTCGTAATCGCCAATTAGATTGATAGTTTTATATTCTTCTAGTAAAAAATCTTTTGGGTTGGGATATTGATTAACGCCTAACAAAAATTCTTTACGCGATTTCGCGTTATTAATTCGTATTTTTTGCATTTCTTTTATTTGATTTTGAATGTAGCCATCTTCTATTGCTTTTTTAAATCCACCTTGATCTTCGATGTTTAAGAAAAATTCCCATGCTTTTTCTACGATTTTGTCTGTTGCATTTTCGATATAATAAGAACCACCTGCTGGATCTGTAACATAATCTAAATGACTTTCGTATTTTAAAATCAACTGAGTATTTATGGCTAATCTTCTTGTAAATTCATCATCATCATTGTTTACAGCACTGATAGGTAAAACCATCAAAGAATCAACTCCTCCTACGATTGCTCCCATCGCAGATATAGTATTTCTTAACATGTTATTATAAATATCATAAATAGAATGGTGAAACAAAGACGAAACAGCCAATTGTTGAGGTCCTTCTTTATAATTTTCGATAGAAAATCCTTTTAATACCATTGCAATCAATCTTCTTGTCGCTCTAAACTTCGCAATTTCTAAAAAGTACAATGAACCCGATGCTTGAACCAACGTTATTTTTGGTAAAACAGAACGAATCTCTTGGTTTTCTAAGTTTGTTAATATTTCTGCAAAAGCACTCATGGTGATTCCCAATTCCATGGCAGGAGGAAGTCCCGCATTGTGATACACATCACCACGAATTGCAAGAAATGGTAAAGAATAATTATTAAAATAATTTTTTAAATTTTTTATAAAATCATTCCAGTCATAAGTATAATTACCTGTTAAAAGATAATCTAAAAATGGATCGAACAAAATAGAAGTTCTTAAAGTTTGATTTTTAATGACTTGGTATAAATCTTCGCTACTTCCTATCAAATAATTTTTGAACTGATACTTTTCGATTAAACCTAGAAGATTTTTTAATGATTCAATATTTGTAATAGATTTTCCATAAAACGTGTAAGGAAAGGATTTTTTACCATAAGGTAAAATTATCCCTTCTGCTCCTCGTCTTGTAGTTTGTTCGAGTTTGGTTTTAATTTCTTCTTCTGTTCCTTGGATGTATTGTAATACATCCCATTTCTGAGAAAATTTTTTTCCTCTCGTATAGGGATAAACACCAGGATAATCATGAATAAATTCGAGTAATGATAAATCTTCTTTTGTGTAAAAAGGTGGCAAAACGAAATCATCTAATGTTTTCCAAGAAATTGCAGAAATATCTTTTGGTTTACCAGATTTTTCTAATTGTTTATAAATTTCGTTTAACCATTCTTGTTTGGAAGTTGGAGGAAATTCATTTAAAAATAATACTTCGTCTGGATTGGGATAATACTCTTTTAATTCATCTAAATATTTTCGCATAAGTACATTTTTTTTATTTTTTTATTCTTTATGCAATAAATTTTCAATATGCATTACAGAATCTTATATAAAATTATAAATATTTTTTTGATTAATACTAAATAAAATTACTAAATTTATGATATTGTTTTATATATAAAATATAATATAAAATTCATTTTAAAAAATCACAGATACTACCACATAAACCAGCAAAATTTCCAATACCATCAATATTTTCATAATTGTTCAAGACAAAAATACCACCTCCAATCTTATGATCATCTAATATTAAATTAACTTCTGTAGATTTTACAGTTTTTCTTTTTTTACCAGACGAACTATACTTTAAAAAATCTTTATTTCTTGCCCAATCAAAAGTTACAAAAGCATACTTTAATTTTATGTTTTCTTTAGTAAATATTACTTCATATCTACCTATTCCATATTTAGCATTGAGTACATCCTGATCCATTAAAAATAAATGAGATAAGAACTGTCCTATTCTCTCTCTCGTTGTTCCTTTACAAGAAATACAAAAAATCTTTTTTTTATCTTCTAGTTTATAAACAAACAAATCAACATCAAATAATTTTTCATGGCCACTTATAATTCTTTTTATTTTTAATTTTTCATAAATAGAACTAATAAAGGGGTCATTTTTATTTTTAGTAACAATATAATTTAATTTATTTACTTCGAAATACGTAATTAGTAGAAAAACAATAATTTCCTCAACTAATCTTCCTAAAACTGCATCATTATTTGATTTTTCTTGCCTTGCAATGTCTTTTGTTTCTTTCTTGTATTGATTTTTAAAAAAATTTTTAGCATAATCATTAGCTTCTTCAAAAGTGATATAATCATTTAAATTGTTTCCAACATATACAACTCCCTTACTATAAATGGGTTGATCTAATTTTTCTTTAATAAAATCAAAATGTATTAAATCATTCATTTATAGATAAATCAAAAAGATTATTTTTATATTCATTAATATATTCTAATGCCAGTTGAGCGTATTTAACAGACTTATCTATGTAAACAAAATTTCTATTTGTTTTAAGAGCAACAACAGCAACAGTTCCACTACCACCAAAAGGATCTAGAACTATATTCTCTTGATATGAATAGAATTTTATTAATCTATAAACAAGTTCTTCTGGAAAAGGTACAGGATGTCCTTTACGTTGTGTTTCTGGCTTTATTGACCAAAATGAGTTGGAAAATTCTATAAATTCTTCTCTTGTTATATCTATTTTAGATTTATCACCTTCTAATTTTCGAGTTTGTTTTGAAAAAACTAATATAAATTCATAAGGTTGTACCACATACGGATTACTAGGACTTAACCAACTACCCCATGCAGTTCTTTTTGAGATTGCT
>Ga0308389_1001953_pt1 | contig 13400 bp, 14 predicted proteins | sample Hotspr2Sample148_FD_202362 | JGI IMG/M metagenome (GOLD analysis project Ga0308389, IMG submission 202362) | Hot spring phototrophic mat microbial communities from Mushroom Spring, Yellowstone National Park, Wyoming, United States - 20040719_148 ... | reverse complement strand
CCCCCCTTCTTGAGGACCACCCGCCACCCTTCGGGCAGGCTCAAGGCGAAGCCGTGCAAGCGGTTGACCAGCCGCTCCCCCTCTCCCCACCCCAGAAAAGGGGCAAGGAAAGCCAAAACCCACAGGAACCTGAGCATGCTTCCCACCTCTCTTTTGCTTCCAGGCTATCAAAGAAACCTTACGAAACGCTTGTGCTGCTCCCCTAAGTCTAGACCACCCTGCCGCCCAGTTCAGTCAGACCTTCACCCCCTGCCCAAACACCGCTCTGCAAAAGCTTCTGGCGTCAGGGACTCCAAAGGCCGAGTGCGGACGCTTGCAGTTGTATACCTCAAAGACGAATGCCTCCCTCTTGACTCCAGATCAGCCACTCCGCGCGCCCGTTCTCCCACGCCCTCCCTCCCCGCATGGCTAAGCCTCACCCGTCCTCACAGGCCCTCCCGCTCCCGATCCGAATGGTCCACCTCGGAGCATCCCTCTCCGGCAGCGCAAGAGCAAGCCCTCAGACCCCAGGGCCACGCATAGCTCAGGTCCGCCATCCATACCTGGTGGGCACCCCCTTCGGGAAAGTGGTCTTGGAGGAGGAGCAGGCCTTTAAGGAGCGCACCCGTTTCTCCCTCACCCTGCAAGCCAGCAGCAGGGTGCCGGGGCAAGGCCCCTACCGGCTCCCGCAAGCGGCCTGGGGGATCGCCCCCTCGGGAGGCCGGTAGTGTAGGGTGCTCCAGGGTACTGAAGCGGAGGGAACAGGCTCTAGCTCCCTCCTTTCCCTTGCCAGCAGAGTCCTTAGGCTCTTGGCTTTAGGGCCAGCTGGCCGACCAAGCCTTCGAGTTCGCGGACGGGGCCCTCCGCGAGCCCGGCAGGCTTCCCTCTGGCCCGACACGACCTCCAACACGATTTGCACCTTCTCCTTCGCTGACCCCCTCAGGCTACCCCTCGACCTTCCCAGGGTGGTCCAAATTCAGGGCAGCACCGATAGGCTCTCCCGTAAGATCTCCAAGGGCCTCTATGAGCGCCCTTTCCTCTTGGTTCAAGTGGACCACTCCTTCAAGCGCTCCCAATGGGTGCCCAAGCCCAGGGTGAGGCCATACCGGGTATCCCTAGAGCCGCGCTTCTTGACCGGGAAGACCAGGCGCTCGGAGTAGGTTGCAAGCCGCTCCCTCATGCGGGGAAGCACCTCGTCCCGGACCCCTTTGGCCGCTTTGCGAGCCTCTTGGGAAAGCCCCTTCAAGCGGCGATCATCCCTGAGAAGACCGCTCTCCTTGGAGGGATGGGCCAGGCGGTTCAGCTTGTGCAGAGGCTCCTCGTAGTCCAAGGCTAAGGTGAGGGCCTCGGTGGCCACGTCTCCAGCCAGAGGTACCACGGGCTGTGCGTCGAGGCCTGAGCCTGGAAAGCAAGCACTCTCTTTTGGTGCCGGATACGGCGTCGAGCGGGTTCCGGCGCCAGCTTGCCCCCTTCCCCAGCAGCAGGCTATGCCAGGAGTACGGAAGTATCCATCAATCGCTCGGCCTCTCGGATAAGGTCCGGGCCTGTGGTGCAGGGGGCGGTGCACAAAGTGAGAGCCGAAAACAACCGGGATCAAGGAATCCCCCTTATCCAGGTGGGGCCGGGGTATTGACTGTGTGCCCACCCCGTAATAAAACGTTTAAACAACCGAAAGGAGTTGGTCATGCCCACGATCCGGGATGTGGCCAGGCTGGCTGGCGTCTCCGTCGCTACGGTCTCGAACGTGCTGAACGGGGGGCGGCCGGTGCGACCCGAGGTACGCGCGGTTGTACTGTCCGCGGTGCGTGAGCTGGGCTATATCCCCAACCGCTTGGCCAGAGGTCTGCGCAGCCGCAGAAGCCAGACCCTCGGCCTAATCGTGCCGGACATCACTAACCCCTTTTTCAGCGGACTGGTCAAGGCTATCGAACACTCGGCCCGCGCCGAAGGTTATCAGGTGCTGCTCTCCAGTAGCGAAGAAGACGCCCGGATCGAGTACGATCTGGCCCTGGCCAGCCGGCAGGTGGACGGCATGATCGTCATCCCCACCCAGGACTCCCCCAGATACCTGCTGCGCCTTAGCGAAAAGACGCCGGTGGTACTGCTGGATCGGATCGGAGGGGAGGACTGCCTTGACCGGGTGGGCATCGACAACATCCAGGCGGCGCACCATGGCACCCAGTACCTGATCTCGCAGGGCCACCGGCGCATCATGCTTCTGATCAGCACCCTCGAGCTGGCCAACATCCGCGAGCGGGTGGAGGGGTACCAGCGAGCCCTTGCTGAGGCGGGTCTTCAGCCAGATCCTCAGCTGGTGGTGGCCTGCGGGCGCGGAGCGGACGCCGCGCAGGTGGTGGCGGGTGCGATCGCCAGACGCCAGCCCAGCGCCATCTTCGCCGCCACCAACCGCCTCTCGCTGGTGGCTGTGCAGGCCATCCGGGAGCTGAGACTGGCCTTTCCCCAGCAGATCTCCCTGCTGGGCTTCGACGACTTCGAGTGGAGCACGCTCCTGCAACCCTACCTCAGCACCGTCAAACAGCCACTGGAACAGATGGGCCGGACCGCCTGCGAGCTCCTGCTGGAGCGCCTGGCGGGCGAGAGGAGCGAGCCCAGACGGATCTTGTTGCCCCACACGCTGGCGGTCCGACAGTCGGTCGCACCCTTGGTGGGGGTGACGTCCTAGCGAGGAGGTGAGAGCCTGCAATAAAACCCCGGTTGATCCGTGAGGACTCCTGTAGAAAAAAGACCCTGTATCAAAGTTTGGAGGTTCAGATGCGTCTGGTTAAACTCATCTCCCTCTTAGCCATGGCTATTGGCAGCCTTGCGCTGGCCCAGCAGCAGGTGACCATCGCTGCTCTGATGAAAACCACTGCCAACCCCTACTGGGGTGCGATGGAGCAGGGTATCCGGGCAGGTGCCCGGGCAGGCAACGTCAACCTGATCCTGCAGTCGGTGGCCTCCGAGAGCGATGTGGAGCCACAGCTCAACGCCTGCCTCAACCTCCTGCAACGCAACCCGCGAGCCATCTTGGTGGCGGCCATCAACTCGGTCAACCTACTGCCCTGCTTGCGCCAGGCCAACCAGCGTAACATCCCGGTCATCGATCTGGACGGTAACCTCGATCCGGCGGTCCTGCAGCGGGAAAACATCCGCATCGCCTTCTCCATCTCCTCCGACAACCGCCGTGCAGGCGCCTCCGCGGCCGAGTATATCGTTGGGAAGCTAGGCCAGAACTTCAGCGGCAAGGTGTTGGTGATCGAGGGTCTTGCCGGCAACGTTACCGGTGCAGCCCGCCGCGACGGTTTCATCGAGCGCTTGCGGCAGATCGCGCCCAACGCCCAGGTCGTCGCCACCCTGCCAGGGGATTGGGACCGCCTCAAGGCCGCCAACATCACCAACGATATCCTGCAACGCCACCCCGACCTGGCCGCCATATACTGTGCCAACGACACCATGGCCCTCGGCGCAGTAGAGGCGCTCTTCGCCTCAGGCCGGGGCGGGCGGGTACTGGTGGTGGGCACCGACGGCAACGCCGATGCCATCCGCTCGATCCGCAGCGACCGCCTGAGTGCCTCGGTGGCGCAGCTGCCCTACCTGCTTGGGCAGCGCGCCGTTGAGAACGCCCTGAGGGTCATCCGGGGCCAGAGTGTGGAAGCCCGCATCATCGTCCCCACCCTGGTAGTGGACAAGGCTGTCCTGGAGAGCAACCGCGACCCCCTGTTGCAATACCTGCGTTAGCTTCTGTGGAGGAGAGCCCCAACAGCACCAGGATCCGTGCCCCGCTCTTCCCTTCTCCCCTCTCCCATGCGCATCCAGCTGCCCTACCGCACCCCCCACACCCCTGCCGTCCGCCTGGAGTCTTTCCTGGTCCTGCTTGGGCTATCCCTGGCAATGGCGGTGCTGGCTCCCGGCTTCCTGAGCATCAATAACTTCCTAAACATCCTGCTGGCGACTGCGGTGATCGGCGTTCTGGCCATTGCGGCGACCTTCGTGCTGTCATCGGCGGGGCTGGACCTCTCCCTGGGATCGCTGCTGGCGGTGGGGGGAGTGGTGGTTGGGGTGCTAGGCGTCAACCTGGGGCTACCCTGGTGGGTGGCCCTGGCGGGCGGGCTGGCAGCTGGGGTATTGCTGGGCGGGGTCAACGGTTACCTGATCGCTCGAGCTGGGATCCCGGCCTTCATCGTCACGCTGGGAATGCTCAGCGTGGGCCGGGGTCTTTCGCTATTGATCGCGGATGGAAAACCCATCTACGGCCTGCCTCCCGCGATAACCTTCCTGGGCCAGGGGCGCTTCCTAGAGGTGCCCGTGCCGGTGTGGATCCTTTTGAGCCTGACGCTGGTCTTCCACCTGATCCTAACCCGTACCCGCTTCGGGCGCTACACCCTGGTGATTGGGGATAATGAGATGGCCGCCCGGGTGACGGGTATCGACGTGGCCGCACACAAGATACGGCTTTACATGCTATCGGGCGGGCTGGCGGCCCTGGCCGGGGTGCTGTTCGCGGCCAGGGTCAACGCCGCCGACCCCACGGCCGGGATCAGCTACGAGCTTTCCGCCATCACCGCGACGGTGATCGGCGGAACCAACCTCTTCGGGGGGCGCGGCACGGTAGTCGGTACTTTGATTGGGGCTTTGATCATGGGAATTCTGCAGAACGGCCTGAACCTGATGGCAATCCCCGCCTTCTACCAGCAGGTGGCCATTGGAAGCGTGCTGGTGCTGGCGGTCTGGCTTGACCGCATTCGCGACCGCAGACCGGCGTAGGATCGGATGATCCAGGGACGGGGGTGGGACGTGAGCCTGCTGGAGATCAGAAATCTCACCAAACGCTTCGGGGCGGTGGAGGTGTTGCGTGGGGTGAACCTCACCCTCGAGGCGGGCAGCGTGGTGGGTCTGCTGGGTGATAATGGTGCGGGCAAGAGCACCTTGATGAAGATCGTCAGCGGGGTGTACAGCCCCGATGGCGGTGAGGTGTGGTTTGCCGGCAAGCCCCTGGCCTACCCGCAGCACAACCCCCGCGAGGCCCGCAGGCTCGGGATCGCCATGATCTACCAGGACCTGGCCCTGGCCAGACAGCAGGATGTGGCCTCCAACATCTTTCTAGGGCAAGAACCCCTATGCCGCTGGCTGGGGCTATGGCCCGTGATCGATCAGGCGCGCATGCAGCGGGAGGCTGAGCAGGTTATAGAGCGGCTGGGGGCCCGCATACCCTCGGTGAGGCACCCGGTGGGGCAGCTTTCGGGCGGGCAGCAGCAGTCGGTGGCGATCGCCCGGGCCCTTACCAGCAGCCCCAAGCTCTTCATCATGGACGAGCCCACCGCGGCCCTGGCGGTGCGTGAAGTCGAGCACGTGCTCGAGCTCATCCGTGAGCTCAAGCGCCAGGGCATCGGGGTGATCCTGATCAGCCACCGCCTCCCCGACGTGTTCGCCGTGTGCGACCGGATCGTGGTACTGCGCCAAGGGGTGGTGGTGGCCGACCTACCGGCCGCCCAGACCAACATGAGCGAGGTGGTAGGGTATATCGTAGGGGCCCATTAGCAGAGGCTCTGCTGAGGCGGGGCGGAAGTTGTGAGGTGAAGATGCCAAGGTTCGGTGCACACGCTTTTATCTGGGCAGCGGACTGGAGCTCCGAGGTGACCGAAAGGATCCTGGGGGCCGCGGCCCAGGCCGGGCTGGACTTCGTTGAAATTCCCCTGCTCAATCCCGCCCGGCTCGAGGTGGGGCTCACAAAGGCCTTGCTGCAGCGCTATTGTCTGGCCTGTACCTGTTCCTTGGGGCTGCCGGTAGAGGCCAGCTTGCCTGAGCGCCCCCAGGCGGCCACGCGGTTCCTGATCGAAGCGCTGGAGGTGGCCCATCAGGTTGGCAGCCCGGTTCTCACCGGCGTAACCTACGCCACCCTGGGCGCGCTGAGCGGACGTGCGCCCTCTGAGGAAGATTACCGGTGCATCGCCCAAGCCCTGCGCCCCGTCGCTCAGCACGCAGCTTCGCTCGGGATGTCCCTGGGCATCGAGCCGGTCAACCGCTACGAGACGTACCTGCTGAACCTGGCCTCACAGGCGCTGGATCTCATCGAGCGCATCGACGAGCCCAACGTCTTCCTGCACCTCGATACCTACCACATGAACATCGAGGAGAAGGGTTTCCGAAACCCTATCGTGCAGGCGGGGAGTCGCCTGCGCTACATCCACCTCTCTGAGTCGGATCGGGGCACACCGGGCACAGGAAACGTCCGGTGGGACGAGGTCTTCGCCGCGCTGGCGGAGATCGGCTTCGACGGGGATCTGGTGATGGAGTCCTTCGTGGCCCCGAACCCAGAGATCGCCCGGGCAACCTGCCTGTGGCGGCGCGTTGTGGACGACCCCGACGCCCTGGTGCGCGAGGGCCTGGCCTTCCTAAGGGGAAAAGCGCAGCAGCACGGTCTGTTACATGGATAGGCAGGTATGATCCGGGCCTTGCATGGTGTGAGAACATGTTGCTGGGCATAGACCTGGGCACGGGCTCCTGCAAGGCCCTCCTGCTCGACCTGGAGGGTCGGCTGGTTGCTGAGGCCAGCCAGGGCTACCCGGTGCGGGCCCCCAGGCCCGGCTGGGCCGAGAGCGACCCTGAGGACTGGTGGCAGGCGGTGGGCCAGGCCGCCCAGCGGGCGGTCGCGCCCTATGCCGGTAGGGTTCTGGCCATCGGCCTTTGCGGCCAGATGCACGGCGTGGTGCTCTGTGACGCCGAGGGCACACCGCTCCGTCCGGCGATCCTATGGGCCGATACGCGGGCTACCGCCAAGCTGCGGGACATCCAGGAGCTCCCCGAGTCCGAGCGCCTGCGGCTGGCCAACCCCCCGGCGGTGGGGATGGCTGCGACCAGCCTCCTCTGGTTGAAGGAGCACGAGCCGGAGCACTACCGCAAGGCCCGCTGGGCCTTGCAACCCAAGGACTGGCTGCGCCTGCAGTTCACCCGCCAGGCCAATAGCGAGCCTTCGGACGCTTCCGGTACGCTGCTGTACGACCTCCTGGCCGATACCTGGGCCCTGGGCGTGGTAGAGGCCCTGGGCCTGCGCCCGGACCTCCTCCCTCCCCTGCTCCCCTCCGGCTCCGTGGCAGGTTTCCTTACGGAGCCGGCGGCCCGGCATCTGGGCCTGCCGTCCGGCCTGCCGGTGGCGGCGGGGGCAGCCGATACCGCCGCAGCGCTACTGGGAGGTGGGGTGGGACTGGGGGAGGTTCAGCTTACGGTGGGCTCTGGGGCCCAGGTGGCGGTTTTACTGGCGCGCCCCCATGTAGACCCCCATCTACGAACCCACCTCTACCGGGCAGCCCTACCGGGCCAGTGGTACGCGATGGCGGCCATGCAAAACGCAGGACTGGCCCTGGAGTGGGTACGTCAGCTCCTGGGGCTGAGCTGGGCCCAGGCCTACAAGGAGGCGGAAAGGGTGCCCATAGGCTGCGAAGGGCTCGTCTTCCTGCCCTACCTTACCGGCGAGCGCACCCCACACCTTGACTCGGAGGCTCGAGGGGTGTGGGCTGGGCTAGGCCTGAACCACTCGCGGGGCCACCTGATGCGCGCGGCGCTGGAGGGGCTGGCCTTCAGCCTGCGCGAGGGCCTGGAGGCCTTGAGCCAGGCCATCCCCGACCACACCCCCCTGCGGCTGGCCGGCGGCGGCAGCGCCGAGCCCTTCTGGCAGCAGATGCTGGCCGATGTGCTGGGCCGCACCTTGCTCGCTGCGCCGACCCGCTCAGCCTCCGCAAGGGGGGCGGCCATGCTGGCGGCGATGTCTATCGGGGTGAGCACCGATTGGCCCCAGGAGCTGCCGTGGCCTGTCGCCCGTCCGCAGACATCGGATTACGAAGAGGTCTACGCCCGCTTTCGGCGTTTGTACTCGCGGCTGAAGGGTTGGTTCTCCACGAGCTAAAGGCCCCCCATAGCCCGAGTCGCAGTGGAGCGGGCGAGGGTCGGCTTCCCCGTGGGTCTGGGGGATTGGCGTGCGCACCCTCCCGGCCTCCCCGGTGACCCCTATCGGCCCTGCGGTGGCGGCCCTGGAGGAGAAGGAGCAGATCCAGGTCTTTCGGCAGCGCTACTCGCCACAGCCCTGCTCACCTGGCCCTTTGCGGACCCAGTGGAAGCAGCCCAGGCCTTGGGAGGGGGCGGCTCGAGGCACCTCCTGCCCCCGGTTCTGGTCCAGGCCGACTACAAGTGGGGGTGGCCCTCCTTACGGCAGCGGGGCTTTCCCCCATCGGCCTCGAGGCCCAGCCTCCCCCTGGACGGGGAGCCATGGTGGCGGAAGCCCGCAACCACAGGGCGGAGGCCCCCCTGCGGCGGGCATCCCCCTCCCCGCACAGGCCTTCAACCCCCTTTAGGGGGACGGGCTACGGGATGCCTTGGATCCTCGCTGACTGTGGCAGCCACAGGCCCGGTTGCCGGAGAGCCCTCAGAGTGCGGGGTGTTCCGGGTGCGGACACCGGGGAGCGCTCCCCTGCAGGAGCGGCATCAGCGAGACGAGGCTGCCCGGATAGCCGTTACCTCGACGCGCGGGCGGGCCTTCAGCACAGCCGGCAATCCGCCCGCCGAAGGCGAGGCCCATAGGGGCTCGAAGGGACGGTGCAGCCCGGCCCCGGCGGGTGGGTTTTCCTGTGCCAGGCCCAGGTTACTGGCCGGGTGCAGCCTGCACCCTCGGATCCTGAAGCCAGAGCTGCCGCAGCACGGATTTGTTGCTTTCTCATACACTTTCTCATTTACTTCATAAAAACACACCTTATGTTTAGGGGTAATTCCTTACTTTACAAGGAGGTGACCCATGGATCAGGTAAGGATCGGAGGGTTTAGGCGCCGGGACTTCATGAAACTTGTGGGGGTCGGGGGTGCCTCGGCCATGCTGGGTAGCTTGGGCCTTCAAGCGCAGGCCCAGGCCCAGCGCATCTTTGCTAAGGACGACTCCAAGCTGCTCAACATCGGGGCGACCGTGCGTTCGGCCAAGTGGTGGGAGTTCACCTCCTACATCACCCCGGTGGATCGCTTCTTTATCCGCAGCCGTTACCCCGTGCCAACGGTGGATCTGAAGGCCTGGCGGCTAAAGGTGCACGGCGACGGGGTGAGCCGGCCCTTTGAGCTCACCTACGACGACCTGCTCAAACTCCCCAGCCGCCGCGCGATCCGCTACCTCGAGTGCAACGGCAACGGCCGCACCCTGTTTTGGGAACAGCTCAACATGAACGTGCGGGGCGGTAACTGGGGCTTGGGGGCGGTCAGCCAGGGGGAGTGGGAGTACGTCCCCATCGGGGAGATCCTGGACAGGGCCGGCCTCAAGCCAGAAGCCAGGGAGGTGCTCTTCTGGAGCGGCATAGACGGCCCCGATACGGGGCGGCCCCTGCCCATCAGCGAGGTGCTGAACCGGCCGGAGGAGATCGGCATCGCCTTCGGCATGAACGGCGATCCCCTCACCCCCGACCACGGTTTCCCGGCGCGGGCCCTGGTGCCGGGCTGGGGCGGGGCAGCCAGCACCAAGTGGATTACGGAGATCAAGGTCTCCACAAACCGCTTCTGGGTTCGCATGAACACCCGCGAGGAGGCCGATATCGGGCCGGATTATCCCGTGGAGCGCCCGGGTCCCAACGACGAGTTCCGCGCTGCCACGCCTGAGGACATCAGAGGGGTGATGGCCAGGCGCCAGAACGTCAAGTCCTTCCTCACCCTACCCCTCACCCTGCGCAAATCCAGGCCCCCGGCGAACTATCCCCTGGCAGTAGGAGAGCGTCCGAAGATAAGCGCGGGCCTGCAGGTGATGCGCGGATACGCCCACTCCCCCTTCGGCATCCGTCAGGTGCTGTACCGTATAGATGAGGGCCAGTGGACCCCCGCCACCTTGGTGCCGCCCAACCTCGGGGGGGTGAGCTGGGTTCGCTTCGAGTTCCCCTGGCAGGCCAGCCGCGGCGTCCACGTGCTCGAGACCCGCGCGATCGATCGGGCCGGAAACATGCAGCCCTTCGCGGTACCCTTCAACGAGCTCGGCCACATGAACAACGTGGTGCCCCGCTTTGAGGTGGAGGTGGTCTAGTTGCATCGCCTGATGACCGCCGCCCTGCTGCTGGTTCTTTCGCAGCTCTGGGTAGGGGCCCAAACTCAGACCGCCTTGCCGCCCCAGGTGGCACTGGGCCAGAAGGTGTATCTGGCCCACTGCGCCGCCTGTCACGGGCAAAAGGGGGAGGGGGGAAGCGCGCACCCGCTGGTAGGCCCTGGTAAGCTGCGGAGCTATCAAAATGCCTTCAATCTCTACAACTACACCAAGCTGACCATGCCTTTCGACAGACCGCAATCCCTCAAAGACGAGGAGTACTGGGCGGTGGTGGCCTACATGTTACACGCCAACGACCTTCTGCCCAAAGGCTTCCTCTTGAATGCCGACAATGCTAGAGCGCTCAGCCTCTTGCCCGCCAGGTAGAGGCGCTTGAGATACCCCAGCCTGCGGCCTGGGCCTGGTAGCCCAGGCCGTACCCTTGCCAACTCAAAGCGCGGTTTACCCCCTTGCCCAGGCGCCGGAGCCGGTGGGGGGTGGCACGGGCCTGCTGCCAGGTACATTTGACCCAGTGTTCTTACGGCCCTATTTAGGTTATTGTTATTTGGATTGAAGTATGTGCCGCGCCTCTCCCCGGGCCAGCCACCGTAAGGGCCTAACCATCCTGACGGCCGCGCTCCTGCTGGTGGTCTCGAGCGAGCTGGGCCTGCGGGGGGTACTGATGTACGGCACCTGGGCCTCCCAGGATCAACTTATCCGCCTCAACCAGGCCCAGATCTGCGCCACGGAGCCCGATGGGCGGGCCGGCTCCGACGGATCCCATCCGCCTGAGCACGGGCCTTTGTGCTTTGTATACCTGCTGGCGGTCAAGGGGCTGGAGCCAGTCCTGGGCCGCTTTGCCAGTGTTCAGTTCGTCCGGCGCGTGTGGATCAGCTCGGCCCTGGTGCGGGATGTCCTCATCCGGGGCGTCGCGGCCCGGGCACCTCCTTTGCGCTAGACTGCCAGGCGGACATAAGTCGGTTGGGATCAGACCCGTCTTTCATAGCGCAGTTGCGCGCGTGACAGGAGGTCTATGCAAGCTGTACCCCAAAGGGGGGATGAGAAATCCGCCCACCAACTCTACTTGGCGGTCTGGCGCTGGCATTTCTACGCCGGCCCATGATCATGCTGGCCCTCACCGGGCTGGTCATCCTGTTTGCTCCGCAGATCGAAGACCTTCAGTACCGTGACCGGATATTTGTCGTGCCGCAGGGTTCCGTGCAACCTTACACCTCACAGCTCGAGGCGGTGCGCAAGGCCTATCCGGAGGCCACAATCGAGCGCTTCCGCCCCAACCCGGCGCCCAACCGCTCCTCCCAAGTGGCGCTCACCTGGGGCGGGCGCGAGCTTACGGTGTTTGTCAACCCCTACACCCTAACCGTGCTGGGCGAGGTGGACCACGCCAGCCGTTGGGAGACCCTCGCCACCGAGATACATGGCACCTTTTTCATAAAGCAGGAGGTGTCCCTGCCACTGGTGGGAAAGGTTAACCTAGGCGACCTGCTCATCGAAATTGCCGCCAGCCTGATGGTGCTGCTGGTAGTTACCGGGCTGTACCTGTGGTGGCCGCGCAACGGACAAGGCCTGTATGGGAGCCTACTCCCCCGCCTCAAGGCCAAGGGGCGCACCTTCTGGAAGGACCTGCACAGCGTGCCGATGTTCTGGGTTTCGCTGGTAGTGGTCTTCTTCGCCTTGACCGGTTTGGCCTGGACGGGAATCTGGGGCGACCGGTATGTGCAAGCTTGGAACACCTTTCCAGAGGCGATATGGAACGATGTACCCAAGAGCGGGCAAAACCTCGAGAGCCTCAATCGCAGCGGTGAAAAACTGGTGCCCTGGAACCTGGAAAACTCCAAGCTACCCCTCTCGGGTTCCATGGCAGGCAAGGACGGCATTCCCGCCGGGACTCCGGTGAACCTAGACAGCGTGATCCAGTACGTGCGGGATAACGGTGTGAACTACGGCTTTTGGGTAGCGCTGCCCAAGGGCAAAGAGGGGGTCTGGACGGTATCGGCCTCGAGCATGAGCCGCGACGTAACCGACGCCCGGAAGGACCGCACTTTGCACATAGACCAGTACAGCGGAAAGGTGCTGGCCGACATCGGTTGGAGCGATTACAGCCTGGGGGCCAAGGCCATGGCCTCGGGCGTTGCCCTACACATGGGCACTTATGGCTGGTGGAACCAAGCCCTCAACGCCCTGTTCTGCGTACTGATCATCCTGGCCAGCCTAGCGGCGCTGAGGATGTGGTGGTTGCGCCGTCCTGCAGGGATCTTCCGGCTGGCTGCGCCCCCTCCGCCCAAAAACCTGCCCCTTTGGAAAGGCGCCGTGGCCTTGATCGTAATCATGGGCATCCTGTTTCCTGCGGCGGGGGCTACTTTGCTGTTGGTTTTGGCGCTGGACTATCTGATCGTGCGGCGGATACCCGCTTTAGCGCGGGCCATTCGCTAGCTTACAGAGGACGCACATGCAAAACCTAGTCCTGTGGTTGCTAGTAGTGTTTGGTTTGAGCCTGGCCCAACACCAGCACGGAGGCCACGGGGGGCATGGGGCTGCACCCCAGGGCCGCCCAACCCCGGTTCAGGTACGGCTGGTTGAGGGCTGGGTGCGGCTGGTGCCTTCGAGCCTGCGCGATACCACGGTTTACTTTACCCTGCAAAACCCGCTGGCGCGCGATCTGCGCCTGGTTGGGGGCAGCAGCCCGGTGGCCCAGATGGTGATGCTGATGGAAGACTACCGCGAGTCCCGCTCGGGCCAGACCGTACAGGGGATGCGCGAGGTGAAATCGCTCCTGCTGCCTCGGGCCGGAAAACTGGTACTCCAGCCTGGGGGCAAGCACCTCATGCTGATGGGGCTCAAGCGGCCTCTGCGGGAAGGGGAGCGGATCCCCATCCGGCTGTTCTTCGAGGGCAACCGGGAAGCCCTGATCGAGCTCCGGGTCGAGCGGCGCTAGAAGCGAGCCTCTGTATGAGATGCCGCCGCCGTCTTATCACGCCCGCGAAGCGACGTATACTAGTTCGTCGCCCAGGGCTATACCAACCGCCAGATCGCTCTGGCCGTGAATCTGTCCTACAAGACCGTAAGCCTGCACCGCAGCCGGGTGATGCGCAAGCTGGGGCTACGGAGCCCCTGCGAGCTTCGGCGCTTCGCGGAGGGGTATCTAAAACTCAGGCCACTGCCAGGGGGTGCTGATGCATCCGGGTAGCCACACCCCTAAGACCCGCCGCACAGCGCCCGACGCCCGGCTTACGGGGCGCTGGAGCCGACACCCGGGTGCTCGACGGGGTTGCGCGGCCGGGCGAGCGCGGACCGGGGGCGACGGCCGGGTATACCCGGCTGCAGCCCTGCTTCACCCCAGCCGAACAGTGGACGACCTAAGCGCGTC
>Ga0308389_1001952_pt1 | contig 13401 bp, 6 predicted proteins | sample Hotspr2Sample148_FD_202362 | JGI IMG/M metagenome (GOLD analysis project Ga0308389, IMG submission 202362) | Hot spring phototrophic mat microbial communities from Mushroom Spring, Yellowstone National Park, Wyoming, United States - 20040719_148 ... | reverse complement strand
AAGCACCACATAGATGTAGGCCGGGCCACTTCCCGACAGACCCGTAACCGCATCCATGAGCTTTTCTTCGAGAAAGGCGGTGCGCCCGACGGCGCTGAAAATTTCCTCGGCCAACCGCTGATGCTCCAGCGTGGCGCGGCGGCCGGCGCACAGGACGGACATGCCCTCGTTGAGCAGCGCTGGCGTATTGGGCATGGCGCGGATGACAGCCGCCGGAACCGGCAGGCGTTCTTCAATGAAGGACGTACTGACCGATGCCGCCACACTGATGAAAAGCTGTGACGCGGAAACCGCCGGGGCAATGCTTTCAAGCACGGCGGTCATGTTCTGGGGTTTGACGGCCAGGATCACAATGTCGCGCCCGGCGACGGCCGCAGCATTGTCGGTCGTGACCGGGATGCCAAGCCGCAAATCCACCCGCGCCAGGGAAGCCTGCCGGGCTACGGAGCCGATAAGATTGGTACGCTCAACATCCGCCCGGCGGACGAGTCCTGAAACCAGTGCCTCACCCAGTTTGCCGACGCCGAGGATGGCAATTTTTTTGTCGTAGAGCATAAGCTGACGCCATGTGGTTGAATGGTTTTGCCGAACTTTCGGATGTGATGTTGTAGCACACCAGACGGGGGTGCAGCGCCGGATGGCACAGCCGGGGCGGAGGGGCATCCGCCACGTGCCTTTTCCGGTTTTGGCACGCAGATGCGCGGATGCACATCAGGCCGTACCTGAAGACGACCTCTGGGCCTGAAGACGACCTCCGGGCCTGAAGACGACCTCTGGGGCTGTTGCGGGTTGATTGGAAAACTGGCCGGGCAGTCTGGTGTCGGAATCGTTCCCCGGTCTATGCTGTCCGGCAAAAGAATGTTGAACAAGTCGTTGCGACGTGACGTGCCTTCAACCGGCTGAGCCTGCGGGCCGTTGGGGAAATGCGTCCGCGACTACGGAATGGATGAGAAGATGCTGGAGACAGATGCCGCCCGGCGGCTGATCGCAGCCCACCACTGGCACCACGATTTCGAGGTGCTCCCTGACGTTCGGACGCATGGCACGTACAACCCGGAGGGACTGTGGCTGGAGCTGGAACTGCCGGAAGACCTGACCGGTATCCGCCTGGCGGACGTGGGGGCCTCGAACGGGTATTTCAGTTTCCGGGCGCATCGGCAGGGAGCCTCCGTTGTTGCGTTCGACTACCGCCACCGGGATAACTCCGGCTTTGCGCTGCTGTCCATGATTCAGGGCGTGGACATCCCACACCATCAGGTCAATGTTCTGGACGCTTCGTTGAGCGCCTATGGGCCGTTTGACATCGTGCTTATGCTGGGGCTGCTCTACCACACGGCCGACCCTTACCGCGCTCTTTCCAACGGCGCGGCGCTGGCGTCGCACCGGCTTCTGATTGAGTCCTATTGCATAGATTCCGAGTTGCCGGAAGCCCTGCGGTCTGAGCCAGTGATGCGCTTTCTCCCAGACCCTGAACGGTTCCCGGACCGGGGACAGCCGAATGCAGACGCAAGCAACTTCTGGGGATTTACTTCCGTGTGCCTGAAAATGATGGTCGAGGACGTGGGCTTTGCCGTTGATCGGTTGCGGGTCAGGGAGCAGCGGGTGCTGCTCGATGCGCACCGGGTTGGCGGCGAGGAGCGCCGCCAGCGCCTTGCCTACCGTTGCATGGACCATCATCCTCCGGCTGGTGATCCCTCCGAGCCGTCTTCCTGGACGATTTTTTAGCCCCGCCCCCGGCTACCTTCCATGCTGTTTGCCCTGCGTATGTTCTGGCGCGAGATGCGGGCCACCTGGCGTCAGATGGTCTTTTTCCTCGTCTGCCTGGCTGTGGGGACAGGGCTGGTCATCACCCTCCGCTCGGCCATTCAGAACCTGCGCGTGGCGCTCGTCCGGCAGTCCCGTGGCTTTCTGGCGGCCGATGTGGAAGTCCGGTTGCCTTACGGGCGGCTGGCGGTGTTGCGTCCCCGTCTGGATGCCGTCCTGCTCACCTTTCCCGATGCCACTCGCACCGATGCCATCGAGCTGGCGACGGGTGTTGTGACTGACCGGGACGAAGCGACGCGCGTGCTTGTGCGCGCCGTGGATGAACGTTACCCGCTCGATGGGCAAATCCTTCTGGAAAGCGGAACGTACCACTATGACCTGCTGACCGGGCGGGGGATTATCGTGGCGGCATCCCTGCTGGACCGCCTGGATACCGCCGTGGGAAAGCCGCTGAAGATTGGCAATCAGACGTTCACCATTCGCGGCACCTTCCGCCGCGAGGATACGCCGACGGCCATCGGCGCGTCACCGCTCGTTCTGATGTCGGCGGCTGATATGAAAACGACGGGACTGTTGACACCTGACGCACGCGCCACCTATGCCGTACGGTTGCGCGTTGGCGACCGTCCCGACCGCATCGCCGACCTGGCCCGTGCCCTGCGCCAGGAACTACCGACGAACAGCGGGGTGTCGGTCGAGACCGCCCGCGCCCGTGAAGCCCGTGTGGCTGCGCCGCTGGACGAAACCGAAAACTTTTTTGGACTGGTCGGCATTGCCGTCACGATGCTGGGCGGCGTCGGTATTGCCAGTGTCACCTACACCATCATCGGTCAGCGCATCCGCGCCATTGCTGTCCTCAAGTGTCTGGGCGCTTCCAGTTCTCTCGTGTTTGGCGTCTATACACTCCAGATGGCCATGCTGGGGCTGCTGGGCAGCGCCTGCGGCTGGGGACTGGCGGCGTTGTCCGTCCGGGGGCTGGGACCAAAGGCCGCCGGACAGTTTCCCTTTCCGGTGGTGTTCGAGCTGACCTGGTCTGCCATTGGGCAGGGCTTTGGTGTCGGACTCATCGTGGCGCTGGCCTTTTCGGTCGTCCCGCTGGCCGGTGTGCGCAATGTCAAGCCCAATCTGCTCCTCCGCAGTCGGGTCGAACCGCTGGCACTGCCGCTGCGCTGGGCGCTTCCAGTGGGACTCGTCGCTTTGGGCGGGCTGTATGGACTGTTTCTCTGGCAGGCAGGTTCATTCAGTCTGGGCAACACCGTGTTCCAGGCCATGGCCGTGACCCTGCTGGTGCTCTACGCCGTCAGTTGGGTGGTCATCCGGCTGGCAGGTCTGGGGCGGCACGTGCCCCTGTTCACCCTCCGGCAGGGACTGGCGGCACTGCGCCGGCCCGGCAACCAGGCCGCCGTGATTGTGATGACGGTCGGCGTGGGACTGTTCTTCGCCCTGACCGTGCGCCTGGTGGAGCGCAATCTGCTCTACAGCGTCAATCTGGCGGCCGCCGAAAACCTCCCGAACCTGTTGTTGTTCAACGTCCTGCCTTCCCAGACCGACCGGGTCGGGGCCGTCGTGGAACAACATCTGCAAACCCGTCCGACCTTTATTCCGCTCATCTCGGCGCGGATTACAGCCATCAACGGCCGGCGGATTGACTTCGCCGCCATCCGGGAAGCCGGACGGCGGGCGGCCGTTGACCGTGAGTTTCGCCTGACCTACCGGGCCGAACTCGATGCCGGGGAAACCGTCGTGGAAGGGAAGTGGTGGGCCCCCACGCCCTCGGACACCCTGGAGCTGTCGCTGGAGACCTTTCTGCAAAACAATCTCGGTGTGCGTGTCGGCGACCGCCTGACGCTTGACATCCAGGGGCGGGAAGTGACCGGCATCGTGAGCAGTATCCGGCGCATCGAGCCGCGCCGCAGCCAGCAGTTTTTTGCCATTGTGGCCCGGCCGGGGAAGGTTCTGGAGCAAGCGCCACAGACCTTCCTGGGAACGGTCAAAACGGATGTCCTTGACCGCTCGCCCGACGCCTACCGCAAGCTGACGGCAGCGGTCACCAGGGTGTCTCCCAACGTTCTGGTCGCGCTGACGAGTGAGTTCCTGAAAACGGTGCGCACGATTCTGGAGGGCCTTCAATCGGCACTGACCACAATTGGCAGCCTGGTTGTGTTCAGCGGCGTGGCCATGCTTATCGGGGCTGTGACCCTGACCCGCTATCAGCGGCAGTATGAAACCGCCCTGCTCAAAACCCTTGGGGCGCGTTTCGTGACGCTTATCGGGCTGACCCTCATCGAATACGGTGCGCTGGCTGTGGCGGCCGTCATCATCGGCGGCGGCGGCGCGCTGGGGGCAAGCTGGTACATCACCCGCTACGTCCTGCGCAGCGAGTGGCTTCCGTTCTGGGAAGACTGGCTCATTGGTGCCGGGGGAACGTTTCTGCTCGTCCTTCTGGTGGGGGGCGTGGCCAGTTGGGACATCCTCCGCAAAAAACCACTCGGCATCCTGCGCAGCGGGGACTAGCTCACGCCCTGGCAGCGGCTTTGTTTCGCTCAGTTTGGCCAAACTGCGAAATGCTTTAGAATGCTGCCCCGGAGCGGTCGTCAGGGCTTCAGGCACAGGCCTGACGACTGAAAAATGTATGTTACGCACCATTGTTCGGTTCAGGGCCTGGTTTCTGGAAGGCGCGCGTGATCGGACGCTTTCCGCTGCCAAGGCCCGCGTCCACACCCATCCCACCAAGCCCTGGTGGCAGGTGATGTGCCTGACCGGTGTGGATTACTTCTCAACCCTGGCGTATCAGCCCTACATCGCTTTTCTGGCCGTGGGCGCGCTGGCGCCTGTTGCCACGCTGTTTCTGGTGGCGCTGACCCTGTTCGGGGCGGTGCCCATGTACTGGCGTGTGGCCCGCGAAAGCCCGAATGGGCAGGGCAGCATCGCCATGCTCGAACAACTGCTGCCGGGCTGGCGGGGAAAGACCTTCGTTTTGTGTCTGCTGGGTTTTGCCGCCACGGATTTCGTCATCACCATCACGCTTTCGGCGGCCGACGCCGCCGAGCACCTGATTGAAAATCCCTTCGCGCCGCACTGGCTCGACCACCGGTTGCTGCTGACCTTTTTCCTGCTCGTCCTGCTGGGAGCCATTTTTCTCAAGGGCTTTGCCGAAGCCATTTATCTGGCTGTCGGGCTGGTCATTGCCTTCATGGGGCTGAATGTCATCGTCATCGGCCGGGGGCTGTACGAAATCATCACCCACCCGGAGGTGTTTCCCCGCTGGCAGCAGGCATTGGCGGCGGGTGCTTCCCACGGCAATGTGTGGCTGATTTTCGTGCTGTCACTGCTGGCTTTCCCTAAACTGGCACTTGGTCTGTCCGGTTTTGAAACCGGTGTGACCGTCATGCCCCTCATCAAGGGCGATCTGACCGACACGCCCGACAACCCGGCCGGGCGCATCCGCAATGCGAAAAAGCTGTTGCTGACGGCGGCGGTCATCATGTCGCTGGCGCTCATTGGCAGTTCGCTGGTGACGACCCTGCTCATCCCGCCGTCCGCGCTCGAACCGAACGGCAAGGCGGCCGGGCGCGCGCTGGCCTATCTGGCGCACGAGTTTTTCGGCGTCGGTTTTGGGACGCTCTACGACCTGACGACAGCGGCCATTCTGTGGTACGCCGGCGCTTCCGCCATGGCCGGGCTGCTGAATCTCATTCCGCGCTACCTGCCGCGCTACGGCATGGCCCCGGAGTGGGCGCGGGCGAATCGCCCACTGGTGGTGGTCATCACGGGCGTAACACTGTTCGTCACCTGGTTTTTCGACGCCAGCATTGAAGCCCAGGGCGACGCCTATGCCACCGGCGTGCTCATGCTGATGCTGTCGGCCTCGATTGCCGTCGTCATCTCGGCCCGCCGCGATGGAGGCTGGACCTACGCCGGTTTCATTGCCATTGCGTTGGTGTTTGCCTACACGACGCTCGAAAACATCCGCGAACGCCCAACGGGGCTGAAGGTCTGCCTGGCGTTCATTCTGTCGCTCATCTTTGTTTCGCTGGTGTCGCGGGCGCTGCGGGCGACAGAGTTGCGGACAAAGCGGGTCGTTCTGGATGACAAGGCCAAAAAGTTTCTGCACGAAGCCGTCCGCAACAACATGCTCCGCATTGCGGCCAACCGCCCCCAGACCGGCACCGAGCGGGAATATGCCCGCAAACGCGCTGAACTCAAGCGCGTGCACCGCATCAACCACGATGAACCGGTGCTGTTTTTCGAGGTGCAGATCGTCAATCCCTCCGAGTTCAATGATGAGGTGCTTGAAGTCCACGGGGTGGCGGTGGGGAAGCACCGTGTTCTGCGCTGTGACAGTCCGGCCGTGCCCAACGCCATTGCGGCCTTTCTGCTCCATGCCCAGAAGGAAACCGGTGTGATTCCCGACGTGTACTTTGGGTGGACGGAAGGCAGCCCGATTGGCTACGCCTTCAAGTATCTGTTTCTGGGCGAAGGCGACACGGCTCCGGTGGTTCACGAGGTGCTGCGCAAAGCGGTTGATAACCCGGAAAAACGCCCCTGTGTCCATGTTGGTTGAACTGGAGCCGACGGATTTGCCGATTGAGGGAGGCGGGGCCGCTGATACAGTGGGCGGGCTTTGCGGCAGCAGCTTGTGTATCACCGGCCTCCGGCCGGGCAGAAGGCACCGTTGCCCGACCTGCTGGATTGCCATCAGGACGGGCTGCCGCAGCGGGATGACATTCGGGATGACACATTACCGTGGTAGGCATCCGCTTGGGTGACTGGGATTGATCAGCCCTGCCGGTGGTTGCCGGGACGCCAAGCCGGTTACTTGCCTGACGGAGCCAGCCGGCAAGATGCTCGCGGCCGGAATCGAACCGGCGACCTACCGCTTAGGAGGCGGTTGCTCTATCCACTGAGCTACGCAAGCACATCTGCCGTCTGCCGGACAATCGCTACCCGGAAAGAAGCTGCGCTGTCAAGCCGCCGGAGGATGGAAATGATGTCTGGCAGGTTTTGAATGGCGCCGAACCGGGGGTTGCGGGAGTCCGCGTGAACCAAAACGATGCGTGACGCACGCCAGTTTTCTCCACAGAACAATCAGATGGACGACGCCGACGAGCCGGTTCATAACTGGTATCGCTTCGTACTGTCGTTTCCACCTCACCTGGTGCGCCACTACCTGCACCGGTTTGGCGTTTCGGAGCACCACTGTGTTCTCGACCCATTTTGCGGAACGGGGACGACCCTCGTCGAATGCAAGAAGCTCGGCATTCCCAGCGTCGGCATTGAAAGCAATCCCGTGGCCTGGTTTGCCAGCCGGACCAAGGTGGATTGGCGTCCAGACCCGGATGCGTTGTCAGTCCACGCTGAATGGGTTGCCGGCAAGACCTGGGCGGCACTTCGGGCGTCTGGCATTGCCGATGAGGCGTTTGGACTGTTTGCTGCGACGAATGGCAACCGCACTCCACCGCCTCTGGAACTCAGAGAGCTTCCACCGGAACAGATGGAGTTGCTGCTGACCAACTCCATAAGTCCGCTTCCTCTGCACAAAACCCTCGTTCTTCTCGAACATTTGCAGTCCTATGCCGATAGCCGTTGGCGCCACCACGAGTTGCTGGCGCTCGCCAGGGCCCTGGTTGAGTCCATCAGCAACCTCCGTTTCGGCCCGGAGGTGGGCGTGGGAGCCGTCAAGCCGGATGCGCCGGTCGTCAGCAGTTGGTTGGAGCGGGTCAGGTGCATGGCGCAGGATTTGCGCCAGATGCGTGGACGCGACACTCCGGCCCGGGTGTATCTCGCTGATGCGCGCCAACTTTTGGATGTGCTCCAGCCACAGTCCATTGATGTGGTCTTTACGTCACCGCCCTACCCGAACGAGAAGGACTACACCCGGACGACGCGCCTGGAGTCCGTTGTCCTGGGTTTCATCCGCAATCGCGCCGATCTCAAGGCCCTCAAGCGCGGGTTGATTCGCTCAAACACCCGCGGAGTGACCAGCGAGGACGATGACGATAGCTGGGTCGCCGCCTGTCCGCACATCCAGGCCCTGGTGGAGAGCATCGAGGCACGCCGGCTGGAACTTGGCAAGACCAGCGGTTTTGAACGGCTCTACGGCCGGGTGACAAAGCTGTATTTTGGTGGAATGGTGCGCCATCTGTCCGAGTTGCGCCATGTGCTGCGTCCTGGCGCACGCCTGGCCTATGTCGTTGGCGACCAGGCTTCGTACCTGCGCGTGCTGATCCGTACGGGACAAATCCTGGCCGAACTGGCGCAGGACTTGGGCTACGAGGTGGAAAGCATCGATCTCTTTCGCACGCGGCTGGCAACGGCAACCCGCGAACTGCTGCGTGAGGAAGTGGTTGTCATGCACTGGCCGGGTGCGCGGAATGCCTTCGGCGGCACATCCATGACCTGGAGCCTGCCAAATGCGCGCAACGGAGGCGTCATGACGACACAGTACGCCAGCATTGTGGAACATATCTTCAGTGAAAAGTACGAGGCAGGTGCGTCGGAAGTCAGCTTTACGCGGGCTGACATCGTCATGGCGGCTCAGGCGTTGGGGGTGGAACTGCCGAAGAATCTGGGTGATGTCATCTACAGCTTCCGCTACCGCACCCCCCTGCCGCCATCGGTATCCGGCACCGCACCGTCCGGCAAAGCATGGATGATTCAGCCGGCTGGAAGGTCACGCTATCGCTTTGTGCTGGTGAACGCTGATTTGGCACGCATTGTGCCTGACCCGAACCTCACGGAGACGAAAATACCTGATGCCACACCGGGACTGGTCAGCCGCTATGCTCTGGACGACGAACAAGCCCTGCTGGCCAAGGTACGTTACAACCGGCTGATAGATATGTTCACCGGTGCGGTTTGTTACTCCCTGCAGAATCACCTGCGCACAACCGTGCCAGGCATCGGACAAATCGAAACCGACGAACTGTATGTCGGTGTGGACAAGCACGGCGTGCATTACGTCTTTCCCGTTCAGGCCAAAGGCAGCCACCCAAAAGGCCGTCAGGAACAAGCCAGCCTGGTTCAGGTTGAGCAGGACGCTGCGATGTGCGCCAGAAAGTTTCCGGGCCTGCTTTGCCGGCCGATCGTGGCGCAGTTCATTCAACCCGATCTGGTTGCCTTGCTGATGTTTGGCAGGACGGACAGCGGTGAGTGGGTCCTGATGGCAGAGAAACACTACCGCCTGACGCCTGCTGACCAGGTGACACCGGAGGATTTGCAACGCTACCGCGAGCCGCTTGAAAACTGAAGGAACCGGACTGTGCCGTTTTGCCGGGTTGATGCCCGTGAACATGCGCTACGTTGGGAAGCCAGGCTTTGAATGATAAGCTCTACGCCGCGAATGCCGTTTGGAACCTGCCGGGGAAGTGTGGCTGCTCGTCATTGCATCATCAGGATCATCGGGTGTGCCGGACTGGCGCTGGTCCTGACCGTCCTGTCGGGGTGTCTGCCCTTCGCGCCGTCGGCTTCGGGGGAACGGGCCTCTGAAGGGAAGGCGTCGCCAACCCGTACCGTGACGGACAGCAGCGGCCGCCAGCTCGTGCTGCCGGCCAAACCGCAGCGCATCGTGTCGCAGACGGTGGCAACCGATGAAATCCTGCTCGCGCTGGTCGCACCGGAACGCCTTGTGGCCCTGAGTCATCTGGCCGACGATGCGCGCTACAGCTACTGCGCCGACCGCGCCCAAACCGTCGCGGGGCGGTGTGGCGGGAGCGCCGAGGCCATTCTTCAGTTGCGGCCTGATCTTATCTTTGTCGCCAGCTACAGCCGGGCGGAACTCGTGGAACTGCTGAGCGCTGGCGGGGCCCCGGTCTATCGGTTGACCAGGTTCGGCGGTCTGGCTGACATCCGAGCCAACATCCGTGCCATTGGCGAAGCGGTTGGGGAAACGGCGGCGGCCGAAGCCCTCGTGGCCGGGATGGACCGCCGCTTTGCGGCCCTTGGCGAACGGGCGCGGCAGCGTGGACGGCCGCTGCGGATGCTGTCCTTTGGCGGGTCACACTTCACCGCCGGCGCGGAGACAACCTTCGATGACCTGGTACGCGCCGTTGGAGGCGTCAACGTTGCCGCCGAACAGGGCATCGTCGGTTTTCGCCAGATCAGTTCCGAGCAGCTTCTGGCGTGGCGGCCCGATGTCATTGTGGTGAGCGCCGAGTCGGGCAAGGAAGATGCGGTTCGCCGGCAGTGGCTGGAAGACCCGGCCGTGGCGGCGGCCGTCGGCCGGGACCCCAACCGTCTGGTGGTGGTGGAAAGCCGCGCGCTGACGACCGTCTCCCAGCATCTTGCCGACGCCGCCGAGCATCTCGAAGCCCGGCTTTTCCCATCTGCGGAACGCCCCTGACAACTGTCCTGAAACCTGGCCGCACCATGAGATTCCCACTGAAACTTCGCCTCTGTTGCCTGTGGATGCTTCTCTTGGCCGCTCTCTCCGGCCTTTCTGTGACGGTTGCCCGGGGACAGACGCCCACTGCGCCTGTCAGCGATACCACGCCGGCAGGCACGCCGACCGTTGCGCCGCCCTTTCCCATCCAGCCGCCATTTCCGTTTGCCGTAGGCGAGAAGCTGACGTATGAGTTCAGTCTTTCGCGCTTCCCGCTGTCCGGCAAACTGGGGGAGTTGGTGCTGTCTGTGGTTTCACTCGATCAAGCCCAGCCTGCAAGAGCCGCACTTGTGGCCCAGCTCAAGCCGGAAATTGGGCCGTGTCCACTGCCGTCAGCGGGAATTGCCTTCCACGCCCAGGCCCGGACGCGCGGATTTCTTCCGGCGCTGCTGCGGTTGGACGTGCGGAATGAATACCTTTCCGTAGTCGAGTCCACTGATCTGGGGCTGCTTTATAACCAGCGCACACTGCGCGAGCGCGAGCGCCAGCGCCTCCAGATGACCTGCCAGGCCCGCACGGACGGAAAGCGCGTGGTGCTGGAACAGAACGGCGAAGGGGCGGTCAACACCCGGACGCTTCCGGCCCGGGGCTGGACGACCGACCTGCAAACCTTCTGGTACGTCCTGCGTACGCATCCGCTCACACCCGGCGCGGTCATCCCGATGGTGTTGACAGAAGATGACCGCATCTATGACCTGCCGGTGGTGGTGACGCCAGAGGTGGCACGTATCCAGACCAGTGCCGGAACCTTTCGCGCCCGCAAGCTGGAACTCAAGGCTTACGAGTCCGGCTTTACCCGTTACAAGGGAAGCTTTCTGCTCTGGGTATCAGAAGATGCCGCGCGTCTGCCGGTGCGGGTACAGTTCAAGGCGCGGGGCGTGACGGTGACAGGCGAGTTGGTAGGCTATACGCTGCTCCGCCCGGAGCTGCGTCCCGAACGGCGGCGCTAGTTCCGGTGGCGCTGCCAAAATCCGGCCGGAGAAACCGAAAATCTGAATGCCTGTCCGAATTTTCGGTCAGGGAAGCCCGGTCTCCACGTGGCTTCCGACGCCGACCGACAGGCCCGCCTGCCCGCCGTACTGTCTGGGATACGTGTGTTTGCTTACCTTTTGCGGCGTTTGGTCGGCTGGGTTATCGGGGGGCGCGTTTTGGTACTCGATTTGCCTGCTTATAAGGTATAAGTAAGTTGTCCCTGCAAAACGTATCGCTTGGCCGGTTTCCGGCGTCAACCTTCCCTCAGCCGCCAGGGAAACCGCCATTTCTGATGTGGGGCAACCGAAATCCACAGTTTGAGGACGATTTAGATGACCACTTGTGCATCTCCTTTCACAACACGGTGGGGGCGCTGGTCCTGGTTATTCCTGCTGGCGCTGTGCCTGGGGACATTGGGCTTCAGCGCCGTGGCCCAGATTGGGACGGGGACCATTCGCGGCACTGTGACCGATGAGCAAGGTGCGGCAATTGCCGGAGCAACGGTGACGCTGACCAATCCGGCAACGGGCACTACCCGCACCCAAACCACAAATGAGGCCGGTACTTTTTCCTTCACGGGCGTTCCGGCAGCAACCTATACGCTGAGAGTTGAAGCCACAAACTTCAAAATCTATGAACAGCCGGACATCCGCGCGCGGGTGGACGGCAGCACAACCTTGGGTGTGGTCTTGTCCGTAGGTGAGGCAACCGAAACCGTCACGGTGACGGGCAGTGGGTCCGAGGCCATTGTCAATCGCCAGGACGCCAGTATCGGCAACACGATTGCCCAGCGGCAGATTCTTGAACTACCCTTGGCCGCGCGCAACATTGCCGGTCTGCTGAGCTTGCAGCCGGGCGTGGCCCCGGATGGCTCGGTGAGCGGGTCGCGCAGCGACCAAGGCAATATCACGCTCGATGGCGTGGACATCAACGAGCAACAAAATAACAGTGCCTTTTCTCCCGTGCTGCGCACTTCACCGGAATCGGTTGAGGAATTCCGGGTCACGGTGAGCAACCCGAACGCCAACCAGGGACGGTCGTCGGGGGCGCAAATCTCCCTTGTCACCAAGAGCGGCACCAACGAGTTCCACGGCTCGGCCTTCTTCTTCCATCGCCCGACGATTGGCAACGCCGGCAACTGGTTCACCAATGCCATCGGGCAGCGGACGCCACGGGTGTTGCAGAACGTTTTTGGGGGCGCGATTGGCGGACCCATCGTCAAGGACCGGTTCTTCTTCTTTTACAACTACGAAGGACGGCGTGACCGGTCGCAGCAGTCAGTGTTGCGCGTCGTTCCCCTGCCACACCTGGGGCGGGGTGAACTGCGGTTCAATGCTGTCAACGCGGCAACCGGCGCACCGGTCGGCATTCGGACGTTGACGGCGGCGCAGATCAGCCAGGCGTTTCCGGCGCTGGCGGCCGCAGGCGGCGGTTCGGCGCTGAATCCGGCAGCGGTGGCATACCTGGCGCAGGCGGCCAGTCGCTATCCGGCGAATGACGCCGGCGCCGGAGATGGCGTCAATACCGGCGGTTTTCGTTTCAATGCGCCAACGCCGTTTGACTTCAATGCCCACATCGGGCGGCTTGACTGGAAGGTGGACAACGCCGGCCGGCACACGCTGTTTGCCCGTGCGAATGTGCAGTATGACGTACAAACCCTGACCTCATTTTTCCCTGACACCCCGGCCCAGCGTGTCTGGTCGCACCCGGTTGGCATCGCGGCCGGCCACACGTGGAACATCAGCAACCGTTGGACGAATGTCTTCCGCTATGGTCTGACCCGCTTCGCCACCAGTCAGCAGGGTGATACGGCGCAGAACTTTATCAATTTCCGGTTTGTGTTCCAACCAACCTTCAATGCCCGGACACTCAACCGGATTGTACCGACGCACAATTTCACGAATGACGCAACGTATGTGTTCCGCGACCATACGTTTCAGTTCGGAACCAACATCCGCATCATTCGCAACCGGCGGACGGGTTTTGGGCAGGCTTTTGATTTTGGGGTCATCAACCCGATTTTCTACGCCCAAAGCCTGACGGCTCCCATCAACACCTTTGCCGTCAACAACCTGGGGCTGGCCATCCAACCCGGCCGGGCCGTGCCGGTGCGGGATGCCGTCAATGCGCTCATCGGGCGCATCAACCAGTACACGGTTTTCCTGACCTACGATCAGCAGGGGCGCCTGCTTCCGGCCGGCACCCCTACGGAGCGGTCATTTGCGGCTGAGGAGTATGACTTCTACTTCCAGGACATCTGGCGCATCCGGCCGAACCTCACGCTG
>Ga0308389_1001946_pt1 | contig 13443 bp, 14 predicted proteins | sample Hotspr2Sample148_FD_202362 | JGI IMG/M metagenome (GOLD analysis project Ga0308389, IMG submission 202362) | Hot spring phototrophic mat microbial communities from Mushroom Spring, Yellowstone National Park, Wyoming, United States - 20040719_148 ... | reverse complement strand
GTTTTCCGCCATTGTTTCGTCTTTTTCCTCAAACAAAGATAGTTGCATTTTATTCATTGTTTTTAAATCGTCCTTTTAATTTTTAAAGAGTTGAACTTAACTCTTGCATATCCGCACTAAGCTTGGTTATCCTTTATAAATTGCAGGTATAGATGAACTTGATTTTAATATGACACCCTCTAATTGAATCTCTTTAATATAAAATCTCTATTAGATTCTAACTTCATTTATCAGATTAAATTCAAAGTATCTTATGGACTTCTGAATAAGTGCATATTTTTTTTACAATTACAACACTCCTTATGTCAAGCCCAATTTTGGAATCACAAACGAATTATAATAGTCTTTCAATCAAAGGTGTGTGAGGCAGTTCAGGCAGGCGGACGAAGTATTAGATTTGTGTGCTTGTTTTTAGCAGTCTCAAACCGTCATTGCCCTTTTTCCGCAGTGGATTTGCGGTACATTAGCAAAAAAGTGTCGCCTAAAGAAAAGATCATCACTCAATCCGGTGATGTGATGGTAGGGGTTTGGTAGTGAGTTTGTAATGAAACTATGAATATGGGTGTAACTCCATCAGGGGTGAAACTATTGGTACAAATGAATTGCGGGGCATGGCTGTAATGATTTCTTGATACGTATTGATCAAAAAAGCAAAGCTGAACATCTGAACTTGCTAAAATTAATTTATTGTATGATATTTTTCAATAAATGTTCTTGGATTAATTATTTTGCATCCTTCTATTTTCTTTATTTTCAATAGTTCTTTATCACCAGTTATAATTAGATGGGCTTTAATGAATTTGGCAAGGTGTAAAACATTATTGTCATCTTTATCTTTACAAAGGTTAGGGACTTCTCCAAAAGGATCGATGACCATAAAAGCATTGTTTAAAAAATCTATAACTCTATCAATTTCTTTATTTGGGATCTTAAACTTAGCAATTAATTTACTTGTTACTTCGTTAATAATCCAATTGGAAATATATAGATGATGTTTATCGATGCATATATCAAAAACTCTTGACGATAAACCCTGTGTAATTAGCGCAGATAAGATAACGTTAGTATCTAATACAATTTTCATGAAATATCATTGAATATATCTTCGTCTGTATAGTACCCAGCCTTTTCACCATACTGAACAAGAATAGATCGTAGTTCATGGAATTCTTCATGGATAATGTATTTTTCAATGGCTTTTTTAACTAATTCACTTTTTGAAATATTAAATTTTTGTGCAGCTTTTTCAAGCTTTGTTTTTAGTTTAGAATCAATACTGATGCTTAAAACTTCTCTCATATAAATAACCTTGTAATAATATGTAATACAATGTAATAAATATTATTACAAATGTCAACAAAAAATTGCGTTAATAGGTAATAATATTGGGGTAGAGGAGGGTAGGATTCTATTTTTACAATTACAACATTACTTGTGTCAAGCCCAATTTTGAATCACAAAATAGTCTTTCAATCAAAGGTGTGTGAGGAAGTTCAGGCAGGCGGACGAAATTCATTTTAAAACTTCTTTACTAAAAAACATCTTTCTATCTTTTATTAGAACAATAATAGCAAAAAGCATTAATAAAACTGTCTGTATTACTTTGCTGTCAGGATGAGTGGCAAATATTTCATTGGAGATATTTGCAGATAAATGAAATACAATGGTTATAAAAATATTTCTATTTGTTTTGTAATATAGCCAATTCATTAAGATAACAAATACAAAGAGGCTTACGATAAAATTAAGTGAGTACAATAAACCTATAGCAACAACATTGCTATGATAATACCCTTTAATAAAAGATAACGGAATATGCCAAATAACCCAGTAAACAGAAAATATCAGGGATGTAGTGAATAGATTAAACTTGCTTCTCAAAACATCAGTTCCATACGAATGCCATGCTAATTCTTCAACTATTGGGGCAAAAATTAAAATAAACCATGGTGAAAATAACGCTGAAGTAAAACTTGGGGAACCGGAAATATAAAACTGATGAACGTCATGTCCAAATAACAAGGATATAAATTGAGATGCAACAATCGATGCAAAAATCAACAAAAGAGCTAATGCAGAATAAACAGGGCTAAATCCCTTTTGGGTGCAGATCCTTTTTTTGAAGTCTTTGTACAATTCTCGATCAGATGCAAACAGATATAACGCAACAAAAAATGGAGCCACGAGTCCCAAAATACCTAAAACTCCTTGTATAAACGTTAAATATTGGTTAATTTCTATCAAATGACTTATATAAGCAGCGCCAAACCATAAAATCCATGGAATAACTAAGGATAACCCGTAGAAGAAAATGGGCTTGTTGTATTTTTCAATGATATTAGTGTTCATATATTTTCCTGTTAGGTGAAGTTTTTTGCACATCATTTTATGTTAAAAATTATATCCAATACCTTTAAAAAAGGTATAACAAAATACTCCATCTAATTGAGTTGTTCTATACAAATCATGAATTCCTTTATCAAATGAAAATTCATCAATAATTGAGCTATTTAAAGCTTTCTCCTTTATTCCCTCAATCATAGCTATAAAAGTGTTTTTTATAAAACCTTCAACAAAATTGGGTTTACTTGAATCAACATAAACCATCCTTGGTGATACCTTACAATTTTTATAGCCTGATTCTATCATAAGTGGATAGAGTTGTCTTCCAATTAAAGCATTTCCTCCACTATTTGATTGTAATGTTACCTGAGCATTTATTGCGTCTTGCGCATATCGACTGTAAGGATAAAAATAAGCAGAGCCATGATCACCCTCAATTAAAGTAATAGTTCCACCTTTCTTTAATACTCTTTTTAATGATTTTAAAGCATCGGCAGGTGTTTTAAGATGTTCGAGAACAAAGCAAATAAATATGTGATCAAAAAACTCATCCGGAAATTTCAAGTCAAAAATATTGCCAGGTTGAAATTCAACATTATCAATTCCAAGAGATTTAATAACTGAACTGGCTTTATTTAATGAATCTTCAGATATATCAACTGATATAAATTTCGAATCTGGATTTTTTGGAGCAATAATTTTAGTTTGTGCACCTACACCACATCCATCTTCAAGAATTGTCGAATTCTTTGGAAAGATTGAATCATAATGAAGAAGATCACTTAAACTATTAGCCTGATCTTCTAAGCGAATATACTCTCTTTCAGTATAACCGTGAACATAATCACTACTCATTTTAATTCCTCCTTCTTTATGAATCTGGTGTTTAAATTCCGCACAATGTTTTTATTATGCGACGTCGCGCGGTCTTTTGCGCGATGTGGCGTAGCCCGAACGACCGCCAGGGAGTGAAGCGCATATACGCTGTTAGGCGCTGAAAACCGGCCATTCTTTATTCCTCAATAATTTTATCTAATATTTTAATCATGTCTTCTACATATTTATAACAATTCTCAATTAAATTTTCCGAGTTAAACTTTTCTTGTCCTTCTACAGTCAATAAATCACAATCACCAAGTAGTTTTTTGCAATTAATTGTGTTATGAATATTTTCGAATTTGTTTATAAGTCCTCTAACCTTCGAGTAATTGATATCCTGTTTTTGTTTTTCATCATTTTCTCCTCTACCATATAAAAGGTTTAAAACTAATATTCCTCCACAAATTGCACCGCAAACTTCTTGTTTCCTTCCCATTCCTGCACCAAACCCATTAGAAATACGTAAGGCAAAATCTTTAGAAATATTTAATTTGTCAGCATAAGAGAATAAAACTGATTGTGCACAATTGTAACCTTCTTTAAATTTATTAACAGCAATTTCTGAGCGGTTCATTCTTCCTCCTTGTTTATCACAACAATATTTCAACTTTCGGAGCAAAATTTGTCTCCATAGTCCAAACTATCGCTTTCCCATTTTTAAACGAAATACTTTGAATGTTGAGTAAAAATTTTCCAATGGACCTGATTCTCTCCATGGTTTAAGAAAAGCCCTTGAAGGATGCGCGCAAATTTCATCTTTATATGCATTATCTTCAACTTTCTCTAATTTGCCTGATACTCTTATTTGTACATTGCTTTTATAATCGTTGAAGCACAATTCAACATTGGGATTTTTACTTATTTGCTTAAAAAAATCCTTCATGGCACCTGTGTGAAAAACAATTCCATTATCATCTGCGCTATAAAGTAACATAGCTCTACATCGTGGTTTTCCATCATCAATTGTTGCAAGATGAAAGGCAGGATTCTTTGTTATTAGTTTATAAATCTCTTCTTTTTTCATACTTTAGTCTCTTTTGTTAAATTTTATGGCCAGATTTTTGCGTCTAACGTTTTGCGGCTTGGCGTACTGGCGGGCTTTTCAGCACAAATGTTCATTCGGAGAACTGCACTTGAACCTACCACTATACTGTCATACAAAGCACAGCACTCCCCATTACGCCAAACCGCTGTTAGCGGTTCGTTGTTCTTCTTTTCAATTTGTTTTACTGTCTGTCAATGTATTATGAATTCCAGACTTCCTTAATTTTTTCAATGTTAATTTTGTTCATGTCATATAGGGATTTCATCACTCTTTGAGAACGGATTTTATCATCATCTTCGTCCATGTCCCACAAGAAGTTTGGCGTGATTTGCCACGAAATGCCAAATCGGTCCTTTACCCAACCACAAGGCTGCAACTCTCCGTTTACCGCAAGTGCGTCATATAAAGTATCTATCTGTTGTTGATTATCACAGCATACATAAAGTGACATGCTTTCATGGAACTTTCCAAAATATCCACCGCCATTAACAGCAATAAATTCTTGTCCGTTCAGTAAAAAGCGAATGGTTTTTACTGAGCCAACCGGTCCGGGCATCATGTCTTTGGGAACATCTGGCACATTCAGCAGGTCATTCAATTCATCTTCACCAAACTGAGTGATTTTTAGAATTTTTGATTCGCCTTTTGATGAGCCAAAAGCCTGATTGAAAATTTCAACATAAAAGCGAATTGCTTCTTCGGCATTTTTCGAGAATGTCAAACAAGTTGTGATTGATTTTTGCATAGTATTTACCTTTTTAGTTATTCACTTAGTTCATGTGGTGCGGAATGATGTTCATGCACAATCATCCATTGATTCTTAATTTTTTTAAGTCCGATGGTAAGCCTGCATTGTGGCTTAGAACTATTGGACAGTTTTATCAGTGGGGTACAAAAAGCTACTGTGTCGCTTGCCGTAATCTGAAATTCTTCCAATTGGAATGAGTTTTTCCCACCTCCACTGTATTGGAAAAACAATTCTCAGGTTTTCCTGTATTCTTTCAAGCTTTTGGATTGCAAGGGAACAGGTACATCAAACATAAGAATGTCAGAAGAGTGATTCTGAAGAATCCCATCCATATCTTTATGTTGTATGGATTTCACCCAATGGTTAACAACAGACTGAATTTCGGAAATATTATTATCAATCATTTTTTAGGAAATAATATTTTTTTGAATTGCAACCGTGACCGCTAACGGGCGCCCGTTCCTGATGTTTTCAAAACCTAGTCGCCACGCGGACTTGGTTTTGAAAATATGGGCGCGCCTACTCCGTGAATCAGCTTCTTGAAATTACAACATGACATGATAGCTTCTTCGAGTCTATTCACTATGACTTGACGCGCCCCGCCAGCAGGAACGGAGCTGATCTCCGCCGTTGTCGCAACTTACTCCTAGCCACGGAAGGCATTAATCCATTTTTTACTTAATTCTTTTCTATCCTTACTTGATCTTAATACCTGTATTACTTCCTTTTTCGGTGCGAAATAAACCATTGGATCTTCTTTTTCGCCTAATTCTTTTCTCACTGACCAAGCTAACTTTTCATTGCCTATACTAAACTCAGCATTTACTCCGTGTTTATTTCCTCTTGCATCCAATCTAATCCACTTCTTAATAGTCTTTAAATACACTGCATTTAAACCATGTATAACCAAAAAATTATCGTTATTGTCTGATAATAGCCATTGATAACAAAAACCAGTCGGAATATCTAAATAGCGTAAAAGAGCTGCGAACAAATGAGCCTTTGCACAACATATTCCATGTTTATGTTCCAAAACATCAGAAGCATTGCAAGTTACAATACTTGCATTAATGTCTCCTGAATGTGCTATTTTATCTCTGACATATTCGTAAACTTTCTTAACCATTTCAATTTCATTTTCTATTCCTTCAGATAATGATTTTGCTAAGCTTATAATGTTTAATGAGTTGTAATCAATAACATCACTACTTTTTAAGTATTCTTTTATGTTTTGGCTTTCTAGCTTTAGAACCATTATATTTTACCTCCAATAAGTCTTTAACAGAGCGGCACGGAAGCCGCTATTAGCCCAAATTAGCGACAATGGTGGAGATCGTTTTCGGGCTTTGCGTTCGGGCGGGTTTCGGAGCACAAAACTGTCAACCTGCACTGAACTTGAATAGAAGCAGAAAGCTCAAAGTTTGCACGTCACCCCGCCTGACGCAAAACCCGTGTTACCAGCCGTTTTTTTATCTTCTAATCCGCAGTCCAACTCGGTCATTGTCTATGTAAGTGTTGTATTCTTGTTCATTTGTCTCAAATATGAAAGGCTTAATTTCATTCGTAATACCGTTTTCAGCATAATCTCGAACAGCAAACGGCAAAATAATTCTTGGTCTGTAATACTCAAGGAATTCAAAGTGCCAAAAGTGTCTGAACGGAAATTCATCAGGGAATAATTTCTCAAACGGTCTGTATGAAAGTTCAATTTCATAAAATTTCTCACCTTGAATTTCTGTCACACGGCTATTAAAATACTTTTCATTTAAAAATTCTGATAGTCCGCTATAATATTCTTTTGTCAACCGTCTTAACAATTCGTTGTCGTATGGCACATTATCATTAAATGGATCGTGATATTTACATTTTACTTGATTGTATAAGTCATATGAAACTGAAGCGACCGTAAAATTTACTCGGATGCCACCTGTCTGGGATTGGTTTTTGTGATTGTTCATATTCCCAAAGCCACCCGAAAATCCTTTTGCTTCAATGGCAAATCTTGAATTTGCTGTATATGCTAATAAATCAGGTCGTCTAACTTGTCTGCCGTTTACAAAGAGCGGAATTGGGGGATTGTGAATTCGCATTGCGGCTTCATAATTCACTGTGTATATGCTTTGGTCAATTCGTTTGGAGAGAAAGTCTGCAATTGCTTTGCCCGCAAGGTTTGAAAATTGTCCTTTTTCTGTTGGGTCAGATAATTGAATTGGTGGTTCTGAAAATCTGTCGTTGTTAAATGCTTGTCGTTGTATGTAACTGCTGTAATGAAAAAACATAGCAAGTGTCCGAATAAGTTTTTGTGGTCGTGGAGCATAACCTTGTCCAGCAATTGCTAAATGTTTTGCAAAAGCAAGTCTTGTCAAACGGTGTGTTTGATTGGTAATTGTCCCTGCGGTGTCTTTATATTCAACTTGTATGTTCATTGTTTTTCTGTCGTCCTAAAATGGCTGGTAACGGCTGAGCGTATCTGAAGTTCCGAGCGTAGCGAGGAATTTGGGCGGAGCACCGAAGGTGCGAAGCCAGATACGCTCTGTTATATGAAGTGGCGGTCATTCTTTCTCCCCACCTATTGAAAATAAATCTCTCTGTATTCCCCCAATTAAATCGTATTTTATTGTTCTCCCCTTTTTGTGTAATAAGTAAATTTCTCTCTTTTCTAATTCTAATGGATCTGTCGGAATAACAAATGCGTCTTTAATCTTCTCCCAGTCTTTATCTCTAACAGTTATTACATGACCAAGAAAATTACTTACATAACATCCGTTAATTACTGTCGGTTCAGCTTCTTCTAATTTTTTATTCGTGATTTCAACATAGTTTGTGTCAATGTCTATCCCAATAAATTTTCTTCCCAATTTTTTCGCTGCAATTGCGGTTGTGCCAGTTCCTATGAACGGGTCGAGCACGATATCTTCTTCGTCGGTGCTCATAAGCAACAATCTCTCAAGAAGATGAATAGGCAATTGACATGGATGTTCGTCTCTCCTTTTCTTATGTCTTATTCTGTGGATATCCGTCCATACATCGGAAACAAGCGGTCCAAATGGATGCATCTGGCTTTTCTTACCACCGTAATCTTGTAGGATATAATGGCAGTTCCTACAGCGCCTATGCAACATTCTAATGTCGTAAAACTTGAAATCATCAGATTTCACATAGTACAAAATTCCGTAGTGATTAGGTAAAAGCGTTTTGCCAAGGGGAGAACCCATTGCATCCCAGGCAATCCAGTGACGAAAGATGGCAATTTCATTTAGATAAGAGCCAAAATAGATTAACCATTTTGGAATATTATGAACAAAAATAGAACCTGTAGGCTTGGTGATACGAACCATCTCAGTAAGCCACTCTTTGCACCAAGAGAGATATTCTTCGACTTCATGCTTATCGTAATAGCTATTGTATTTCTTTTTTAGATTAAATGGTGGATCAGCAAAAGTAACATCGACACTATTATCGGGGATTTTTCTCATTATCTCCAAACAATCACCTTGAATTACCTTATTTATTAATGAGTTAAGAAACTCTTTACTTTTCATAAAAGGTCTCCTTCAACAGGCTCTCAAACTTCCTAACTTCATCCCTATGAAATGTAAAAACGAAGTCGTAGGCATCTACCATTCGTTCCAAGTCGCCTCTTCTTACATACCAACCAATTCCATCCACAAATCCAACAAAAATTACATTCGGATAATTTTTCTTCAAATAATCAGCAACAGTCTTTTCTGTCTTTGCTTTGTCTCCCATTCCAGAGGCAGTAGTTACCGAATATGAACACTCAATGATTATTCTCGGAGATTTTTTGTTAGGAATAATAAAATCCATTGTCCTTGGAATATTCCCTGCCTCCGGTATCTTAAACTTTCCTTTTTCAAATGTCAGTTTGTGGTTTTCCAAAATTTTCTCGATTACAACCTCTGGATTACTTCCCTTTGATGCCTTGTAAGCACCTTTTGTTTTGTATCTAATTATGGTATCAATAAGTGATTCTATTGAAAAACTATATTTATTTATATCCAGTTTCTTAAACTCAAACAATGGCAACACCTTTTTAATTGCAGGAACTGTAGGGCCTCTAAAGAACAAATTTACAATGCCTTCGGCAAATTTTTCATTTGTTTTAATGAGTGATTTTATCTTATCCAGACCCCATTCAGTTTTAAAATCTTCATTTGGCCAGGCATCTTTATTAACAAGCGTGGATAATGCTTTGTCATCCGTGGCCCTGATAAATGTCACCAATCTTTGTAAACTTTCCTTTGAAAAGCCCGTTATTGTTAAAATTGCATCCAGACCATCTTCAACACTCGTAATATGCTCAAGTAAAACAGCTTCTTCTAGCCCCTCTCTTTCTATCTTATTTTTGAGAAGAAAAATATTTTGTGCAATTGATGAAATATGCCCCTCATAATATTCCTCAAACTCTTCGTTGTAGAAATAGAAGGTGTTTTTGGAAATTACAGTGTGGAATTTATCGTTAATTGATTGGTATTTCATTTTAATTTCTCTATTTCAAGTTCAGATAACATTTTCTTATGAATTTTATTGAAAAAATAATCTCTTAATTTCTTTTGACAGTTAAGTACATCAATTTTTAATCCGAACCATCCCAATATATTAAGAAGATAATATATTATAGGTGTTATTGTTAATATTCTTCCAGCTGTTTTTATTCTAGTAAGTAATAGGATTATCCCTGCTGACAATAAGATTGCGGGAATACCAAACATTATTAAAATGGAATAAACATTTGCTTTCTTGGTTGCTTTCTCTTTAATATTTCCTTTGATACTTTCGATGTTCTTTAGATATTTTTCCTCATTCTGAGTTACTTTTTCCTTATATTCTTCTTCAAGTTTTTTCTTTTCTTCTTTAATTTTTTTCTTAGTTTCTTCATCAATTTTTATTTTGCTCTTCTCTATTGCCTTTATTACAAAATCATCCGTAATTTCGTCAGGGTTATCTACTAAGCCCAAATCTTGTTCTACCTGATGATAATATATCAACGTTGCAACATCCTCATCTGATATCTTTTCATCTTTTTTAAGTTTTTCTAAGTTTTCATAAAATCTATTCCAAATTGTTCTGTCAATTAATATCTCAGAATGAATAGACAAAATAGTTTCCAAAGGAAGTTCCTTTACAGTTTTCGGATTTTTTAACCATAATAAAGTGTTTAAAAACCTATCAGATATCACTTCACTTACAGTAAAGGTGTCTTTATGTTTAAATTCTTCATAATCAAACCTCGTTAATTTCAAATCCGATGACAAAAATAAGGCACCGCAATTTTCTATTTCCCGTTGCGGTCTTCTTCCTCTTAATTCTCTTATTTTATAAATAGAGCAGATGTCATGCCTCTGACCCAAAATATTCTGATACGACTTGTATTGCAATAAGCGGGAATATATATTTTTATCTTCTACATCCCATTCATTTAAATCAATGCCGGTATTTTCAATTTGAACACCTAATTCTTCATAGATTTTCCGTTCCATATTAACTATAAATTGAATGCAATCGTCGCTTGTCCATCCTTTACTTCTCAAACTACTATATATTGAATCAACCTTTACGTTATGGAGATATCTATTTTTTTCTTTAGAATATCTTTTCAAAACCTTTACCATTTCGTCAACCGTAAAATCAAAAACTTTGAGCTGAAATTTATTATCTGTTTTTAACACCTCAAATAGTTCTTTCGCTGGTTTGCAAATATAATGATAATGTAAGTCCATTATACTAAACATGAAATTGCTATCAAAAAATATTTGTAATTTTCTAAATTTTCGGTTAATTGTTGTGATATCTTTTTTATTTATAATTGTAGAAATAAGAGCACCATAAAAAATTTTTTCTAATGTCTTAAATTCATTAGGTTTTTGGTTTTTGGCTATTTTAAAATATTCAATTAAATAAAATTCATTTATATTTTTTTCTTTCCACTCCTCATTAAGCAATTGAGGATTAAAGAAGGTTAATAAAGACGACTGTTGTTTTTTTATAAATGAGTTTAGTATTTCTTCAATATTTTTGGAATCTAAACTTAAACCGAATTTTTCACTAATAAATGTTCTGATATCTTCAAGTAAGGCATTGAAATCTCTCCCTATTTCTTCTTGTTTAGATTTTATCTCTGAGACAATTTTCTTCCCTTTTTCCTCTAAACAACATTTTTTCTGCTTTCGTTTAATATAACCAGAACGGCTAGATCTGGTAATTATTGTGTTAAGTGTATATTCTGGAACCTTTAAACCAAATTTAATTTCTAAATTATTAGATAAAGTTTCTATTGTACATTCTTGTTCTCCATTCGGAAAAGAATTTACAACAAATGGAACAAAAACATCTAAATAATCTTTACATTTTTCGTAAAGACTCTTTATTAAAGAATATGTAATCAGTATTTCATTCATTTACTATCTCTTCCTTAAAAACAATATATATTCATCCTTCATCGTATTCTGTATCCCTTTTATTGGTTTTACAATTTTCTGGTCAAGGACAAAGCCAAGTTTTATTGCCATTTCTTCAACTTTAGTTTCCAGCCTTATACCGCCTGTCTGAATGTCATTTGAACCAATTATAATCACTGCATATTTGTCATTCTTCAAAACCCTGTGCATTTCCGCTAAAACCTTATTCATGTCTTCAAAGTAGTTAGCAAGTTTTTCTTTTCTGGTTTTACCCTTCAGACCTATCATTTCATCCTTTAATTCGTTTACATTATAACCCAAATATTCTAATTGTGGTCTATCATTCTCAGCATAATCAATAGCAAAGGAATATGGAGGTGAGGTGATAATTGCATCTATGGAATTGTCTTCTATGGGAAGACTTCTTGCATCACCGATTTTAAATCTTGCATTCCCAATCTTAAGGTCAAGTTTATCTCTTGCTCGAATAAAAGAATTGATTTGTCCAACGTATCTTTTGATAACAGAAGGAAAAAGCACATCAATACTTTTTGAGCATCTTCTCGCATAACCCATTGCATCTAGGAAAGCAAGAAGGGTGATAGCTTTTTCTGGTTTAAATTCATCATCAAAAGCAAATCCCTTTAGCAGTTTCTTACTTTTAAAAAGAACTTCAAAATCACTATCCGAATTCTTATTTAATGATGATAATAAGGATTCACTGATTTTCAATGCTTCATACTTTACTTGGCTCATTAATATACAGAAGGGGCTTTTCTCAATACCAATTGAGTCAATTCCGATCATACTTGCTTCCACATTCAATGTGCCACTTCCACACATAGGGTCAAGGACAACCTCTCCAGGTTGAATCTTCAGGATGTTCAATATACCTTTTATCAATTGTGGATGAAATTTTCCCCTATAGGGAAAAAGTCCATGTGTGGCATAACCAGTTGAGAAGTTCCCTTCTTTGAAATATGACTTAGTTCTTTCTGACCTTCCTTCCCATACAAGAGCACTATTGTTTGAGCAAATAATATAATGATATGTGTGAATCCCATCAACACTTTTGAAAAATGCCCCTCTACGAATGATTTCATCTTTAGTAAGGAATTTATGTTCATAAAAGGCAAATTCTAATTCGAAGACATCTGAGGCGTTAGGTAGTACTTCAAATTCCTTGGGTAATATAAATGAAGTTATTTTAGGCAAATCCGATATCGACTTAATCTCTTGTGTTGATTCGATTTGCATATTTAGACTAAAAGTTCCTTTCGTATTTATATTTGTCTCAGTCATGTATTTCTCTCCTTAAACCGCCGTTTCATATAACTCCTTCATAAACGACAATGTCGTTTTCACCCACAATTTAGTAGTATAGACGACAATGTCGTTTATACTACTTTTGGCTTAATCATTTTTCGCCACCCTGCAAAATTTGATCCAGCGGATTCTTTATCCTCATAAAATCTTTATTGCTCACATGAGTGTATATCTCGGTCGTTTTAGAACTTTTATGCCCTAACAACTCCTGAATATACCTCAAGTCTATCCCATTTTCTAAAAGATGCGTTGCAAATGAGTGCCGTAGGCTATGTATTGACACATCTTTTTTAATACCTGCTCGTTCACAGGCCATTTCAAAAATTCTCTGGGCAGTTCTAACTGTTATATGCCTTTCTTTATCAGGGCCAGGAAACAGCCATTTCCCGGGTTTAACCTTTTTCCAGTATTCTCTTAGGCTATTTAAAACAGATCCCGAAAGCAACGTATATCTATCCTTTCTTCCTTTTGCACCCTTGATGTATATGAGCATTCTCTGATTGTCTATATCTTCAGGTTTTAATTGTACCACTTCACTTACCCGCAACCCCGCGGAATAGATTATCATCAGCATTGCTTGGTGTTTTATATTTTCCACAGAATTGATAATTTTTGCGACTTCTTCTTTACTCAAAACAACAGGCAACTTTTTATCTTTTCTTGGTCTCTTAATTTCATAGACA
>Ga0308389_1001942_pt1 | contig 13455 bp, 14 predicted proteins | sample Hotspr2Sample148_FD_202362 | JGI IMG/M metagenome (GOLD analysis project Ga0308389, IMG submission 202362) | Hot spring phototrophic mat microbial communities from Mushroom Spring, Yellowstone National Park, Wyoming, United States - 20040719_148 ... | reverse complement strand
AAGGTCATGGTGCTATAGGAGGTGAGGGCCACAAGTGGTACCACCGAGAGCACCAGAAACCAGAACAGTAACTTGGCTTTGATGGTTTTGAGCATGAAATTTCACTCCTTTGGGTTAGGGATGTGTAATTTGGAAAAAACCCACCAGAGTTTACCACAAAAATTTTTGAAGATACAACAAAACTTGGTTAAAAACTTTCAAAGCATGGATATACCATATTCCTTTTGCAGGGTGCCCACCTTCCTTTTTTCCTCCCCCTTTCTTTTGTGCTACAATTAAGTTACATTTGGGGGAGGCGAGCACATGAGAGAAAGCATACCGGAGAGAATCAAAACCATCGCTTCTGAATACTGGGACAAAATTGCCGTATCGCAGGGGAACTGGACCATCACCTATGAAGACCTCTTAAAAGAAATAGAAACGGAAGCTCTCCATATGGAAAAGGCAGGGCTCAAACCGGGGATGCGGGTGGTCACGGTGCTTCCCAACGGTTTTCACGCCCTGCGTTTTTTCCTGGGTTGCTTCCGAAGCGGTGTGGTACCGTTGCCACTTTCGCCACGCTATCCGAAAGAACTGGTCAAGAAGATTTTCCTGGGTGCTGATGCCCAGCTTCTACTCACCGATTCTTCCTTTGGGAGCATTGAAGGAATCCCCCAGGGAGTGATGGATGAAAGGGGAATGATTACCTATCCGGAAACTCTTCTGAATCCCCAGGAGACTTTTCCGGAGTTTGAAAGTCCGGTAGCCTGTCTCTTTGCGACATCGGGGACCACCGGAATTCCCAAGCTCGTTATGCTTACCCACTGGAACCTGCTTTCCGATATCGATAGCTGTTTTGACCTGGTGGACATTTCCCCTGAGGACCGGATGCTGGGCGTGCTTCCCATGTTCCACGTGTTCGGGTTCTCCATTGCCTACCTCTTACCCCTGGCCAAGGGGATGACGCTCACCATTGTTCCCTCCCTTCATCCTCTGAACGCTTTTGTAGAGTCACTTAAACGATACCAATCTACGGTCTTTCTGGGAGTGCCGGCGCTCTTTTCCATCCTCACCGGAGCACGGGCCAAAGCGGAATTCGACCTCCATCCCCTGCGGCTCTTCATCTGTGGGGGCGATGCTTTACCGCAAAAGGTGCGGGAAAACTTTGAAAACGCCTTTGGCCTCAAAATTATAGAGGGTTACGGCATCACCGAAGCTTCTCCGGTGGTTTCGGTGAATCCCTCCCCGGAGGTCCGGGTTCCGGGATCGGCCGGCCCCGTTATCGAAGCAATTCAGCTTCGCATCGTGGACGAAGAGGGCAAAGATGTTCCCCAAAACGAAATCGGCGAAAATCATTCTCTCCGGTGACCCTATTTCACCGGGATACTTCCAGAATCCTGCCGAAAATGCCAAAAGTTTCCGGGAAGGGTGGTTCTACACCGGAGACCTGGGAAAGCGTGATGAGCGGGGCATCCTCTTTATCGAAGGACGCAAAAAGGAACTGATTATCGTTTCGGGTTTCAACGTCTATCCCCAAGAAGTCGAAGAGGTGCTCCTCTCCATGGAGGGAATTGCCCGGGTAGCAGTGGTGGGCGAAAAGCGAGCCCTGCGGGGAGAGATGGTCAAAGCCTATGTGGTCCTGGAGGAAGGAGCAAACCTGGATCCGGTGGAAATCGTGAGATTCTGCAAAAAGAAGCTCCCTCCCTATAAGGTGCCACGCCTTCTGGAAATTGTGGCGGAGCTTCCCCAAACCGTCACCGGTAAAGTGATGAAATACCTGATTACCTCAAGCGGTCGGGAGGTTGAGGTAGGGGAATGAAGGTTTTTCTTCTGGCGACCCTGTGCTTTCTGGTCTTTGCCGCTCCTTTGCAGGCGGGGGAAAAGCTCATCACTCAGGCACAGGAGGTTCTGGAGGAGCTCCGGGAATCTCTGGACCGTTCTCTCTTCGCCGCGCTCCTCAAGAGAGCCGAGGGAATTGCCATTTTCCCGGAAGTGAAAAGGGTGGGACTGGTGGTGGGAGGATACTTTGGAGAGGGGCTGGTGCTTCGGGAAGACGAAGAGGGGCGCTTTTTTGGGCCAGCATTCTTCAGAATCGAGGGGGTGAGCGTGGGACCGCAGATCGGGATTCAATCCCAGGGGCTGGTGCTCCTTTTGATGAACCGCGCGGGGGTAGAAGCCTTCTATAAAGACGGCTTCACCCTGGGAGGGAACATCTCCATCACCGCCGGTCCGGTGGGGCGGGGGTTCTCAGCCGGAGTGGATACCGAACTCTCTTCCTCTATCTATGCTTACGCCATTTCCCGGGGTCTTTTTGTGGGTGCTTCCCTGGAAGGATCTCGGATCCGGGAAGATGAGCGGACTAACCAGCAGTTCTTCGGCCGAAAAATCTCAGCCCGGGAAATTCTCACCGGGAAACCGGTCGAAGACCGTGCCACCCGGGAGCTTTTACAAATCATCAAGAAAATCCGCCTCGGAGAGGGAGAAGAAACATGAGATTCTTCGGAGGACTCCTTCTTTTCCTGCTCATTCTGGCACTTTTCTTCCTCCCCTTCCTTCCTATTCTTCTTGCCTTAGCCTTAGGGGTAGCACTTATCCTTCTCTTTTTCTTCCTGGTGCGGTTTGCGCTCTTGCTACTCCCGTTCTTCTTTGCCCTGACGTTCTTTCTTTTCCTCTGGCGGTGGCTGTGGGGATGACGGAAGCCGGATACTTCTGTAGCTACGTGCCCTGGGAGATTCTCGCGGCCTGTGGATGGAGAAGCATTTTCCTTGCCCCTTCACATCCACCCTCTTTCGAAGTCGAGGCTCTTTTCCCAGTTCCTTTTTGTCCCCTGAGTAAAATGGTGGGAGAAGCAATACATTCCGGGAATTTCGATCTCTTCCTTTTTGCCCTTTCCTGCGATGCTTCACGGCGCACCAGAGAAATTGTGGAAAGCTTCTTTCCCCGGCAGAAAGTGCTCTCTCTGGAAGTTCCTTTTGGGGAATCGGCCTGGAGGGTGCAGCGTTTCGCCCAGGAAATCCGCAATCTCGCCCGGGCCCTTGCTGAAAGGAAGGGTTTCGGCTTACCTGAAGTGGAGATGAGACTTGGAGAAATCATCGAGCATTCACTGACAGAGCGCCAGAACTTGAGCGCGCTCTTCTTCGAGGGGAAACTCTCCGGACGGGCGCTCCTCGACTATGAAAACGAAAGAAACGTTTCTCCGATCAAGGTAGAAGCTCCTCTCCTCCTCTCCGGCTCTCATCTCTTTGTAGAGGAGGTGCTCGATCTCCTGGAGGAGCGAGGGATACCGGTGGTAGAAGAAACCCCCCGGGGAGCCAGACGGTGGGTGGTGCTTCCCTCCCGCGGGGAGTTCGTTCCGTCTTCAGATCCTTTTCTGGATCTTGCTCGACTTTACCTCCACTATAAACTTCCCTGTCCCCGGGAGTGGAAAAACAGGATAAAAGCCCTGCAGGAAGTGGTGGCTCGAATCGGGGTACGGGGAATGGTGTATCTCTATCCGAAATTCTGTGACCCGGCTCTCTACGATCTGGCCCGGATACGCGCGTCCCTTCGTATCCCGCTTCTACCCTTAGAATACGAACTCACCCCCAACCTCCCCCAGTGGAGCACCCGTCTTGATGCGTTTCTGGAGGTGATCTACGGTGAAAAGGGGCACTGATCTACTTCTGCGGAGCCTGGGGTTTCTCCTGGAACGTCCTCTGCTCTTTCGGGCCCTCAAACCGTATCTTGGGTGGTTACGGCGAAAAAACCCTGCCCCGAACCTGGCCCAGTTTTCCTATCGCACCACCTTAGAAAACATCGCTACCCTTTACGGAAGAGAAAAACCGGTGGTGTGGGCCAGCCTCTTTTTCCCGGCCGAGTTCATCTATGCCCTGGATGGGGCACCCTTTTACCCTGAGATCGCCGCAGGTCTTCTGGCAGCCCTGGGATGGGGGAACATCGCCCTTGCCAGGGCAGAAGCGCACTGGTTTTCTCCGGACCTCTGTAGCTACCACCGCCTGAGCGTGGGAGCCAGCATCCTCCGGTTCTTTCCCCGTCCTTCCATGCTTCTGGCCACCTCCAGCATCTGCCGGGGGACGGTACCCTTTTTCGAGACCCTCTCGGAAAAACTGCAAGTGCCCCTTTACCTCGTGGATGTACCCGGAGAGTATTCCCGTGATACGGTGCGTTATGTTACGGCACAACTTGCCACCATCGCCCAAACCATTCGGTCGAACGCGAAAAGTACCTGGGATTTCGAGCGACCCTTCGGCTACACCCAGAAAACCATAGCCATCCTGCAGGAAATCGAGAACCTGCGCAAGAAAGAGGAAGTTATGCTTCTCCCCCCCACCAAAAACCTGGACTACCTTCCCTACTACTACCAGTTCATGGGAAGTGAAACCGCCCTGGTCTTCTTTGAGAAGCTCCGGGAACACTTACGTCACACCCCCCCACAAACCCTTCCTCACCGACTCCTCTGGCTCCATCTGAAACCCTTTTACTCCGGAGTCCTGTCTACCCTCCTCGGTGAGTTTGGCCTGGGTGTAGCCTTTGAGGAGTTTGCCGCCGTGTATTCCGGCGAACTTGACCCCCGCAGGCCCTTCCTTTCTCTGGCCGAGAAAATCGTTGCCACCAGCTACGAATTCGCAGATCCTACAGCGCGTCTCCGTCGCATTGTCCGGTGGCTTTCGGAGTACCATGCCGAAGGTGTTATCCAGTTCAACCAGTGGGGCTGTCGGCAGAGCCAGGGTATGAACGCGGTTCTCCAGAGGAGCCTGCGCCGAGAAGGAATACCGGTGCTTTTTCTCGACGGCGACCACCTTGACCGCCGTCACCACGCCGAGGAACAATGGCGAACCCGACTGCAGGCCTTTACCGAAATGCTCAAACCCTAATCGGGCTTTTTCCCGAGTATTTTTTATGGTAAAGTAATTCCCGGTGAGAGCGATGTACGTTGCCGGCCTCGATATTGGATCGCAATCGACCTGTGCAGTGGTCTGGGATGGGACCAGAATCTGCGGATTCTCCCTCCTTCAAAGTGGCGTCAACCCTCGCCAGAGAGCCGAAGAAGCCCTGGAGCGTGCCCTCCAAGAAGCCGGTATTTCTCGAAAAGCCCTCTTTAGGGTGGTGGCCACCGGTTATGGCCGCTATCAGGTAGAGGCGGATCTCCGGGTGAGCGAAATTTCCTGCCAGGCCAGAGGGGTCTCCTTTTTCTTCCCGGAGGCGCAGACCGTCATCGACATCGGAGGCCAGGATAGCAAGGTCATCCTCCTTTCCCCCAAAACCGGAAAGGTCCTGGACTTCATCATGAATGACAAGTGCGCTGCCGGAACCGGACGCTTCCTGGAACTCATGGCCCAGGTTCTGGAGATTGACCTTTCTGATTATGGAACCCTTACCGAACAAAGCAGAGAAGAGGTGACACTCTCTTCAACCTGTGCAGTCTTTGCTGAATCAGAGCTTGTGGGACTCATCGCTCAGGGGAAGGACCGGGCGGATTTGGCTTCCGCCGTGTGCCAGGCAGTGGCTCAACGCGTCGTGCGCATGGCAGAGCGTCTGGGTTTTGTCCCACCTCTTGCCGTTACCGGCGGTGTAGCTCAAAATCAGGGGGTTCTCCACTTCCTGGAGCAAGAAACTGGTCTCAAAATTTCCGTTCCCCCCCAACCCCTCCTCACCGGAGCGCTGGGAGCCTGTCTTGTGACCTAACGGTGCATTTCCCTCTGCTTCCGCTCGATGTACATGCTGGAGAGCACCGAAAAGAGAATCACCAGCCCAAAGAAAACATAGGTCCATAAATAAGGGATGCGCAGCACCACCAGCCCATTTTCGATCACCGAAATGGTGGTGGCCCCCAGGAATATCCCCAGCATGTTGCCCATTCCCCCCCGGAGGGAGGTTCCACCTACCACACTCGCTGCTACCGCCTTGAGTTCCCATCCATCCCCGGTTCGAGAGGTGAAACAGGCCAGACGACCGATCTGAGCACAGGCCACAAAGCCACACAGAGCTCCTACGATCACGAAACACAGCGTCTTCACCCAGTCGGTGTTGATTCCCATGGCCCGAGCAGCATCCCGGTTGTCACCGGTCGCATAGACCCAGTTCCCGAAGCGGTGGTAGTGGAGGAGCACTCCCAGAACCACGGCGAAGAGAGCGAACCAGAAGAACTGAGCTGGCAAAATGCCTCCGATCTGGCCGTTGAAGAAAGAGAGAAAATAGGACGCCGCGGGAGTTCCCAGGGCCGACACGTTGCAGGCAGTCTGTTCTCCTCCAGAAAGGAGGATGGTAAAGCCCCTCCAGAACATCATGGTCCCCAGGGTGGTGATGAAGGAAGGGATTCCTCCCCGTACAGTGATCAGGGCATTCACGAGCCCCAAAACTCCTCCCACCGCCACGGTCACGACGGCAGTGAGAAAAAGGGGAAGATGCAACTCAAAGAGCTTGAGAAAAACAAAGGAACAGAATACCAGAATCGAGCCGATGGAAAGGTCGAACTCGCCACAGATCATGAGCATCCCCACCCCCAGGGCAATGATACTGAACTCTGCTCCCAGGGACAAAAGCACCCGGAGGTTATCAGGGTCCACGAACCGGTGCTCCGGGGAAAAAACGGCAAAAAAGATGACGATGAGAATCAACACCAGAAGCACACTGGTCGAACGAGCAAACAAAAACCGCTTCAGGAAACCGGCATTTCTTTGCATCCTCGGGTGCCCCTTTCTATACCGCAACGAACGCGCTTTTTAAAACCAGCTCCGAAAGACCCTGAGGGGAAGTATCTTCCTTTTTCACGTCGGCCATTTTCAGGCCCCGAGCCATAACCACAAAGCGTTCCGCAATATCAAAGGCATGGTAGAGATTGTGCGTGATGAAAACCACCGATACCTTTTCCCTCTGAAGCTGGCGCACAAACTCCAGAACCTCCTCGACCTCCTTCACCGAAAGGGCTACGGTGGGCTCGTCGAGAATCACCAGTTTAGCCTTAAAATGGAGGGCCCGAGCGATGGCTACTCCCTGGCGTTCTCCGCCAGAGAGGGTAACAACCGGTAAATCCGGAGAACGAAGCCGTAGCCCCAGATTGGCCAGAGCTTTCATACTTTCTTCGTCCATCACTTTTTTATCCATGATTCCCAGCCTCCGCACCGGTTCCCGTCCCATAAAAATGTTGCGGGAAATGCTGAGGTTGGGAGCCAGAGCCTGTTCCTGATAGACCGTTTCAATACCCAGATTCCGTGCGTCTCTGGGAGAACGAATCTTGACTTTCTGCCCTTCAAAATAAATATCTCCCTGATCCGCCTGGTGATACCCAGAGAGGATCTTGATCAGGGTAGATTTTCCCGCTCCGTTATCGCCGATGAGTCCTACCGTTTCTCCACGCCGAACCTCAAAATCGACACCCCGCAGGGCATAGACCCTCCCAAACCACTTGTGGATACCGACCATCCGCACCAAAAAGTCGTTTCCCGTTTCCATTTTTTCTGACTCCTTTTCCTCAAGGATTCTATCGAAATCTTCGCTCCACATAGGTATTGAGAACCACAAAAAGGATGGTAGCCAGTCCAATAAAGGCGGTGATTCCAAACACCGGAACCCGCAGCAGGATCAGGCCGTTGTCCAGGATGGGAATGGTGAGAGCTCCCAGCGTGACTCCCGACATGCTGCCCACCCCTCCCCGGAGGGAGGTTCCACCCACCACACAAGCAGCAATGGAACGCAGTTCCATCCCTATTCCCTGAGTAGCAGCAAAAGAACCGATGCGCACCGACTGCATGCAGGCCACAAAGCCACACAGAGCTCCTACGATCACGAAACACAGCGTCTTCACCCAGTCGGTGTTGATTCCCATGGCCCGAGCAGCATCCCGGTTGTCACCGGTCGCATAGACCCAGTTCCCGAAGCGGTGGTAGTGGAGGAGCACTCCCAGAACCACGGCGAAGAGAGCGAACCACAGCGACTGAACCGGAAAGAAACCCACAATCGTTCCGGCAAAGACCTTTTCAAAGGAAGACCCGGTGGGTATGTACTGTCGGATCCCCAGGGGCATCATCTGAGACCACACATAGAGAATTCCCCTCCAGAACATGAGGGTCCCCAGGGTGGTGATGAAGGAAGGCATCCGGGTTTTTACGGTGAGAAAACCGTTGATCCACCCTAAACCACAACCCACCAGAATCGCCAGCACCATTCCCCAGACCGGGGCTATACCGACATAGAGGCTGCGAGCAAAAATATAGGCACAGAAGGGGAGAACTGAAGCCACCGAAAGGTCGAACTCTCCACAGATCATGAGCATCCCCACTCCCAGGGCTACTACCCCAAGATCCGGAAAGAGCTTCCCTAGGGCGGCGATATTACGCGCATTGATGAAGACATGCCGGGGACTGAAAAGCGAAAAGATAATCACCAGACCCACAAAAACGAGAAACGTGCTGGCCGCTCGCTGTCGCAAAAATTTCGTGAAACGCTCCATCCCTTGCCTCCTTCTTGCGTGCGATTTCTGGGGCGACCGGAGTCGCCCCAGAAATTCACCGGACGTGCAGCGGGGAAAGCTTCTCAATCAAGGCAATCTTGTCCGGAGAGTCTACCAGATACCCACCGGTGTCGATGTTGGGAGTAAAACCGTATTTGTTATACAGGTAAAGCACATAAACCGCAAAGTATCCCTGCAGGTACTGCTGCTGGTCAATGGTAGCGGTAATATACCCCTCTCTGATGCCGTTCAACGTATCAGGAGTGGTATCAAAACCACCGGCAATAACTTCACCCGGGTTTCTCCCCGCTGCTTTCAGCGAAGCAGTCAGCCGGTCGGTACAGATGCCGCCCAGCCCGATGAGGAAAGTGGTCTCCGGATGGGCAAGAAGGTAAGAAGTCTCCCGCGCCTCAACCGTGGTCATCTCCAGACCCCCGGCATCGATGATTTCATAGGAAGTAATTCCATACTCACCCATGGCCTCAATCACACCGCTTGAGCGGATCTTGGCATAGTTGGCACCCGGGACTTCCGCTGCCATGGCCACATGGGCTTTGGACAGGTCTATTCCCTTGGCTTTGGCGGTGTCAAAGAGTTTCCGCGCCAGACGATAGGCTGCAGCTTTCTCGCTCTGACCGATATAGCAGAGACGAGCATTACCGGCCGCTCCTTGAGAATCATCGTTGTTCATCCCAATGACCGGAATTCCCTGCGCCAGAGCATCCTCTACCGGTTTGTCCCAGGCGGTGTCATCATTGATGACCAGCGCTATCCCCTGGGGTTTCAGGGCTACGGCTTCCTGGAAGCGCTTCTGCTGGAGGGCCAGGTCTCCGCCACAGAGGTCGATATCCACCCTGCAGCCCAGTTCCTTAGCCGCATCGTTAGCTCCTTTTTGCACCACTGCCCAGAAGGGGTCGTCCCCTCCGTGGGTGACCAGGCGGAAATACATCCCTTCCGCCGGCTTCGCTTCCTGAGCTACCACCCAGGAGGCAGAAAAAACCAGCAAAGAAATTACCAAAACCACTATCCACGCTCTCTTCATTTACTTCCCTCCCTCTGTTTTCGAGTTTCCCGTTACCAACCTGTCGCTTTTTTCTCCACCTACTCCGACTTCCCTTCTCTCACCTCCTTTTCTCAATCGAAAATTGATAGCAAGGCCGTAAAAAAACAACTTCAATCACCACACCTTTTGAGAGTCACGGCAAGAAAAAGGAATGGTTTGGAAAATGCCATGCAGGCTCTGAACCAGCTTTCTCCGGGAATTTCGATGAGCCCCTCTACCCACCGTCATAAGAAAAACCCCCCTCTTAAGAAGAGTATATTCTTTGCCACCACTCAAGTCAACTCCCTGTATAGGTTCACATCATGTGGGACACTCGGAAAGTCCAGTATCTCTCAGGTACTCCCAGGACTCCTCTCCCTAAGCTCCAGGGTGGTCTTTTCCGATTATACACCTTTTCAGTCCACCTTTCGAGGTGGAAATTCATGGTGTCACGATCCACCTCCTCCTCGTAGTGCAGAGAGAACCCTCCCGGAAGGTCCGATTGAGCCGTTCCACCACTTCAGGGATGTGGGAGATCTTGGAGGAAGGACGAAGAGCTTGATACCGTATTCCTGCGAGGACCCTCAAATTCCCCAGGGAATTCACTCCCTCCATCCATCTCCTGGCTCGCACTGGAAAGGGGGTACCTTTCGGAGCTCCTCGAGGAACACCCTGGGAAGATTCCGTGGCTTGCAAATGGAGGGAGGAAGAGGTCCACCGCAAGATAAGGTCTTTGGCGGGAATTCCCGATACACCCTTCTCAAAAAGGGGACGACTCCTGAGGTATCGATGGCGACAAGATCCCGGGAGATTCCACCTCGCAGTCTTTGGGTTTTCTCATGACTCGGGGTCTTTGATTCCCCCGTGGGCTTTTGGTTTCTCTCCCTCAAAAGACCCCGGGTTTTGAGGGATTTGAGGATTCTCCCCACCGTGGAAGAAGAAACGGTGAAACTCTCTTTCTTGAGGAGGACGGTGAGCTTTGCCTTCGAAGAAGCGGGAATTCCTCCCGGAGTCTTTGAACCCGTTCCACAAGCTCTAAGGTCCATTGGGGTTTCCGGATCTTTTTGGGCTTCTCGATTTATCCTTCTGGGCTTTGGAGGTTTCTGGGGTTATTTTTCTTCCACCGAAAGGAGGCTTTGGGCTCTTCAATCTTTCGCAGGTGATGCCACAGGGTGGGTTTGAGCAAAGTCGAGGACTTCAAGGCGAATCCTTCCTTTCTGAGAAAGTCCATGGACTTGAGTAAGCTTAGTGATTGAGCTTCCGTGGGGGAAACTCAAAAGACAGAGGATTCCCCAGAATATGCCGAGAGAATCCTTTTTCCCTTGGTGCTCCTCTTCATAGAGGTGCAGGGTCTCCCTTCTCTTCGGTTTTTCGGTACCTGGGTGAGGATACAGATCTTTCTTCCTTTTTGTCTTACCTCTCGCAGATCTCTTTGAACCTATCTACTTCCGGAAATAAACTCCCAAATCCTGTGTTTATATGAGCAAAAAGGAAAAGGGAGGATGTCCCATGGCAAACCCTGAAATCGGCGAAGTGGCCCCTGATTTTACCCTGAAAGACCAGCATGGGCAGGAATTGAAACTCAGCTCTCTCCGGGGAAAGAAAGTGGTGTTGTCTTTCCACCCCCTGGCGTTCACCAGGGTGTGTACCTATCAGATGCAGGACCTGGAAGCCAGGCGTTCTGAATTTGAAGTTGCCAATACCGTTCCCCTGGGTTTGAGCGTGGATCCAGTCCCCGCCAAGCACGCCTGGGCTAAGGAAATCGGCGTTAAAGAAACGCTTCTTCTTTCCGATTTCTGGCCCCACGGAAAAGTGGCCCAGACCTACGGGATTTTCGACGAACAAGAGGGATTCTCGAAAAGAGCGGTTTTCATCCTCGATGAAGAGGGAAAAGTCATCTGGAAAAAGGAGTATCCCCTCAAAGAACGCCCCGACATCGAGGAAATCCTGCAGGTAGTGAAAAGATAAAATCCGCCCTTCCACGACGGGGACAGCCCTTTGGCTCACCATCGTGGAAGGAATTATTTTTGAGAGGGGCAAATTCTTCAAACTTCAATGCCCACCGAGGTTTTCCTCTTTCTGAACCGGCGATAGTTTTTCTTTGGCCTGGTACATCCGGGAATCGGCAATCCGGATGAGCTCCTCAGGATTCCGGGCATCATCCGGGTAAATGACCATGCCCACGCTCAGGGAAACCGTGAGTCGATGGTTCCCCACTAAGAAATCTTCCCGGGTGATATTTTCAAAGAGCTTCTCCATTCTGGTGGTGTCCCCAGCGTGGCCGATTCCCCGCTGCAAGAGGATAAATTCATCTCCTCCCCACCTGGCGAGGACATCGGTTTGACGCACCGCTTTCCGCAGGCGCTGGGCAAAAAGGTAAAGGAGCTCATCTCCCACCTGATGGCCAAAACGGTCGTTAACTGACTTAAAGCCGTTGAGATCGATGAAAAAGAGAGCAAATTTCTTCTGTCCATGTCGCTTTTCGGCAAAAATGCTCTCCATTTCCCTCAAGAATGCTGCCCGGTTGAGAAGTCCGGTAAGGGCATCGTGGGCTACCTGATAGGCCATGAGTTCTTCGAGCTTCTTGCGCTCGGTGACGTCGATGGCCATTCCCACCACCCTTCGAAAATCCTCTTCTTACCCCGGGATTACCTGCCACTTATAATGGACATGGGTTACGTTTCCCCTGAGATCCATCTGCTCTTCGTCCCATTCCCAGAATGTTCTCCTCGAGCAATAGCGAGGATATAGGCTTTATACTTCTCAAAGAGATAAGGATTCACCCATCGATGCACATTCTCAAGGAACTCCTCCTTGCTCCGAGTAGCGGTAAGCTCCAGGACCCTGGCGTTCACATCGATAATGCGAAGCTTCTTCACCACCACTACCATTTCCTCCCGGTGGGCATCGAGGTACTTCTCGAGATCCTTTACATGTTTCTTTTTGAGTCCATCGACATGGCTTTTGAGAGCCGAAAAATCCTCCTCCCAGAGGGGAACGGGAGAAGCTTCGAAAAGCTGATGCTCCAACTGCCACCCCGCGAAAAGCTCGTTCTCGCGTTCCTTCCAGACGCTAACATCCTGAATAAAGCTCCGGTAGCGTCCACTCTCTTCATCGTATTCCACCCACTCCTCCACCCAGGGAGATGGCTCTCCTTTCAAGCGATAGCGGAAAACCACTTGTAATCCCCCATTTTCTTGAAAAAGGAACCTTTCTCGAGAAACCGCTTCCCGATCCTGAGGGTGAATAAATTCTGCAAAATTCTCTCCCGCCAAAAGCGACTCCCGGCAGAAACCCGAAAGATTGAGACCTCCCCAGGCAGAAAGGAGACGTTCCGGAAAACGCTCCCACACCAGGATAAGCAGGGGAAGATGGGCGAGAAAATGTTCCAAACCAGGAAACACTTCTGCCAGCACCAACAAACCCTCCTTGCACGATTTTCACAATTACTATACCCAAACCGAAAGTCGGTGTAAATACCTATCCCCTGGCCCAACCCTGAAAAAGCGAGACCATCGGAGACACCGAGAATACTCTCTTCCAGTTTTACATCCGAGGATCGTGACTCCCCTTACTCAATCATCACTTTTGGTCTATCATCTTCAAAAAGTTTCGAGAATAAAACCGATGGCCAAAGAAGAGCGAGGCTTCCGAATCGTGGGGAAAAAGTCATCCTCTAAATTGAAAGGAGAGCCAGGCTTTCCAGAAGTTCCTGCGGGGGCACCAAAGAATTGCAGCGGAGAAGTTCACCGCTTCTGCGGATGGCAGATTTTTGGAGAAAAAGAAAAGACCCCGAAGAGGTAACCTGGGAACCATTGTAGAATCTCAAGGAAAGATGACATTTCTGAAAAGTAGTTATTGACAACCACCTCTTCTTGTGTTAAATTTACTTTTGCCTTTGGGCAAGAAAGTAGCAGTGAACCTTGAAAAGTAAATATTCCGCCTACTTCCTGATGAATTTGAGTTTTGGATTTTCAGTCTGGAT